>Ga0114981_10001453_pt1 | contig 15582 bp, 13 predicted proteins | sample S_140806_MF_Meta_FD_87028 | JGI IMG/M metagenome (GOLD analysis project Ga0114981, IMG submission 87028) | Freshwater microbial communities from Lake Simoncouche, Canada to study carbon cycling - S_140806_MF_MetaG | ecosystem: Environmental > Aquatic > Freshwater > Lake | place: Lake...
ACTTATCAATTCGTTAGTGATGGAGCAGGGGATTTCTCTAATTTTACGGTAATGCCTGGCTTGTATGACATTGCTGCTGGAGCATGGGGTTATTGGACAGTGTGCTATCAGGATTCAGTTACTGCGAGCAGCGGATTGTTGAATATCCAGATGGATTCAGGTTATCACGATGAGTTTACATTCGATCAAGGTTGGACAGTTTCCGGTAACGCATCAAGCGGAACTTGGGAGCGTGGAGAACCGATCGGAACAACATTCAACACTGCGAATGATGCAAACCCTGATACCGATGTAAACGGAGATTGCACAGATAAAGCCTATGTTACAGGTAATGGTGGTGGAAGTGCATCACAAGATGACGTGGATAACGGGAATACAATCCTTACTTCACCTGTAATGGATCTTTCTACTTATCCTGATCCATACATCCACTACAGCCGTTGGTTCTTTAACGCCGGAGGTTCAGGAAACCCGAACGATACACTGTTCATTCGTTTGTCAAACGGAACAACAACCGTTACGATCGAGAAAGTTTCAGCAAGCTCTGCAAACAATTCATCATGGGTAGCACGTTCTTACCGTATCAGCCAATTCATTGCACCTTCAGCGAATATGCACGTGATTGTTGAAGCGCGTGATTACGCTCCTGGGCACTTGGTTGAAGCCGGATTTGATCAATTCTACATTACAGATTCTTCAATCTTGGGTGTTCAGCAGAATGCGGTTGCATCTGAGTCAATGCAGGTGTTCCCGAATCCATTCAATGGAACAACTACTGTTAACTATATCATGACTGAACAGCAATCTTCTACTGCCTACATGGAAGTAGTTGATGTAACTGGTCGTGTTGTTTCAGTAAGCCCTCTTCAAAGTGCGAACGGTACATTCACATTCGGAAGCGAATTGTCTGAAGGTGTTTACATCTTACGCTTGATGTGCGCTGAAGGAATTGTTGATCAACAGCGCGTGATCAAGACGAAATAATCGAATAAACTGTTTTATCGGCGTCGGATTTATGTCTGTTATCAGGCAATGAATCCGGCGCCGTTTTTTTTGCGAAATTTGAATCATGAAGAAGATCGGACTAACCGGCGGTATCGGGAGTGGAAAATCATTCGTTGCGGAGATATTCCGTAATCTGGGAGTTCCGGTTTTTTCTTCAGATGAAGCAGGTAAGCAAGTACAGAATGAGGATGCAGACGTGCAGTTTGCTATTCGTAACTTGCTTGGAGATGTATTTCAACCTGATGGAACATTGGATAGAAAAAAAGTGGCGTCAATGGTATTCAATGACACTGCAAAACTCGAGCAGCTCAATCAAATTGTACATCCTGCAGTCCGTGCAAAATTCTCAGCATTTTGCGAAGAACATTCCGATAAACCTTATGTGATCAACGAAGCAGCGATAATCTTCGAATTCGGAATCAATAAGCAGTTGAACGGAACAATATTAGTTACAGCTCCCGATCACATTCGCGTACATCGTGTAATGCAACGCGATCATGTGACAGAAGAGGAAGTAAAAGCGCGAATGCTTCGCCAATGGTCCGATATGAAAAAGGCTCCGATGGCTCAATGGATTATACGAAACGACGGACAGTTGCCTCTGCTCAAGCAGGTACTGAAGATTCATCAGACCCTTTTGAGGAATGATGCTTAGAAGCAATCATTGTTCTGATTATTTGATTCCCGCAAGCACTTTTTCACTGAGTGCTCCAAGCAAAGGAATTTCTTTCGCATTTCCGTTTACTGCATTGATCAGTCCGATAATTGCAAATGCCAGCACCGCCAGTCCAATAATCGGTAATAGCGCCAAAGTGAAAAATCCGAATATGGGAGAAGTGACCATCACAACTACGAAACAAATTAGGTAAGCGAGAAAAATGCCTAGCCCTTGGCGCAAATGAAATGCTCCGAATTTGGTTTTGTCTTGTTGATGAAGGACAATTGCAACGATCCACCCAAGAATGGTACAATAGGAGAGAATGCCTATTGTTTTCCCTCTGTTTATATCATCTTGTTGTGGATTGGGTGCTTGAAAATTTGGGTTGCTGTAATTCATGAGTTCATGGGTTTATGCGAAGTTAATGCATTCGTTACGATTGTTTCCTCAATGTGTTTGAAATAGCAAGGTAGTTTGTGCATTATTTTACTATTTTAGCCTCTTAAACGCTTATTATAATCTCATGTCAGAAAACAATCCTCCTTTCCCGCCGAACACACCTCCCGGCGGTGGTAATCCGAACAATCCTTACGGGCAAAATCCTTATGGACAGAATCCATATCAGCAAAACCCGTATCAACAGAATCCATATCAGCAAAACCCAATGGGTATGCAACAGAATGTTCCGAATTCAACGGCTATTCTCGTGCTCGGTATTGTTTCAATTGTAATGTGCTGGTGTTATGGTATCATTGGTCTAGGTTGTGGTATTGCAGCCTTAATCATGGCAGCAAAATCAATGCGTGCGTACAAAGAGAATCCATCAGCATATACAACTTCGTCGTACAACAACGCGAAAGCTGGTCGTATCTGTGCAATCATCGGAACTATCCTTTCTGGATTGTACATGATTTATATTATCGTGATTTTTGCATTCGTTGGCACAGCAATTTTGGGCGGAGGTTTGTTCGATAATATGTACTAATCCATCAATGAGCTGGATAGATTGGCTGGAACAACATTTGTTGGTTTGCCCCAACAAATATTTTTTCGGACTCGAATGCCCGGGATGCGGAATGCAACGATCTGTAATTGCTCTTCTGAAAGGAAATATTCTAGAAAGTTTGCAACTCTATCCCGGATTATTCCCAATCATTTTTACTTTGGTAATGCTGGGCTTACACTTGCGTTACCAATACAAGAACGGTGCGAAGATCTTGCAGTACTCTTACATTGTCTCGCTCTCAATTGTGATCGGCTCATTCGTTGTTAAGCAAGTTCATCTCTTTAATCCTTAATTCTAATTTCTTACACGATGGAAAATAATAACCCAAATTTCCCCCCGCCTCCAGGCTACGGACAGAATCCAAATCCATATCAGCAGGCTCCAGGTGGTTATCAGCAAGCTCCAGGTGGATACCAGCAGCAATATGGTGGTGGTTACGCAGGACAAATTGATCACCCAAAAGCTAGCACGATCAATACATTAGGAATCATTGGAATTATCCTAACATTCCTAATTGGAATCGTTGGATTGGTTCTGAATATCATCAACCTTTCAATCTCTGGAAGTGTAATGGCTGATATTCGCAACAATCCTGGTAAATACACTGAGGCATCAATCAAGAAAATCAAGACTGGTCGTACTTGCTCTATCGTTGGATTGAGTATTCAAGGTGCGTTGATCTTGATTGTGATTCTTATTATTGCCGCTTTTAATTAATCTTATGAAAGTCCTTTCTGCTGAGCAAATAAGAGAGGCCGATCGTTATACAATACAGAATGAGCCCGTTTCTTCAGTTAACCTGATGGAACGGGCTTCTCTTTTGTGCACTGAATGGCTGCTCGCGAAGTACAAGGACGCCGCATTTGTCATCGTCTGCGGCAATGGAAATAATGGCGGAGATGGATTGTGTATCGCACGCCAACTGTTCTTGCGCGGAAAGCGAGTGACAGTAAAAATTGTCAGAGCTTCAAAAAATGATTCTGCAGATTTTACTGCCAATCTTCAACGATTACGCAATGAATGCGAAGTGACAATTGAAGAATTTACTGCACACTTTTCATTACGGAATGAATTCACGCTTGAGCAGCCCGTAATAGTTGATGCTATTTTTGGTTCTGGATTGAATCGCGAGCCAGAGGGTTTGGTTGCAGAGGCAATTGCTTCAATCAACCATGCGCCTTACCCAAAAGTGGCTATTGATATTCCGTCTGGATTATTCTGTGATGATAATACTAATAACTCTTATCATCATGTAGTGCGTGCGGATTTTACATTGACATTTCAAGCACCGAAGCTTGCATTCTTTTTTGCGGAACACGCTAACAATGTGGGGGAGTTTGTAGTACTTAATGTTGGGCTGCATCCAGTTTTCCTAGCAGATGCTACTTCATATTACCATTATACAACTCCACTCAGTGTAAAGCACATGCTCATTCCACGAGGGAAATTCAATCACAAAGGAACATTAGGTCATGCCTTGCTGGTTGCTGGTTCGGAAGGAAAAACGGGCGCAGCAGTACTGTGTACGCGTTCTGCGTTGAGAGCAGGAGCAGGGTTAGTTACAGCCTACGTTCCATTGGTGAGTCGCGACGTAATGCAGGAAGCCGTTCCTGAAGCCATGACCGTTTCTTCTTCGGAGAATAGTTTCATCGGTGGTAGAATTCCTACCGCAAAATTTGACGCAATTGGTGTAGGACCTGGAATTGGTGTTTCACGAGAGACCGAACAAGCGTTGAAATTATTGCTGAATGAATTTGCAGGTCCAATGGTGTGGGACGCAGATGCGTTAAACATTCTTTCGGAGAATAAAACGTGGCTCGCATTCTTGCCAAAGAATACAATTCTTACTCCACATCCTGGAGAATTCGACCGCCTTACCGAAAAACATATTTCGGGATTTTCTCGAATGCAAACGCAGCGCAATTTTGCAATGAAATATGGAGTGATTGTCGTGCTAAAAGGCGCTCACACCTCTATTGCAATGCCCGATGGAAATGTGTTTTTTAACTCTTCAGGTAATCCAGGCATGGCGACGGGTGGAAGTGGAGATGTGTTAACAGGAATAGTAACTTCTCTTTTGGCGCAAGGTTATTCCGCCATCCATGCTGCTATAGTTGGAGTGTATTTGCACGGACTCGCTGGTGATATTGCCGCTTCTGTTCGTGGACAGGAATCAATGATTGCTGGAGATATCACAGAAAATCTCAGCGGGGCATTCCGAATGGTGAGGGAAGTCTTTTTCGTAGGCAGTAAGCAAGAGCAGTAGGGAGCCTCTGCGAAGGAATATATCTGCTGCTAGCTGCAACTGTTTATTGCCTACTGATTACTGCCCGCTACTCACTTATGAAAGCCCACTACTATTGCCTACTGATCTACCATCCCATAATATCAATCATTCCCCAAAGCAGCAGAATTATTCCCACGCTAGTTGGTCCGTACAAAATATAGCTAATTGGATATCCATAGGCATGGAGGACCATCGTGATGATACATCCGAAGACCAGCAAGCATGCTCCAATTCCCACAACGATTGTGCCTCTGCGGCGTTTCTTCGCGTAGTAGTTCTTTCTGATTTCATTGATCGCCAAATCGAGATCTGAAGGCGTGATGTTTCGTTGAAGTAGTTTCACGCGTACTTCATCAATCTCGGCTCCGCGAAGCATCATGTCGTTGCCCACGCGCAAATGCTCAGTGTAGTCTGGTGTTGGTTCCATTCGTAAGTGGCGTCTTTGAGAGGGTTAATGCTCGCACGTTTCAGTTTGAAATATAGAATTTAGGATCAGAAATACAAATGACTTGAGTCAGGTGGTTGAAATTGGTTGCATTCGCGCGTATTCAACCTGCATCACGACGTCATTTTGTTTCTATTTTTACAGCCTATGAAATACAACTACACTGTTACCGAGCGCTTTTTGCGTTATGTGAAAATCGATACGCAATCGGATCCTACTTCTCCTACTTGTCCATCTACTATCAAACAAAAAGATTTGGGCAAAGTATTGGTTGAAGAGTTGTTGGCGATTGGCCTTTCTGATGCGCACATGGACGAGAATGGATATGTGTATGCAACCATTCCTTCCAATACGTCAAAGAAGGTTCCTGTAATTTGCCTCTGCTCGCACATGGATACTTCTCCAGATTGTTCTGGGAAAGATGTGAAGCCTCAATTGGTAACGAACTATGACGGTAAGGATATCGTATTAGTAGCTGATCCTACGCAAATCATTCGTGTGACAGAACATCCTGCTTTGTTGGAACAGATCGGAAATACGATTATCACTACGGATGGAACAACGCTACTAGGTGCGGATAACAAGTCAGGTGTAGCGGAAATCATGGATGCTGCACATTTCTTCATAACGCATCCTGAAGTTAAACACGGTACAATCAAAATTCTTTTTACGCCCGATGAAGAAATTGGTCGCGGAGTAGACAAAGCAGATTTAAAGAAACTAGCTGCCGATTTTGGCTATACCATGGATGGCGAAACTGCAGGACATATTGAAGATGAAACGTTCTCTGCTGACGGAGCAAAGATTACGATTCAAGGTGTAAGTACACATCCTGGCTTTGCTAAAGGGAAGATGGAGAGTGCAATTAAGATTGCTTCTCGAATGGTGGAACGCTTACCGAAAGATAATTTCTCCCCAGAAACCACTGAGAAAAAGGAAAGCTTTCTGCATCCAACTGGAATCAATGGTTCATTAGATACAGCAACAATTAGTTTGATTGTTCGTGCATTCTCCGATGAAGGATTGCAAGAGATGGCAGACTTACTGAGAAAAACTGCTGATGAAGTGATTTCAGAGTTTCCTCGTTCTTCTTATAAGTTGGAGATTACCGAACAATATCGCAACATGAAGAAGGTGCTGGATCAGCATCCTCAAGTGGTTGAATATGCTTTAGAAGCAATTACCCGTGCTGGATTGAAAGCTGTGCGTTCGAGTATTCGCGGTGGCACAGATGGCTCACGCTTGTCTTATATGGGTTTACCATGCCCGAATATCTTCGCTGGAGAGCATGCTTTCCATTCGCGATTGGAATGGGTGAGCGTGTATGATATGGAGCGCGCGGTAGATACAATCGTACATCTAGCACAAATTTGGGAAGAACGAAGCTAATCGTATATCTTCTAAAATAATCAGAACAAAAAAGGCGATCCTCATTGAGCATCGCCTTTTTTGTTGTGTTGTTCCAATTAGAACTTCGCACGCACTTTACGGTGTTTACCGCGCTTGTTGCCTTTGAAGATGTTGCCGTATTTTGATTTGTAGATCGCACTCTTCCCGCGGAGTACATAGCTGAATTCTACTTGTGAAGTGAAATAAGAATCGTTGTGAGAAGGATCTCCACGTTTGTTGAAACGCTGAACGCCATCTCCATCAACGTAGGTGCTATAACCGAAGTTGTTCCCGAATCCTGCTCCATATCCGTTAGCAGAACCGAAATCGTCTGCTGCTGCGTGGTCTGTGCGATCTGCCAATGCTACAGCAAGCGCACTTGGTAACACAGCAGGGTCGGCATAGTATGTACTTGCATCATCCAGATAATCTGAGAACGTTGTTCTCCAAGTAAGACTCCAACCGATGCGGTATTTTTTGTTAATGGTAAAGTAGAATCCTGCACTGGCAGGAATTACCATGGTAACCTTTGTATAGCGAACTCCTTCAGTTGTAAGCGGACGCAACGGCACCCAGTCTCCTTGATAAAATGCTTTCGGATTGTGATATACAGCTCCCAATCCAAGTCCGATATATGCACGGAAATTGTCTTTGTAGCGATAGGTATGTCCCAAGTCATTGATTTCATAGAAGAACCACTGACATTCCGCTGCAGCTTCAATGAGGTTATTTTTAAAATTCAGATTTCTATAGTGACGCGGAGGGTTTGAAGACAAGCTATCAGCACCACGCACGATAGCCCAAGTCAAACCGGCTTTCACAGAGAACATCGGACTTAGTTTCATACGCGCAAACCCATTCATAGATGTACGCGTTTGATTAAGTTTCAAGTCTGCAATAAAGTCGCGACGAGTCAACTCATCTCCACCCATTTCGCCAAGGAAATTTGCAGCACCGAAACCACCACCAAAATCCCACTTGTACTGGGCTTTCGAAAGAATTGGTCCGGCAAGCAAAACAATTAAAAGGACGAGTTTTTTCATGACTTCGCTTTTTACAGGATAGTAATCTTACGAAATTACCAAAAAACAAGGAATAAAGCAAAAGCACGACTGCGAAGGCGGATAATTGAAGATTTTGCGGTTTTTTTAAGCTGGGATTTGGGATTCATTCGGTGGCTATTCTATCGTAGACTGGATACTCCAATTTACAGGAAAACCGTATTTACTAACTACTTTTGCGCACATGAAAACGAGGATTACCACACTATTCGGAATCGAACTGCCAATCATTCAGGCAGGGATGATTTGGTGCAGCGGATGGCGATTGGCTGCTGCTGTGAGCAACGCCGGTGGACTAGGTTTGATTGGAGCAGGATCGATGTATCCTGAAGTTCTTCGCGAGCACATTCAAAAATGCAAGGCCGCAACTTCAAAACCATTCGGCGTAAATGTGCCGCTGCTGTATCCTGATATACAACAATTGATGGATATTATAGTTGATGAAGGCGTGAAGATTGTTTTTACATCTGCAGGTAATCCGAAGACGTGGACTAGCTATTTGAAAGAACGTGGCATTAAAGTGGTGCACGTTATTGCAAATACAAAGTTTGCTCGTAAATGTGAAGAAGCGGGTGTCGATGCAATAGTAGCAGAAGGATTCGAAGCCGGTGGTCACAATGGAAGAGAAGAAACCACAACATTGGTCCTTATCCCTATGATTTGCGATGCGGTGAAAATTCCGGTGATTGCAGCAGGGGGAATAGGGAATGGAAGACAGATGCTCGCGGCAATGGCACTGGGTGCAGAAGCTGTTCAGGTTGGATCTCGATTTGTTGCTTCAAAGGAATCCTCTGCGCATGATCATTTCAAGCAAGCGGTGATCACCAGCAATGAAGGAGATACACAATTGACAATGAAGAAACTTGTTCCAGTACGTTTGCTTAAGAACAAGTTTGCTGAAGAAATTCAAGCTGCAGAAGCGAGTGGCGCAAGTGCAGAGGAGCAGAAGGAAATTCTTGGTCGTGCAAGAGCGAAAAAAGGAATGTTTGAAGGCGATTTGAATGAAGGAGAATTGGAGATAGGTCAGGTGAGTGCAATGCTGGATGAAATACTACCCGCAGCGGAAATCGTCAATGGAATGATGAGTGAATTAAAGGAAGCACAAAATAGAGTGAATCAAATTTAATTGTGAAAGTTGAAATGTTCTACAATACTATAGAACGATTCATTTCCAAGAAATAAAAATATATGATCAAGTACGACACATTTACGTTGGATAACGGACTCAAAGTTATCGTTCATAAAGACAACGCTACACCGCTTGCGTGTGTAAATATTCTCTACGATGTTGGCGCTCGCGATGAAGATGAAAACAGAACTGGGTTTGCGCATCTTTTCGAGCATCTGATGTTTGGAGGCTCAGTGAACATACCTTCCTATGATGAACCTTTGCAACGTGTGGGTGGAGAGAACAATGCCTTCACTACTAATGACATTACCAACTATTACCTCACGCTTCCGGCAGAGAATTTGGAAACGGCAATGTGGTTGGAGTCGGATCGTATGTTGAGTTTGGCTTTTTCGGAGAAGAGTTTGGAAGTACAGCGCAGTGTTGTTATTGAGGAATTCAAACAGCGTTATCTCAATCAGCCTTACGGTGACGTGTGGTTGCTGGTAAGACCATTGGCGTACAAGGTGCATCCGTATCGTTGGGCAACAATCGGTAAAGAAATCAAGCACATTGAAGAAGCTGTAATGGATGATGTGAGGGCATTCTTCAAGAAATTCTATTGTCCGAAAAACGCGATTATGGTAGTGGCTGGTGCTGTAGAAACCGAACAGGTAAAAGCATTTGCGAAGAAATGGTTTGAACCAATTCCAGGAGGAGAGAAGCCTCCGCGCAATTTGCCTGCAGAACCTCGTCAGGAAGAATACAGAAGTCTCACTGTTGAGCGTGATGTTCCGTTTGATGGTGTTTACATGAATTTTCACATGTGTGCACGCCATGAACCAGAATACCCTGTCATGGATTTGATTTCTGATTTGTTGTCAAGAGGAAATTCGGCTCGCTTGTATAATCGCCTGGTTAAAGAAGAGCGCTTGTTCAGTGAGATAAACGCCTTTGTTATGGGCGATAGCGACAAAGGAACCTTCGTTGTTTCGGGCAAACTAAATGAAGGGATTTCTACAGAAGCCGCAGAAGCTGCAGTTTTCTTTGAATTGTCGAAACTACAAGAAGAATTGGTGAGTGAACGTGAACTGCAGAAGGTGAAGAATAAGGTTGAATCATCATTGTTATTTGCAGAAATGGGCGTGTTGGATAAAGCAATGAATCTTGCCTATTATGAATTGATGGGAGACATCAATAAAGTGAATACGGAGATTGAGGAATACATGAGAGTAACTCCTGAAGAAATCCGTGAAGTATCGCGTGAAGTGTTCCGTAAAACGAACTGTTCTACTTTGCACTATAAGCGTAAATCGAAATAGCATTAAATTAATTTCAGCAATGACAACGATCAACAGAACCATAGCTCCCGAATTCCGTGATATCACCAAAGTGCACTTGCCGCAATCAACAGATGTGCTCCTGAAGAACGGAATGCCGGTTTACATCGTGAATGCAGGAACGCAGGAAGTGATGAAAATTGAATTCATCTTCAATGCAGGAATGCGCAACGCCGATTATCCTTTGGTAGCAGGAGCAGTGAACGATATGCTTGACGAGGGAACGACCTTTCGCAACGCAGTACAATTAGCTGAGGAACTTGACTTCTACGGGGCATTTATTGAATCGGAGGTTACTCAAGATCAAGCAACATTCACATTGTATACCCTGAATAAATATCTCGACGAGTCGCTGGCAATTGTTCAGGACATTCTATTCAATCCGGCTTTTTCGGAGCATGAATTTTCCGTATACATCGCTAATCGCAAACAGCGTTACATTGTCGAGTCTGACAAGGTGTCTACATTGGCGCGGCGTCGTTTTACCGAATTACTCTTTGGTGAACGTCATGCCTACGGAATACGCACGGTAATGGAAGACTTCGATCGCGTTACACGGGAAGAATTACATCGGTTTCATCACGATTTCTATCATGCAGGCAATGGAAGTATTCTTGTGTCAGGGAAAATTCCATCTGAACTTGTTGCAAAATTGAATTCCTTCTTCGGTAGTCAGGATTGGGTGCGCACGAAAGAAGTGATTCCTTCTGTTGGTGTTCCTTCAACTACAACACAGCGAGATAATTTAGTGAAGAAAGAAGGTGCAATTCAGTCGGCTATTCGTATCGGACGGGTTTTGTTCAATCGCGAACATCCAGATTATCCGGCAATGCAGGTTCTGAATTGTGTTCTTGGAGGATATTTCGGTTCACGTCTCATGGCAAATATTCGAGAAGACAAGGGATACACGTATGGAATTGGTTCTGGCTTGGCATCGATGTTAAATAGCGGATATTTCTATATCTCTACTGAAGTTGGGGTGGATGTTACACGTGCTGCGTTGAACGAGATCTATTACGAGATTGAAAAATTGCGCAACGAACTCGTAAGCGAAGAAGAGTTGGATCTGGTGAGAAATTACATGACGGGAGTCTTCTTGCGCAGTACAGATGGTCCTTTCTCCATTGCAGATCGGCGTAAAGCATTAATCGGTTACAATCTCGGATACGAGTATTATGATCGGTACGTGGAAACGATTCGCACAATTACCGCAGAGCGTATACAGGAACTGGCACAAACCTATTTGAAGAAGGAAGATTTGGTGGAGTTGGTGGCTGGGGAGGTTCAGTAGGCAGTAAGCAGGTTCAGTAGGCAGTAGGCAGTAAGCAGGCGGCAGTAGCAGTAGGCAGTATGTTAACTTAGCAGTATGAAATTAGCGACAGCTCACATCAACCGATTCAGAGAGGATATTCTGACCTGCAATGCTGAAAATGTTAAGGCATTCCTGGATGCACAGAATTCGTTTGTGTACACAACAAAATCGCTGGTTGGATTTCATGATGCGCTCTTGTTACTCGTGGCTTATCCGCCAACGAAGAAGCTATATCAAAGGGCGAATGATCTGTTGAATAACTTCTATCTTATTTCAACGCGCTTCATTGATCGCAATTCTAAAGCAGAAGACGAGTTAGTGAACAGTGGAATTTCCGGAACGGAAGTGCACGGTGCGTTTACATTCCCGCTGCTAAGTGCTTTGCGAAAATTCAGCGATTCGTGTTTGTACTTGCATTCGTTTGCGGATGATGCGGCTCCTGCTGCGGAAGTGCTCAAGTATTTTCTTCCTGCGAGTGAATTTGAAACGATGGGCATGGATGTGTCCAATGATGAGTTGACTACATTGCTTTTTGGTGATGAAAACCAATTGCCTCAACTTCTTTCCTGCATTGAAGCGAGTACTATACGCGCGGATTTGCGCGATCAACTTTTTGGTAATCTGAAGTTGTTTGCCGGAATTCAATTGGATGGATCAATTCCAGACCGTTCTACAGCGCGTGGGGTAAAGGGGAATTTTTTTGTACACGCAGAGATATTGAAGAAGGTGAATCCGTTGGAAGTGGTGAATAGAAAACTTCCTTCTGCCGCTAAACTAACGCGAGCGCAAAAGGAAAAACTGATTCTGAATTCCATGTGCATGCTGGCAACATTAAATCGAGAAACAGATCCAGTGACTGTATGCGACCACGACAGTATTACAGTTTTTCATTTGGAGCGCGGAATAACTGTTGCTTTGTTTAGCATGGAAGCAGAACGTCGCATGCCTTTGGAGTCGTACATCGGATATGTGCTTTTCAAGAATGGATTACCGATGGCGTACGGTGGATCTTGGATTTTCGGTAACCGCGCTTTGTTTGGCATCAATATCTTCGAGCCGTATCGCGGAGGAGAATCTTCATTAACAATTTTACAATTACTACGCGTGTATCGCCAGCATTATGGTGTTGATGCATTTAGCGTAGAACCTTATCAGTTTGGAAAAGATAATCCGGAAGGAATTCAGTCTGGAGCCTATTGGTTCTATTACAAAATGGGATTTCGTTCTGATGATAAGAAGTTGAACACTTTAGCTAAGAAGGAATTTGAAAAGTTGAGTAAGGAGAAATCGTATCGAAGTTCCGAGGCTGTTTTGCTTCGTTTTACAGATTCACGGGTAACATGGAAGATTGAACCGAAAGTGAGTTTATTTCCTGATCCGTCTGAACTCAGCGTTCAAATTACGCAATACGTTCGTAAGCACTACGCGGGAAATCGTGCTGACGCAATCAAGGCGGCCGCATCTATTTTTCAGATCAATCGAGTTGATCAGTGCGCTGACCATCTCTTGTTGTTTCTATCACGTCGGAAACATCATGCTTTAATGGGCAGAGCAATTGTTAAGTTGGCCAAACTCAAAAGGGAAAATGAGCATTCCTATAATTCCTTTTTGAAAGGTTTAGTGATTGATTAGCAATGGTTTAGCCACTTATCAATTCGCTGGATATTCACTGAAATTTCGTCGTATCTTTATCGAATAGTGCACTACAAATGCGATTGAATAAGCTGGGCCTCAAGTATCTCCTTGTTTTAATGTTGCCTGTTTTCCTTTTTGGAGGACGTGCTTCAGCTTCACATCTTATGGGCGGTGAAATTACGTGGACCTGCAACGGCGGAGGACAGTTTGTTTTCCAAATGAAATTGTATCGCGATTGCAATGGCTTGTCGATGAACAACACGTTGGACTTGAATGTGGATAATCATCCGGTGATTGGTCACATACCTATGACATTAGTGGGGCAAACAGATATTTCTCCGCAGTGCAACGTTATCGGTCCACAGATATCGTGTGCTGCGGCACAAAATCAACCTGGATGGCCTGCAGCACCTGTTCCAATTGCAGGAGCTGTTCAGGAGTTTGTTTATAGGTCTGCGCCAATAACATTGAACGGTACACCACCAGCGCAAGGATGGGTATTCAGTTATACTACGTGTTGCAGAAATCCAACTGTAACCAATTTGAACAATCCAGCTGCAGCAGGATTTACGCTGCGTGCGAAGATGTATCCTTACAATAATCTAACGACCAGTCCTTGCTACGATAACTCTCCTGAATTTTTAGAAAGTCCGGCGACAATCATTTGCACAGGTTATCCATTCACTTACAACCACAATGCGGTTGATGTTGAATTGGATTCTCTTTCCTATTCATGGGCAGAGTCATTGGGAGATACTACAGTTGGATTTCCCGCATGGAATCCACCAGCATCGCCACAAGGAATTGTTTACTCGGCAGGATTTGCATTCAATAGTCCAATGCCAGGACCAACTTTAGATCCAAATAATGTTCCTGCAGTAATTGATCCAAATACGGGAGAGATTTCCTACACCTCATTTACCAGCGGAAATTACATTACCTGCGTAAAAGTGGAAGCTTGGAAGTGCGGACAGATAGTAGCTGAAGTATATCGTGAGATACAAGTGGTACTCTTGCCTTGTGGAAATAACAATGCTCCTGTGATTTTGCCTCCATTGAATGCAGGAACGACCTATGCAGATACGGTGTACGCTGGACAGTTGGTGAATTTCACGTTAAATGCTTCTGATTTTGATGTGCTGCCCAATGGACAACAGCAAACCATAACGATTACTGCCACGGGAAATCAGTTCGGATTAGGATATACGAATGCGTCTGTTGGATGTTTAAATCCACCATGTGCAACACTCACACCTCCTCCTCCTGTATCGGGTCAATTTGGAATTGGAACAACATTCAACTGGCAAACGGATTGTAATCACATTGGATTTTCTTCGCAGTGTTTTGTTCAATCAAATACATATAATTTTGTCTTCCGTGCAGTGGATGATTTCTGTCCAGCACCGGCGCAAAAAATTGCAACCATATCCATTACCGTGCTCTCAGTTCCTCCGGTAATTTCACCGAAACTGCATTGTTTGGCCGTGCAACCCAATGGTGATGTAACGCTCACCTGGGACCAACCTGCAGATACAGCGAATACATTCAACAGCTACCACATATTCTCATCAACCAATCCCAATGGACCGTTTACTCCTGTGGATTCCATCTTTAACTACAATCAACTTTCGTATACACATGTAGGCGCGAATGCGAATGTAGGTCCGGTGTATTACACCATTCAAACACGAGCAGGATGTGGTGGTCAACAGTTCTGGTCACCATTGGATACGATGAGTACAATCTATCTTCAGGTGGTGAACAACAACAATGGAACTGCAACTTTGAACTGGAATAATATTTCTACTCCAGCTCCAGCATCTCAGTTCGGACAGTTTCACATTTATAGAGAGTATCCAGTTGGTAACTGGACGCTATTGGATTCCACTGGTTTGTTCACGTACATGGATACAATATCCGTGTGTAGTTCACAGGTAAATTATCGCATTGAGATTTATGATACTCTTGGATGTTGGTCCGTGTCAAATATTGATGGTGATTTATTCCAAGATCCAACAATTCCTGTGATTCCAACAATTGATTCTGTCTCGGTAGATGCGAATGGAGATGCTATTATCGGTTGGCAGCCCAGCGTAACGAGTGATGTTGCTGGATATGTAGTGTATCAATTCATCAATGGAATTTGGACAGCTATAGATACATTGTACGGTGTGAATAATACCAGTTACGTGAATTTAATTTCTAATGCCGATCAACAAGCTGAGCAGTATGTTATTTCAGCCTTTGATTCGTGCGGAAATCTCAGCGCATTTAGTCCAGTGCATGAAAGTATTTACCTCAGTGCGTATTTGAATATTTGTAATGCCACCACTTAT
>Ga0114981_10001459_pt1 | contig 15514 bp, 6 predicted proteins | sample S_140806_MF_Meta_FD_87028 | JGI IMG/M metagenome (GOLD analysis project Ga0114981, IMG submission 87028) | Freshwater microbial communities from Lake Simoncouche, Canada to study carbon cycling - S_140806_MF_MetaG | ecosystem: Environmental > Aquatic > Freshwater > Lake | place: Lake...
CAACATGGTCTTTTTACGCATTAACCATATTTAATAAATTCAGCATGCATAAGTTTCGCTTGGGAGCATGGCAAATTTCGCAAACTCTAACTGCATGCGAATCATTGCAGGAATGGATTTGCGCATTTGAAGTCCGAATAATCGGCGTTGTGCGCAGTATACAGTTTTGCGTGGATGAACAATTCGTGCGGAAAGTCTGCTAATTCTTACTCCACCTGATCGTATGATTTGCCAAACACCTCGCGGAATTTTACTGCACCGTTCATTAAACGAATGGTCGTAATTTTCCATTCGAATATAGTATTCAGCAGATCCATGCCGTATAAATGCTATTCTGCTTTTTGTTGCATTCGTGCGCACGACATATATAATCTGCGGCCATACAATTCCTATATTTCATTGACGTAGTTTCTGGTTTGCGCTACATCACTGCTTTCACTGTTGTTTTGCCTGATACTTTTAAGAATGAGATTGAAGAGGTAAACTATTTCTGACGATAGACGATTGTTGTCAATTGTCTTTCCTAGCTTCTTGTTTACGATATCCTCGTCATAAGTTTCAAGATTGGAAATGGTATCAATTAAGTATAATCTGGAGCTGTTATTTTACATTAACACTTGCATACGTGCTGAATTACCTCTTCTCATTTTGCTCAGTGACTTGCTCAGTTTAAACACGTCTTCACTCCGGCCATATGGGGAGTTTGCGTGGGTAAGTTTTCACCTAATGTGAAACGCGTACAAAAATTGGAAGGTTTAATCGAGTGGTTTTCGTGTTCAGTTCGATAGACGCGAGTAATGTTTTCCAAAAAATGGAAAATGTTTTCCTGTCCCGTGGAGGTGAGGACTTCGACCAACCAATAAGCATTGGCGATATAATTAAAATCGTGTCACATTAATTACTTGTCGGGAAAGATGAATGTGATGTGTTAACTCATTGTGGGATTCAAGTAATATTTTCTTTTTTTGTCGTCGAATGTGTTAGGTATGCTACTACTTTTGTGCCGCAAATCACAACACACTGTTTATCAAAATTTCTTGGGCAAAAAACGATATTGAAACATTTGAGGTTGGCATTCTAGCCTGAACTTTTAATTTATTGCCAAAATGTTGCAATTCCTTAGCGTTCTGACTCCATTAAGTGCACTCAATTCACAATCTACTATTCAATGAAAATAAGACTGGCATTCATTTTTGTATTAATAAGTTCTGTTCTTTCAGCGCAGCTTATTACTCCTTTTACGATTCGTTATCAAGTAACGCAAAAAGGAGGCATCAGGTATGTGTCGAATACCTCTGTTACTTGTTCAGGTGTTGGTTGCGGCGCAGGAAGAACAGAAATTCCTCCTGCTGGAACCTCTACAGACAACGGATTTACAGCTGCATATGTAGACATTGATGCAGACGCAACAACTTTCTCATCTTCTTCTGATAGTTTGAATCTACCGTCTTGTAGTCAGATTAGCTGGGCCGGGTTATATTGGGGTGGTGAGATTACGAGCGCTGCACCAAATTTCGCGACAAGAGGTCAATGCAAGATCAAGGTCAATAACGGCTCTTATGTTAATTTGACAGCGACTTCTCTACAGGATAACGCGATTGGTTTCGATACTTATCACTGCTTTGTTGACATTACTTCTATTGTTTCGGCTGCTGGCACAAACTCGCGTTTCACAGTTGCGAACGTTGCTGCCAGAGTAGGAGGCACGAATAGATTTGGAGGTTGGTCGATTGTAGTAGTATACAAAAATGACCTTCAGCCAATGAGGAACCTTACTGTGTTCAATGGTTTGTCAAATGTATCTGGATCCAATCCAACTACAGATATTACAGTTTCGGGATTTCTCACCCCGCTAGCTGGTCCCGTTACGTTTGAAGTGGGCAACTTGACATTTGATGGAGATCGTAGTTCAACAGGAGATCAGTTGATGTTCAATGGAGGTTCAGGGTTTGTGAACATTTCAGATGCTGTGAATCCATTAAACGATATTTTTAATAGTACACTTTCTTACAATGGTGTACAAAAGACAGCACCGTTTATTAATCCCGCGTATACCAATTCATTGGGATGGGATGCGGATATATTTATTCCTAACAACGCGGCCAAAAACTATATCGGGAATAGTGCAACTACTGCTACGTTGCGTCTAACTACAGGAGGAGAAACTTTTCTTACTCAAGTAGTTACTATGGCAATCGATGTTTATGAACCTGATCTCCGTGCGGCTGTTAGAGCCAGAGATATTAACGGAGGATTGGTAGTTCCTGGTGATACGCTCGAATATACTATTGTTGGAAAAAATATTGGATCAGATCCGTCTGTCAACACCTACATTTTAGACACCTTAGAACGCAATGCCATTTATGTTCCGGGTTCGTTGAAAGTGACATACGGCCCAAATTCAGGAAATAAAACAGATGTATCAAGCGATGACCAGGGTGAATACATTAGCGCATCTAGGACAATTCGTGTTCGAATAGGTACTGGCGCAAATGCGGTTACAGGAGGAACTGTCCTAAACTCTTCTAACGGTGCAGACAGTACTCAAATTAAATTCAGATGTACAGCCTCTTCAGATTGTATCTTGTTGCTTTGCGATAATATCATTAATGCCAGAGCTTATATTTACGGTACGGGAAATGTATCGGGTAATACCTGGAGTAATGGGTCAAATCCAGATATTTTTGATGCATTTGGATGTCCTATTCCTGGAACTACTACAACTCCTATCCAGTCCGCAATTTGTCCGGCGATTGCAGCTTCAAGCAATACTCCGGTTTGCGTGGGCGGCACCATAAACTTATCATTAAACTCAACTTCTACCAACGCAACTTATTTGTGGACGGGGCCAAATGGATTCAGCTCAACCGTGGCCGCGCCTTCAATTCCAAGCGCTACGCTTGCTATGGCTGGAACTTATACATGTGTAGTGACCATAACTGGATATACGTGTACAACTACTGTAAATACTGTAGTTGTAGTGAACCCGGCGCCGACTTCTGCCAATGCTGGACCCGACCAATCTATTTGTGCTGCTACAGGTAGTGTTGTTATGGCTGGTAATCTTCCTGCAAGTGGAACTGGAATCTGGACGCAGGTGAGCGGCCCGTCAGCTTCAACAATTACATCACCGACCTCCAACACTTCTTCTGTAACTGGGTTAACATCTGCGGGTACTTATCTTTTTCAATGGACAATCTCAACTTCCTGTGCGGCGTCATCTGATCAAATTCAAGTAGTTGTAAGCGCAACACCAACAGTTTCCAATGCAGGTCCTGATGCAAGCGTGTGCGGATTGACTGCAGCACTCGCTGGTAACGTTCCAACAACAGGAACAGGTACTTGGACTTTAGTATCAGGTCCCGGAACAGCAACATTTGTGAATGCGAACCTTGCAACTACAAGCGTTACCGTTTCAGTTGTAGGTGCATATACATTCCGTTGGACTATTGCTAACTCGCCATGCACTGCATCACAAGACAACGTAATCATCACGTTCGTTGCATCAACTACAACAGCTAACGCAGGTCCTGATCAAACAATTTGTTCTACCGTTGGTTCTGTAACAATGGCGGGTAACATTCCAGCAGTTGGAACAGGAACATGGACACAAGTGAGCGGACCGGTAACAGGTACAATTACAACTCCCGGTTCAGCAACAACAACCATTACAGGATTGACAACAGCAGGAACTTATGTGTTCCAATGGTCAATTGCGAACGCACCATGTACTGCATCAACAGATCAGATTTCAGTAAATGTTAATCCTGCACCAACAGTTTCGAATGCAGGTCCTGATGCAAGCGTTTGCGGATTGGTTGCTACGTTAGTAGGCAACACACCAACAGCTGGGATAGGCACATGGACACAAACAGCAGGTCCCGGCACAACAACTTTCTCCAACGCCAACTCTACAAATTCCAATGCTACAGCTTCTGTAGTTGGTGTCTATACGTACACTTGGACAATTGCGAACGCACCATGTACAGCATCACAAGACAACGTAGTCATTACGTTCGTTGCATCACCTACAACAGCTAACGCAGGTCCTGACCAAACAATTTGTTCAACTGGTGGTTCAGTAACAATGGCAGGTAACACTCCAACAGTTGGAACCGGAACATGGACACAAGTGAGCGGCCCGGTAACAGGTATAATTACAACTCCTGGTTCAGCAACAACAACCATTACAGGATTGACAACAGCAGGAACTTATGTGTTCCAATGGTCTATTGCTAATGCACCTTGTGCTGCATCTACAGATCAGATTTCGGTAGTCGTTAGCGCTCCGCCAACAGCATCCAACGCGGGTCCTGATGCAAGTGTTTGCGGATTAACAGCAACACTAGCGGGTAACGTTCCAACAACAGGAACTGGTACTTGGACTTTAGTAGCCGGTCCCGGAACAGCAACATTTGTGAATGCGAACCTTGCAACTACAAACGTTACCGTTTCAGTTGTAGGTGCATATACATTCCGTTGGACTATTGCTAACTCGCCATGCACTGCATCACAAGACAACGTAATCATCACGTTCGCTGCATCACCTACAACTGCTAACGCAGGTCCTGATCAAACAATCTGTACTACAACAGGTACTGCAACAATGGCGGGTAATAACCCGATTGCTGGAGCAGGAACGTGGACGCTTGTCAGCGGACCATCAACTCCTACCATTACAGCGCCTGGAAACAGAAACACTACGGTTACTGGACTTACAACAGCTGGGACTTATGTTTTCCAATGGACAATAGCTAACGCTCCTTGTGCTTCATCAACAGATCAGGTAGCAATTATCGTTAACGCACCACCAACAACTTCAAATGCCGGTCCTGATCAAACCATTTGCTCAACAAGCGTAACCATGGCAGGTAATACACCTGCAACTGGAGCAGGTACATGGACACAAGTGAGTGGACCAAACACTGCAACAATTACAACACCGGGATCGGCATCAAGTACAATGACCGGTTTGATTTCCGGAACATATGTATTCCAGTGGACTATTGCGAATGCGCCTTGTGCGGCAAGCAGCGATCAGGTTTCGATTATTGTATCTGCGCCACCTACAACTTCTAACGCAGGTCCTGATCAAACAATTTGTTCAACTACAGGTTCTGTTACCATGGCAGGTAATACGGCAGTGATTGGAATAGGAACATGGACACAAGTGAGCGGACCTGCTGCAGGAACAATCACAACTCCTGGATCGGCAACAACAACAATTACAGGTTTGACAACTGCTGGAACTTATGTGTTCCAGTGGACGATCACTAATGTATGCGGAAGCAGCAGCGATCAAATTTCTGTAATCGTTAATGCTCCACCTACAGCATCAAATGCAGGTCCTGATGCAAGCGTGTGCGGATTACTTGCTACGTTGGCCGGTAATACTCCAAATACAGGAACAGGAACGTGGACACAAACTGCGGGACCTGGTACTACTACATTCTCCAATGCGAACTCAGCTAGTTCAACTGCGACAGCTTCTGTAGTTGGTATTTATACTTACACTTGGACAATTGCTAACGCACCATGTACTGCTACCACCGATAACGTGGTAATTACATTCGTTGCGTCTCCAACTACTTCCAATGCTGGTCCTGATCAAACAATTTGCACCACTACAGGTTCTGCAACAATGGCTGGTAACACACCATTGGTTGGAACAGGAGCATGGACGCAAGTGAGCGGACCTGTTACAGGCACGATTACAACTCCGGGTTCTTCCACCACAACTATCACCGGATTGACTACGGCAGGAACCTATGTTTTCCAATGGTCAATTGCGAACGCACCGTGTGCTGCATCCACTGATCAGATTACAGTAATTGTAAATGATCCTCCGACTGCTTCTGCAGCAGGATCAGATGCAAGCGGTTGTGGATTGATTGCTACTTTGGCTGGTAATACTCCAACTATAGGAACAGGAACATGGGCACAAACTTCCGGTCCTGGTACTACAACTTTCTTTAACGCAAACTCAGCAAGTTCTGCAGCTACAGTTTCAGTAGTTGGTGTTTACACTTACACATGGACAATCACAAACGCTCCATGCGCTGCAAGTACTGACAACGTAGTTGTTACTTTCGTTGAATCGCCTAGCACTTCAAATGCCGGCCCTGATCAGACTATTTGTACAACTACTGGTTCAGCAATAATGGCAGGTAACACTCCTGCAATTGGAGCAGGTACTTGGACTCAAGTAAGCGGCCCTACAACAGGAACAATCACTTCTCCTGGTTCTGCGACAACAACAATCACTGGATTGACGACGGCAGGAACTTATGTGTTTGAGTGGACAATTGCTAACGCACCATGTGCTGCATCCACTGATCAGATTACAGTAATTGTAAATGATCCTCCTACAGTTTCTGCTGCAGGTTCTGATGCAAGTGTGTGCGGACTTCTGGCTACACTTACTGCGAACACTCCAACTGTTGGTACAGGTGTCTGGACGCAAACATCAGGACCTGGTACTTCTACATTTACAAACGCGAATGCTGGCAACTCTGACGTTACAGTTTCCTTTTCCGGTGTTTATACATTCACATGGACAATCAGTAATGCACCTTGTGCTTCTTCTCAAGATGATGTTGTCCTGACTTTTGTTGACGCACCAACTGTAGCGCTCGCAGGGGCAGATGACACAGTATGCGGATTGGTGGGAGTACTTGCAGGAAATACAGCAACTACCGGAATCGGTACGTGGACAGTAGTAAGCGGACCGGGAACTGTAACGTTCGCGAACGCCAACCTTGAAACAACATCATTCACTGTTTCAATTGGTGGTACATATACTTTAGTTTGGACAATGGCTAACGCGCCATGTACAGCATCGACTGATACAATTCAGTTTACCCTTGATGCTATTCCTACAACTGCATCTGCAGGCCCTGACCAAAATGGAGTATGTCCTCCTTCGATTACAATGGCTGCAAATGCACCAGTATTCGGAACTGGACTCTGGTCACAATTAAGCGGGCCAAACACTGCAAACATCCTTACTTCAAATTCTGACACATCGACTGTCGGCGGATTGATTCCAGGAACATATCTATTCATTTGGACAATTTCTAACGGATCCTGTCCTTCGACGACTGATACCGTTTCTGTAACGGTTATCGGATGTGATAATGACGGTGACGGAATTCTTGACGCTACGGATATTGACGATGACAACGATGGGATTCCGGATACGCTTGAAGCCAGCGGTGACACAGACGGTGATGGTGTTCCTGATTCATTAGACCTTGATAGCGATAATGATGGAATTCCGGATGTAGTAGAAGCCGGTGGAACCGACGCTGATGGCGACGGTATTGTTGATGGATTCACCGACGCAAACGGAGATGGTCTTGATGACAACACTGCTGCTAATCCATTACCACTTCCTGATACCGATGGAGATGGATTGATTGATGTTGTTGACCTCGACAGCGATAACGACGGCATCACGGATGTAGTTGAAGTCGGCGGAACAGACGCAAACGGAGATGGAATTATCGATGGATATGTAGATACAGATGGTGACGGATTCACGGATACTGTAGATTCTACTACCGGAGGAACTGCGTTGCCAACACCTGACACAGATGGCGATGGAAATGTTGACTACCTCGATATCGATGCAGATAACGACGGAATCGTAGACAATGTTGAAGCTCAAACTACAGTTGGTTACGTTCCGCCAACAGGTAACGATACAGATGGAGATGGAATCGATGATGCATACGATGCAGACAACGGCGGAACTCCAATCGTGCTGGCGAACACCGATGGAGCAGACAATCCGGACTACTTGGATCTTGATTCCGATAACGACGGAATGACTGACTTGCTTGAAGGTTGGGATACCGACAACGATGGTGTTGCCAACACAACTCCATCCGGAAACGATTCTGACGGTGATGGATTGGATGATGCATTCGACGTTGATGGAACAAATACTACTAACGCAGGAGGATCAACCAATGGCGGCACAGTACCAACAGGATTCCCTGATCTGGACAACGCAGGTGGAGATCGCGACTGGAGAGATCCGATCGATCACGATGGAGATGGAATTCCTGATAATACAGACATCGATGATGACAATGATGGAATCCTTGATACATTAGAAACCAATGCAGACACTGATGGAGACGGAATTCCGAATTCATTGGATCTCGACAGCGACAACGATGGTATTCCAGATATCATTGAAGTTGGTGGACCGGATGCAAACGGAGATGGTATCGTAGATAACTTCATTGATACCAATGGGGATGGATTGGACGACAACATTGCCGCAAATCCACTCCCGAATCTCGATACAGATGGAGATGGAATTCCAAATACACTTGATCTTGATTCAGACAATGATGGAATTCTTGACGTAACTGAAGCTGGAGGAACAGATGCAAATGGAGATGGTCTCATCGACGGATACACTGACACTAACGGCAATGGATTGAGCGATAACGTTGATCCAAATGCAGGTGGAACATCACTTCCAAATGCAGATACAGACTCAGACGGTCACGTGAATTTCCTTGATATCGATGCTGATAACGACGGAATCGTTGACAATGTAGAAGGTCAATCAACAGGTGGATACGCTCCTCCGACTGGTAACGATACAGATGGAGATGGAATTGACGATGCGTATGATATCGATAATGGTGGCTCGCCAATTATTCCAGTGAACACCGATGGAGTTGATCAACCAGATTACTTGGATTTGGATTCCGATAATGATGGCGATCCAGATGCGTTGGAAGCTTGGGATACCAACAATGATGGTGATCCTGAAGTAACACCAAGCGGAAACGATTCAGATGGTGATGGACTTGACGATGCTTATGACATCGATGGTACTTCAACAACAAACAATGGTGGTCCAACTAACGGAGGAAGTACGCCAGGGAGTTTCCCTGACTTGGATAATCCAGGAGCAGATCGTGATTGGCGTGAATTGAAAGGCGGAACACTTTTCGTTCCGTCAGGTTTCTCTCCGAATGGTGATGGAGTTAACGACTTCTTCGAAATCGTAGGAATAGAAGGATACCCTGATAACAAAGTAACCATCTTCAATCGCTGGGGTAACCTAGTATTCGAAGGAATCGGATACAATAACACCACCGTTCGTTGGGATGGAGAGAATACAGGAGTGTTAAGTCCTGGAGATGGTCCGGTACCTGAAGGAACTTACTTCTATGTAATCGATCTCGGAGATGGATCTGATTTATTGTCGGGCTACGTATTCCTTAATCGCAAGTAAATGAAAATTGGAACTGCCTTCGGGCAGTTCCATTAAAAAGAATAACATGAAAAAAGTAATTTTTCTATTCGCGTTGATCGTTGTAGCAGGAGTCGCAAAACTTCGTGCACAGCAAGATCCTCAGTTTAGTCACTACATGTACAACACAGTAAGTGTGAATCCTGCTTATGCCGGTTCTCGCGGCGTGTTGAACATTACTGGATTGCACCGCTCGCAGTGGATCGGTCTTGACGGAGCACCAACATCACAAACACTTTCTTTGAATACGCCATTGCGTAATAAGAAGATGGGAATTGGTTTCTCTGTCGTGAATGATCGTATAGGTCCACTGAACCAGACATTCATCTATGCCGATTATTCTTATGCAGTACGTTTGACTGAAAAGTTGAAACTTAGTTTCGGATTAAAAGCAGGAGTGAATTGGTTTCAACCGAAGATTGCAGGTCTTGCAACAGTTCAAGGTTCTGATCCTTCGTTCGTAGGAAGCACATTGGAAAGTGTGATCAAACCGAATATCGGAGCAGGAATTTATTTGCACAAAGAAACGTGGTACATCGGTGCCAGTGCTCCACGTGTACTTGAAAACAAATTCAGTTTAGGAGCAGGAGATAATGATACTACTGCCGTGAAGGAAGCACGTCACATGTTCTTCATTGGAGGATGTGTATTCCCGATCAATTCTCAATTAAAACTTAAGCCGACCGCACAATTGAAAATGGTGAAAAATGCTCCATTATCAATTGATGTAACAGTTGAGGCATTGATCCGCGATAAGTTTTCATTGGGTGCCGGACTTCGCGTAGGTGATAGCTTCTACGGAATGGTTGGTTATCAGTTTACGAACCAATTCCGTGTTGGATTTGCATATGATTATACAACAACGCGATTGCAGAACGTAAACAATGGAACCGTGGAACTCATGTTGAGTTATGACTTCCTATTCAACAACGATAAACTCCGTTCTCCACGTTATTTCTGATTTTATTCATTACTCTTTATATGAAACGCTTACTTACATTATTATTTATTGTTTTCGCCGTAGTCGGATTTGCACAAACCGGCAAAGAGAGAAGAGCTGAAAAAGCGTATGCGCGCCTGGCGTATTCGCGTGCAGCAAAAATGTATGAGGAATTAGCTTCAGACAATAAACTAACCGACAAAGGCGTAATGCATCTTGGCGACTGTTATCGCTTAACGGGTCAGTGGGGCCGCGCAGAAAAGTGGTATGGAAAACTGGCTGTTCAGCCAACAGCTGCCCCGGATGTGGTTTATTATTATTCGCAAGCACTTCGCTTTAATGGAAAGTATGCTGAAAGTGATGTTCAGATGGCACGATTTTATCAGTTGCAAGGTGGAGATACTCGTGCTAAAGAATTCAACGCCGAGCCAAATTTTGTTGAAGTGCTTCGATCACAGCAGCCGTATTTCGAATTGAAGACCCTCAATATCAATAGTGAAAAATCTGATTTTGGTGCATGTTTCTTCGGACACAAAGTGGTGTTTGCTTCTTCACGTCCTTATCGTGTTTCTAAACAAAATTTCCATGCCTATAATGGAAGTCCTTTTTTAGATATGTATGAAGCGAAGAAAGAAAATGATGGTCAACTCAGTAATGTTTCTTTGTTGAATGCGAAAGTGTCAACGAAATATCATGAAGGTCCTGCCTGCTTCACTGCAGACACAGCTACAATGTACTTTACCCGGAACAATTACTTCCAAGGTAAGTATCGTAAGTCTTCTCAAGGTGTCAACAACTTGAAAATCTTCCGTGCGAAATGGAATGGTTCCGGATGGGATGAAGAGAATCTTGCCATTAACAGCGATGAATATTCTGTTGGTCATCCTGCTTTGTCTCCTGATGGAATGTGGCTGTACTTTGCCAGCGATATGCCGGGAGGAAAAGGTGAGACAGATATTTATCGTGCTACGCTAAATAGTGACGGAACGCTTGGTCAGCCTGTAAATTTAGGAGAAGGTGTGAACACCGAAGGGAAAGAGATGTTTCCTTTTGTTGATAAAGACGGCAACTTGTTTTTCGCTTCAGATGGACATTTAGGACTTGGCGGATTGGATGTATTCTATGCACCTACTGATGGCAAAGGTGGATTCGGAAAGTTGGTTAATCCCGGATTACCGTTGAACAGTTCTTCTGATGACTTTGCGCTTGTGCTTGATGGTGATTCAAAATCTGGATACATCAGTTCTAATCGTGAAGGTGGTAAAGGTGATGATGATATTTATTGTGTAAATCTCATTCGTCCATTGAAACCGGTGTATATGCTTAAGGGCATTGCCAAGGAAAAGGGCAAGGATGTGATTCTTGCCGGCGTTGCAGTTGTTCTAAAGGATGCAGCTGGTAATTCAATGGATACTGTGATCACAGGTATTGATGGCTCCTATACTTTTCCTATTGAACCTAAGAAACAATATACATTGATTGGTACGAAAGAAAAGTACTTCGATGGAATCGTTACATTGAATACGAATGAACTTGGCGACAAAACTGAGTTGATTCAAGATGTTACGCTCGAGAAAGATCCGGGCTTGTCGTTGTACGTTACTGTGAAAGACAAAGCGACCGGTGCGTTACTGGATAGTGTAAAAATTAATGTAACAGATAATATTTCTGGAAGTCTATTTGGAAATGCTGTGACTACAGCAAGTGGCGACTATCGTAATCCTATTACTGGAAAGAAGATCGGTGATCGCTTGAGCTACAATGTGTCGTTCGAACGAACTGGATATTTGGCAAAATCTATCACGATGAATGCACCTATCGATAAGGAAGGTGAAATTCGCGTGGATGAAACACTTGACAAGATTGCAGTTGGATTGGATCTTGCGAAAATCATCGACATCAAACCAATTTATTTCGATTTGGGTAAACATGCGATTCGTCCTGACGCAGCGATAGAATTGGACAAGATCGTAAAGGTTATGAATGAGAATCCGAACATGGTGGTTGAGCTTGGTTCTCATACAGATTGTCGTTCAAGTGCAGCATCAAACATGGCACTGTCTGAACGTCGTGCAAAAGCTTCTGCCGAATACATCAAGAAGAGAATCACGAATCCAGATCGTATCTACGGAAAAGGTTTTGGTGAAACACAATTGACCAACGGTTGCGAATGCGAAGGTGCAGTGAAGTCGACTTGCCCTGAAGAGGAGCATCAGAAAAACAGAAGAACAGAATTCAAGATAATCAAAATGTAATCTGTTGGATTTAGCTACTCAAAAATATGGAAAGAGCGACTGTTCTAGTCGCTCTTTTCGTTTACTTGACTTTTCGGAAACGAATCCCATAAACTAATGGTATGTTCTTTCCCCAATGTTTGAATCGATACATTCCATCTTCATATTGTTCCATTTCAGGAAAGCAATTGTATGGAGAACCGTCATATTCGTTGAAGATTTCCAATTGCAGCCCTTCGCGCAAAAGTGAACCCAAGAGATCGGCAAACGGATGGTTCCATCCATATTCTTTCATTGGCGGATGCAGATCTTTTCCAGCGGCATAGCTCCCTGTTGTGTCCGTTTCAATAGTTTCTTTATTGAAATAGCTGTATTTGATGTTGCGATATTCTTCGTCCATCATCCACACATAAGGATGAAAATCACAAATCACAAATTCACCTCCAGGATTCAATGATTCCGCAATTACACGCGCCCAAGTTTCCAGTTCGGGTAACCAACCAATCGTTCCATACGAAGTAAAAACAATATCGAATGTGTCTTGCACGTACTTGAGAGTGTCATACACATTGCAGCATACAAAGCGTGCATTCAGCCCAAGTTGCGTATTCAGCTCTCTGGCGGCATCTATTGCAGTGTCAGAAAAGTCTACGCCGGTACATTGTGCTCCTGTGCGCTGCAAAGAGAGAGTGTCTTGCCCGAAATGACACTGAAGATGCAGGAGTGATTTGTTACGGATATCTCCAAGCAGACTTAATTCTATTTCATTCAATGAGGATTTTCCCTTGATGAATTCCTGATTTGAATAGAATTGAGAATCCATGTGCGCCGCAGTTCGTTTGTTCCATAACTCACGGTTGGCAGCAATCAATTCGTTGGAGGAGGTCTGTTTCATGCTTGTAAAGTTAGAATACGATTTGATTTGTTTAACTTAGTATGATGAGACTATTTGCTGTTTTGATTTCACTTATTTCTTGTGCAAGTTTTTGCATGGCACAAAACAGCTTCCGGATTTTTGATGCGCAGCTGAATAACGTAACCAATGGAATTCTCATTGTTACGGACACTAACTCTTCTATGATGCAGGTAAATCTTACGGTGGAAAATATCGATTCTGTTTCACATAGTGTGACCGCAGGAAGGTTGGTACTTACGCAACCGGCAACAGCCAGCAATGCGTTCACGTGGGGCTTGATTAATTATCCTCCATCTGCTGATTCTTCAATGAATCCAGTTGCGATGCAAATTGGAAACGTACAATCTTTCGAAGGGTATTATTTTCCGAATGGTAATACCGGTACCGCTACCATCAACTATTGCTTTTGGGAAACAACGGATCAAAACAATTATTCCTGTGTGACGGTAACGTATAATAATTTGATAAGTGTTGGAATTCCGCATTCTGATGTTGGTACTCTTTCAGCTGCTCCGAATCCTGCATCAGAAGGTATTGGCTTCGGTTGGTCGCATATAAACGTAACAACTATCAATGTTTACTCCGCACAAGGTATACTGTTACACACCATCTCACCCAATACAGAAGAAGCGACAATAGATCTCACACTCTGGCCTGAAGGCTTGTATTTCTATCAAATGATTTCAGACAGTGGCTTCATTGAAAACGGGAGTTTTCTGCACGTCGGTTCCGCAAATCGGTAACTGCAGTTTATACTGTTTCGTCGGTGCCTGTGCTGAATGCAACGCGTAAAGGTGAATGCATTAGCACCAGTCCACCAAGAGCAACACCGGCAAAAAACGCCATTCCGTATTTTAATTTCTTCAATAGGCTGATGCGAATGACATTTCGAATGCTTACAGACCAAGAATGATTTCTTCGGGACTCTTTCCTCCGAATAAAAGTTTGGTCGGATTTTCAAGCATTTCTTTGACCTTGACAAGGAAGCTTACACTTTCTTTTCCGTCGATAATGCGATGGTCATAACTCAATGCAACGTACATCATCGGACGAATAACAACTTGACCGTTCACGGCAATTGGACGATCAACTACATTGTGCATACCCAGAATGGCACTTTGCGGCGGATTCAAAATTGGTGTACTCATCAACGATCCGAATACTCCTCCGTTGGTGATGGTGAATGTTCCGCCCGACATTTCTTCGATGCTCAATTTGCTATCGCGTGCTTTCAATGCCAATCGTTTGATTTCACTTTCAATTTCAGCGAGACTCATGGTTTCTGCATTCCTGATTACAGGAACCATTAACCCTTTTGGCGCACTCACTGCAATTGCAATATCGCAGTAGTCGTGGTAAACGATTTCATCTCCATGAATAGAAGCGTTTACAACAGGGAAAAGGTGTAAGGCCTCAGAAACCGCTTTCGTAAAGAAGGACATGAAACCAACACTCACGCCATATTTCTCTTTGAACTGGTCTTTGTACTTCGCACGCATAGCCATTATTGCGCTCATGTCAACTTCGTTGAATGTGGTGAGCATGGCCGTTTCCTGCTTAACTGCTACTAGCCGCTGTGCAAGTTTTTTACGCAATGGAGACATTTTCTCTTTGCGTTCATTGCGCGTACCGCCCCAACCTACAGATACAGATTCGGATGAAAAACCACCTGCCAATGCGGACAAGACATCATTCTTCATAATGCGACCATTCGCGCCACTTCCATGAATCGATTTTCCTTCGAGATGGTTTTCAGCAATTATGTTTCGTGCAACAGGTGTAGCTTTTGAATTGTCCGGAACTTCCGGTTGTGTCTTGTTTTCTGCAACAGGAGTCTGTTTTTTTACGGATGTACTTTCAGAAGCAGCTGTTTTTTTGTCCGCGACTGTTTTCGTCTCAGGAGCTTTAAATGATGTGTCGATTTTGCAAATTACATCTCCCACTTTTACCACATCTCCATCTGCACCGAAAATTTCAACTTTACCTTCTTCTTCGGCGTTGATCGTAAGGGTTGCCTTGTCGGATTCAATTTCCGCCAACTCCTGATCTTTGCGTACAATATCACCACTTGCCACCAACCATTTGCTGATGGTAACTTCTGTGATTGATTCTCCGGGACTTGGTACTTTAAGTTCAATGATTGA
>Ga0114981_10001461_pt1 | contig 15506 bp, 11 predicted proteins | sample S_140806_MF_Meta_FD_87028 | JGI IMG/M metagenome (GOLD analysis project Ga0114981, IMG submission 87028) | Freshwater microbial communities from Lake Simoncouche, Canada to study carbon cycling - S_140806_MF_MetaG | ecosystem: Environmental > Aquatic > Freshwater > Lake | place: Lake...
ATACCAGTAGTAAGTAGTGCTTGGCGTCAAAGCACCGGAATTGTAAAGTAGTACGTTCCCAATGTTGGTTCCATTGAGAACGTTGGTAGGTAAATTATTGGTTCCGAAGTACAACTTGTAACCACTTGGAACGCCTCCAGATCCAGGTGCTGTCCAAGTAAGTGTTACACCTGAATTGCAGAGTCCTGTAGCACCGTTAGCTGGAGCTGCTGGCGCAGCACACGTTGGAAGAGTAGGCGCAATGTGTCGATACGCAAGATTGCCCATATTATTTTGCGTGGTACAAAAATAAAGGCTCGACAAAACGCGGTATGTTCCTGTTGTTGGTGCAACCCATGAAACGTATGATTGAGCTCCGCAATAATCGTCGCTATACGCACCTGCATATGCACCAGCGTTGTCAAGAATGGTCAATTGCGTATCGAATAGAGACGCGCCACCACCATTAGCGGAACAGTAAGAGAATTCGTAGGTCCATCCAGCTGTGGTATTGAAGCTGTAGTATTTCCCACCTGCAGCATTGTTTTGAATTTGCCACGCGGCGGTTGTGGTTAATGTTCCTTGACTGGTTCCTCCAGAGCATTGTGCAGAGACAATACCCGGAGCAGCAATCAAAAGAGAACTAAGAAGGAGGGTGTAGAACTTGTTCATAGCCTTTGTTGATTTATTGCGGGGGTATTATTCTGTTTGAGTATTCGAATCGTTTGCAGGAACAATGCCACACGCATTACTTACATCAAGAATGGAGGAGCCATCCTTAATTTCATACGTGAAAGACAAGGTTGTCAACTTATTGAGGAATGAATTATCAGGGTATTCTTCGCGATTGATCAGGTACATCAACACCTGCAGTTTTGGACAAAATCCTTTGAAAATAATATTGCCACCACCTTCAATTGCGTTTCGAACCACTGACAAATTCTTGTCGTTCAGTTCGTTCACCTTGACAATAAATTCCTTATAAGAGGAGGCTGCTCCAATTGATCCAATCTTGTTAGAAAAAAGACGAATTCTATCGCCGTAAGATTCAACAAGACGAAATGAGGATGTAAGCAGAATCACGGCCAGAGCGAGTAAGCTCACAGCCACTTTCAGTGCTGATTGTTTCATAATTATTCACGTGTTTGCAGAAGCAATATCGGTGTAAATAATCAGATTGGCAAAGATTTACGTAGGTATTTTTTGTGGGAGGGCAATTTAATAGACTTTATTAAACATTTTGTCTATGATAATAAGATATTCATCTAAAAAACGGAATTGATTTGTTGACAACTATTTTCCAAAAAATGGAATTTTAGACACAAAAAAAACGCTCCGTCTTCTTTCGAAGAACGGAGCTGCTTACAAAAGGGGGGGGCCAACTATTCGTCGCCGTTGCGGAGGTCCACACAACTTACTCCAGGATGAGTCTTGCAGTCGAATTTGAATGTGGCATCGGTATATGCGATGTTTGGGGTGAACGTTTTTACGGTATATGTGGTTTTTGACTGATCCTTGTTGACAAAAATAACACTCACGATCTGCTTTTTTACCTTGTCAATAGTGATGTGTACCGTGTGATAATTCTTCTTATCGGGTTGTTCAGGATACAAATCAATCAATTGTACGGTTTTACCACCTTGAACTTCCTCCTTGATGAATTTGTATTTGAAACCTTTTTCATGGATGGTGAAGATTTCAGTAGGCGAAATCTGACTATCGTTTTTCTTCTTTGCAGGATCTGGAGCATCATCAATTGTCGCTTCTTTGTCCTTCTCGTTATATACCCAAACTGTCTTTCCGTCGTTGTAATACTCTTCGTGGTAGACCTTCTCTTTCACTTTGTTTTCAAGAGTGATTTTGTACATATTCCCTTTGAGAATAACGGATCCTTCTTTAACATCCTTCGTCTTATCGGGCTTTTCCATAGTTACCGTGAATGTAGCCGTAATGGATTGGTATGATTTAGCCGTAGCACTAACACCATCAAGAATTGTTTTAGCCTTGGGATCGTAGTCGGGGCCGGTTTTCGCCTGAGCAGAAATGGCTACCGGCAAAGCAAACATTGCTAGGGTAATTACGCTTGAAAGAAAAGAATGCGGTTTCATAAAAATCTTCTGTTTGTGGTGATATGCCAAAAAGCGTTCCAAAATTACGACCGGAACCCATGCGGAATTCCGTTGTTAACAATTTTTACGCGGAATGTGCTGATTAACAACAAAGTGATTTCTGTCATTATTCCTTCTTGGATCCTGAAGAAAGGCGATCTTCTAGTGAAAGCAGGTCTTTGATGAGTACTTCTCGTGCTTTACTTCCTTCGAATGGGCCGATAATTCCAGCAGCTTCTAGTTGATCGACAATACGTCCTGCGCGGTTGTACCCAAGTTTAAGCTTACGTTGTAATAATGATGCTGAACCTTGTTGATGTTGCACTACAATTCTTGCCGCATCTTCGAAGAGGGAATCGCGATCGCTATCATCCATTTCCTGACGACTTTCTGCATTCTCATCAATGAACTCAGGAAGTAAGTAAGCACTAGGGTAGGCACGTTGAGAACCGATATAGTCGGTAATTTTCTCTACTTCAGGAGTGTCTACAAAGGCACACTGCAAGCGAATTAGGTCGTTACCCGTTGAGTACAACATATCACCGCGACCAATGAGTTGCTCAGCTCCGCCAGAATCAAGAATAGTGCGCGAGTCAATTTTTGAAGTCACACGGAATGCAATTCGTGAAGGAAAATTGGCTTTTATTGTGCCTGTTATGATGTTTACCGATGGACGTTGTGTAGCAATGATCAAGTGAATTCCAATTGCGCGTGCTAATTGTGCCAAACGAGCAATTGGAGCTTCTACTTCCTTCCCGGCAGTCATAATCAAATCGGCGAACTCATCCACAACCAGAACGATATAAGGAAGGAAGCGGTGGCCGTTTTCAGGATTCAATTTCCGGCTGATGAACTTGGTATTGTATTCTTTCAGATTGCGCACTTGTGCGTCTTTCAACAAATCATAACGCGCATCCATTTCTGTACACAAAGAACTCAACGTGTGAACGACTTTCTTCGTGTCGGTGATAATGGCTTCTGCAGAATCAGGAAGTTTGGCTAGGAAGTGACGCTCGATTTTATTGAACAGGGTCAATTCTACTTTCTTCGGATCGACCAAAACGAATTTGATTTGCGAAGGATGCTTTTTATAGAGCAGCGATACAAGTATTGCATTCAAACCAACGGATTTACCTTGTCCTGTTGCACCCGCCATCAACAAGTGAGGCATTTTTGCAAGGTCTGCGATAAAGATCTCGTTGCTTATAGTTTTTCCTAAAGCTACCGGAAGATCCATTGGTGATTTTTGGAATTTCTCAGAAGCAATCAGTGTCCGCATCGGAACCATTTCTGGATTCTGATTTGGAACTTCGATACCAATAGTTCCTTTGCCTGGAATTGGAGCAATGATACGAATACCCAAAGCCGATAAACTCAAGGCAATATCATCTTCAAGATTTTTGATCTTGGAAATACGTACTCCTGCAGCTGGAATTATCTCGTAAAGTGTAACAGTTGGTCCAATGGTTGCCTTGATTTTGTCAATAGCAATTCCATAATTTCCTAATGTTTCAACGATTCTGTTTTTGTTTAGATTCAACTCCTCGGCATTCACGCCTGGTTCTCCTGAAGTAGCATATGCTTCTAACAAGTCGATTGACGGAAACTGATACCCCGAGAGGTCTAACGTTGGATCATATTCACCAAACTCTTTCACCAACTGATCCGCTTTCGCATCTATTTCATCACCGCTCATCACTACTTCTTCCTTCTTCTCTACGGTAAACTGAACTCCATCTTCCGAAGAAAGGTCAGTTGATTCTATTGGAGGTGGAGGTAATGTTGGATCCAATGAAATTTCACCTTCGGTCGTTGTCTCAGCTACAGGTTCTTCCGCAAGACTTTCAGACTCCTCCTCAGTTACTTCTTCTAATTCTTCTTCATCATCCGCCACTTCTTGTTGATCCTCTTCGGGCGTTTCCGTTTGAATAAGTTCCGGTTCTGCCAGTTCTTCTTCTAATTCATCGGTATCTTCTTCAATATCGAGAAGTGTGTTGCGCGGACGATTTTCAGCAACAGGAATTGGTTCACTAATTTCTTGTTCCGGTGTTTCTTTCTTTAGGAAGTTGAAGGAGATATTAAACACGAGAATAAGGAACGAGATCAGTACAAACACAAGGAATAGTCCAGTTCCAATCATTCCGAAAACTCCATTCAGCCAGGAACTCAATTCATAACCGAAAACTCCTCCGGGAAAGAACCAGTTATTGCGGAATGCGTAACCCAGAATTACAGACCCGAAAACGCAGAAAAACAAGCCATATCGGAATACTTTTCCTAGTGGAAGTAAGTTGTAACCAGTCAACATTTTCAGTCCTGCCGTTAAGGATAACAGCGGAAACCAGAAGGAAGTAACACCGAATCCGCTGTGAATAAAAATGTAAGAAATGAGTGCTCCGAATTTGCCCAATACATTCGTCACTTTAGCATCACCGAAAAGTAATTCTCCGACCGGACCCATTACTTTGTCCTGATCCGTTTGCCAAGTGAAAAAGTAGGAGACGAATGCAACGGCGAGATATGGAGTAACAATGAAAACGAGGAAAGTCCCAGTGAGCTTGATTAGCTTTTCATTGCCCTTTATTTTGCTTAGAAAGCCAGAACCTGGTTCTTTAGTCGCTTTTTCAGCTTTTGGATTTTCTTCTGCGGCAGGAGTATTTCTAGGCTTATTTTTCTTGACTACAGGTTCTTCTGTATCAACGGGCTTTTTTTTCTCGCGCACTACTTTTTCGGGAACAGGTTCATTTTTCAAAGGTTGATCTTTGAATTCGTTCCGGATCCGGTTTACTTTCTTTTCGGGTTCTTTCTCTGCCATTGGGATGTAGCTACGCTAACCTAACAAAGGTACCTGTGGCGTTATTGTACATTCTTCCGTGAAGGGAATGTTTTTAACCGTAACATGTTGATTAAGACGGATGATATTTAATGCTTCAAAATGGCCTTAAACCAAGCGGTTGACGAAAAAAAACAGTAATAAAAAGTGCTACTCGAGGAAAAAGCGAGATTTAGAAGAATCCAGACATCATATTCTCCAGTTCTGCATTTGGCTTTGATTTGAATTCGGAAGGAATTTCAAATACAGATGGATCGATCTGTGCTTCGGAAACACTAGTTGCTGTGAAATGCAATTCTAATCCGAATTTGCGCAAGTGATAATCCATTAGCACGCCATCAATTTTGTAGTAGGCATTGCTCCAGTTTGGGTTATTTACCTGAATGTCTTTGGTGAACCAGACTTCCATTGCTGGTGAATTATCTTTGAATTTGAGGACCGCATTTTCACAATCGTAGCCAGCAATTTTTTTCTTGTCGCCAGGATATGCCACCTCGTACTCGGGTAAGTAGTAATTATTGGACTCAATTTCTTTCATCTCCATTACGCTATAGAACTTTCCTAGAAAGCTAACGAGGCTGATAAATTGTTTTTTGTTGGGGTCAGAAATGAAATCCATGCGCATGGCACCCATTCCTGCTTCTAGATTCGCGCACCACAAACCGTCTTTGAATTTGACTTCCATGTTATCTGGAGCCCACATAGCCATCGATTCCTTGGCATTCACAGGTTCTGCCTTGAATTCGATAATACCTTCTTTGATTTTCTTGGTGAAAATTCCTTCCGAGCACGAATGGAACAGAAACGCAGAAACACAAATCAGCAACGTACTACATGCAAACCTTTTCATAATCTCCCTGGGGGCTCTGGCGATCAATGATTACTGAATTTCGATAAACCTTGGAAAGATAATGATAAAATGGTAAAATAAGGATGAATTCACACACAATGGAGTGTTTTTCAAAACGCCACGTCAACAATAATCAAGCGAATAACCGCCTTACGCCTAGTAACCTAGCGTTTTTAGCATCGACTTATAGCTTTGTTCTTTGGCGAAGAGACGAGTGGTCAGTTCTCCGTCTTCATCGCGATCAATGAGGACATGTTTAGGAGCAGGAACCAGACAATGTTGAATTCCGCCATATCCGCCAAGTGATTCTTGGTACGCGCCTGTATGGAAGAAGCCTATATACAATGGCTCTTTCTCTGTAGGACTTACACGAGGCAAATACACGTTGTTGGCATGTGCTTCTGTATTGTAGTAGTCCATGCTATCACACGTCATTCCACCCAAATTTACTGGCTGATATTCTCTGTCCCAATGATTAATGGCAAGAAGAATGAAGCGTTGGTTGATGCCCCATGTGTCTGGTAATGTTGTGATGAAAGAAGAATCGATCATGTACCACAACTCACGATCATTCTGGAGTTTCATATCAACAACGGAATACAGTGCGGCACCGCTTTCTGAAACTGTGAATGAACCGAATTCTGTAAAGATGTTCGGCTCTGCAATTTCATGATTCTCGCAGAAGTTTTTGATCTGTGAAATGATTTCTTCAATCATGTATTCGTAATCGTATTCAAAACCGAGTGAAGTTTTGATTGGCATTCCACCGCCGATGTTGAGTGAATCCAAGGTAGGACAGATGCGCTTCAATTCCCAGTATACTTTCATACACTTCGCTAGCTCTGTCCAGTAGTAAATGGTGTCTTTGATTCCGGTATTGATGAAGAAGTGAAGCATCTTCAATTCGAATTTCGGATTCGATTCAATTTTCTCTTTGTAATACTGAACAATTTCGCTGTGACGAATTCCTAGTCTGGAAGTATAGAACTGGAAATTGGGTTCTTCTTCAGAAGCAATGCGAATACCGATTTTCATTACCGGCGCCTTCACATACTTCGCGTAATATTCAATTTCAGTTTTGTTATCGATTACAGGGAGAATATTGAATCCGTCATTGGCCAATTCTGTAATCAGCGATTGATAAGGCTTACGCTTGTAGCCATTACAAACAATGAACTTATTTTTGTCCATTAACCCTCTGCGATGAAGGTCTTTGATAATATGAATGTCATAAGCAGAAGAAGTCTCCAAATGGACGTCATTCTTGAGTACTTCTTCCAGAACGAATGAAAAGTGGGAGCTTTTCGTGCAATAACAGTAGGTATAACTACCTTTGTAATCCACTTTAGCCATTGCAACGTTAAAGAGTCGTTTTGCTTTTTGAATTTGCTGGCCTATTTTGGGTAGATAGGTGATTTTGAGGGGTGTGCCGTACTTCTTGATGATATCCTTTAGTGGAATATCGTTGAAATGCAGCTCATTATCAGTCACATGGAATCCTTCTTGCGGAAAGTTGAACGTTTGTTCGATCAGGTTTTGGTAAGTGTTTTCCATCTGCCTCGTAGTCATTTTGATAAAGCGGGTTAGTTACTTTGTTCAATTTGTGCAAATGTAACTCACGCGGATTGATTATTATACAAAAACCGAATTGAATTTATGGCAACAAAGAAGATTAAGTTCATCGAAGTCAAGTCCGAAATTGGAGCAGGAACCCGTGGGGCAAGCCTGGGTGTTGATGCGATTAAGATTGCAGCACTCGATTATGGTTCTAATATTTTCCGTCAGCATGAGTCGGTTGAAGTAAAAACGGAGAATCACCTTCTGTTTGAGTCGCAAGGAAGTGCCTATGCGAAACGAATCAAAGGATTGATAACCATGTATGAACGTATCGGTGCAGAAGTTAGTAAGACTTTGAAATCCAATACTTTTCCAATTGTTTTGGCTGGTGACCATTCTACTGCAGGCGGAACTATTGCCGGAATACGTATGGCGCATCCAAAATCACGTCTTGGGGTGATATGGATTGACGCTCATGCGGATCTACATTCCCCATGGACCACACCTTCAGGTAACTTACATGGAATGCCGTTGGCGGCTTCATTGGCAGAAGATAATCAGTCCAATAAGATGAACCGTCCTGACCGTGAAACGATTGATAATTGGAAGAAATTGAAAGAAATAGGCGGAATAGTGCCTAAAATCAACTACCGCGACCTGGTGTTTATCAGCGTTCGTGATGTTGAACCGGAAGAGTCAGGTTTGATCAAAAAGAACCATGTAAAGACGTTTAGTACAGCTGAAGTCCGACGATTGGGCGTAGAGCGAATTGCCCGCGATACTTTATCTCATTTGAACCAATGCAACCTTATTTACATATCATTTGATGTGGATAGCATGGATTCTTCTATATCGAAAGGAACGGGTACACCTGTCCGTAACGGAATTACTGAGAAAGAAGCCGGTTCCTTACTAGTAAGATTGGTTCAGAATGAGAAAGTATGTTGCGTAGAGGTGGCAGAAGTCAACCCAACTCTTGACAAAGAGAACCTGATGGCAGAGAATACATTCGAAATTCTCACCAAGGTTGTATCACAGATTTCGAATTAATATTATCACAATAACAAAGATGAATTCTCCAGAACAGCTGTTAAGCGGGCATGTTGCAAAAGCAATTAATGACCTGTTTGCAACGGCTATTGCTCCCAATACAGTTACCTTCCAAAAGACCAATCCTCAATTTGAAGGTGATATTACACTCGTCGTATTCCCGTACGTTAAAGCAGCAGGTAAAGGTCCTGAACAAACAGGTCAGATCATTGGCGAGTACCTGAACGCGAAGGTGCCTGAAGTAGCTTCGTGGAACGTAGTTAAGGGTTTTTTGAATCTCGTAATCAGTTCCGAATACTGGCTTGCTGCATTCGAACATTTGCGTAAAGATGCAAATTGGGGCAGAAAAGCGGTTTCCGATGCAAGTCCGTTCGTTATGGTAGAATACAGTTCACCAAACACGAACAAACCTTTGCACCTCGGACACATGCGTAATATCCTTTTAGGACATTCTGTGAGTGAGTTGCTTGGAGCTGCAGGTAACAAAGTAATGAAGGTGAACCTTGTCAACGATCGGGGAATACACATTTGCAAGAGTATGTTGGCGTGGAAGAAGTGGGGCAATGGAGAAACACCGGAATCGAGCGGAATGAAAGGCGATAAGTTGGTAGGTAAGTATTACGTTGAGTTCGATAAGAATTACAAATCACAAATTGCCCAGTTAAAGACTGATGGACTTTCTGACGAAGATGCAGAGAAGAAAGCCCCATTGATTATTGAAGCACAGGAAATGCTTCAGCAATGGGAAGCGAATAATCCGGAGGTGCGCAAGCTTTGGGAAATGATGAACGGTTGGGTGTATGAAGGATTCGCCGTAACCTATGGAAAACTGGGAGTAACATTCGACAAGACGTATTACGAATCGCAAACGTACATCCTAGGCAAATCAATTGTTGACGATGGCTTGAAGAGTGGAGTACTACATAAGCGAACAGATGGTGCAGTCGTGATTGATAATTCAGATTCTGGTCTCGATGAGAAGGTTTTGTTACGCAGCGATGGAACGTCTGTTTATATGACGCAGGATCTAGGAACTGCGGTTGAACGTCACAAAGAATTTCCATTCGACAGGCATATTTATGTAGTGGGCAACGAACAGGATTATCATTTCAAGGTATTGAAAGTCTGTTTGAAGAAACTCGGTTACGCATGGTCTGATGGATTGTATCACTTGTCGTACGGAATGGTAGAACTTCCGGAAGGGAAGATGAAGTCGCGTGAAGGAACAGTTGTTGATGCAGATGATCTCGTTGATACGATGGAACACGATGCACGTGAGATGGCAGCAGAGCGCGGCTTGATTGATGGCATGAGTTCCTCGGAGCAAGATCATCTTTCTCATATTGTAGGAATGGCTGCGTTGAAGTATTTCATTCTGAAAGTAGATCCGAAAAAGAAAATGCTTTTCAATCCGAAAGAGAGCATTGATTTGCAAGGCAACACGGGTCCGTTCATTCAATATACACATGCACGTATCAAAAGCATTTGGAGAAAATCGGAATTGAATGCAGTACCAGAATACGCGGTACCAGCAGAGATGCATGCGAAGGAGAAGGAGTTGATCAAATTATTGGCGGCGTATCCTGTGATCATTCAGGACGCTGCGAAGGAATATTCCCCTGCTGTTATTGGTGCTTACTGTTATGATCTCGCAAAAACATTCAACCAGTTTTACGATGCCTGCGATGTATTGAAAGAAGCCGATGCGAATCTGAAAAATTTCAGAATTGATTTGTGTGTTACTGTAGCGCGCACGATTAAAAGCGGGATGAAGCTGCTGGGGATTGAGGTTCCTGAGAAGATGTAATTGGACGTGAGACAGGAGACAGGAGAAGTGAGACACGAGAATTGAGACTCTAGTTTACTTCAGAATTTTCGCAGTGCTTCGATCAATCTCTTCGATAAGGGAGTGAAATGCCTATGCGGAAACCATGGCGATGGGTAAGCAGATCCATTTCGTTTATTGTGAACATGTAACTGTACGTGCCTACTACAAAGAAATGTTCGAATTCGTATCTGGCGCAAGCGAGTAATTCTGTAGTTACTCCCGGATTCGACTTAGGCGCTATGCCTGCGTAGTCGTAGGTAATGCGTGCATAATGCAACCCGCCTCCAAGATACAGTGCTAGAAATGAATTGAACTGCAGGGATCGACCTATTCCGAAGTTGATACCTAGATCGAGCACATTCAGTTGTTGCATCCCTTTAGAGGGAGGTGAGTTGACAGGATGAATGACTATGGAATCGCGTGACCAGGTGTTACCGATATTGTAATTGATAAAGTAGCGGTCTGTACTTGACGTATGCGAGAAGTGAATCCCGTAGCCGATACTATGTCCACCAACTTGCTCGCTGTTATAATTGTGTACCCGTGTAGTCTGAAAGAACTGTGAGTAGCCTATGGTAATGCCTTTTGTTTGGGCTGTTCCTGAAGAGGAAATGCAAAGCAGAATCAGAACTGCGCAGAATAGAAGAATATGTATTTTCGACTTTACCATAGTAGAATAACACGGGAAGACTAAACCTGTATTGTAAATTTCTTTACTGAATCGGGTGTTGTAATAGCGCAGATTGCATTTTGCGGGAATTACTTTTCCTGCATTGCGGGCAATTCTCTCTCTTGCTATGTTGAGTTAAACTAAAGTGCCAGCCAGCTGAATCCAATCTTAAATTCCAGAAAATTATGCCTGCGAATGTGTTTGTTCATCATGGCCAAAGCATAATTTGAGGACGTGATTGATGTTTTTATTTTTGGAGAATCGCCACCGCGGAAGAAGTTCACTCCAAATGCGAAGTTGAAAAAACAATTCTTGAAAACAGGAGCAGCGTAGCCAATGTGATAGCTAAGTTTCACGCAGGAATAAGGATCGCTTGGAATACGAGCAATGCCCCTTACTTGTGAAGGACTATCTGCATCAACCAGTACAATAGAATCGCCCGGAGCACTGGCATTGTATTTCACCACACCAACTCCGATTTGATGATAAGGACCGATTGGAGCAAGGAAGTTTCTTCTGAAAATTTTCATGTTGAATTCGACGATGCGCAGTTTGCAATCAACAAAGTCTTCTTTTGGCATTACAGTAGTGTAGTTGTAACCGAAAACATAATCAGAAGAAATAGATGTGTACTTCTGTTTTGCGAAATAATAACTTGCTCCAAGTGAAACACGTCGACCAACGGTATAGGTAGCTGCTAATTCTGTTTTATACGAGAAGCGGGTGCTGAATATCAGATCTGTTACATCTGAGAAATCTTCAAACATGAAGAATGTTGACACGTTTGCTCCAACACTGAGTTTCTTGCCCATATAGCCGGGAACATGTTGTGGTGGTGTTGCAAATGCACCTACAGCGATACAGAAGGTTAGTAATAAGGTTGTTATTTTGTTTTTCATCGCTAATTATTTTTTGGTGGATGAAGGTTCTTTCTTGATACCAGTAAAAATATCGTACAGTTGTGAACCTATATATCCGCTTCGTGCTTTGGCTTTTAATCGCGATACTCTGCTCATCTCGGTTTCACCGCTCTTAACATTAAAAATTCCGGTAATGAGATATGTTTCATGTTCGGGAGTAAGTGCATATACAATTCCTGCAGGAAGAAGTGGCCAACATAAAATGGTGAACAATACAACTCCTCCACGATTAGAGCGGTGCTGCTTGATTGATGTTACACCGGTAATCATGATGTGGTCGGAATGATACTTGTCGCAAACGGATGAGGCGAATTCGGTTTCAGATTGAATCACTACAACTTCATCGTGATTAGCAGATTCTTCCAGCCACTCGTTCAGTAATGCCAACTCATTATATTTGTCGATGTCTGTCTTTTCAAACTCTTTCATTTGGAAAAGGACAATCGGCATTTCGGCTGCGGCCGCCACATCGCTAACTTCACTGCATAGGCGATAACGGCCTGCTTCCGATTCTAGAAGTTTGTACCCTTCGCGCTCTGTGGCATATAGGTAAAATGGGTCAACAACAAGAACGGTGTCAATTCCGAGCGGAGTAGGTGTATTGTTTTTCTTTCCTTCTTTTTGGCGTGCTTTGCGTTCTTCATACGAGCTCATGTTGGCATACTTTTTCTCTTTTGCCTCTTTCGCTTGTGTTTTAATTTCTGCTTTGCTTTCAGCCATTTCAAACATCCTGATCACTCCCGTTTCGTCAATAATATCTCCAAAGGCCAACATATGGAACTTACTTACTTCAGCATTCTTTTGCTCTACAACTTCTTTCTTTTCTTTCTTCTTTTTCTCGTTGCGTAGCTTGTCATACTTCGATACGTATCCGGAAGGTGAAGAAGAGGAATCTTTCTTGACCTCAGCAGTTTTTGTTGCAGTATCAACAACCGGTTTCACTGTATCTGCTAATGCTTCTTTGTATGTGCGTACAGATTTCTGCATTGCTTCCATGGTCATATTGTGATAGAACACTGCATCGGTACATAGATCGTTACGCATGGCCAGAATTGTTTCTGAAGAATCAACTTTGCTCAGGTCATATAAGTAGCGCAACGCAACAGAGGTGATCTGTTCGTCGCTCATGCGTTGAAACAAATAGAAACACTGTTGCTGATTACCTTCTACTTTGTGATAACTGTCTGTTCCGTCGTTGTTCTTTCCAAGGTTCTCGTACTTCGCCATGCAGTACAGAGCTTTTCCGATTGCACGTTTCAAGTACAGACTTTGCGGATATTCTTTTTGCAGAAAAGTTGAATTATAAATTGCACCGGGATAGTTGCGGGCAATTAATTCGAGTCGTACTACTTCAAAGCGACAAATTGTTCTTATTAAATAGAATTGAGCTTCAGTAGACGCAAATTTTGATGAACCACAATTGGTCAAGTCTTCCAACTGATCTTCCAATTTCGATCTTCTGTTCGCAATATTCGGATGCGAACTGTATTGATCATCTTCAGAGTCGCCATCGAGTTTAATAGGAGGAATGGAATCCAGCAAGAGCGATTTTGGAAATACCATCATTGGACGTTCGTAGAATTTCGAATTGAAAGTGAAATCGTCGAAAGGAAGATGAGAGAATTGTAATACGAACATGGCGCCAATAGCTTCTGAGCAATCATAACCTGTTTTGCTCAATCGCGCTAATCCCATGGAATCGGCTTGGTATTCGCTTGCTTTTTCATGGTTACTGAAGTTTCTTATTTTATCATCGAGTGTTGCCGAGCGACTTTTTGTGTTGTCAGAGAAAATGCGCTGACCTTCCATGTATACCGACAACGTATGACGTTTTTGATAGTGGGCGATCTCATGCGAAAGAATGAAGGCCAATTGCGCTTCGTTTTCCAGTTGAGAAATCAGACCTACAGTAACGAAAATCATTCCTTGGTCAGTAGAGAACGCATTTGGTTCTTCTGATCGTAGTGTGTAGAACGTAAGTTGCGCACGAAGTTCAGGCTCGTTGATAAGTACGCGATCGGCAACTGAGTTTACGTAGTTCGTAACACTATCGCCGAACAATACTTTCCCGCTTTGAAGAAGGATATCAACGAAGTAATTGCTTTGCAAGAGAAATTCTCCCTTGGTTTTGCTAACGTACTTCTTTGTAGTTTTTGTTTCCTGCTTTACATCTTCCTGATACTTGACTTTCGCAGACATCAGAAACGCTCCCGGAATTTCGCCGGAGCAGTACAAGGGAGTATAGTTGTTGAAGTTGGTGTATCCTGCTTGTTGCGCGAAAGAGGAAACGCAGATCAGCAGTAATACGCCAATGAAAAGTTGCTTTCGGAATGGTTGCATTACATTAAGCGATAAAGTGGATAGAATAAGCCAACCGTAGGTCCGTGGCGTAGTCCGATGTCTTCAGAATCAAAACCAACCATCGGCAACATCACAGAATATTGTCCGAACAAGGAGAAAGATTCAAATTCATAAACTGCTCCGACCATTATTTCAATACCCATTCCTCCATCTTTGACCTTTTCAAACGTTACAGGATCGAAATCTGCAGCAGTGTAATTAAAAGTTGTTGATTGTTCCGGCAATACGTTTTGGGTAGTGAATCGAGTGAACGAAAACCCAAATCCATAATGAAGCAAAAGGAAGTCATTAAATTCCTGTGGAATTTCATAACCGAAACGAAGACCTATGCTCAGGATCGAAGTTGTACGTGTGCCAACAACAGGTATATCACCTCCGAAACCACTGGCCGTTTTGCCGTAGTAAAAAGCAGAGTCAGTAGAAGGTGCAATGTACGTAATACCAAGTCCATTGTATCCGGATACCGGAATGCTGAATCCTGTTAAAATGTAATTGGTTTCAATCCGGAAGCCAGGAGCGGCGCCGATTCCGGTTTTCATTATTCGTGTATTGTTGAAGCCCGTGTTGACTTCTATTTCTCTGGGACGCTGCATCCACAATACTCCTTGTGCTGACATTCCAAATTGTTGTGCGAATAGTCCGGAAGCTGAACATGCTAATAGGACCAGAACGAGTGCTTTTCTCATGATTGAATGATTTTCTAATCTAAAACGCTTAAGGCTTATTTGAAAGTTAGTTTGCTGTATTGGAAAATCTTCGAACGTTGTCCGCAAATGACCATTTCGTTATCGCTTGTTTGCTCGGCAATTTTCGGGCGAATTAGACAATCTCCGCGTTCGCTGGTGAAAAGCAATTCTTTGGTGGCTTCACCTTCACTGTTCACTTGTACAATAACAACAGCAAGTTCGCGTGACGCACTGAAGTTGTATGGTGCTTCGTCTTTCGGCAGGAAAAGATTCTTTGGATTGTCGTTGAAAATGAAGAACAATTTATCTCCAACCACAGCAAGTGCGTAGGAAGAATAGTATCCGCCATCGTTTGTTGTATGTTGACGTTTCGGAATTTTCGTTTTCCACATCAGGTTTCCTTCTGCATCAAATGAAATTGCGATGATGTCGTTGTAGAGATAATGATACGTAGTTGTTGTTTGTGGCTTGCCCTGAACGTATGTTGTTGAAGTGGTTGTGTAGAAAATATATTGTTCTGCAATAAGTGTTGCTCCACCATCTGTGCGTACAAGAAGTTGACGCATATCGAATTCATTCATCTCCAATTCTTCTCCTTTGTCCTCTTTCTTTTTTGCTTTTTTCTCTTCGCGGTTGGTCATGTTCATTGTGATAAACTCAGAAC
>Ga0114981_10001463_pt1 | contig 15498 bp, 15 predicted proteins | sample S_140806_MF_Meta_FD_87028 | JGI IMG/M metagenome (GOLD analysis project Ga0114981, IMG submission 87028) | Freshwater microbial communities from Lake Simoncouche, Canada to study carbon cycling - S_140806_MF_MetaG | ecosystem: Environmental > Aquatic > Freshwater > Lake | place: Lake...
AGCATGGAAGAGGGGCTTAAAGGTGTCGACGTTGTTATGACCTTGCGCATTCAAAAGGAGCGCATGGAGGTAGGGAAGGTGCCTGAAGGCGACATGTTCTTCAAACAGTATGGCTTGACACCCGCACGAATGGCTTTAGCTAAGTCCGATGCAATCGTGATGCATCCAGGTCCAATGAACCGTGGTGTAGAGATTGATTCAGCAGTAGCCGATGGCCCTCAATCAGTGATCCTAAATCAGGTCACATTTGGTATTGCTGTGCGTATGGCGGTGATGTCAATTGTGGCGAGGAACTAAGAATTAATACTAAAAATAGCTTTCAATTGTTGATCAAAAGCAATTTGCTCTTGACTTATTGTTTCTTGGTACTTTGAAAATTTATCTGCACAACGTTCAAAGTTATCAAAAATATCCTGTACCCTTTCCCCAAAGTCGAAAATAAAGTTTTTTGAATTTTGATCTAATTTATAATCTCTTGGAATGTTTACATCGTAATCATTTTCGGCCGAGCCAAGTAAACCAGTAATGATGCAGCATCCATGAATCGCAGCTTCTCGTGGAAGTCTATCCTTGCCTGGATGGTGGCCAAAGTCGACATATATTTTTGAGCTGAGAAATTTTTCAGCTAACTGTTCTCGATTAAAACCTTCTAATGGTAAAAATTTACATTTAGGGTAGGATTTTTTTAGCGCAGCAAGTGTTTTTTGCCCCTTTTTTGGATTATAAAGAATCACATTTTCTCTAACTCTTAATTTTAATAATTGAGAAAGATTTTTTAAGTAGGAAGAGTTTGTGTATACAGGGATTGGATCCGAGAGAGGAATCCCAGAAATTTGATGGGACTTTAAAAAATCTAGGGCGTAATAACTTTGGACAAAATGACTAAGGTGTCTCAAGGAGCTTACCCCACCTAGGGGCCGAAGTCCACGAAGAAAGTTTTTAAAGTAGCGAAATTTATCTCTCAGGGGGTTGCCATATCGATTGCAGGTATAGTTGTTAACCGACATCCACCAAATAGCGGCTGAAGCATTTTTTATCCTTAAGGCGTATGTAGTAACTATTTCTGGAAAAATAATTAGATCGCCATTATTATCTTTATACATTCCAACGGGGGCGCCATACTTCTTGTATGGATCTGGTGTTTCAAACTTTTTATCAAATGGGAAATACACGATTAATGCAGTTTGGCCAAGGCGATTCAGGTCTGCCACAAGTTGATGCAGTGCTTCTGGGCCAGCAGTCAATGCATTACCAGGGCAAGTCACTAAAACGTTACGATATTTAGTTTGCATGATCTATACTTTAACTCGTGAATTAGCTAAAGGTTTAAATTGATAATATTGTATAAAGTCCGCTCATTTCGAAAAGAATTAACTAATGACGTGACCATGTTGGCAATACTCTTATTTCCCATCACCTTTTTGACAGTGCGACATGGTGTGCATGTTTCACTATTTGCCCTTGCACTTTTATCTGTGTATCACTTCTGGAGCGGTAAAGCGCCTAAAATCCAGTTCAACTACTCGCTCGATGCTATTATTTTCCTGACATTTGCGGGATTATTTATATCGGTATTGCTGTCACAGGTATTCCGTGGGGCCATACACTATGCGGCATTTGATGGGCCATTGCGAGTTCTGATTGCAGGCATAGTCTTCTTGTTTATTAGGCAAATCAGTATTTCGTATATCAAAATTTTGAGTATTGGCATCCCAGTCGGATTAATTTGTGCGTTTCTTAGCGTGCACTTAAACTCAGGAGTATATTGGGCTGCTTGGCGTTATTCAACTTATTTTGTTGACCCTAATACTTTGGGATCCCAAGCGTTCATTCTTGGTCTCCTATCCTTTCTGATGATTAGATGGGGTTGGAAATCTATGGCATTAATCGTGTTGCAAGTACTTGGTGGGTTGCTTGGCCTGTATGTTTCTGTTGGCGCTGGCTCACGCGGTGGTTGGCTAACTGCACCCTTTATCCTTTTGCTAATTGCATTTCTGAGGTTTGAAGATATCGTACATGCTAGCCAATCCCAAAAGCGGCAAATGTGGCTACAGACGATTACATTTTGTACTTTCATCTTCTTTGTATGTTTAATGGGATTTTATTTTGCAGAGAAGCTATCTATAGGAATTATTAGTGGCTATTTTGAAATCCATGATTGGTTTAGCGGAGCTAATTCAAATACATCTGCTGGCACTAGATTGAGTATGTGGAAGCTCGGCTTTCAGTTTGCTATTGAGAGTTTGCTCTTTGGCTACGGCGAAGAAAAAAATATGTTGGTAGTCTTAATAAATAGCCCACTCAATATCGCGGCAAATGAGATTGCTATCAACACTATGGCTGCAACTGGTCCACACAGCGATATTATGAGTAAGCTCTTGTCCGCAGGCCTCTTTGGATTGGTTGCTTATTTGAGTCTCTTGTTCGTGCCATTTTCTATTTTTTGGAAGCATCGCAATACGCAAGATTTCAATGTGAAGCAAGCTGCCAGAATTGGTCTTTTTTATATTACTGGCATATTTATTGCTGGACTATCTAATGAGCAGCTATCCCTGAAGTACTTATGTACTTTTTACGGCTTGATGATCGCCACTCTATTGGCTCAAGTACTTTATAAGCCTTCAGTTGTACCGACTCGCCAACCCGCAGCTGTTTAAGTAGCTTAGATGTAATAAGGATAGATTTAAATATGAATGATGCAAAAGTCGTTCTATTTTCTGATTCATCCATGAATATTGGTGGTCAAGAGTTACAGGCCCTGCAACAAATTCGCTCACTCAATGCGCTCGGGTATAAAACGATTTTACTGTGCAAGCCTAAGAGTGCAATTTCTATTCGTGCTAGAAGTGATGGTGTTGAGGTTCAAGAGATACCCTTCCGGAATGCTTTTCATATACCGAGTCTGATAAAGTTGTTTAGTGTGGTTAAGGAAAAAACTCCAGTTGCTATGTTTTGCCATGGCAGTCATGATGCTCTGATTTGTGCGCTAGTTGGAATGGTGCAAGTGTTTCGTACGGGTAAGCGTGTTCCAGTTTTTCGTGTGAAAACCTTTCAGCACGGATACCCCCTATCTTTTGCATATAACTATCTATTTTCAGGAACGGTTATTCCAAGTAACTATCTTCGCTCGCGTTTTTTGGCAAACCCTGCTATCGACCCCAATAAACTTCAGGTGGTTTATCCGGGAATTGATTTTTCAGCTCTCGATAGTGCATCAGAGAAGTTGCCCGATCGTGCCTTAGCTTGGCTGGCTTCTCACCCTGGCCCAGTGATATCACACGGAGCAATTCTGAGGGGTGAAAAAGGGCATGGCACCATTTTGAAGGCTCTCGTTGAGGTTAAAAAGGTGATCCCGAATGTGCGCTATTTAATCGCGGGAGAGGGTCAGGATAAGCCACTTCTCGAGGCTGAGATTGCAGCGCTTGGTCTTGGTGAGAACGTGTTATTGACGGGGATATTAAAAAAGATAGCGCCATTGCTAAGAAAGAGCGACCTGGCTGTTTTACCTTCCCTAGTTGAGCCCCTGGGCATGTTCCAAATCGAGGCGCAATATTTAGAGGTACCAACTATTGCAAGTAGGGTGGGCGGCATCCCCGAAACGATGCTAGATCAGCAGACTGGTCTCATGATTGAGCCCGGTAACGTTGAGCAGTGGGCTAATGCTATCACCTGGATGCTATCTAATCCAGAGCCTGCAAAGCAGATGGCGAAAGCTGGAAAAAAAATGGTTGTTGAGAAATTCTCTCTCAATGTCAATACCAATAGCCTAATAGGCCTGTTCGAGAAGAATTAATTAGATCCAATCAAAGGTATTATTTTTTCTGAGCCCATGTATGGACATGCCATGCTCTCTTACTTCATCGCGGCTAGAGTTTGATTGATGTTGTTTGGCTTGAACCTTGGCTAACTTTCTTTGCAACCAGCTCTGATTCAGCAGTTTGTAGTTATAGCGATTTGCCAACCCATCTTTTTCTGCTAATCCTCTTTCTTGTTTCATGGCAGTTTGGGTAATCGAGCCAAAGTGATGCAACCAAGAGGCGCCGGTGATAGATGTTTGAATATTGGACTTCTTGAGTTCATTGAAGAACAGGGTATCTTCATACCCAAGAAGTTTGGGGATTGGCTGAAAATAACCCACATCCATCCAAACTGAGTTATGAATAGCAAGGCAAACTGCATGCTTACTGCCAAAACGATGCACATCCTTCATTTTTCTAGTAGCTTGAAGGTTAAATGTTTCAAAGTCGTAGTCTAGCGACCCTTCAATTAATGCTGGGCTAATGACTTTGAGGTTTTTAGATTCTGCGGCATGAATGAGGTTCTCAATCCACATGGGTGATACCAAAACATCATTATTCATGATGATGCTCCATTCACTTTGTAGCGCGAGCGCTCCTTGATTCCAGGCCGTACCACATCCTAGGTTGGCGGAGTTGAAGATTTTTCCACCTAAAGGTAATGTTAAAAGATAGTCCCGCGTCCCGTCAGTCGAGCAGTTATCCACTATGACCAGCCTGTCCAATGGGGTGCCATGCTTTACCATGCTATCAATACACATCTTTGTGTATTCAACCGAGTTGTAGCAAGCAAATGTAAGGCTATATTTATTAGGATTCACGATTCAACAGGGCTAATGTTTTGTTAAAATAGGCTTGTAAGCGGTAATTCTAGGTTACAGGGGTTTGGGCTTCATTTAAGAAAACCCTCACCTATCCTCATCGTATTACATTTCGCACTTCATTTATTGGTAAATCATGATTTTAATAACAGGTGGCGCCGGTTTTATTGGAAGTAATTTCGCCCTAGATTGGCTTGCTAATCCAAAGGCGGAAGGGCTTGTTAATCTCGATAAGCTGACCTATGCCGGTAACCTGGCTAATTTAGTGACCCTAAAAGATGATCTCCGCCATCTTTTTGTTCGTGGGGATATTGGTGACAAAGATTTGGTGACTCAGTTGTTAAAAGAGCATCAACCTCGTGCGATTATTAATTTTGCTGCTGAGAGCCATGTGGATCGTTCCATTCATGGTCCTGCTGAGTTTGTGCAAACGAATATTCTGGGCACTTTCAATCTACTAGAGTGTGCAAGAGCATATTGGAATGGTTTAGACGAGCATGCTAAAAAAACATTTCGATTTCATCATGTTTCTACTGATGAGGTTTATGGATCTTTATCATCTTCCGATCCCGCTTTTACCGAAAAAAATGCTTACGAGCCTAATAGCCCCTATTCTGCATCTAAGGCAGCATCAGATCATTTAGTGCGCGCTTGGTTTCACACATATGGTTTCCCGGTAGTAACCACTAATTGCTCTAATAATTACGGTCCTTATCACTTCCCAGAGAAGTTGATTCCTCTAGTGATTCTCAATGCTCTAAATAGTAAGCCATTGCCAATCTATGGCGATGGACAGCAGATTCGCGATTGGCTTTATGTCGGAGATCATTGCTCTGCTATTTGTGAAGTTTTGGCTAATGGAAAATTAGGTGAGACTTATAACATTGGGGGTTGGAATGAAAAAGCAAATATCGATGTTGTAAAAACGATCTGCACTATTTTGGATGAGCTAAAACCACGTTCCGATAACAAGTCCTATGGAGAGCAAATTACTTTTGTGAAAGATCGCCCTGGACATGATCGTCGCTATGCGATTGATGCTGGCAAACTAGAGCGTGACCTAGGCTGGCGTCCTTCGGAGACCTTTGATACAGGGATTCGTAAGACGGTGCAGTGGTATTTAGACAATCCAGTTTGGGTAGAGGGTGTTGTTAGTGGCTCTTATCGCGACTGGGTTCAAAAGCAGTACAGCTAGATAGATAAGCTACTCATGAATATTTTGGTATTTGGTAAAGATGGCCAGCTAGGCAAGTCTTTCCATGTGGCCCTTGATTCTGGTAATACTACTTTAGCGAATCCCTCAAATATTCAATATGTCGGTCGCGCTGAGTGTGATCTGACGAATGAGCAGAAAATCAAAAGCTTGTTAAATCAATTTCAGCCGGACCTGATTATCAATGCATCAGCTTATACCGCTGTCGATAAAGCCGAGACAGAGGTTGAGGTGGCATTTGCAGTAAATGCTAGAGCTCCTGAAATAATGGCTCAATATGCTGTCAAGAATGGCGCCACTTTTTTGCACTATTCAACTGACTATGTTTTCGATGGCAAGAAGTATGGCTTTTATTTAGAAAATGACTTACGCAATCCTTTAGGTGTTTATGGCAAAAGCAAGGCTGCTGGAGAAGAGGCGATTGCAAAAGCATTTACCGATCACATCACTGGTCAATATGCTATTTTCAGAACCAGTTGGGTATACGGCGATGGCGGAAATTTTATTCGTACTATTTTGCGTTTAGCTAAAGATCGAGAAGAGCTAAAGGTAATTGAGGATCAATATGGTGTCCCAACTAGTGCCGAGTGGCTGGCTAAAGTAAGTCTAGATTTGGCAATGGATGCACAGGATACTTTAAGAAGGTTCCCATCTGGTATTTATCATGCTGTACCTGCTGGTGAAACAAGTTGGTATGGGTTGGCATCTTTGGCTGTACAGGCCGCTTCAGAGGCAGGGGCATCATTGAAAATAGTTTCTACGGCCATTAAGCCAATTCCTGCGGTAGAGTACCCGTTACCAGCCCCTCGGCCCATGAATTCAAGGATGTCGACCGATAAGTTGAGACAAGTCTTTGTTGATCTGGGCGATATGTCAAAATTACAGCAATTGAATCAGCCTTGGGATGTAGGTGTTCAGACCTATGTCCGTAATTTAGTTCAAGACGGACTTATTTAGAAAGAGTGCTATGGCAGTAAATCAGATGAATCGTAAAGGTATTATTTTGGCAGGGGGCTCTGGTACTCGTTTGTATCCAGTCACTCAAGCTGTTTCTAAACAGCTTATGCCTGTCTATGACAAGCCCATGGTGTACTACCCATTAACTACTTTGATGCTCGCCGGCATTAGAGATATTTTGTTGATTTCTACGCCTCATGACACACCTCGGTTTAATGACTTACTCGGCGATGGTTCTCAGTGGGGTTTGAATATTAAATATTGCGTTCAGCCTTCTCCAGATGGATTGGCTCAAGCATTTACTTTGGGTAAGAATTTCGTGGGCAATAATCCAAGTGCTTTAGTTCTTGGAGATAATATTTTTTATGGCCATGAGTTAGTTAATCAACTGAGTAGAGCGGATGCTCGCAATGGTGGTGCAACAGTATTTGCATACCATGTTACCGATCCAGAGCGTTACGGTGTTGTTGAGTTTGATAAGGATTACAAAGCGCTTTCCTTAGAAGAAAAGCCGCTCAAGCCGAGAAGTAGTTATGCAGTCACTGGCCTTTATTTTTATGACAATCAAGTATGCGATATTGCATCCTCGATTAAACCTAGTGCGCGCGGTGAGTTAGAGATTACGGATGTGAATCGCGTATATTTGGAAAAGAATGAGCTCAGTGTAGAAATCATGGGGCGTGGTTTTGCATGGCTAGATACTGGTACGCATGATTCGCTATTGGATGCGGCAGGATTCATTGCCACCCTGCAGAAGCGCCAAGGTTTAATGGTGGCTTGTCCCGAAGAAATTGCGTATCGCCAAGGGTGGATTAGTCCAGAGGATGTTCTCAAGGTTGCCACTGAGCTGAGTAAGAATAGTTATGGTCAATATTTAAAGAAGATTGTGAACGAACTCAATACCTCTGCCCAGCCTGTTTCTTTGTCTCATAAAAAGATGATTGGATGAGTACAGTGATGACTCTTCCTCCCAAGCTGCTAGTGACTCCAACAGAGATTCATGATGTATTGATCATTGAGCCCAAGGTATTTGGAGATGAACGGGGCTGGTTTACCGAATCATTTAATGCACAAGATTTTTCTATTACAACTGGTTTAAATGTTCAGTTTGTCCAAGATAACCATTCTTTTTCTCGTCAGTGGACTTTGCGTGGCCTGCATTACCAATTGGAGCAAGCGCAAGGTAAGTTGGTGCGTGTGGTGTCTGGTAGCGTATTTGATGTTGCTGTTGATATTCGAAAAGATTCATCAACTTACGGTCAGTGGGTTGGTGTTGAGCTCAGCGCAAAAAATCATAAGCAAATGTGGATTCCCCCGGGCTTAGCTCATGGTTTCCTAGTTTTATCGGAGACGGCTGAGTTTTTATACAAAACAACTGACTATTACCATCCACAAAGCGAAGCTTGCCTCTCTTGGAATGATTTGACTGTGGGTATTAAATGGCCTTTGCCGCCGGGCGTCACTCCCAATATGAATGCCAAAGATTCTGCGGGCCTATCGTGGGATGTGGCGCCTAAGTTTTAACAAACTTTAGATCTATTTTTAAAAAATAAGATAATGCTCGCATGAGCACTTCCCCCAAAATACTGTTGGTAAAACTATCCTCTCTTGGTGATGTGCTTCATAACTTGCCGATTGTGTGGGATTTGCGTGCACATTTACCGGATGCTCAAATTGATTGGGTAGTAGAAGAGGCTTATGTTCATCTGCTCACTCCTCTTTTGTCTCAAAATAGTTTTAGGGGGATTGATCACATCATCCCCTTTGGTTTACGTCGCTGGAAGAAGAGCCTGTTCAAGATGTCGACTTGGAAAGAATTTTTTGCCTTTCGTAAGACACTTCAATCAACTGCTTATGATGTCTTAATTGAGACTCAGGGTTTATTGAAGTCTGCCATTGTATGTTCTTTGGCTAAAAAGAATGTAGATGCAGTGGTTACAGGTCTTGCAAATGCCACTGAGTTTTCAGGATACGAGCCGCTGGCGAGATTATTTTATAGTCAATCCGCTCAGGTTCCGACTCAATGTCATGCAGTTGACCGATCACGTTGGGTGATGTGCTCTGCTCTTGATTGGCAATTGTTGAACCGCTCAAATGCCCCACAGTTTTATCCTAAGGAATTTATTGAGAGTATTTCACAAACTACTGTTCAAGGCTTACATACTCCTTATGTACTATGTTTCCATTCGACTGCCAGAGAGGCTAAGCGTTGGTCGAATAGTCATTGGATTTCCTTTGGCAAAGAATTGTCTACCCGTGGCTACCAAGTTGTTTTTCCCTGGGGCAGCGCTGCGGAGAAAGCGGTAAGTGAATCTCTAGCTGCACAGATTCCAGATGCCTTTGTGCCGCCAGCTTTTTCTATTGAGGATGCTTTCTCAGTCATTGCTGGGGCTAACTTAACGATTGGAGTGGATACTGGCCTGACTCATTTAGCAGCAGTGCTGGACAAGCCGACAGTCGAAATCTATTGCGATTCACCACGCTGGAAGACTGAGGGTTATTGGTCTGATCGAATTGCTAATGTGGGCGATATTCAAAATCCACCAAGTGTTCAAGAAGTTCTTGATGCCTCTCTAAAGCTTCTGAAGAAAGCTTAATTTTTTCCTATTTATTACCTAGTTCTTAGCGCAGCAAAGTATTAATAGAAATCAGATCTTCATCTGACAATGCAGCAGCGTGGGCTTTTAACTTAATTGCATTGAGAATCGTGCTGTAACGCGCTTGCTGCAATTGTGAGCGTGTAGTAATGACAGTATCTAATGCAATCAATACATCAATATTAATCAATGTTCCTACCTGGAACCCCAACTTACTAGATTCCAGGGCTGAGCTGGATGAGCGCTCTGCAGCCTCATAGGCTTTGACGCTTGCGAGGCCGCCGTAGAAGCCGGTAAATGCAGCACGTGTATTTTGGGCTGCGGTACGACGGGCGTTGTCGTAATTCGCCTTTGCAGCATCAAGAAGAGCCGCGTTCTGACGAATGATGGAGCTATTAAATCCCCCAGATACTAATGGGATGGTCATTTGAAGCGCAACGGTGTTGTTATAGATATTGGTATTTGAAGGAGTATAGCTATTGGCACTGCCATTTGCGGTGCTGTAACCAGTTGTTCCGACGAAATTCACGGAGGGATAGTTGAGCGCTTGAGAACCTCGGTATGTGCTTTCAGCGAGGCTGACTGACAGTTGGCCGGCCAGTACATTGAAGTTTGCAGTTTCTGCTTTGTTTATCCAGTCATCTAGAGTTTGCCCTTTTGGCAATTTTGGGTTGACGCTATCAGCAATCTGAACGCCATTATTGTCTTTGGTTTTAGAGTGAAGGTCTTTAAGAACTCCATCAATCTTGGCCTCCTTGGTAAGCGGCTTTAAAGCTCCGACTGGTCGAGCAACCAATTGTTCTAAAACGCCTCGCTTCACTACAAGATCAGCTTGAGCCCCAATTTCTTGAGAGTTGGCAAGATCAAATGCCGCTTGAGCGGTATTGACATCAACAATAGTGGCAAGACCGGCATCAAACTTGGCTTGCGCAACTTCGAGTTGCTGTTTAATTAGATTTTTTTTATTGCGAAAGAGTTCCACATTATCTTGGCTTGTAAGCGCATCAAAATAAGCTTGTGAAACGCGAATAATTAAATCTTGCTGTGCTAAATAAAAACGCATATCCGCAAGCTTGGAGTTAAGATCGCCTTGATTGGAAGCCTCAAATGCCGCAATATTAAAAACGGGTTGAGTTAGGGTGACTGTGTAACCCTTTTGATCGAAAACACGAGAGTTACCTGAATAGCTTGTGAGTGCCGAACTATTAGTAGCGTGCTGGTAATATCTCGTCCCAATTGGAGTTGCATTTGCCTGTGGCAACAATAATGAAAGGCCTTGCCAATACAATTCTTTGCTAGCTTGATAGTTAAAGCGGGCGGCATTCAATATAGGATCGCTAAAAGCCGCCTCTTGATATAGGCGAATGAGATCTGAGGCTTGTCCAGTATTGCTTGCACTGCTCCCAGTGAGATTTGAGGGGGCACTATTTGTGGGGATAGCCTGCTTTGGAGCAATGGCTATTTGAGGTGGTGCTTCCAGCCCGAGCAATGATTGAGCGCTGATTGGGGTGGGCAGTGATGACTTTGCCCCATTGGGGGCTTGTGCAAATGTGCTGAATGAGATCACGCTGAGTCCGAACGCCTGTCCTAGGATTAAAGCTAGGATACCTAGCTGAGAGTGGTGGAAACGGGGTGAGGTCATCTGATTCAGTTACGTTTTTGTACTATGAAGTTTAAGGCTTATTTAAGTAAAGCGTCTTAATTAGGCCTCAATTTGCCAAATTCTAATCTCGCTTTCATCTACCTATAAAATTGCCACTATGGATCTAATCTTACTAGGCAAGGCCTTGCTACTTGGGGTAGTTGAGGGTTTAACTGAGTTTTTGCCAATCTCCAGTACGGGCCACCTGATACTGGTGGGGGATCTGCTCAACTTTAATGATGAGCGAGGTAAGGCCTTCGAGGTCATTATTCAGTTTGGAGCCATTTTAGCGGTCTGCTGGGAGTTCCGAGAGAAACTTTGGAATGTAGTGTCGACCATTAAGACAAGCTCTATCTCACGTGGCTTTGTTATCAATTTATTGATTGCCTCTATTCCTGCAATGGTCTTGGCGTTTATCTTTGGCAAATATATTAAGGCGGTCTTATTCTCTCCCATCCCGGTTGCCACTGCCTTCATAGTAGGTGCTCTGATTATTTTCTGGGCTGAGCGCCGACAACAAAAAACTATTCCAGTAAAAAATCGTATTCAGTCGATTGATGACTTAACTCCTTTAGACGCTTTAAAGGTGGGCCTAGCTCAATGTGCTGCCTTGATCCCAGGAACATCACGTTCAGGGGCAACTATTATTGGCGGCATGCTCTTTGGTCTTCCGCGTTCCGTAGCAACTGAGTTTTCATTCTTCTTGGCTATCCCAGTGATTGGTGGTGCTACCACTTATGAGTTGCTCAAGCTTTGGAAGAATCCCGTTTCGTTATCTGGTGACTTTACCTGGGCGATTATGGTTGGATTTATTTCAGCGTTCATTTCAGCCTTTATTTGCGTACGCTGGTTGATTCATTATGTCGCTAGGCATAACTTTATTCCTTTTGCTTGGTATCGTATTGTCTTTGGTCTGTTAGTTCTCATCACTGCTTATGGTGGTTTAGTTGCTTGGTCTCATTAAGACCTCGCTCAAATATAAATATAGATTGACTGAAATTCTTATGGATGTATCAATAGATGCAATTACAAACAATATTCAACTGGCACTTGCCCCAGTATTTTTATTGACTGCAGTAGCAACTCTCATTAATGCGATTTCGGCACGTCTAGCTAGGTCAGTTGATCGTATGCGCGCAATTCAGCATCAGATTCAAGTTGGCAACATTGAAGACCAAGTTATCTTGAGTTATATGAAGAGAGAAGCAAATGAGGCTAAAACCCGAGGTCGCCTATGTACTGCTGCAATCTTTTTTGATGTATTGAGTGGAGTATTTATTTCCTTAACGGTATTGGAGTTATTCTTCTTTCAGGCCGGCGCAGTTCGCTCCTTGCAAGCTACTTATGTCATTTGGACTTTCGTTCTTGGCTTAATTTCCTTTATGACTTCACTTTCTATCGTGCTTGGTGAGGTAGTTTATGCTTATCGATCCGCTGGATGGAATACACCTTTCCCAAAATAACTTTAGATAAATACAAGTCTTCCATGAACCTTATTAGGTCTGATCGGATTCGCTCTTTTGTTTTAAGGGCAGGCAGAACTACCGCTGGACAACAGCGCGCTATTGGTGAGCTAGGCCCAAAGTTTTTAATACCATTTCAGGAAAAAGAACTAAATCTTCAGAACGTATTTGGCGGATCTTCAAATCCTAAAATATTAGAGATTGGTTTTGGTATGGGTGAAACTACAGCTAAAATCGCTGCCTTACGATCGGTGGATGATTTTCTGGCAATTGAAGTGCACCCGCCAGGTATTGGCGCTTTACTCAAGCTGATTGGTGAAGATAATCTTACTAATCTGCGCTTGATTCGTCATGATGCTGTTGAGGTTCTAGAAAAAATGCTTGCGCATAACTCTTTGGATGGAATTCATATTTACTTTGCTGATCCTTGGCATAAGAAACGCCACCATAAACGTCGACTTATTCAGGCGGAATTTGTAAAGTTATTAGCTTCACGCTTAAAGCCAGATGCGTATTTGCATTTGGCGACTGACTGGCATAACTATGCTGAGCAAATGCTCTTAGTATTAAATAGTGAGCCCGCATTAATCAATACCTCCTTGGAGCAAGTGCAAATTGAAACCTTTACTACTGAGGATGCGGCAAAAGAAGGTGAATCGACTAAGGAATTTAAGCCTAACTTAGAACAGCTGCATTCAAAGCAGGCGGGATACGTTGAGAGACCTGCTTATCGACCGATTACCAAATTTGAGTATCGTGGCCTCAAGCTGGGTCATGGAGTTTGGGATTTGGTTTACAGGAAAAAATAATTTAGCAAGTGATACTAGGTCTTAGCTTGAACTTCTGTAGCACGTAATTTTTGCGCTAAGAGATCAAGTACACCATTGACATACTTATGACCATCAGTGCCACCAAAGGTCTTAGCAAGCTCTACCGCTTCATTAATTGCGACTTTATAGGGAACCGCTATATCCATTGCTAATTCGTAGGTGCCAATTAAAAGGGCCGCATGCTCAACAGGAGAGAGTTCATTAATAGGGCGATCAAGGGCTGGGGTAATGAGGCCCTCTAATTCATCGGTACGCTCTAAGACGCCTGCGAAGATTCCCTGAAACAAATCTAGTTGACAACGTCGAAAGCCAGGATCCTCAGCCAGTTGTTTGGCAATCGTGGCTGCATTTGGTAAGCTGCCTGCACGACGCATCACTAAACTTTGATACACGCCTTGCAGGGCATATTCACGGGCACGACGTCGTGGTGTCAGAGAGCGCTTAGGTGCACTGCTGGTAGGGCTGTTTGCAGGTACTGATGTTGTAGAGGTATTTTTAGTCATGTGCTTTATCTAAGGTATTACTCTTGTGCGTTATTGATCTCAAAATCAATATCAGGAGTAAGGGCTAGCGCAAGATTAGCCATTTCAACAACAGCTCTAGCGCAGTCTGCACCTTTGACGTGGACGCGCACTTGAGCTTGCTCGTCGGTGTCACAAGTAAGCACACCATTTGCAATCGGTAGTCCAGATTCGATAGAGATGCGGGTGATGCCAGCAGCAGATTCATTGGAGACTAGTTCGAAGTGATATGTTTCGCCACGAATGACTGCACCCAGAGCCACTAAGCCATCAAATTCGCCTGTCTCCGCAAGTTTCTGCAGTGCGAACGGAATCTCCAGTGCACCTGGAACTGTAACAAGCTTGATCTCAGATTGGGAAACACCTAGTTTGATTAATTCCTCAATACAAGCAGTGGTGAGGGTAACACAATGCTCTTCGTTAAAGCGGGCTTGTACAATACCAACGCGTAGATCTTGCCCATTTAAATCGGCCGCTAATACGTCAACAGTCTGCTCGTTATTTGTTGTGTTCATAATGATCTTTAAATACGGATTACTTAGGTTTGAATGGGGTGTAGCCAGTCACTTCGAGTTTGTAACCCGATAGACTTGGTACAGGATTTGGGTTGGCAAGCAAGCGCATTTTGCCAACACCAATATCTTTGAGAATTTGAGCGCCGATACCGTAGCTGCGGAAATCCGTTTTGCGAGCTAAGGGCTTTGCAGTCTCTTCGGATTGGGAGTCGTTAAGTTTGTGAAATTGCGCAAGCCAATCGACGTCGTTAGGTGCTGCCACTCCCGAAGCATTTAAAAGTACAGCAACGCCAGCTGGAGCTGTTGCCAATTTTTGCAGTGCTTGAGCAAGAGGCCATGAGTGGGTGCTGACATGAGCATCCAAGAAATCCAATACGGTAACTGGTTCATGAACTCGTACGAGAGTTTCTTCCGTTTCAGTGGGCTTGCCATGAACTAAGGCGAGGTGAATGCAAGAGCTTGGTGTATCACGATAAATTACGCCTTGGAATTTCCCCCAAGGAGTATTAAATTCACGGCTCCCTTCACGTACTACGATGCTTTCATGTTGACTGCGATATTGGATAAGATCAGCAATGCTGCCAATCTTCAATTGATGTTCTTTGGCAAACTCAAACAGATCTGGTAAGCGGGCCATACTGCCATCATCCTTCATGATTTCGCAAATCACAGCGGTAGGTGAACAGTCAGCCATTACTGCTAAGTCACAACCTGCTTCTGTATGACCTGATCGAATTAGGACGCCACCAGGTTGAGCCATCAATGGGAAGATATGCCCTGGTTGAACTAGGTCATTGGGTTTAGCGTTCGGGGCAACTGCCGCTTTAATCGTATGGGCGCGATCGGCTGCCGAAATACCAGTAGTGACACCACTCGCCGCTTCAATGGAAACAGTGAAATTCGTTCCCATAGAAGTGCCGTTATCTTTGACCATTAATGGGAGGTTGAGTTGTTGGCAACGCTCGCGTGTCAAGGTAAGGCAAATGAGCCCACGACCATGCTTAGCCATGAAATTAATGGATTCCGCTGTAACGTGATCCGCTGCTAGTACTAAATCACCTTCATTCTCACGATCTTCTTCATCAACCAAAATAACCATCTTGCCGGCTTTGAGCTCAGCAACGATTTCTTCTGTAGGGGCG
>Ga0114981_10001464_pt1 | contig 15497 bp, 23 predicted proteins | sample S_140806_MF_Meta_FD_87028 | JGI IMG/M metagenome (GOLD analysis project Ga0114981, IMG submission 87028) | Freshwater microbial communities from Lake Simoncouche, Canada to study carbon cycling - S_140806_MF_MetaG | ecosystem: Environmental > Aquatic > Freshwater > Lake | place: Lake...
CCAGACCATCTCTCTCCAATGACGGTCAGTGTGAGCCTCTCAGGGCCCTTTGAAGGCCAATCAGGGCCATTGTGGAACTAGTGCCAGACTTACCCGAACCGATTAAAGGTGGGGCAAAGAAAAAACCGCTAATGGGTGCGGTAAAACCTAGACTTATGAGCCCTCCATTGAAAGGAAAATCCTTTGGCCCTGAATTTGCCGAATTTGCTGAAAAATGTGGGTATCCACTCTTTCCGTGGCAAAAATATATCAGCAATGATTTTCTTACCGTTGACGAAAATGATTCGTTTGAGCGCAAGACCGTGGGCATCATTCTCAGCCGGCAGAACGGTAAAACTATGCTCATTGCTTTGCGGATCTTGTTCGGTTTGTTCATCTTGGGTGAACGCTCAATTGTGGCAATGTCCTCCAAGCGAGGTATGGCCGAAGATACCTTCCGCAAGGTCTGCTCAATCATTGAGGCCAATGAATTCCTTAGAGTCCAAACCAAACTCAACAGGGGAGAAGTAGGATACCGGGGAAACGGCAAAGAGCATTTGGATCTACTCAATGGGGCCCGTTATGAAATTGTTGCCGGCACTGCCGATGGTGCCCGTGGAAAATCTGCCAATCTCTTATTTGTCGATGAATTGCGCTACATCAGTGAAGAGGCATGGGCCGCTGCTAAACCGATCACGATTGCAATGGGTAACAAGGCCCAAACCTATGTGTGCTCAAATGCCGGTGATGCATATAGTCAGGTTTTGAATGATCTACGGGATAGGGCTTTGTCTTACCCATCCAAAACATTGGGATGGTATGAGTATTCGGCACCTCAACATTCTAAGCCTAGTGACCGCAAGGCGTGGGCAATGAGCAATCCAAGTTTGGGCATAACAATCACGGAAGAAGGTTTGGAAGAGGCATTGTCAGTGATGCCAATGGAGAAGTTTTTGCCTGAACATCTTTGTATGTGGGTATCCTCACTATCTAGCCCGTGGCCTTTGGGTGCGTGGGAAGCGTTGGCCGATAAGAGCCTATCGATGCCAGTTGGCCGGGATACATTCTTTGCCTTTGATGTGGCAATCTCCAAACGCACGGCCTCACTTGTTGCAGGCCAGTACTTGTCCGATGGCCGAATAGGTCTAGGCATTATGCAACAATGGAGGTCTGATACTGCCGTTGATGAACTCAAAATTGCCGCCGAAATCAAATCGCAATGGGTGGATAAATACCATCCCCGAATGATTATGTTTGACCACTATTCAACGGCAAGCATTGCGGCCAGACTTGCAGCCAGTGGGTGCCGAATGATTGACATATCGGGGCAGGAATTCTATCAAGCCTCCGGGGATCTATTAGATGCCATTGTGAACAATCGGGTGGTACATATGGGGCAGGAATCATTTGACTTGCAAATGTCAGCGTGCGCGGCAAAAACCAACGATTCTTCGTGGCGTATAATTCGCAGGGCCAGCGCCGGCGACGTGTCAGCGCCGATTTCGGCGGCAATGATTGTCCACAAAATGAATGAACCGGTATCCACGCCAATGATTGTGTCAATATAGACACGCCGAACAATTCCAAATGTCTGCAATGTTTATTTTGGGTGGTATAGGTATATTATGCCCGTATGGGTATTTTGTCTGCATTGCGACTAGTCAAAGATGAACCCGACACGCTTAAAAATCAATATGCCCCGGCCGTTATGGATGCCCCTTATGGCGTTTCATTTTGGAATAACGGCGGTATGGGCTACCAAGAAGTTGCCATCGATTTAGTTTCAGCATTGCAAGTGCCAACAGTTTCAAAATGTTCACAACTTATTTGCGGCGTTATTGGTGGAATTCCACTTGAGTTGTATAACAAAAAAACCGGCGAAGTTTTAGGATCACCGGTTTGGTTAGAGCAACCGGATATTCGCCAGCCGCGAAGTGTAACAATAGCCTACACAGTTCAATCATTGCGATTTTATCAAGTTGCTTATTGGGAAGTCACTGCCGTTTATTCCGATGATGGGAGGCCGGCGCGTTTTGCGTGGGTGCAAAATGATCGTGTTACTACCAAACTCAATGCACTTAGTACCGAAGTTGATTATTATATGGTCAACAACGAACAACGGCCGATGTCGGGTGTTGGTTCATTGATTACATTTCAATCATTACAACCCGGCGTGTTGGCAACGGGTGCGCGTACAATTCGCGCGGCATTAGATTTAGAAAAGGCGGCAAGTATCGCTGCTCAAACGCCCATCCCGTCGGGCTTCATCAAAAATAATGGCGCGGATTTGCCTGAAAATCAAGTGCAGGGGATTCTTGCATCGTGGAAAGCGGCGCGACAGTCTCGCGGCACCGCGTATTTAACTTCAACACTTGACTATCAAACAACTTCATTTTCACCGGCTGAAATGATGTATGACGCGGCCAAACAATCATTGAGTACTGAAATATGCAGATTGATGAACGTGCCAGCCTATATGGCCTCAAGTGATGCCAATAAATCTATGACTTACCAAAATGTTTTGGATGCGCGTAAAGAATTCTTTGCCTATACGCTGCAGCCATTTGTTTGTGCGATAGAGGATCGACTCAGTATGAATGACATCACTGCAATCGGCAACGTTGTAAAATTTACAGTGGGTGAAACATTTTTGCGTGTTGATGCAATGGAGCGTTTGAACACAATTGAAAAAATGTTGAATCTTGGATTGATAACGATTGACCAAGCAATGGCAATGGAAGATATGAGCCCGAATGGAGACAACAGTTGAAACTTACATTCAGTACACCAATTGAGGCAGCCGATACCGAACGCCGCATCATTTCAGGCAAGGTGATGGAATATGGCGCAATCGGTCATACATCAGTAGGACCCGTTGTTTTTGAGCACGGATCAATTCAAATCCCATCAACGGCCAAGATCAAGTTGCTTGCGCAACACGAGCCGAACAATCCGATTGGCCGTGCTCAATCCTTTAGCACTCAAGGTGATTTTATGTATGGCTCATTTAAGATTTCAAACAGTAGCAAGGGCACCGATTATTTGACCCTTGCCGCTGAAGATTTAGTGTCGGGCTTGAGTGTAGGTGTGGAAGTCATTGCCTCACTTCCCAAAGATGGTTACTTATTGGTGACAAGTGCAAAAATGGTGGAAGTTTCCTTGGTGGAATCACCGGCATTTGAAAATGCAGTTGTGACCAAAGTTGCAGCAAGTGAAGTAGAGGCAGGCAATTCAACAAGTACTACAACAATCACAACAACCGTTACAACAACCGAAACAGAAAGCGAGGATGTCATGACGACAGCCCCTGAACCAACAACACCAGAACCAGTGGTAGAGGCACCCGTCGTGGATGCATCTCGCCCGGTTTCCGTTCCTTACAACGTGCTAGATTCTCAGCGCGTGCGACACGGTATCGATTCACCGGGTCAACTACTCAAGCACAAAATCCTTGCAGCGCAAGGCAATGAAGAATCAAAATTGTGGATTACTGCAGCCGATGATTTTTCTAGTGCAGGCTTAGGCTTTACACCTACACAGTATTTAAAATCAATTGTTTCAACTCAAGGAAACTTTGGCCGACCAGCAATGGAATGTGTTGATAAGCAAACATTGCCGGCATCCGGAATGACTATCAACCGCCCAAAATTTACAACTTATCCAGCGGTTACAGTTGAGGCAGAAGGCGGCGCCGTACAAAATACCGACGCGGTTTCTGAATATTTGACTTCAAGTGTTTCAAAATATTCCGGGATGCAGACAATAAGTATTGAGTTGCTTGAGCGATCGGATCCGGGATTTTTTGATGCAATTACACGTGAACTTCAAAATAATTATGACAAGGTGACCGATGCTGCAGTGATTACTGCACTGACAGCAGGTGGTACTCAAGCAACTGCAGTTGCAGCAACTAGTGCAGGAATTATTTCCTACATTTCACAGGCTGCACCGGCTGCATATCTTGCATCTTCATACTTTGCAAAGAATTATCTATGCGGATCTTCACAGTGGTCACTATTACTTGGTGCAACTGATTCAACGGGAAGACCGATTTACAATGCCGGCAATCCTATGAATAGCGGCGGCAATGCTGCAGCAACTTCATCACGCGGTACAGTGCTTGACTTGAATTTGTTTGTTGACCGCAATTGCGTATCAACAACAATCGACGAATCGGCATTTATCATTGCACCGGAAGCCTTCACGGTATTTGAATCACCAACGGCGTATATGAGTGTCAATGTTGTTTCAAATCTTCAAGTACAGGTTGCAATTTATGGATATATGGCAACAATGGTTAACGTTGCCGGTGGTATTCAGCGTTTCAATATCTAAATAAATAAAACTAAGCCGCTTGCCGGGTTCAGGAGGCCCTGACCCGGCAAGTCTTAAACAAGAAAGGATTGAGCAATGGCAGCGACTTACACAACAATGCAAGAACTACGCGACTCATTGGGCATTGGTACTTTGTACACTGATGCAACAGTGGAAGAGTGTTGCCAAACTGCTCAAGACTTAATCAATTCATTTATTTGGTTTAACACTGCACCCATCGTTGCCGTTGGTCTATCTTCCAATGTTGCCACGGTAGTGATTGCCTCTCCGGGGCAATTCGTGACCGGCCAAACCGTGACGATCGCGGCAGCCGGTACCACTTTCAATGGCAGTCGGACAATCACCGGGATGGGCCCTTATGCGGTTTCATCCAATACGATATTTTTGCTACCGCGTAGCAATTACCCCTTGGGCTACCAATATCTCAGATTTGCAATCACGGCAAGTGATGTTGCAATCCATTTAGTTGAGCCTTACGGTGTAATGACCGGGCCCGATGACAAGACTGCAACCTATGCCAATACACCGGCAATCCGTTCGGCCTCACTGATTTTGGCAACAAATATTTGGCAATCACGACAAGCAACACAAAACGGCGGCACTGGGGTAGACGGCTACAGCCTTAGCCCCTTCAAAATGTCCAACACATTGATGGCATCAGTACGGGGATTACTTGCCCCTTACCTTAATCCGTCGGCAATGATTGGCTAGATGATGGCCACCGTACCCATCACAACATTGCGTTCAACAATCGCGGCAGCGTTAGCCAATGCCGGGGTTTGGTCAACATTTAGTTTTCCACCTCCAACACCATTGGTGAATTCAGTTATTGTGGCACCATCAGATCCATATTTAGTGCCCTCCAATAATTCGCAAGCCTCAATCAGTTGTATGGCCAATTTCAAAATCATTATGTTGGTGCCATATTTAGATAATCAAGGCAACCTCAATGGGATTGAAAGTACAATAGTTGCAGTATTCAACAAACTAGCGGCATCATCTATCGTATTCAATATCACCGGGGCATCAGCACCGTCAGTAATGGATGCACCAAGTGGGCCAATGCTCACATCAGATTTTTCAATCACCGTTTTAACCAATTGGGCATAGGAGAAAAATATGAGCACAACCGAGGAAAACGATTTGGCCTTTTTGATTAAGACGGGCCAAATTAAAGAAACACCCGAGGCAGCAAAGCCAACGACAACAAAAAAGGAAGAGGAATAAACAATGGCAATTTATTTGAACAATAACGTTGGCATCAAACTTGCAACTGCAGCGGCGCCAACGGTACCATCAATCGATGTTTCAAGTTATGTCACGGCAGCAACATTGACCCAAATTTTTGATGAAATCGAGGTCACGACAATGGGGGATTTTTCTCATCGCGTGGCCGCCGGACTTCAAAGCGCAACATTTTCAGTGGATCTTTTGAATGATTGGGCAGCGGCATCAGTGATGACCACACTTAATGCTGCAGTGGGCACAACACTTGCAGTTTCAGTCATTACAGTAAAAGGCACTGCAGTGAGTGCTACAAATCCATCTTATCAATTTTCAATTTTTGTCAATAACTTGACACCAATTGGATCCGGTGGCGTCGCTGATGAAGCGGCCTCAAGTCTATCGTTCACAGTCAATTCAGTTGTAACCGTTTCAACAACGGTTGCTTTCTAAGGGGAAAAAAATGGCACGCTTGAAAATCACTAGGGCCTCCGGGGATGTGATCGTTGCAATCTCTCCGGTGGTTGAATATGCGTTTGAAAAGTTCACCGGCAACGGTATCCATAAGCAATTTAGAGATGCAGAAAAACAAAGTGACATCTATTGGCTTGCCCACAATGCACTTTCCCGGGTAGAGGTAATTCCTCCATTTGGTGAAGAGTTTTTGCAAACTCTAATATCCGTCGAAGTTATGGATGACGAACCGACAAAAAAATAGCACGGGGCAGTTTCACCTATCTAGTGGCCTCACTAGCGGTGGAATTACGAATTAGCCCTACGCAAGTACTTGAAATGGATGAACGAATGTTTAAGGCAGTGTTGCAAGTGTTGAACGACCGAGCAAAGGAAAGGGCCAATGCCAATAATCTTGCGCGGCGTCGTTGAAACAAAGCGAGCATTGCGCAAATTTGCCCCTGACCTTAAACGCTCATTGGATTCCGAGGCACGCTCATTTTTGAAAGTTATGGTGAGCGATGCCAAAGGTTTTGTGCCAAAGGAATCACCATTGTCGGGTTGGCAGATAAATACCAAAGGCCGCGCCATCACTGCACAAACGTCGGCATTTAGTCGCCGGGCCTTTCCATTATTTCAAACGGCTGAAATCAAAGCCGGGTTGGTATCCAAAGTCGGTGGAATGAAAACTACACGTACAGGATTCAAAGCCGAATATGCCCTACAAAATAAAAGTGCCGCCGGTGCTATCTATGAAACGGCCGGGCGTATCAATCCGCAAGGGTTGCCGTACGGTGGGCCAACAGCATCACCTACTGATCGCAAGGTTTCACATTCACGCAATCCCAAGGCCGGTCAACAATTCATTGATGCCATTGATAGAGATGATCAGTACCGACAAATCAAGGGCAAAAAAGATGGCCGCTTAATATTTAGGGCCGTTGAAAAAGATAATGGCAAAGCAATCCGAGGCATCACCAATGCGGTGCTCAATTCTGAAAAACTATTGCAGGCACGGCTTAACATACGCAAAGCCTTCGGGGGTGACTTAGCATGATCCAAGTGCCGATAGTTTCGACATATAACGCAAAGGGTGTTAATCAGGCAACTAAGTCACTTAGTAAGTTTGACAAATCAGTAATGTCATTGGGCAAATCATTTGCCGGTGTATTTGCAGTTTCAAAAATTATTCAATTTGGCAAGGCATCAGCCAAGGCATTTATGGAAGATCAAAAATCTGCCGCGTTGCTTGCCGGACAATTGAAGAATTTGGGCCTTGCTTATTCAACCATTGAAAGTGAAAAATTTATTAAGTCGATGGAGGGGCAAGTCAATATTGCCGATGACCAATTGAGGCCGGCTTATTCTCAACTTGCGCGTGTCACCGGATCAATTTCAAAAACCCAAAAAATTATGGGTATCGCATTTGATACGGCAAGCGGTGCCGGTATTAGTTACGGCCAGACAATTGATATTTTATCCCAAGCCTATGTTGGCAACCTCAAGGGGCTCAAGCAACTCAATCTTGGATTAGACAGTGCGGCCCTTAAAGCCCTTTCATTTGATGATTTGTTGGTGCTACTCAATAAACATTTTAGGGGAGAAGGCGCGGCGGCATTGTCGGGCTATCAAAGTAAACTTGACAGTTTGAACATTACATTAGGTAACGTCAAAGAAAACATTGGCGGCGGTTTATTGGATTCATTTGCCCAATTGGCCGGCAATGGCAATATGGACAAGGCGACCAGTAAACTTGAAACGTTCTCAATGGCGTTGGCCGAAATGATGCGTTTGGCAACGGGTGTCAAAAAAGTTGATTGGAAGTATGGTTTTATACCGGTTAATAAAAAAGTCTCCAAAGGCCCGGCCGGTCAAAGCCCTGCAACGCGTGCGGCCATTGATTTAGGCAATGCAAAGGCTAAGGCCGATGCGGCCAAATTGGCAAAGGCCAAAAAAGATGAATTGGCTATGTTACAGGCCAAAAACAAACTGACAATGGCTGAAGCCCAAGCAAAGTTAGATCAGGCCAAACTTGATGAATTGAAAAAGAAATTTGATATTGAACGCATTGGCATTGCCGCCGGTATTGCACGAACTCAGGATGAACTCTCAAAAACAACCGATGCGGCAGCCCGGGCAAACCTCTTAGTTGAGTTGGATCGACTCAAGTTGCAACAGGCCATCATCGATGAAAATGCGGCATTGGCAGCCAAAGTCAATGAGGCGTTGAAAAAAGCCGAAGCCGATAAGGTAACTCAGGAAACACTTGCGGCAACTAATCTTGCCCGGTTGGCCACCAATGCAAGCGGTGCAGCCGATGCAATCCGCAAAATGACCGATGCGGCCACGGCATTTGGTCTTTCAATATCGGCCTATCAAGGATTCAGGGCCGGTGAACGCGGTGATACAACAACCATTCCACCGGTGATTCCACCGGTTATTCCTCCCGTTGTGCCTCCCATTCCACCGGTGATTCCACCGGTGATTCCACCAATTATTCCACCGATCATTGATCTTACTAAGGCACTTGCCGATGCTGAAGCGGCAAGCCAGGCGGCAGCCGATGCAATTGATGCCGGTGCAACAAGTGCAGGGGCGTTGTTGGGCGATACATCTCAAACGGATATTTTTGGAGCAGTAGGTGGGGGCATTGATTTAGATACATTGGCAAGTGATGCTGCAGCGGCACTCATTGATTCAGTGGCCGCCGTCATTGCTAGTGATGCAGCGGCTACATTGGCAGATTCTTGGGCAGCCGTCGATTGGGCCGATGCACTTGCCTCAATATATGGCGGCGATAAGGGCCTCAAGGATGCAATGGTGCCGCACGGTGCTTACGATCCGGGCCCTTCAATAGATGTCACAATAAACGCCGGCACAATAGTTGACCCAACTACATTGGTTGAAATGGTACAAAATGCCGTGATTACAAACAATCGTTATGGCAATTCGATGGTGCCAACGGGAACAATCGCAATATGACAATTCCAACAATCAACGCTTTCATCAATTTCAGCACCGGGCCGGCATTTGCTCAAGCGATGATTTTAGATCAGGGCTATCTTGACACTAACGTTTTGGCAGATTCGGTGGCCGTCATTGTTGATGTGTCTGATGTGGTCAGTAGTATCACTACCCGGCGCGGCCGTAGTGCTCAAACTGATCAATTTCAAACCGGTGATTTGACTTTGGTAATTGTTGACCAAAATGGTGATTTCAACCCACAAAATTTGTCAGGGCCTTATGCATCTTTACTCACACCGATGCGCAAGGTTCAAATAACTGCCACATACGGTGCAGTCACCTATCCGATATTCAGCGGTTTCATCACTAGTTTTTCAACAAGTATCCCAACAAAGGGAATCGGTGACATCGCCTACACAACAATCAAAGCCGTTGACGCTTTCCGATTGGCCCAAAACGCACAGATTTCAACGGTTTCAGGTACTAGTGCCGGTCAATTAAGTGGTGCCCGTATCAATAATTTGTTGGATGCCATATCGTGGCCAAATTCTATGCGTGACGTGGATGCCGGTTTGACTACGGTGCAGGCCGATCCGGGCAGCCAACGCACGGCCCTTGCAGCGATGCAGACAATTGAAACCACGGAATACGGAAGTTTGTATGTTGATGCTTCCGGCTCATTCGTTTTTCAAGATAGATCAGTAACAACGGCAAGCATCGCCGGCACGCCCACGGTGTTCAATGACGACGGTGCAGGCATTAAGTATTTCAATGCAGTTTGGGTACTCAATGATTTATTGGTATTCAATCAGGCCAATGTGACGGCAACGGGATTGGCGACACAAACTGCCACCGATGCGGCAAGCGTGGACAAGTATTTCCTCCACTCTTACAATCAACAAAATTTGCTTATGCAAGACACGGCCACGGCCCTAAATTACGCCCAAGCCTTTGTTGCCTCAAGGGCTGAAACTAGTATTAGATGTGATTTAATTGAGTTGGATCTCTATACGGCCGATTACAATGACGGCATCATTGCAGCATTGGATTTAGATTACTTTGATCCGGTAACTATCACGACCTCACAACCCGGGGGCACTACGCTTACAAAAACCTTGCAAGTCTTTGGCAAAGGTATGACTATCACACCAAATTCGTGGCGCGTTGTGATGACCACGCTTGAGGCCATCATTGACGGCTTTATTTTGAACAATGCAAATTACGGCGTTTTGGATACCAATGTACTATCCTATTGATATGAAAGTGAGCAACTAATGGCCAAACAAACCTTCACTACCGGGCAAGTTTTAACTGCCGCCGAAATGACCACCCTGCAGGCAAATGACTACAACCAAACAGTCAGTGCCAAAGTTGCAAGTTACGTTTTGGTTGCAGCCGATGCAGGCACACGGATCACAATGAGTAACGCCGGTGCAACTACCATCACCGTGAATACATCGTTATTTACTGCCGGGGATTCCGTAATCATCACCAATATAGGTGCAGGGGCTTCCACAATCACCGCCGGTACTGCAACGGTGTCCACGATATCTACTTTGGCACTCTCTCAATACGATTCGGGCGTGCTTTACTTCACTAGTACCGGCGTAGCAATATGGCAAAAATATGCAGGCGCGGCAGCAGGCGGCGGCAAAGTTTTGCAAGTTGTTCAAGGTAGCACAACAACTGCAGTGGCCAATGCAACGACTACTTATGCAGACACGGGTTTGACTGCCACCATCACGCCAACACTCAACACTAGCAAAGTGTTGGTACTTATCGCGCACAATGGCAACCTTGTTTCAGCAGGTTCTATGAATATGAATGTTTACCGGGGCGGCAGTTTGATAATCAATTACATAGCGCGTGGAATGGGTGCCACCGGTGTTGTTTATCCAAGCATTGCAATGCATTATTTGGATGCCCCGGCTACGACATCGGCAACAACATATAAGACACAATTTGCCAACAATTCCGGTGGATCATCGGTATCGGTACAGGTTAGTAATGAACTATCAACAATCATACTTATGGAAATCGGTGCGTAAAATGGCTAAACCTTATGAAGTTTTGAACTATTTGATTCCAAGCGGCGGTTGGTATATTGCAGGCGATGATTATGAAGGCATCCAATTTTTAGAATGTGAACCTATTACAAAGGCACAATTTGAAGCCGGGTTCGCCGCGGTTGATTTATTGCAAATTGAAGAGAGCACAAAGGCTGATAAAGATAAAGCGGCTTTATTGACAAAATTGGGAATCACTGCCGATGAATTGCAAACATTGCTAGGCTAATGCTAACAAGTCACAACGGTTGGCCGGCTAGTGAAGATCAATTTCACATTGGCATAAAGTCATACGCGGTGCCGGGCACGAAATTGAAGTTGCGATGCGCCGAAAAAGTTGCACCATTGTTGGTCAATTTTGCTGCAGATTTTCACAAACTAATTGAACCAATCGATGAAGGCACTTTAGATGATTGGGGATTTTGTTTCAGAATGGTGAGAGGTAGCACGGATCAACTTAGCAATCACGCAAGTGGCACGGCCATTGATCTCAATTCCTCACGGCATCCTCTCGCAAAAATGAACACATTTGACCCGTTGAAAGTGCCGATGTTGCAAGCATTAGTGCGTAAGTATGGTTTAAGATGGGGCGGTGATTACACGGGGCGCAAAGACGAAATGCACTTTGAAATCAACTTGAACGAGGCCAAAGTGGCAGCGTTGGTCAAAAAGATTGGGGCAAAGATATGAGCGACATTCAGCAAGCCAATGTGCCAGCAAGTACGGTCACACTATTGGCATCAGGGGCACGGACTGCAACGGCATCAGCGGCAGCGGTGGCAGGCTTTGCAGCGGCCAACCATTTAGTTTTGCAATTGAATGTGACACTATCAAGCGGCGTCACACCGACATTGGATGTTGTAGTCCAAGACACCGTTGATGGTACAAATTACGCAACCATTGCAACCTTCACGCAAGCGGTTTCAACAACCAAAGAGATTATCAGACTTGCCACACCATTCACCGACACTTTGCGCGTTGTTTATACAATCGGCGGCGTAACGCCATCATTCACATTTTCAGTCCTAGCCTATGCGGATCTCTAAGATGAACGCCCAATTGAAAGCGGCCGGATTGTCATACCTACGGGCGGCCGTGTCGTGCGTTGGGGCCCTATACCTTAGCGGCATCACCGAACCAAAGGTTTTGGCTAATGCGTTTATCGCGGCCCTATTGGGCCCCCTTATGAAGGCCCTTGCGCCTAGTGAAAAGCAATACGGCCTTAAATCAAAATGAGCGCCCAAGAATGGATGGCCGATATTGGCATTTTCGTGGCATTGGCCGGGTTTTGTACGGCCATTTTGAGGTTCTATATTAAGGCCATATTGCACGAATTGATGCCCGATAGTGGCAATTCCTTGCGAGATCGCATTGACGTCATCGAGCAACGCCAAATGCACATTCACGATCTATTGTTGGAGGCAGCCCTCAACAAGTAGCGACACGCCGAAAGTCGTGCATATTGTGCAAATCGTGCAAGTTGTGTATCCTAATACCATCACCAAATGGTGGTACTTAGGAAAGGGCCTCAAATGTCAAAAATGGGAGATCTCTTCATCGAGATCAGTGAAAAGTTGGAAAAGCAATATCCTGATTTTAAGGATGCCGCTGATTGTGGTTGCAACAATTGCGAAGATTTGACTAACACCTACATTCAGGTTGAATTCTTGAAAATGAGCAACGTGCTATGAAAATTTCATTAGATCTTACGGCAGCGGATTTTGATAACTTAACAACCACGCAAATGCGTTGGGCCGGTACCGATTGGGCAACACAAAATGCCGAATTTGAAGCACGCTTTGAAACCTTAATTCCATTAACGGAAATCGATTATGGTTGGGAATTTGCGTTTTGGTGTGATACAAAAACGGATCAGTTATTGGCCACGGCTTATTTGAAAGCAATTGCCGAACCAACCCAATCACTATTTGATGCGGCAACAAATGAGTACGTCATTCTCACTGACTACGCTGCAAGTTGGTCAAACTAATGGAAATCACATATTTGAGCACGACTCAAATGGCGGCAATGTTAGAGATTTCATCGAGCACGTTGCGCCGTATGGTACGCGATAAGAAAATCCAAGCCTACAAACCTCCGGGCGGTCATTTTCGTTTTGATATGGATAAGACCATACAGGCATATTGGAAAATGGAAGGGGAGGCAATGAAATGACAATTGGCCCCGATTGGTTGATTTTCAGCGTTGTTGTAGTTTTCTTGAGTTTCATAATGTACGCCGGTTACTTATGGGGATTAGAGGTTGGCCTCAATAAAGGCCATCGAACCGGTTTTGATTTAGGCAAGACAATTGGCCGCCGTGAGGTTGCCGATCGTGGGGGTGTCAAATGAGTTTCAATATGGATGATTACGTTGACGTTGCCGAACGCATCAGACTAGTCAAAGAGTTATATCCGGAAGCAACATTTAGACCGGCCAATCCACTTGAGCCGTTTAAGGTTGTTGAAATTGCCGGTGCAACTTACATTGCCTACACGGCAGCCCTCTACCGTGATCCATTTGATGCGTGCCCGGCTATTGCTTGCGCGTGGGAAGAGGTACCGGGAAAAACGCCATACACAAAGGGCAGTGAACTAATGAACGCCGAAACAAGTGCGTGGGGCCGTTGCGCCATTGCCCTTGGTATTCCATCAAAGAAAATTGCCAGTGTGGAAGAGATCAAAGCCCGGCAATCTACGCCGCCGCCAAATGTCAGCCCAATCAAAAAAACTGATCAAGAAATTTATGACCCTTGGGCCACGCCGCCGGTTGCTAATATAACGGAAAGTTATGATGCGTGGCATTGCGTTCACGGTGATCGCAAGGTTATTGAAGGCCAAAAAAATGGCCGGGAATTTCACGGGATGGGATGCCCTAAGACCATCAATAGTGGCGAGCAATGCCAAACAAATTGGTTTGTGCTCAATGCTGAGGGTCATTGGGTGCCAAAGATTGCGAGCGTGAAATGATGGGATACGCCGAAATTGTGCCTAGTGAAATATGCTCATTGTGCAACGTGCGCCGGGAATTGGCCAAAGGCCGGTGGCGATACGATCCGAGATTGGGCAAGCGATGGGCTTGCGAGCAATGCAAATGAGCGAGATTGTTAATCTCACCCGGGATGAAGTGCGATTGTGCTCAATGCTTGCCATTGAAAGATGGCTTATCAAGTATGGCAGTACCAACAAAGCCAGTTATGAACAAGGCAAGACCAATGGCCATTTAGAGCACGAACTCAATGCAACCATTCGTTCAATTGTTGCAGAATGGGCAGCGGCAAAGTATTTCAAAGTCAGTTGGAATATGCCGTGTTACCCAAACAGTGAGCACCCAAACAGGAAGGATTTGCCCGATGTCGGATATAACGGGGAAGTACGAACAGTTAGAACAAGGGATTCAATCGCCTATTGGGGCAAAGACAAAGGCAAAATCCTCATTGGTTGTAAGGTATTGGATGTTGACTATTACTCAACGGTTGAAATATATGGATCCTTTGAACCCACATTTGAGGATGATCACTACGATCAACAAAGTGACTGCTACCGGGTGCCAGTATGGCAATTCAAATGAGCCAAACAATCAAGTTTGAGTGCCGCAAATGTAAGAAAATAACCGAGCAAATTGAACGCATTATCACTGATAATTTACCCGAACACGTCAAAGTGTTGCAGTGTACTAAGTGCGGAATAATGGGCGTTTGTCTATTGGAAGAGGTGCAATCGTGACAATGTTTTGGTTTGGATTGCTCATTGGGATAATGGTAGGGCGCATCTTCAGCCTATGGTTAGATCAATAGTTATCCACAGGCTTCATCCACAGGTGTGGTCAATCTGTGGGAATCGCCCAAGATTATGCGTGATGCTTGACAGGCTTGGTACGATGCATAGCGCACGGCAGGGCACGAAGTGGATAGCCCGGCTGGGTGTTGTGCATCTATTGACAGGGCTATGTCTATTGCTTGGAAGCCCTGAGACAAGTGCAGTAGAAGTCAAAACAATACAATCATATGCAGGCAAAGTACTTACGCCCATCGAATTCAGTGCAGCATTAGTCTTATGGAAACACGAGAGCAATTGGAATATCAGAGCAATCAACGGATCACACTTTGGATTGTGTCAGGGCAAATCAACATATATGGCAAAGGCTAATTACAAACAACAAGTGCAATGGTGTTGGCATTATGCTATACATCGTTATGGTTCGATCGCTTTGGCCTTAAAGCATTGGAGGCAGTACGGATGGCATTAAGACACAAAAACAACACGGCGCAATTTAAGCGGCAAAGGTTGAGAGTATTAGCAAGGGATCAATATACGTGCCAATATTGTGGCACTGCAGGTGCAACGCATTGTGATCACGTCATACCCAAGGTTGATGGCGGTAGTGATGAAATGGATAACCTTGTTGCCAGTTGTGCCCGATGCAATCAATTGAAAGGGTCAAAGTCTGTGGGCCTTTTTTTAGGGCGTCGTTCTGC
>Ga0114981_10001472_pt1 | contig 15433 bp, 19 predicted proteins | sample S_140806_MF_Meta_FD_87028 | JGI IMG/M metagenome (GOLD analysis project Ga0114981, IMG submission 87028) | Freshwater microbial communities from Lake Simoncouche, Canada to study carbon cycling - S_140806_MF_MetaG | ecosystem: Environmental > Aquatic > Freshwater > Lake | place: Lake...
ACTGCAGATCGCGCATGACCTGTTTGGCATCCATACTCAGAAGCTCAATAGCTTCTAAAGAAATCTGTGGCGCCTGCACTTCCATAGGCGTTGCTTGTTCTAGTGCGACAGCTAGCGTCGAGCGCATCTTCGATACAGTAGCCTCGACTCTCTCTACTAATAAATTCAGCTGCTCTGTTTCTACGGCAAGCTGTTTACTAGAATGGTTATCCAATATGGCCAAGTAAAGACGGACACCCTGTTGCTTTAAAGCAGAAAAAGCATCTTGAAGCTGATCTAAAGGTCCGCCCCTACTAATACCCATCTCTTGGCTGTAGGGTGAATTACTACTTTTATCAGACGTATTTGTACGAATCTGGCCACTCTTCTCATGCAGGGTATCAATAGAATGGCGTAATTTGGTATTGAGCTGGGCAAGTACTTTAAAGTGCGTGTCTATTTTCTTAATTTTATTTTTTAAATCATCACTTAACTCGGAGATGACATTCATCACTGTCTTCACATTGAGTTGGTCTGTCGATTGATCAGAATCACTATTTTGTGAATTAGCCTTGGATGTTTTGTTACTTGGCGCACTAGCAAAGCCTAAGTCAATTGTTTTTAATAGCTGACCGGCAGCCCTAGTCTGTTTAGATGCCCGCTGCAAATCTTGCGCATTACGTCGGGTATTCACAAGCGCCATATAAGCACCTAAGATGATTCCAAAAGCAGCAATGATCGAAACTAAAATCAAACCTAAAAATCCACCAGCATCTTTAAAATCAAAATATTGAATTGATTGAGATTTTTTTTGCGCAGCAAGACGCAAAGACCCATAGTCGTTAGCGAAATCCTTAATTATCCGCATATTCAAAACATAAGCATTCAGCACTCCTACACTTTCTTGCGGTAACTTTGAATACCAAGGACTTTGCGGCACCTTAGGCGCTACATCTGTTAGCTTGAGGTTTGACTTACCAGCTGTTTTTTTACCGACATCAATTTCCAAAAGCACCTTTTGCTCAAGAACTACACCAAGTGATTTTTGAAGGTCTGATATTGTCGCAATATCAGTGATATTTTTTTGCCAAGCATTGTGTGCCTTGACAAAATTACCAATGCTTTCTGCATATTTTTTTACAGCAGATTCAGAGGGAAGTTTATCCAACTCGAGTGATCCCTTAGGGCCAATTAGTACTTCACCTGACCTTGCTAAGACAGCTAAATCATTTAAGCTTTTTTCTTGTGCGAGTATTACTCCGATTGCCTGCTCAGTATTTTTAGCACTTATCAGCACCTCAAGTGGGGTGGAAGGTTTTGGATTTTTCTTGAGATTTTCAGCTTCCTCAGTCTGCTCAGATTTCTCATCGTCATTTTTTTTGTCGGACTTGACAGCATATTTCTCAGGCTTACCGAAAACAACAGCCATTACCTTAGAGTCCAACCTTTGAAAAAGAGCAACTACCGGATTATCGGATAGTGGCAACAAAGGAGTAGACGATTCTGCTTCTTTAGTCGTGCTAGGATTTTTTACAGCTGAAGCCGAAGCTTGGCCACTCAAAGACTTCAATGCAGTAGGTTCACTTATCCCCTTGGTCGACACAGCAGACGCTGAATTAGGACTTAGCTCAGGCTGGTTCTTCAAGTCTGCAGTTGCTGACTTTAAGAAGATCTCAGCTTTTTTTAAGTTTGCAAAAAAAACAGGCTCTAAGGCAACAGGACCGTTTGTTTGCTGCTGTAACTCTTTTAAGAAAGGAATCAAACGTAACACTTGAATCTGTTCGCCATCAATTGATTGCAGATACTTACCTTCAGATACCCAAGAGCGCGCAGAGAGAAAAGCACCGATACTGGCAGCCAACACCAGCGCAAACGAAACATAGGAAACCCATTGCCACAAAAGAATTGGGTGCTGGGAAAAGATATGGCTATTATTTTTCTTATTCATATAAATGATCTCGACTAGCGATTAAGTGACTGATCGGTATTGTCGGCCTTAAGAGACCCCCACCAAATGATAATCAGCGCCGTTGTGATAAAAGAATGAAGAATCAGGTATCGTCTCAGCGTAAAAGGGCCCCACAATATTATTAATCCTAAAACCCAAGCCTTCTTGAGGGCCATTTCTCAAGACAATGATCCAAGGTGCGCTAGACTGCTTTAGAGACTGATGCCAATCCACAAAACTATCTCCGCGTTGATCAAAGCGTAGTAGTTGAAAATGATTACGCAAGCAAATGGGTTCACCCTTATAGACTACAACACCATTAATACGTAGATCTTTCATGCCCTGCTCAGGTTCGGGATGCAAAAAGACGGCATGTATGAATTTTGTCGAAATCGCATAACGGCCGCCATTAATCCGCATTCCTAACCAGTAATCTTGCATTTGTAATGTTGTCATGATTTTTTTCCTGATTCACGACCTTGATACCAAAACATGGCCAGTGCCACAGCAAAAATGAGCACGCTGCACACAAAACCAACAAATGCATCCCCGATCCCCGTCATATACGAAACATTTTTAGCTTCAATCTTGCGTCTCTGGGAAAAGTAAATATCAATGTTTTCTGCAACCTTTTTGCTATGCCAGACAACTATATCTCTGGTTTGCAATTTGACTGGGTTTACACCGGTTGGATCAATCACGTTTTTAGCGATTGCATTTAGACGTCTAGCAATTTGCATTAAATCATTGGACACTTCGGCTCGCCAATCTACCGGGATAGTTGACAATATATCGCGACGATATTGCTCTGCAAGACGTTTTGTCTCAACTTCTGTTAGGTAGATCACATCACCCGGCAGAATGAACTTAATTCCACAATTATTTCCAGTGATTGTCGACCTATCTGCCATGCGCATTGCAACCGTCAAACTATCTCTTTTATTTCTCAATAATTTAACGTTTACATCTGCGGAAGTTTTTTCGTTTAGTGCGAGATAAAAACCTAAGGCAGATTCAATCTTTGTTGCATTAACAGCTAGGATTAAATCGCCTGGTTTTATGCCTGCTGCCTCAGCAGGTGAGCCCAGCTCAATGGACTCTACGGCAGGCAATTCAACTGCCAGCAATGATGCAGAACGTTTGTTTTCAAATTCAGAAAAAAATTGAAAAGTTCGATTCACTGCCTCGTCTGTATTAACTGGAATAATCGCGCCATCAACTAATTTTGGAATGTCACTTGATTTTAAGCGTCGCTGATTTTTATTAAGGCGAACGTCAATTTTTTGAGTCGCAACAAAATCCTCCAGTACTGGCATCGCTACTTTCAGCTGTTTCAGCTCCGAAGAAGATTCGGATAAATCATTTGCAGCCCCAAGTAATACCAATAAAGAGACCGCAAACAGGAATCCAGAAAAGGTTAAAAACCAAAAATAAATATTTTTTTGTGAGTAGAAAGTAATTTTTTCAGTCACAATGATCATTCACTCTTGCGCGACTTAGCGGCAACTTTATTTGCTACAAGCCTATCGCCAGCGTTATTTAAAATGAAGCGCTTTTTTAGCATCTCTACTTCACGATGCTCAGCCATTAACTGAACCTCAGTCTTGCGCTTATCCATTAAGAGGCGGCAACTAGCAAGATCATCTATCCACTCACCGGACTTCATTTCAATAATGGCTGTTTCCAGAATCTCTCTGCCGGTTAATTCATTAGCCTTAATACGCACTACAAATAAGCGAGTGCTATCAACATCTCGGAGAGTTAATTCAACAAAATAGGTTCTAGCAAAGCGATGATTGATAGCACTTAACGTATATGGGTAGTTCTGCAAAGTGAATTGAATAACAGTGCCATCATCTAAAGGCATCGGCTCTACCTTCAGCTCTGTAATACCTGCTTTGGCATGCCATTCCAAATCCGTTTGCTGAGCTTCTACATTTTTTCTAGGGAAGGCTCGTGTCTCAAAATAAATCTGATAAAGAGTTTCTGGAAGATGACGTTCAAAAGCAAGATTTTTTAGGACGTCTGCCGTAGATGTAATACGTAAACGCTCTGCCATTAAATCCAACTTCATGTTTGCAATCTTTTGGTTGATAACCTCTTCAAGCTGGTTTGTTTTATTTAAGCTGGTCACCATAATGGGTTCAACTGGGATAGATGGACCAGTATTTTTTACCTCATCAACCACTTTGCTGTAAAAATCACGAATAAAAAAATACAGCAGTGGAATAAGCATGATCACACTGAGGATCATGATCAATTTTCCACTTGTAAAGTTAGTAAACAAGCTCATGACTTTAGCTTCATCAAATTAGAGTGTAAGCATTTTGGTTATTCACACCAACTAGCCGACGCATACCAACGATTTAAGCGTCCTTGTACACGGGCATTTTCAATGGCATTTCTAGTAGACTCAAATTCTTTGAGTGCGGTTTTGCTAGGGTTGTATAGCTCGCAACCCGCTCGAATGCGATCAAGCGCTTTACCAGGGCGTACATTGCGGATGATTAAATCGATACTGCCTGAGCGGAATTTTTGGCGCTCAAAGTATCCTGAATGCCAATAGCGCCCCACCTCAACTTCAGCTGCACCCAAACGAATATCTAGCAAAATCCCATGATCAGAAACATCGGCTACTTTTGCTAATAATTCTTGACCAGCCCCTAGTGAAAGAACGAAATTAAACTGTTCATCACTCGGCCCCAATGTTCTAAACTCTTTGCGACGCTGGATCACAGTGAGTTCTTGCGGGAGAGAACAGGTCAATAAACTACCGTCTTCATGCATTCTAAAATCACTTGAAAGAAACTGCATTTTTGAGTTTTCAGTACAGGCCACAATAATCTGACTGGTGCCAATAACGCTACTAAATCCCTTAGGAGGCTCGGTCTCTGGCTTTAACACCAATAATCCTTTGTAGATATCGAGGACGGTGGCTGCAAACTCGGCACCAGATCCATCAATCGCATATACCCCTGCCAAAGGGGTTTTACTAATTTCTCGAAGCATCGTTTTAGCAATAGCTGAGTGCTCTATGTGAAATTTAGGATCTATTTTGTCTGCTAATTCGGGGGGGTAGGTAATGATGGCCATATAAATTGGAATTAAATTAAGGATTGCAAACTTGTTTTTGTATGATTGCTAGAGCGCTATCTTCTGGCACTGGATCGTCCGCCAAATTAAAACCAGTCTCTGTTTGTAAAATCTTCTTACCCTGTGCATTTGGTTCAGAGTATTGGATAGTGGCCAAGGTGGAGTAAGTGCCATACTTACAATTGAATAAAATATTACTGCGCACGGATCCAACGCGCTGTTTCGTGGCTTCGTCTATTGTTTGGCGATTGGTAATAATCCATACCTTTTTTGACTCTGGAGGCAATGCTTTAATAGAGCTTTTATAGTAAGCAATGGAATAGCCTTTTTTATCCAAAACAGTCACCATATCATTTTCGGCCTGAGCCATTGCGAAGCTCGACTCATGAGAGCCCAAAAGCAAAACAATGGTAAAAAAAAGGCGACGTGAATAAATCATGCTAATAATCCAAATTAATGGATGATTATACGATTTTATGGTCTAAATTGAACCGCTTAAGATGGTTTTGCTACTTTTAAGGCAATTGCTGAAATAAGCTGAATTAACCCTAAATAAACATCAAAATCAAGCCATCACTGGCCATCAGGCTTAGCCTCTAATGATTCCTCAATAACAAGAGTCTCTTTGTCGATCACATTTTTGACCCAATATCGCGCTGCCGCAATATTGGTTGTGTAAAAAGCAATTTTGTTGTTTTTTTCTATGGCATAAAAGCGATCACCACGAATACGGTGCTCTGTAATGACAGGATTTTCCATAATATGAAACGCTTTATATAGTCTTCTGACCTCTTATTACGGTCAGTTTTCTGTGTTTGCTTAGATTAATTTAGGCTAAGTTTCCTGGAAATAGCAAGAAAATTTCTTAACCCTTTAATTTATATAGATTTTTTATTATAAATGGTTAGAATAGTTGCAGTTGATTGCATACTACTTTTGCAACCGAGAAATAGTTCAAATTTAAACAATTTATATGAGCCGAAAGTCTCAAAAAGCCCTCTTTTACAACGTTGAGTTAGGTCAGCAACGATAGAATTTTCACTAGCGAACCACAAGAAAATATAAAAATGGCTATTTCGCTTAATACTAGAGTTAGTCAGCAGGTCACCCTAACACCTCAACTGCAACAAACAATCCGCTTATTGCAGTTATCCAATAACGAACTAGAGCAGGAATTAGCGAAGGCCGCTGAAGATAATCCCTTGCTGGAATTTGAGCCTAATCCAGAAATTGAGTTTAATGCCTCTCAATCTTCTGAACGGCTTGAACAGACACAAAACTCTTGGACCTCAAGCAATAGGGCGTCGCAGGATGATGACGATGACTGGGCAGAGCGCTATGAGCGCATAGCTCATCAACAAACCCTTTTAGAGTATGTCGAGGAGCAAATTCATCTCCTTCATGTAAGTCCACAAGAGCAGTCGATCATTACCTATCTGGCGGGCTGCCTGGATGACAGAGGCTATCTCATTGATGATCTCGAGTCAATTCATGCGGAAATCAAAAATGAACTTGATAGTCAAGAATCAAGCACGCTTTATCTACTAGAGTCCGCACTAAAAAAACTGCAGTCACTTGATCCGCCCGGCATTGGCGGACGCAATTTAGCAGAATGCCTATCCCTGCAAATTGATCGTATTTTAGAAAAACCTATCCCCGATCAATCAGCATGGGAACTAGCCAAATATATTGTCAATACCCATTTAAATAAGGTTGGTTCAAAAGATTGGCTTAAGATCAAACAAGCGAGCAACAAAACTGAGGCAGAAGTTCTCAAAGCGGTAGAGCTCATACGCAGTTTGCAACATAATCCTGGCGCTTACTTCGACCGTGAAAACGACCAATGGATTTTGCCGGATGTCGTGGTCAAATCCATCAATAACTTATGGGTTGTCGAATCAAATCCAAATGCAAGACCACGAATCTCACTCAATGGCGAGTACGCCAAAATACTCAAAGAGAGTGGTCAAGGGAAGGTTGATGGAGTCTTAAAACAAAAAATTCTAGAAGCAAGCTGGCTTATTAAAAATATTGCTCAAAGAGAGGATACGATCCTCAGGGTTGCGAATGAAATCGTCAAACATCAACAAAAGTTTTTTTCCATGGGCGCAATTGGAATGAAGCCACTTGTTCTTCGTGAAATAGCAGAAACATTAGAGATGCATGAATCAACAATTTCGAGAGTGACGACACAAAAATATCTATCCTGTCCGCTAGGTATTTTTGAATTTAAATACTTTTTCAGCAGTCAATTAAATTCTGATAAAGGTGTAGCAATATCCTCGACAGCAATCCAAGAACTGATTAAGCGAATTATTCAAGAAGAGCCTGCATTAAAACCTATTTCTGACAGCAGGATTGCTAAGTTACTGGGCGATCAAGGCTATGAAATTGCTAGGCGAACGGTAGCTAAATATCGAGAAGGGATGCGCATTCCAGCGGTGCATCTTCGAAAAAAATAGACTCCTAAGAGTAAAACTCGACACAATTCTTTCCAGCCTTTTTAGCAAGATACATTGCTTTATCAGCCCTCTCAACTAAATCCATCGAACTAAGATTTATATCATCCATGATGGCAACACCAACACTTGCACCTAGCAGTAGTTGTAATGATTCTTTGGATCCAAGCTGAAGAGCTTGCGAAATTACTGCAAGTAATCGATTGGCCAATTGACTGACTAAATCTTTGCTTGTGATAGCTTGTAACGCCAAAACAAACTCATCACCACCCCACCGACAGGCTAAATCCTGAGCCCGAATAGACGCAGAGATTCTTCTGCCAATGATTGATATCACCTCATCTCCAGTACTATGGCCATACTGATCATTAATAGCTTTGAAGTTATCAAGATCAACAAATATTATGGCTGTTAAATGATCTTCCTGAAGAGTCTTCGCCAAAGTAAATTTGAGTTTTTCTAAAAAACTAGTGCGGTCCAATAAGCCAGTTAAATGGTCATGCCTAGTTTCTATTCCAAACTCTTCGCCATAAATCATCAGATCCAGTATGCGGCGCTGAACAGCTGTTGTATTGCTACCTTCATGAAAATATTTCAATAAATCATTTTGATTTGCAGTCTGTACAAACTGCTGCAAATTGGCAACTAAGTTTGAAAAATACTCAGCTGCTTGAATTGAATCAGCAGCAGAACTTGTGATTAGATTCGAATTATTCTCATTCAAGCTTTCTTCCATTTGAATCCTCTGTAGTCAGTGGCCAGGCGTTACGGTAGAAGATGGGCGATCTGAATACTCACCCTCGCTGAACGAATGTCTAACTTAGTTGCAAACAATCTTCTTAATATCCGACTCAGTTGTAGTAGGTTCAATTTTCATGACATTAGATTTATTTTTCTCAGAGTAAATCTCGTTAAGCTTTTTCGTCTTAGCATCAAAATACATATAAGAAATTAGATAATAGAAGGTACTGTTGTCCTTACAATCTAGGGCGCCACTTGCGCTGAATAAGTTGAAAGTTTGGCTATTTGGGGCAGTTTGATTTTCATTGAAATGCGCAGAAACAGTAAACCAGACATAAGGCCCCTCCGCCTTTCCCCAGCCCGATAATAAATACAAAGTGCTTTGAGTATTTTTACTCAATATAGTATCTTTATCGTTTGCTAACTTTGGTTCAGATTTTTGTAAATTTGATTTGAGGGACTGGGGTTCCTGCGTAGATTTTGCAGGGACTATCGTCACCCAGAGTGACATGATTAAAAAGCTGATGACAATCTTCATCATTGCACTCCTGCTTTCTTGAAGCCTTGCCACTTCTCAAAAGCTAGTGGGATAGTTTTACTATCCTCTAGCCCATAAAAAGTTAACTCCCCACCTTTTCTAAGGGCTAAATAAACCTTGCCATTGGCGGGCTCAATTACAAAAGCGGCGCTGGATTCCTCACAATCCGACTTTTTACACCCAGCACCTAGCAATTGGCTGCCCACATAAATGATGGGTACACTTTCTTCAAATGCATTTTGAAATGCTTCAACCTCTGCTCCAAGCATATAAGCAAGAATGAATTTTCCATTCGCACGCGTTGTCAATATCGAGGAGGGACTGCCAACCAATAAAGGAGCGTAGGTTGCTAGATTTTTTCTCAAATCATTGAATTCTATTTCTTGTTCTTTGGCGAGGATTTTTGCTTCTTTTTCTTTCTCATATTCGCCCTTATATTCCCAAACTTTGAAAGAGGCGTATGCCAAAACGAGGATGAGCAATACATAAAGAAGCCACTTGGTGAAATTCATCACCAACTTCCTTATTTTTGCAGCAGTGGATATTGGTTGTTTGGGCATAGTCCAGGCGATATCTAGTTGATCATCCTGCAAATTGAATTTGCTATTATTAGCTAACTATAAAGCAAATCTTTTGAGACCCCTTAAAGAAAGCGGAAAAACATAACCGAGCTACGCAAACACTAAGCAAATTCGACTTTTTTCTAATAATCACCTACTATGAAGCCATATTTATCACATCAATGTTTAATTTCACCCCAAGGACTAAGTCATCGGTTAGGATTAAAAAATGTCGCAAATAAATTATCTCTAGTGTCGGGTAAATATGAGTAATCTAGACGAATCCGTTGTTAATGAGCTAAAAGAAGTTAATAAACATCTTTCGACAATAGGCGCGCTCTTACAGCAAAAAGATCAAAAATTGGATGAGAGCTTAAATGTCATCCGCAAGGACCTTTGGAATATTAAAAATATTATTTCTGAGGAAATAGCCCAGAATAAAAGTCTACAAAATGGTATCGAAAAAACTATAGAAAACACTATAGAAAAAACCCTGCTTAAGTCTATTGCCTATGTATTTGCTGCCGGAATAATTCTGTACATAGTAGGTAGATTTTTTCTGTGAACCTTAGCAATAAGCTATTGAGATAAAAAATACAACCTTGTCATGACACCTGATACAACCAATCGCCAAAAAAGCTATGCGCATATTGCAAAACTTCTGGATTCTGCGAGCAAATCTTATGAAAATGCTGCGCTTGGTTTAGAACAAGGCGGGAGTGAAGAACAGGCTTACCAGCACATTAAAAATGCACGCACCACCTTAGAGGCAGCATTCCCAGAATTTTTTACTGTACATAAACCATCCCCTATTAGTAAAACAATTTCGCAGAAACGAGATTACTCAATTATAAAAATAGGCTTAATTGCGGGATTAATCATCGGCATCTTATATACATTTGTGGTGTATGGCCCCACAGGGGATTTAAGTAAAAGCTGGAACACTGAGAATTTCCAGAAGAACGTTGCTTATCCCAAATAACTATTTTTAATCTGTTTTCCTTACAGATTCGATTTTGACAGAATAATCTGTAGGTCCTGTTAATCGCTGCCAGATTGTATCGTTCTCCATCCCTCGATTGACTACCAGATAGCCTACAGAATAAGTGCCTTGATTGGTGAGTAAATTAGTAGAACAAATACGCGCCCCACTGCGATGCGAAACTTCTGCAATATTATTAAAAGCTAGTGTGCGTGACTCTTGAATCAAAGTCTCGTTATTCCGAATCTCTTGGTTTAACAATATTTGTATGTATTCGTCCTTACATTCAGGCAAATCCCGAGTGTAATAACTGTAAAAAAGCCCTCCTGAAGCTAGCAATAAAACAAAGAGGCCTAGAAGGAGAGCAGGGATTTTTATTGGGGTAGGCATACTTATGTCAACACCTCAAACTAATGAGCGAGCTTGCTGACTGCAGATCATCAACCGAAATATCTTATTGATGTTTGATATCACTCTGCTTTAGCTAATAGAACAACATTACTCGGAACCTCTTCATTACTCAAAGAGAGATTTTTTTGCTCAACCGCATCTGGCAATAAACATCTGAGATTACCGTTGACCTTAGCGTCTGGGTGCACATTAATCTGCGCATAAGTAACATCCCCAATGACTACTGCTCCAGGATAAATTTCAACGCGTCCTTTTGCAAAAACGGAACCCTCGATTCTTCCAATAATGATTGCATGTGGGCTGTAAATATTCCCTAATAAGAATCCAGTTGATCCGATTACAGCGGTGTGGCCATTACCAGAGCCCTCTTCTTCAATCTGGGAAATATCGCCAATTAAATGCCCTAACAAAAGCATGTTTCCACTATGAATAAAGTCACCCTTCATAATGGAACCGGCCCCAACTGTAGTTAAATACGTCAGTTGAGTGTCTGTATTAGGATTACTTTTTTTAGAAAATTCAAACATTTACAAACCTTAATTTTGTTTCTTTTAACCTGTGGAAACTTTACAGGGAAACTTCCAGTAATTTAATCTGCTTTGCGCCTGCGCTTGGTGAGCGCACTCTCCAACCCTGAAAATACATTTCAACACTATCTAAATCCTGAGTAATCACCACAAATGGAGAGGTGCCTCGAAATGCGTAAGAGGCATTTGACTCTAGATTAACGACGGTTTGTTTCCCAGAATTATCTACAACACAAATGGCTTGCTTAATTAGCGATTTGATATTCACAGTATCTCCCCGTTTAGAGGGGTTGGGCGACTGATAACTGGGCAATTGCGCCTCTTGTTTATAAGGACATTGCTCACTAGGAGTAGTTTGAAGCGCTTGAGCTGGCTGAGTTTCTGGCGATTTAGCTACAGTATCAGAACTCTCGGGCTTGAGAGCTAAGTCTTCATCAGCTTTTAAATCCTGAGTTTCATTTACTACGATGGCTTTTTGCGGGGGTTTCACTAATCCAACAGCTAGAGTGATGATGTTGAATCGATCATTTAACCCATAAATAGCGCCCGTCAGTACTAAAAAACCAAACAGGATTGTCATCACTCTGATTGATACGGCACTAGCCCCAGTAGTACCTAACTTAAACCCATGTTCTTTATTAATCTGATTCAGCGACTCTTCCAGATTCAGAACCTGAGGGCTTGCAAGCTCTGAGGATGATATGGTCTCGTTTCTTGACGGAAGATTCTTTGGACCTGAATCAGTTCTGACTTCCTCATGTTTTGTAGAGGCAGAAATTTTTGGGGCTTCACTAGGCTCAATCGAAGTTTCTTCAATCAATTCCGTGGCGCTAGGATCTATCAAAAAAGATGATTCATCTAGCCCCAGGAATTTACCAACTTTCTTTGCAGTGATGACCTTAATTTCAAAAGTGTAAAAAGAGCTCATGCCACCCTCTTCCAACTCCAAAATCATTTTGGCGGACAAACAACATAAGTTGGCAAACTCTGCCCTGGCTAGATTTTTTTTCTCTCTAGCATCTTTTAATACAGAGCCAATAATTTCTAGTTGTGCATAGTGCTTGTGAGGCCGCATTGATGTAACGCCATTAAATTATTGCAACGCACAAATCATCTTGAAAATCCAAGATATCCCATATTCTTTATAAAACAGCATTACTTTTAATAATAGGATGTTATCAAATTATCCTCAAATAAGCTTATTAAAAAGAAATAAACTCAATACATCCCAATGTTAAAATCTTTTAAAGATAATTTAAGGGTTAAAAATGCAGTTAATTTGGATTTCTGGGTCTACTTCATCCATGAAGCAGATAAAAATTACCCGTAAAACTGTTATTAAGATCGCGCTTTTATCCTTTAGCGTGTTTATTCTGATTGGCATGAGTATCCATTTTTTTGGCTTTAGGGTGGCAATCCGCTTTAACCCAGAAATGGCAAAACAAATGGGGGGGGTCATTTCCCGCAAGGAGATGGATGATTTAGAGCTCATTTACCAGCAGAAAATCCAAACATTTCAGACGCAGCTCCCCTTGATTGAGAGCAAAATCCTCACCCTGAAGAATTTAAAGGATCAGTTTGCGGAACTATCTATCCCCACAAGTACCAAAGATTAACTTTTATTCCGATAGCTTACACAGTGGGACGCTCCTCTGAGCCTTTCCATAAGTTGTTAGTATTGTTATATCATTAGCGTGTACTTACTTATTCAGGAAAATTCATGGCCGATAACAATCCCAGGGGATCACTTTTCGTAGGCGAAGGGGTAATTGTCAGAGGCACCTTTGAGGTACCAGAAATGGCAGTGGTTGCAGGCCTTGTAGAGGGTGAATTGAACACCAAAGAAGTCTTGGTTGACACCTCAGGAATTGTTAATGGAAGAATCAACGCGGAAGTTGTTGAAGTTCGTGGTGAAGTTACCCAAGGCCTTAATGTCACGAATCATTTGAACGTTCGATCCAGTGCAAAAATTACTGGTCTTACTCAATATGCTGAAATGAGTGTAGAAAAAGGAGCAAAGCTCAGTGGTGAGCTACGCTTAATTGATGCCCCCATATCCTCAGCCAAGCAATCTTTTAGTGAAACTGACATTCATCCAAAAGATGAGATTAGCGATACTGAGTAAATATGCAACACACATAAAATACCTCTACAGATAGAGGTATTTTTTTGCCCCATGATCAGGCAATCGCATGAGCTATAAATTGAATTGATCTATCTTGCATAACTGATCATTCACACATTAATAATAAATTATTGACTTTTAATTTTGTTCCAATTTGCTTGGAAAATTGCGGTTGAATCAGTTGCTCCCTCTGGTTCTTCACCACTCTTAGAAATCATCAAACCGTTTAACTTGGCACCATGCTCAATTCCCAGCTGGCCATAAGTAATATCTCCGCGCACTTCCGCCCCCTCATGTAACTCCACGCGCTCAGTGGCATAAATATTACCCTCAACTCGTCCTGCAACTAGCACCCTAAAAGCATTGATATCGCCTTGCACCACACCAGTGCGTCCAAGAGCAATGCTCACGTTTTTTCCTTGGCGTGATTCTATATTCCCAACAACGCGACCATCAATGCGTAAACTTTCATTCGCAACAATTCGCCCATGAACCTCCGTTGCTGGCCCCACGATTGTTTCAAAGGACTCCATTGTGGGCTGTAGAAACTTAATAGACTGTGATTTTTTGAAGATCATTGTTCATTCCTTTAACTATCATGCAATTACGCAATAAGCTGCTTACTCCAATATTCCCGCCGGACGACTATTCTATCTTTAACTAGACTATCTTTAGGGAATTTTAATCATGGTCTTGATAATTATTGGGGTTGAGGAGTGCTCAGTAGTGAGTGACTACTAACTATATTTCAGATTGATGTGCCATCTGCAGTAACTCCGCTAAGTGCTTTACCTTGCGACCTGTCTCTTGCTCAATCTGCTCTCTACAGCTAAAGCCATTGGTCAGAATGATGGTCTCTTGCTCGGCAGCCCGAATTGCTGGCAACAAAACGAGCTCGCCAACCGCTTTGGATATGCCGACATGCTCTGGATTAAATCCAAATGAACCTGCCATACCGCAGCAACCACTATCAATGAAGTTTGCTTTAGCACCCAAAGCCGCCAGGAGCGCTACATCACCTTTAGTACCAAATAGTGATTTCTGATGGCAATGTGAGTGAACTAGGACATTGCAGTCTAGCGGCGGTGGGGTATAGCCTTGCTCATGCAAGAAATCTCCTAACAAATAACTGCTCGATGCTAAAAGCGTTGCCCTAGGATCGTTCGGGAAAAACTTCAACAATTCATCTTTAAATACCGACATACAGCCTGGCTCAAGACCGACTACTGCGATAGGAGAATTAGGATTTTCATTAATCTCGCTTCCGATCGTATCCAGAATTTTCTCTAGCTTCTGCTTGGCAAGATCTAGAAAACCAAAATCATACAAAGGGCGGCCACAACATAAAGGCGTTTTAGGTAGGGTCGCTTCAAAGCCTGCATGAGCAAGCACTTCCACTGCTGCACTTGCAACCTCTGGATGAAAATGCTCACAGAATGTATCTACCCAAAGAATGACTTTCTTCTGACCAATACTGACATTCTTGGATGGCTTAAATTGCTTTCTAAATGACTGGCTTGCAAACTTGGGCAGGCTACGCTCTTGCGCAATGCCACCAACCCATTTTGCGAGACTAGAGATTACGGGGGTTTGCATGACGCCATTCATCAGCCATGAGAACTTACTTGCCAATGGCGCCCAATCGCCAATGCGACCCATGGTCAAAGCTTGACGAGGCCTACTATTATTCTCGTGATAGTGAGACAAGAACTCAGCCTTATAGGAGGCCATGTCAACGTGGGCAGGACAGTCACTCTTGCAGCCTTTACAAGAAAGACAGGTATCGAGAGCCTCTTTAAGCTCCTTACTTTCCCAACCATCTTGAATGACTTCGCCTTGGATCATTTCCCAAAAGAGTCGTGAACGTCCACGAGTGGAGAAACGCTCTTCTTTTGTAGCTCGATAACTTGGGCACATCGTGCCTACTTTTTCACTACGGCACTTACCCATACCAACACAACGTTCAACGGCTCTCTGGAAGCCATTGCCCTCTTGACTCAAGAAATTCAGACGCGTCTTGATATTAACAATTTTGTATTCTGGGCCCATGCGCAGATTCTCATCTACACG
>Ga0114981_10001474_pt1 | contig 15429 bp, 11 predicted proteins | sample S_140806_MF_Meta_FD_87028 | JGI IMG/M metagenome (GOLD analysis project Ga0114981, IMG submission 87028) | Freshwater microbial communities from Lake Simoncouche, Canada to study carbon cycling - S_140806_MF_MetaG | ecosystem: Environmental > Aquatic > Freshwater > Lake | place: Lake...
AAGTAATATTAAATTTATGACAAGAAAATATTTTAAAATTTTCTTATTAGCCATTGTATTACTGAATTTATTTGCTTCATGTAAATCAATCAGACAATCAAGCTATATTGAAAAAAGATTTCTTTTAGCAAAAGTCAATGATTCTGTTATCATAAAAGATAAAATGCCTTACGAGGCGGTTTTAGTCAAGTATGTTGAAAGTGGATATAGTCTTCCAACTTTTAAATCGGCTAAATCAACTAAATGGTCTTCTATTGATATTACGATTTATGATACCGTTAATAACAATCGTTTTGCGTTAGATGATCGAAAAGCAGTGTTTGAGTTTTTAAAAAAGGATACATTGGGTATTCAATATGTAAACGAGTTTAAACGAAAAAAAACAACTCAAAAAATTCATCGTTATACTTCAATAGCAGCAATGATTTCAGGAATATTTATCATGTCAAAATATGGTGGGGATGATTCAAATCCTACAAAACAAGAAATTAGAATGGGCAATACTGGAGGTTATTTATTAACAGCAGGTTTTTTAAATTGGATTGGAGGAGCATTTGGCCGAGCTGTGAATAGAAGACCAGTTCCGATGAAGGCAATGTATAATTATTATTTTGGGCCATTACCTAAAAAAATCCCAAGAGTTTCGAGAGCTGAAAAAAAGCAAATTATAAAATTATTTAAATCATTTTAGTTTTCATATTTGAACATTTTTCATCATTGAAATTTAGTTAAATAGATGAAAGATTGTAAATAGGAATAGTTGATGATATTTCTATTAGTTGGTATTGAGATTGTATATTTGAAAAAAGATATTCATTTACATGAAAATTATTTCATATTTCGCTAAAAACAAGTGGTCATTTTTATTGGTGATGAGTATCATATTAGAAATGATGCTGCACAGCAGTTGGCTTGGTTATTTCGGAATTTATTTTAGTCAATGGGTAATCATTATTTTAGGTAGTTTAATTTGTATTTCCGGTTATCATTTGTTTCAACAAAAGTGTCAGGGTAATGAATATGAAATCAGTAATTTGAAATGGATTGTTTTTTCATTACTATTTATAGGGTTGTCAATTTTTTCCATTCACCTGTTTAATGTGCATGTATTAACTGTAAAAATTGATCCAATTTCTTCAGATGTGATTCCAACTTTACAAGCATATAATAAACGATTATTGACGAATCAATATGTATATGATCTAGTTCCTTACAAAGGTTATTATGTTGTTCCTAATTATTTACCGATGCAATGGTTGCCTTACTTGCCAGCAGAGTTTTTGCAAATAGATTACCGTTTATATGGTTTAATTTATTACTTAATTGCATTTGCAGTTGTGATAGTTTACTCTATAAAAAAAAATGTCAATTTAGTGGAAGTTGTTTTAAGAACGATAGCCCCTTTTTTTCCTGTTATTATGTATGCCTATTATGATTTGGGAACATTAACTATGTCCATCGAACAGGTAATTGTAGTTTACTATGCATTTTTAGCAATGGCTTTATTTACAAAACGTTGGTGGGTATTGGCATTAGCAATTTCATTTTGTTTACTATCTCGTTTTTCTTTTGTTTATTGGCTACCCTTCTTACTCATTTTTGCATTTTATCAATTTCATTGGAAGCAGGCAATGTATATGGGAATTGTAGTATTGTTGTTTGCATTGTGTATTTATGTCATTCCATTTATGAGTAAAGACGCAACCATATTTATGAGAGGAATACAATATTATGTAGATGCGGCACCAAATGAATGGATTCAAAAAGGTTGGCAACAAGCTACAGATCCTCCATTTCATTTAGCAAAAGGTTTAGGATTTAATATTTATTTTAATGATTTTTGGAAAGGTTCATTAACCCAAAAAATTGCAGCTTGTAGGCATTTTCAATTAGCCATTTGTCTTTTTATTGCCATGGTCTCAGGATATATTTTGATCAAGAAAAAAAGCAACTTATCTGCTCCATTTTTTTACACTTCTTTCTTTAAAAATATATATGGTATTCTTTTATCAATTGATTCAAGTTCCCTACATTTATTTACAATGGGTTACAATCGGAATTTCCATGATTATTTTAATAAAAGCACCCTTGTTTAGATTGGCTAAAAGCTAATCATTGTCATATCCGCTTTTACGATAGGCTTTTAAAAACAAGGCACCTAAATTTTTGTAAGGAGGCACATAATCATCAAACAAATTTTTCATGTTTCCAGAGGGAAATTGTTTTGCTAATTGAGCCCACATTTGAACCCAATCGATATCTTTTCCTTCTAACAATCGTTGATTAAATGCTCTGATAATGGGTCCATTAATTTTTCCACTACCAATTTGTTTAGTGGATACAATTTGTGCATCTTCCGAATGATTTAAAACCGCAGACAGATTTTGATAAGCTCCACAAGCACCTAAAATAACTACTTTGTGTCGTGAATTTATATGATCTAATGTTCCTGAAAGATGATAGCTGTGTCCTCGATGAATAATAACTGACGGAGAAATTCCATTTTCATCTAAAAAATCTTGCAATGCATTTTGAGCTTTTTCATCGTTGGGTTCATCTAAGGGTTTATTTGCAAAAATGATGACGGGTTTTCCTTTAACAGAGGAAATTTTTACCCAATAATCATTTGATTTATCCACTTTCCAATCTGGCGCACCAAATCCATTTACATAGCTATTAAAAACGCCTTTCCCATCTTCATCTCCATAAAAAAATACTTGCTGATATACAATCCCTCTGTCATTAATCAATTTAGAATAAGGCATAATTGTAATTGGTGGAATGCCTAATTTTGAGGTAATAGAATCATTGCTGGAAGTAAGCATCGTATATAAGATATCATAAATTTTAAATCCTCGCTTATCATGTCCAATGCTATCTTTTTCTCTATTTTTTTTGATTTGTAATACAATCACTTTCATTAAAGAGGAGTCTGTAATGCTTCCAAAAGAATTGGCCACATCTACTGCTCCCTCTAAATCCCCTTCGAATGAGTTATCTAATCCGGAAACAAAACTACGCATGAGCCCTTGTTTATTACTATCCTTCATAGTGGATAGAAACGTGGGTAAGGTATTGTAGTTTGCGCATAAACGCAGAAAAGTTCTAAATTTATCTTTACCTATCCCATCCAAAAATTCATTTCCAGTTTTTGGTTTCATCCTTACTAATAAGCGATTAAAACAACCTAAAAAACTACTGGTATATAAATCATCACTTCCATAAACCATTACATAATACATTTCTGTAGCGGTTAAATTATCTACCGATTTAAATCGAATGGCATCTGTTTGTTCATGCAATTCATTCATAGAAGTTACATATTTTGATGCTACATGAACCAATTCTTTATCATACATTTTACGCAGTTCAGATGTATAGTTTGCTTGACGAATAACAATTAGTTTCTTAAAATAATCATCTTCATTTTCAGTTATTTTATCAATACTTTCAATCGTTTCTTTTCCCTTGGCTAATTCATCCACAAAAAAGATCGCTTTTAAAGGAGTTTTTGCACTGTCCGCAATTTTTATAATTGAACGCACATAAGGCGACTTATTCCTACGAATAATTTCACGTTCAACAGCGGTTGAAGTGGCATAATTTAAAATGATTTTAGGATTCTTAGGGGCTGCTTTTTCAACCACTACATCGGCAGCTGATGCCGAATTCATCGTGCTTATTTTTTTAATGAGTATGTCGGGGTACTGGTCGCCCATAACATTCATCAATGCTACCATTGCATCATTGTCTCTATCAAATATAGGGGAAATGACATACATGGCTTTGTTCACATTTTTTTTTACATAAGCAGCTAAATTTTTATTGTGTATGCCTTTTATAACGTAATAGGTTTGATCAAATAATTGAGCATAATATGGAATATCTATATATCCATCGTTAAAATCAGTATTAAATAATTTAAGATTATCAATTACTCGCCCTAAATACTTTCTTTTAATTAAATCATCTTTTTCATTATTTTCAATATAAGCTACTGTTTTGTTTGTTTTGACAAAAATAGCATTTGATATAATGCCTGTTTTACTTATATCCTCATTGTAATCAATCATTTTATCATACACTCCATCAGAAACATCTGCTTTTTTTTGCTCTCGTTCTATCATTAAATGCAATTGCTTTCTACCCGCACTGATTTCACTTTTGTTTATTATGGTGTCACACAAAATTTCAGATTGAGACCATCCAATCATTGATAATTCAAGTAGAATAAATAGTAAGAACAGTTTTTTCATTGAAAGAAATTTGTTGTAAATGTAAATAATTAGTTGCAAGATAAATAGATGATATAATTAGTAATTTTGAAATTGGCACATTGATACATAAAAATTATCTTTGCCTGCTATGTTAGACAAGTTAGAGGCAATAAAAGGTCGTTTTGAAAATATTGGAGTATCACTTACCAATCCAGAAGTTGTATCTGATCAAAAACGATTTTCTCAATTAAGCAAAGAATATCGAAAACTTGAAAAAATTGTAAACACCTACAATCAATATAAAAATGCAATTGACTCATTAGCTTTTGCAAAAGAAGTATTGGAAACAGAAAGTGATGAAGAATTGCGTGAAATGGCAAAAGCCGATTTGACCAATTTAGAAACACAAAAAAATGACTTAAAAGAAGTAATTCGTCAACTATTAATCCCTAAAGATCCTCAAGATGAGAAAAACGTAATTATGGAAATACGTGCAGGAACTGGTGGTGATGAAGCTAGCATTTTTGCTGGAGATTTAATGCGCATGTACATCAAATACTGTGAAAATAAAGGTTGGAAAGTGACTCTTGCTGATCAAAGTGAAGGAACAGCCGGTGGATTTAAAGAAGTTATTTTAGAAGTAGAGGGAGATGATGTATACGGTGTAATGAAATATGAAAGTGGTGTGCATCGGGTGCAACGGGTTCCCGCTACCGAAGGAAGTGGACGAGTGCACACTTCAGCAGCAACAGTTGCTGTTATGCCTGAAGCAGAAGAAGTCGATTTTGAATTGAAAGAATCTGACCTTAAAATGGAAACTGCTAGAAGTGGCGGTGCTGGAGGGCAGAATGTAAATAAAGTAGAAACAAAAGTAATTTTAACGCACATTCCAACAGGAACCGTTGTTACTTGTCAAACTGATCGTTCTCAATTAGGAAATCGGATTCGCGCAACTGAAATGATGCGTACTAAATTGTATGAAGAAAAAGTACGTGAACATGAAGAAGCCATTGCAAGAAGTAGAAAAACATTGGTAAGCTCGGGAGATCGATCTGCCAAAATTAGAACCTACAATTGGCCTCAAGGTAGAATAACCGATCACCGGATTAATAAAACAATTTATAATTTGGATAGCTTTGTAAACGGCGATATTCAAGAAATGTTAGATGCACTTCAATTTGCCGAAAATGCGGAGAAGATGAAAGCAGGCGAAAGTGTTTAATCGTAAATTTTTTAAAAAGGAGTAATAATAAAAATGGCTGTCTGATTTTTTCAGACAGCCATTTTTATATGCTTTTTTACTTTTATTAATTTAATGTAATAGGATAAGTTGATCCATTTATCGTAACAGTTGCCTGATCATCACATGTACCATTCCCATAATTAATCGTTTTTAAATTTCCTCCTGTTGGCTGAATTTGAATTTCTCCTGCTTCAATCCAAGAACATGCAATTGCTTTCACTAATGGTTGAGTTATCGTCATTGTGTATGAAATGCCATTTGCTTTTGTTCCAGTTCCACTGCCTGTAATGCTATAAACATCATCTATTTTATTGGCTGTGTTTTCTCCAGCAGTATATGTTCTCACCCTGTTTTGATTCCAAATGATTGAATCGCCTGTGGTTGCTTTAATAATTAAACCGTTTACTGTAATATTAAAATAAGTTTGATTATTTGTATTAACCCCCATGTTTTGAATAGTTTTTGACCCTAAAACTTGATTATTATTTACGAAATAATTGTCAAATGAAATTGTTCTCACCATGCCAGAATCCTTGTAATGTCCAGTGTAGCTAACTAATATTTTCCCTTTTCTATATCGTCCGTCATTACAGAGGCAATTAGTTAGTCCAAAATCAATGGTGATGGTTTTAGGTGTTGTGGTAGTATCGTGGGTTACTGTAGCACAATTACTAGCTGTTTTGTAGTTCCCTAAATTCTCACCTGTGTTTAAAGTAGAAGCTTCATCAGAAATATTTAAAGCATCATTGTAAGCAAATTCGCTTAGGGCATTGTCAATGGCATAACTAGTATCCGTGTCGTTGTTTTTAATTCGGTCTCTTCTGCAAGAGCCAAAAAATAGTGTACTCATAATTGTCATTGCAACAATTCCTAATTTTAATGTGTTGTGTTTCATGTCAAATAATATTTTAGGGCTTTGAGACTCTAGTGCTTACAAAAGGTTTAATTTTGTCATCTAATTTTAACAAAAAATCTTAAAATATTGATAAAACCAACATAAATCACTACTATAATTGTAAGTTTGCAAATCTAAATTTAGATTTCAAGTATTACAATGAAAAAAAGAATAGCCATTTATGGAAGTACAGGTTCTATAGGAACGCAAGCCTTAGAAGTGATTGAAAATAATCCTGAACTTTTTTCATTGGAAGTATTAACAGCCCACAGCAATGCCACTCTTTTAATTGAACAAGCGATTCGTTTTCAGCCTAATATTGTTATTATAAGTGATGAAACCAAATATGCAGAAGTGAATCAGGCTTTGGCATCAAAAGATATTAAAGTGTTTGCTGGCGAAAAATCATTAATTGACATTGCTGGAAGTGATACCTATGATGTTTTATTAGCGGCAATTGTAGGGTATGCTGGGCTTTCATCAACTTTGGCAGCTATTGAGCAAGGTAAAACGGTTGCATTGGCCAATAAAGAAACTTTGGTTGTTGCTGGTGATATTGTAACTCGTTTAGTGACTGAAAAAAATGCACGTATCATTCCGGTAGACAGCGAACATTCTGCTATTTTCCAATGCCTTGAGGGTGAGCAAAATAATCCGGTAGAGAAAATCATATTAACGGCCTCTGGTGGTCCTTTTTTAGGAAAAAAACCAAATTTTTTAATTAATGTAAAAAAAGACCATGCTCTTCAACATCCTAATTGGACGATGGGTGCAAAAATAACAATTGACTCTGCAAGCCTTATGAACAAAGGATTAGAGATGATTGAAGCAAAGTGGTTATTTGGCTTGCAAAATGAGCAAATTGAGGTATTAATACATTCTCAATCAATTATTCATTCAATGGTGCAGTTTGAAGATGGCAGTGTAAAAGCACAAATGGGATTGCCCGATATGAAGTTACCAATTCAATATGCTTTAGCTTATCCTCAACGAATAAAAAATAATTTTAAACGATTGGATTTTAAAAATTATCCCAATTTTACGTTTGAACAACCAGACTATAAAACATTTAAAAATTTAGCATTAGCAAAAGATGCCATGTTTAAAGGTGGAAATGCGCCTTGTGTTTTAAATGCGGCTAATGAAATCGTAGTGGACGCTTTCTTAAAAAACAAAATTGGTTTTTTAGAAATGAGTGACATTATAGAACAATGTTTGGAAAAAATCGCTTTTGTAGAAAAGCCTAGCTTACATGATTATATTACTTGCAATACTGAAACAAGATTGCTGGCATCCACTTTAATAAAATAATAAAATACAACAAAAACAATATGCATTTATTAGCAATTGATTGGCATTTAGTAGTCGTAAAATCAGGACAATTGATTTTGGCTTTGAGTATATTAGTTATTCTGCACGAATTTGGTCATTATATTACAGCCCGTTGGTTTGGTTGTCGTGTTGAAAAATTTTATTTATTCTTCGACCCATGGTTTTCAATTTTCAAGAAAAAAGTGGGTGATACTGAATATGGTGTGGGTTGGCTTCCTTTAGGTGGATATGTTAAAATTGCTGGAATGATTGATGAAAGCATGGATACCGAAGCGATGAAACTCCCTCCTAAAGAATGGGAATTTAGAAGCAAACCAGCTTGGCAACGATTAATTATCATGTTGGGTGGTATTATTATGAATGTTTTAGTAGCCATCGTAATATTTTCAATGATTTTATTTAAGTATGGTGAAGATAAAATCCCGATGTCTTCATTGAAAAATGGAGTAGCTTTTCAAGATAGTATTTACAATCAAATTGGTTTTCAAAATGGTGATAAAATTATTAGCGTAGACGGAAAAACAGTTGCCTATTTAGATGACGCAGCTTTAAAAATTTTAATGGGCAAAACAGCTGAAGTAGAACGCAATGGTGTAATACAATCCTTGGCTTTTCCAGAAAATTTAATAGGCACTTTAATTGAAAGTAAAAAGAAAGGTGGTTCAATGATGTTAATTCCTCGTATGCCAGCCGTTATTGGATCATTCGATGGAATGAATGAAAAATCACCAGGAAAAGACGCGGGTATGTTAGAAGGCGATATTGTATTAACAATCAATAATATGCCTGTAAATTTCTTTGATGAAATGCGTCCACTTTTACAAAGTTCAACAACTGGAACAGTCGATTTAAAAGTGTTACGAAAAACAGACACGGTTTCAATTACATCGAAACTAAATGCAGAAAAAAAATTAGGTATTCCTCCAATTTCAGATTTTGTTCAATTGCAAAAAATGGGGATATTAAAAAATGAACATAAAAGCTATGGCTTTTTGGAGAGTATTCCTGCAGGAGCAGCACTTACGAAAGATAAATTGATGGGCTATATCGATCAGTTTAAAAAAATGTTACAGCCCAAAACTGGTGCTTACAAAGGCTTAGGTGGTTTTAAAGCTATTGCCAATGCCTTCCCTAGTTCTTGGAATTGGGAATCATTTTGGAATATAACTGGTTTCCTTTCTATTGTATTGGCCTTTATGAATTTATTGCCAATTCCTGCATTGGATGGCGGACATGTCATGTTCACATTATATGAAATGATCACCCGTCGCAAACCCAATGAGAAATTTTTAGAATATGCCCAAATGGGTGGTATGATATTATTAATGTTGTTGATGCTTTATGCTAATGGAAATGATTGGTTTGGATGGGGTAAGTAAACCCAATTAAATAACAATAAAAAAATCCTCTTTATAAAAGAGGATTTTTTATTAAAAAATATATCAACCAAAGAATATACGGATTTCATTATCCAAATAAATCACCTTGTTTGCTTTCTTCATCGCTTTCCCCATTGAGCAAACTAATTTCTAATAAATCGCTTTCACACAGTTTACTACCAATCGCTTTCCAGCCCATTACATCTACGAAATCTTCGAGGTTGATGGTTTCTTCGCTAGGTAAAAACTTCTTTTTGCCTTTTTTAATTTTCACTATGGGCGAAGGATTGGAAGTTACCCATTCCAAATAATTGCCGGCCCCTTCTTTAATAAATTGAAAATTGGTATTCATTGTAAGGGTTTCTATTTTAAATCGTTTTACATTAAACTGTTTTTTATCTGCATCAAAATATACAGCAGTTAAAATAGCTTGCGGTTTAAATTTCTCAATGGATATCACTTTATCTGCATCAAAGCGATTGGTTAATTCTGTATTACAAAGTACATAGGTGCCATCGCTATACATCGTTACAATTTTATCTTCATCGTTAAAACTTCCTAAATACATCCCTTTTTCATCCGTATTTAAACGTCCAACGATATCATCATACCAAATTTTTCGGCCACCCAAACTGGAGGTACCTTTCATTCTTAACTTCACACCTTTTACAGGATATTTAGTTACTTGATTTCCCATAGAGCTGCGCCCTTTAATACCTAACTCTTCAAAATCAAAATCGAAAGTTTTTATTTTTGCTTTACAAGCTGCACTCAATGAAATTGACACGATTTCACTTTCCCCATTTCCGTTAGAAGTAAAATATAATATTTTTGATTTTGGCGAACCCTTTGTCAAATCGTATTCTTTATTCAGCGTGATACCAGTAACATTAAAACGTTTAGCATAAGAAACGCCTGTTTTCCCATCTACATAAATTACATTAAATGTAGTTCGATCATCTGCTTTTCTAAATATTTCGGCATGAATAATATCTTTCCCAACAAATACTTTATCGGCTACTTTAAATACTTTCATTTTGCCTTCTCTGGTAAAAGCAATGATATTATCAACGTCTGAACATTCAAACATGAGTTCATCTTTTTTCAAACTAGTACCAATAAAACCTTCAGCCCAATTCGCATATATTTTTGTATTGGCTATGGCAATGTCTGCAATTTGGATGGTATCAAAAACTTTTATTTCTGTTGAACGTTCTCTGCCTTTGCCATATTTTTTTAATAAATTTTCATAATAGGCCACTGCATAATCTGTCAAGTGTTCTAAATGTTGTTTGGTTTCTGCTATACTATTTTCTACACCTTTGATGTGTTCATCTGCTTTAAATGAATCAAATTTAGAAATTCGTTTAATTTTAATTTCAGTTAATCGAGTAATGTCGTCTACAGTAATTTCTCTTTTAAATAATTTTTTATATGGCTTCAAACCTTTGTCAATAGCTTCAAGTACGCCTTCCCAAGTTTCTTCCTCTTCAATATCACGATAAATTCTTTTTTCGATAAATATTTTCTCTAACGACGAGTAATGCCAATTATCCTCCAACTCTCGAAGTTTTAATTCGAGTTCTTGTTTCAAAAGTTCTTTGGTTTGCTCTGTTGATATTTTTAATAATTCAGTAGCCGTTATAAATATAGGTTTATCATCTACGATCACACAAATGTTAGGTGAAATAGAAACTTCACAATTCGTGAATGCATATAATGCGTCTATCGTTTGATCTGGTGTAACACCCACAGCCAATTGAATTTCAATTTCTACCATGGCAGCAGTATTATCTGTTACTTTTTTAATTTTTATTTTTCCTGAGTCATTTGCTTTTACAATACTTTCAATAATAGAAGGTACGGTAAGTCCATAGGGAACATCTTTAATTAAAATTGTTTTACTGTCTACTTTTTCGATGTGACAACGAACGCGAACCTTACCCCCTCTTTTTCCATCGTTGTAATTGGTGACATCAATCATGCCTCCTGTAATAAAATCAGGAAATAGCTCAAATTTTTTCCCTTTCAAATATTTAATGGATGCATCAATTAACTCACAAAAATTATGGGGTAAAATTTTAGTTGAAAGTCCTACTGCAATTCCTTCAGCACCTTGTGCTAGCAATAAAGGAAACTTCATAGGTAAATTTACAGGCTCATTTTTTCTACCATCATAACTCAATTGCCACTCTGTAATTTTATTATTAAAAGCGACATCTAACGCAAATTTAGACAAGCGAGTTTCAATATAACGGGGTGCAGCCGCGCTGTCACCAGTTCGCACATCACCCCAGTTTCCTTGCGTATCCAGCATTAAGTCTTTTTGACCAATATTAATGATGGCTTCTGCAATACTGGCATCTCCATGTGGATGATATTGCATGGTTTGACCAATTACATTGGCTACTTTATTAAAACGGCCATCATCCATTTCTTTCAAGGCATGAAATATTCGTCGCTGAACAGGCTTTAGTCCATCCAAACCTGCTGGAACCGCTCGTTCTAAAATAACATAACTGGCATAATCTAAAAACCAGTTTTGATACATGTCATTGACATGGTTCGTTTTATTTTCGTTGTTTTCTATATTTATCTCTTCTGACATCTAAATACTGTTTAAAATAAAAAATAGCGAGCTATTTTGAATGTAATAATTGTTGTGTCGATATAAAACGTTTCCATAAAATGACTCATTTTATTTTACTAATTTAAAATCGGTGTAGTTGCAAATGTAAATTTTAAACTAAAAAATAAAACAATATAGTTAATAACATTTATGTTGAATAAAATTTTGAAGTCAAGTCTTTATAATATGTAAATTTGTTATTTGTGAAAAAAATATACTTACGTATTCTTGTTTTAATTTTATGTGCTTTGACTATTCAAAGCAACGCACAACCTATTTTTAATTATCAAGACATTATTGTAGATACTCATTTGACCACGATAAAGAAAAAGTATCAAGCGGTTATAGCTCAACACCCTTTAATTTCCGAACAAAAAAATGGAGGAGCAGGTGAAATCATCCCCCGAGATGTAGAAAATAGAACGGGTGTTTTTTTAATATCTTTATTGTTGTTATTTGTATTTGCAGGAATTAAAAATACTTTTTTTACCCATTTTACTAATTTATTTAAGGTATTTACAACCATAAATAGTGCCAAAAGGCAAATTAAGGATCAATTAGAAAACAATTCTAGAGCAAATGCATTGTTTTTAGTGCTTTATTTTTTTTGCATCTCATTTATTGTGTACTTATTGATTTCAAACGACCCAATGTTTTTTTCAAAACATACATCCTTCACAAAATATACTGCTTGTTTACTAGCAGTAATTTGTTTTTATTTTTTAAAGAATGGAATTGTTAAAATGCTCGCTTGGATATTTAATAAAGAAAATAATTATCATGAATATCAGCAAACCAATATTATGATGAATGAGTTTACAGGATTATTCTTATTCCCACTCAGCATATTTTTATTAATATTTAATGGTAAGTTAGTAGGTTTTCTTCTTGCAATTAGTATATTATTGATAGTTGCAATGAATTTTTTAAAATATATTCGATTAGCAGGCTTGGTTAAAAAAATGCTGAGTATGAATTTTTTGCACTTTTTTTTGTACCTTTGCGCTTTTGAAATTATACCACTGCTTGTTTTGATTAAATTAGCAAGATAGTTTTTCGAACGAAAATTTAAAATAAGAACACTTAACTAATTATTTTCTATGCCAAAAGTTGCGAACAAAAATGAGGTTAAAAAGCCTTCTAAATCTGTAAAGGTGAAGGCTGTTGTTTCTAAAGCAATTAAAAAAGTTGCATCAAAAGTTACATCAAAAGTTGGAACAAAAAAAGCAGAAAAAAAAGATGTAGCTAAATCTGCTCTTGCAAAATCAATAGTAAAAAAATCGGCTACAAAAGCTGTTGTGAAATCAACAATTACCAAGAAAAATACAAAAGTTGAACCTAAAGTTATAAAAAAAATATTAGTTGCTCAGCCTCGTCCTGAATCTGAGAAATCTCCATATTTTGAACTAGAAAGAAAATATAATATCGAATTAGATTTTTGTCCATTTATTTTAGTAGAAGGAGTTCCAGCAAAGGATTTTAGAAAACAACGTGTTGAAATTAAAGATTACACGGCCATTATATTTAATAGTAGAAATGCCATTGATCATTTTTTTAGAATTGTAGATGAATTAAGAATCAAGATTTCACCAGAAATGAAATATTTCTGTATAACAGAAGCAATTGCTTTATATCTTCAGAAGTTCATAGTCTATAGAAAACGTAAAATATTTTTTGGTAGTGATGGTACTGTCAATAAAATGTTGGAAGTAATTACAAAACATAAATCAAAAGAAAAATATCTAGTTCCTTTAAATGATATTTGTAGAGCTGAAACTTTAGAATGTTTAGCTAAAAATAATTTAGAGCATGTTGAAGTCATGTTGTACAAAACGGTTTGCAACGATGTGAAAGATTTATTGAAAAAGAAACATGATATGATTGTTTTCTTTACGCCGGGAGGCATTAAATCATTATTTGAAAATGCACCAAAATTTGTTCAAAACGATACCTATATTGGAGCATTTGGTCCAATAACAAGCAAAGCTGTAGAAGATGCAGGATTGCAATTGCAATTAAAAGCACCAATGCCTAATGCGCCTTCAATGGTATCTGCTTTGGATATTTTTTTAGCCGCTCAGTTAAAGAAAAAAAAATAGCTATGCTCTTTTTTATTTTTCTTTTTTATTGATTTCAAGCTTTTCTTTTTCCAATTTTTCTTTTTGTTTAGCTTCCCTTCGTTCGCGTTGCAAGTCGTCATATTCTAAAAATTGTCTTTTAGTTAATACTTTTCGATATTCTTCATCCCGTTTTTTAAATACAGTATAATATACTCTTTTCATAGCCTCTTTTTCTGTATGTGCTGCAAATGCTGAATCTAATTGTTGAGAAACGATTAAATTAATTTGATACACTTTTTCAGTTGTGCTAGAATCTAATTTCAAGTCATCCACCATTTGTTTGGTATAATAAGTTGCTTTTTCTTCCGGTGTTCTTTTTTTATAACTTTGACTAAAAGAAGTGCACACGGTAAAAGAAATAATAAGTAGTAGGCTTATTTTTTTCATAGGTTTGTTTTTAATTTATAGAAACATCATTTGAATTTAATCAAAGGATGTACGTTAATTGATTCGTTGCGTTTTGTAAAACTATAAATAATTAAATACCTAGCATATTTTTTTTTGTTAATCATGTCGAATGCCTTCTATCACTTTAAAAATATGCTTCACATAAGGAAACAAGGCTTGCATACTTTCTTTAGCGCCATTGGTTGACCCAGGCAATGTAATCACTAAAGTATTTCCTATAAAACCTGCAATTCCTCTTGATAGCATGGCATATGGTGTTCGTTGTTGTCCATAATTTCTTGCGACCTCCATAATGCCAGGAATTTCTCTCTCAATTAATTCTGCTATCGATTCGGGTGTTATATCTTTAGGAGATAAACCAGTACCTCCTGTCAATAAAATTAAATCAAAATGCTCATCAACTAAATTTTTAACTGTGTTTTGTATGACTATTTTTTCATCTGGAATGATAGAATAATGCGAAGTAAGAATAGTTGATTTTTCTAATAATGAAATAACGGCCTTGCCAGCTTTATCTTCTTTTATACCAGCACTTACTGAGTCACTACAAACTACTACAGCCGTTTTTATTTCTCTCGTCATTTTATCTTGAAATGAGGATTTCCCTCCTTTTTTATTCAACAATTTGATGGAAGAAATTTCTATATTTTTATCAATAGGCTTGAGCATATCATACATTGTGAGGGCTACTATTGATGCACCATGCATGGCTTCTACCTCTAATCCTGTTTTATAAATGGTGGCCGCTTCTACAAAAATATGGATAGTTAAATTGTCAATTTCATGTCGAATATGCGTGTATTCAATAGGCAATGGATGGCAATCAGGAATGACATCACTTGTTTTTTTTACCGCCAATAAACCTGCCGCTCTTGAAAACTCAAAAACATCCCCTTTAGGAATTCGTTTTTCAAGGATTGCTTTTATTGTTTCTTCGCTACTTACTTTTAATTGTGCTGTTGCAGTGGCAAATCGTAAAGTACTTATTTTATCTAGGATATTAACCATGTTACAAATTTAGTAGAAAGAATTTAGTAGAAAGAAGTTAAATTTTATTGCAAGCAAATTCATTCTGTTAAATGATAAATCGATGGTGTAGAATTTGAAATTTGATATTACTTTTGTTGCTGTGGCTAAAAAGAAAACTCCATCTACATTTTTGATCAAACTGAAACGTTTTGTTTTAGTATTAATTATCGCGAATGT
>Ga0114981_10001476_pt1 | contig 15421 bp, 14 predicted proteins | sample S_140806_MF_Meta_FD_87028 | JGI IMG/M metagenome (GOLD analysis project Ga0114981, IMG submission 87028) | Freshwater microbial communities from Lake Simoncouche, Canada to study carbon cycling - S_140806_MF_MetaG | ecosystem: Environmental > Aquatic > Freshwater > Lake | place: Lake...
CAACTCCCCACCAACATTAATGCGCAGGGGATCATCAAATACCGGAACCGTTGGCAGCCATTTCTCCTGACGACTCCGTAGAAACTGATACACATCTGTAATGCGAATAATGTCTTTAGTTAAAACTACACTCAGTCGTTGCCCTACGGTTTCGGGTTCGGCATAACCTACACCTGGGCCTAACAATTTATCCCAAACTATGATGCGCAATAATCCATGGGAATCTATGGAACCATTTTGCAAGCGAAAAACGGCAGCGCCTACAGGTACTCCGTAAAGTTGTGTTGATTGAACAGCGGTAAGGCGGGCACTATCCACCACCCGAAACCCAAACTCCCGAAAATAGCGAATAGCCGGTGAGGCCTGGGCAGTTCCCAGCACAACTTCATACACCCCACTAATACCGGTGGCAGGAATGCTATCCTGTGCAAAAAGTGTTGAACTAACAATCACACAGGTAAACCCCATTAGATACTTTCTAATCATGCATGGATATTTTGAATGAGTAACTTACCCTGATTTTCTCCGGTAAACAATTTATTAAGTGCGGCAGGAAATTGTTCGATACCGGGGATTATATGCTCTCTGTATTTTATTTTTCCTTCTTTTACCCAGCTGCTGATATCATTGATTGCTTCCTGTGCTCTTGGGAAGTAATCAAATACAATAATACCTGTTAATGTACCACGGGCACTCACAATTTTCAGGTAATTAGATGGCCCAACTGGCGTAGTTTGATTATACTGACTAATCGCCCCACAAATAACTATACGGCACCCTCTGGCTAATTGGGTTAATGCAGCATTTAATATTTCGCCTCCCACATTATCGAAAAAAACGTCTATCCCATTAGGAACTGTTTCCCGAAGGCGGGCAGCTATATCGGGGGTATTTTTATAATCGATGGCAACATCCCATCCCAGTTCATCAGTTAAATAAGTACATTTTTCTGAACCCCCTGCAATGCCGGCAACTTTGCACCCTTTTATTTTGGCAATCTGCCCTACCAGTGATCCCACCATCCCAGCTGCACCACTTACTAATACTGTTTCACCAGCCTTAGGATTCGCTTTATCTAATAGTCCAAAATAAGCAGTTAGTCCAGGCATACCCAATAAACCTAGGTACCAACTCAACGGTGCAATATCCGTATTAACCAGTGTAAGATAAGCGCCTTTTTCTACTGCAAATTGCTGCACACCCAGCAAGCCGGTTACCATTTGTCCAACCAAATATCCAGGATGCTTAGAAACAATAACTTCCCCAGCGCCAAATGCTCGCATCACTGCACCTACTTCAACCCCTTTAACATAAGTAGTTCCTTCATTCATCCAACCCCGCATAGCAGGATCCAGTGAAATGTTGTGAACTTTTATCAGCACTTCACCCTCTTCCGGTTGCTGAACTGGCAATTCTTCTCTTCTGAAATGCTGCTCAGAAGCTGCCCCTGAAGGTCGAGCTTCCAAAACATACCGAATATTTATCATCAATTATGGATTAGTTAATGAAGTTAACTAATTTTAGGATTGTATGCTATCGATTAAAAAAAATCATACCCTGGTATTGGGGCGACCCTTCTTTTACCGAGAAACGGGTGAAGGACCCTTACTTCTTTTATTGCATCCTTCTCCCTCCCATTCCGGAAGTATGGAACCATTGATGCAATTATTGGGAACTCATTTTCGGGTTATCGCGCCCGATACACCGGGATACGGGCAATCAGCCTCACTGCAACCGGCTCCGGAAACAATAGAAGGCTATTTGCCTTTTATCGAGCAACTAGTTGCCCATTTACAGGCAGCGCGCATATTACTTTATGGAACGGCTACCGGCGCACAATTAGCCATTGCCTTTGCACTTGCGCATCCCGAAAAAATTGGTCATCTTTTTCTTGATAATGTGGCTCATTTTGAGGAAGATGTTCGCAACCAACTATTGCAACAATATTTTATTTTACTCGAACCAGAAAATGATGGTTCGCATCTCACTCGCTTACGGCAAATGGTAGAGCAAAGTTGTTTGTTTTTCCCCTGGTTCAGTACCGATGCGAACGATCGGATTGCGGATAGTTTACCTCCAGCTGCCGTAATTCAGCAATTGGTTGAAGAATACTTGATAGCCGGCGCAGACTATGCAAGGGCCTACCGCGCTGCTTTTTTGCACGAACGTGCCGAAAAAGTACAACAACTGAAAGTTCCCACGCTTATCTTTCATTGGCAGGGGAGTCCGATTTTGCGTTATATGAATCAGCTACTCGCTTTTTCGCTTCCCGACTGTGTGCGGGTAGTTCCAACGCCCGCTTCCGCTTTGGAAAGAAGAAGCATTATGCAACAGGAAATCTTGTTAACCAAAACGGAATAATCGAACTGAGTAAGCAGATAGATTTATAAAGTATCTCCCAGCCATTTTCCAAAACTCAGAGCTGGTGTAATTAACATGCCCCCGCAAAAAGCTTCTCCGCTGGTAGCAGCCGCACCCAGCACTTCTCCGGCAGCATATAAATTGTTGATAGGAATTTCTCCCTCCGTAAGAACCTGTAATTGTTCATTCACCCGAATACCCCCAAAACTAATTAAAGCATATGCATAGGTTAGTATCGCAAAATAAGGAGGTGTAACAATGGGATGTTCCAAATAACTGCGTTGAAACTGATGATCCTGCTGGGTTAAGCAGGCCTCATTATATCCGTTTACGGTTGCCTGTAAACTATCCAGTGGCAATCCGGTTTTGCTGGCTAGGCTCTCAATACTATCGGCCTGCCAGATGGATTTTTCCTTGGCACTTTCCTCCTCCAACTGCTCAGCAGTCCATTGGGGAATAATGCAGTCGCCATCGCGTAACGCTTTTGCATCAAAAATTACCCAGCACCGTTTATTAGGTTGCTCTCTTAGTACTCGCTCACGCTGATCTACACTCCAATCATACTCATTCATACATCGCTCACCTCGGTCGTTTACATATATTTCTCGTTGCTTTCTATCTTTACTATTGCTCATTCTTGCCCAGGCATTCCAAAAATCAATCCGTCCTGATCCCGGTTCCGTTTCTATTCCGCCGAGGGTAAACATTTGTTTATCTCCTCCCCAAAAAATACCACCAATATCCATCACTGCCTTAATTCCATCCCCAGTAGCAGCAGGATTGGCGGAACTTAATAGTCTGGAACCCCCGGGTGTATGCGCCTGAAAAAAACTTGGATTGGCAGCATATCCACCCGTAGTAAGTATATATTGTTGGGCGGATAAAATCTGCTGTTCCCCTTTATTTTCAACTACTACACCTGTAATCTGGTGATTGGCATGCTGAAAAGCTATCAATTTGCAATGGGTAATCAGTTGGATAGTACCCTTCTTTATCTGTTCTTCCCATAAAGGCTGCAGAATTTGCCAAATTGTTTTTCCCGGCCTGTTCATTTTAGGGCTCACATCATCTTTTCCAAAATAGGTACGGGCAATTGAGTAGGCTTCATGTCCATATAAAATAGCCGGAGACCTTTCGTGAAAAGGATATCCCAATTCCTGTAACCAATTTACCGTTCCCCCGGCCAGGTCTACCGCTTTTCGGGCAATAATGGCATCCATCGTATTCCCGCTGATACGGGCAACGTCGTTAAAATGCTGTTCGGGTGTATCTGATATACCGGCTGCTTGCTGCAAGCGGGTACCAGCAGCGCTCATATGGCCGGCCGTATAATGGAGGGTTCCCCCAACAAAACCACCTTTTTCTATTACTACTACCTGCTTTCCGCGCTTCGCAGCCCTTATGGCAGCGGTAATACCAGCTGTTCCGGCCCCTATAAGTAAGATATCAGCCACAAGTAGTAAATTAGTAGTAGTAAATAACCGTTTAGTTAATGAAGTTAACTAATTTTAATCGACCACATGCAAACAAATACCCTCCCCTATAAAGCACTGGCATTGCAGGTAAGTACCGAATCGGTAAATCAGTTTACAAATCCTGCAGAAGCCAAAAATAAAATGATGCAGTCGGTTAGGCGGATACATACCCAAATAAAAGCATCGAAAGCGTTTATTGGTCAAGACCTCCAATTGGTTGTGTTACCGGAATATTTTTTGTCGGGGTTTCCCATGGGAGAAACTACCGAAGAATGGCAGGAAAAAGGATGTATACATCCAGCGGATGAAATTTATGGTGCCCTGAAACATTTGGCTGAAGATTGTGGCATCTATTTAAGTGGAAACGTGTATGAGTTGGATGACCATTTTAAGCACTTGTATTTTCAAACTTCCTTTATTATTAATCCATCAGGAGCCATAGAACTTCGTTACAGAAGGTTGAATTCAATGTATGCTGCAACGCCGCATGATGTATTGGATGAATATATTTCAGTGTATGGTGCTGATAGTTTATTCCCAGTGGCAAAAACTCCCTTGGGAAATTTAGCTTGCTTGGCTTCGGAAGAAATTTTATACCCCGAAATAGCTCGTTGCCTAGCTTTGAGGGGAGCAGAAATATTTTTACACCACACTTCCGAAGTGGGTTCACTGATAGCAACCCCAAAAAACATAGCCAAGATGGCCCGCGCCATAGAAAATATGGCCTATGTAATCAGTGCCAACAGTGCAGGTATTACCGGCTATCCTATTCCGGCCGCTTCAACCGATGGTCACTCGCAAATTGTGCAATACGAAGGCATTAAATTATGCGAAGCCGGCTTTGGTGAAAGTATGGTAGCCAATGCCACTATCCATCTGTCAGCCCTGCGTGAACACAGAAAACGCCCAGGGATGAGTAATTATTTGTCTCGTCAGCGTTTCGAACTTTTTGCGCCTACCTATGCCCAATCCGTATATCCTGCCAATACATTAACCGGCAAAACTCCCAGCCGGAGTAATTATATCCAACAACAACAATCCGTAATTGCCGCCCTTCAGCAAAAAGGCATTATTGAATAATATCATTCAGGTGAACACAAGAAATCCCAGAACCGGCATTTTAGATTATCAGCGACCTGAATTATCAGGCGAAGAAATTGCAGCCCGCTGTCAGCTACTTTTACAAGGTCAAAAAAAATGGCATGCGAATGGATTTGCCTATCGATTAGAAATTTTACAAAAATGGAAGGCAGTAATTCAGGTTCATCAAAAAGATTTACTAGATGCGTTAATAATAGATACGGGTAGAGTGTGGGAAACAAAACTAGAAATTGAGTTACTCATTAACAGCATAGATCGGTGGTGTAAACTTGCCGGGGAATTTTTTGTGCCTATTCCTGAGAAATCTACCCAAATCCCTTTTATCTGGCTGCAGCAAGATTGGGTTCCGTATGAATTGATTGGGGTAATATCTCCCTGGAATTTTCCGTTGTTGCTGTCATTAATTGACACCCTTCCCGCTTTACTGGCAGGAGCCGCTGTTATTGTAAAACCCAGTGAAGTTACTCCGAGGTTTATTGATGTAATGAATCGAACCATCGAAGAAGTGGCGGAACTAAAGGAGGTACTGACCTATGTGCCGGGGGATGGAAACACAGGAGCCGCCTTAGTTGAATATTGCCGGCTAATCTGTTTTACTGGCAGTACCGCTACCGGTAGAAAAGTGTACGAAGCAGCTGCTCGCAATATGATACCGGTATTTTTAGAATTGGGCGGAAAAGATCCTGCCATTGTTTTACCTTCTGCCAATCTGGAACAGGCAGCAGCTTCTATCTTTTGGGGCAGCACGGCAAATGCTGGACAAAGCTGCCTTAGTATTGAGCGCGTTTATGCCCACTCGTCTATTTTACCTTCTTTGGTAGAAAGGCTGAAAGCCAGAGCAGACCAGCTGATGCTGAATTCGGTAGATATAGATCAGGGTGAAATGGGACCTATTATTTTTGAAAAGCAAGTTCACATTATCAATGAACATTTGAAAGATGCCCTCTCTAAAGGAGCCCAGCTAGTAACCGGCAGTACTGCATGTGAAAATATAGGAGGTGGCTTTTATTGCAGACCTACGGTTCTTACCGGCGTTACACATGACATGAAAATAATGCAAGAAGAAACTTTTGGTCCTATTATACCCGTAATGAGTTTTGAAACTACTTCCGAAGCAATTGCACTTGCCAATGATAGCATGTACGGACTTAGCGGTGCCGTATTTGCTGGAACACCCGAGGAAGCGATGGAAGTGGGCATGCATATTACTGGTGGCGCTATCAGTATCAATGATGCAGCCCTAACTGCTATCATGCATGAAGGGGAAAAGTCATCTTTTAAATTAAGTGGTATCGGTGGAACCCGCATGGGCGCATCAGCCCTAAGAAGATTTTTGCGCCAAAAAGTTTTCATCATAAAAAATGGAACGGCCGTTTCTCCCTGGACGGTTCAACTTCACAGAAATACATAAAAAAATTGTATGAAATTTATCCAATTGATTTCTCTGCTCCTACTCACAGGCTTTCAAGCATCGGCCCAAAACAACTCCAATGATCTGCTGAATCGATTTAAACAGTATATCACCGGGGATTTCGACAATGCAAACCAAGTGATGGAAGAACTCAAAGCCGGCAAAGTTATCCATCCTTTGGCGATACATGTTAATCGGATAGCAGATAATAAAGTAATTAATAAACCTGCGAATCTGGAGGGATTTTTTTTATTGGAAGAGAGTTATTATTTAACCGAAGGGAAACCATCGGAAGCCAAGCCGTATCTTTTTTTATTTAGTAGGGTAAATAACGATGTGATTCATTTAACTACCTATCTGTTGACCGGCTATAAAAAAGAAGCCCTAAGAAATGATAATGCTGCACTGCAATTCAACTACGACTCCCTGGTGCCTTCGCCCACTTTTAAGGGTGCCGACTATCGCTGGAATGCAAAAGATAAAACTTTCTCTACAGTTTCGGTAAATGAGCTGGGCAACCAGATGCGCTTTACCCTTTCAGAAACCTTTTCTGCAAAAACCCTGTGGGTAATGGAGTTGCTGGAAAAAGAGGGGAAATCCTTAACTGCTTATTCAACGCCCATCCGCTATGATAGAAAATAGGGGGTTAGGGTAGCATCAATTGTAGGCAATCGTCTACAAATTGAATAAACTGCTTTTTTTCTGCAGGTGAAAATTGGGATAGCATTTTCTTATTATAGGCTGTTCTTAATTTCTCTAACTTTTTTATCAAAGCAATACCCTGTGGAGTAAGAGATAATCTTTTTCGCCGCTTGTCGTCTTTATCGCTCAGCTGTGTAACCAGCTTCTTTCGAATGAGCACGTTTAGCATATTGGTAATATTGGCCCGACTCACATTCATTGCTTCCGCCAGCTCCTTTGCCATTAGCGGCTTGAAAGAGGGATTCAGCTTAAAATAAAGAATATTCGGATCCTTAGCCAGCAGCAATAAAATAAACCATTGTTGGGTAGTTATCCCAAACTGTTGTGTTATCAAATCGCCCCGCTTCTTCCAAGTTTCTGAAAGTTTGATGGAGTGGAATATTACGGATGCGTTGATGTTTTTGTGTAGCATGCAGTCAATGAATTATATCAGATTATTAACCCTTTCTTAGCCCGCTGATTGATGAGATAAGTGGCCAGCAATGAAAATATGGTTAGCACAATCATTATCATAAATGCTTTTTCGTAATTGCCGTTCGCTTTTCTCATTCCACCCAATACGGCTACTCCAATAGAAGCACAAAGTGTGTCTATAAAAGAAAGCAAACCCAGAATAGTGCCATACGCAGCCCCTCCGAACAAATCGATGATATAGAGCTGAATCATAGTAAAAGTGCCGCTATAGCCTAGTCCGAATACAATGGCACAGGGAATAATCCAGCGGGTATCTTGTAAGCTCCAATACAACAATAGGCAGCCGAGCAACATATTTCCCACGCTGATTAACATCATTTTTTTCACACTGAACTTATCGCCTAAATAGCCAAATAATAATTTACCCAACAAGCCGAATAAGAAAAACAGACCTTGTAATTGTCCGCTTTGTGCAACATCCAGGTGCAGGTCGGCCTGATAGTTTCGCTGATTTTGAATAAATCCCCCAATACAAAACCAAAGGGCGGCAGTTACCAGGGCTACTAGATAAAATTCAACACTGGTAAGGGCTTTTTTTAGTAATGCTTTACTTGCAGCTTTATCTACTACCGGCTGGCGACCCACAGTACCGGGAATACCATCTGCTGAACTATTGAGATGGGCGGGGTGACTATAAATCAATATCGCCGGTATTAAAATTAAACAACTGCAAAGTATAAACTGATTTTGGGCAGCAGCATGCCATCCCATTGTTTTAATCCATCTGCCTACAATCGGAGCAAATATGGCGGGGCCTACACTACTTGCCATCAGCAGGATGCCGGTAGCAATGCCCTTGTATTTTACAAACCAGTTATTGATAACATACATACTTGTGAGCAACCCTACCAAACAAAGAAAGAGTGGGTAGATAATTACAAATAATTGTATCATTCCAAAACTGGTAGCCCGTGCCAGAAAAAACAATCCCATGGAAACGCCGATTGCTCCAGTAATAATTAGCTTTTTCGGGGAGAACTTCTCCAACAGATTTCCTACAAAGGGCAAAGGCAGGGCAAGCACCAGGTAGAGGGTAGCAGCCAATCCGGTTGCTTTTCCAATATCAACCCCAAACTCTTTTGCAAATTCGGGCAAATAGAGATTAAATGTATTTAATACAATACCATTACTGGCCATATACATTAAAAACAAGCAGCATAGCACAATCCAACAATAATATTTTTTCATGGCAATTTAGATTGAGTGTTTTGAAAATGTAATCAAGTTCTTATTTTTTAAATTAGTTATCCCATGATGCCCTTTACCGCACCCCCATCTACTGAAATGGTTTGTCCGGTGATAAAACGGCTGTGCGGACTCAATAACCAAAGTGCTAAACTGGCAAAGTCTGCCGCCTCTCCCAAAAATCCAACCGGAATCTGTCGGATAGCAGTGGCTTTTACTTCTTCAAAGGAAATGCCTGTTTGTTCGCTTTTCTTTCGGTATATCCGATCGATGGCAGGTGTGTTGTGAGAACCGGGGCCAAGAATATTAAGGGTTACACCGGTCGCTGCAATTTCCTGCGATAAGGTTTTTACCATTCCTACCACGGCTGCCCGAAGTGAATTACTGAGTACTAAATTTTCGAGGGGCTGCTTTACGGTTGCACTTTCAATAAAGAGCAGTCGCCCATATTTATTTTTTACCAATGAAGGCACAAATCGTTGGGTTAACAATACTTTCCATCGCAACAAAGAACGGTATGCCTGATCCCAATCTTCGGCAGTAGTTTCCATTACGGTTTTTGCGGGTGGACCACCGGCGTTTACAACGATTCCATGTAAGGGTCTGTTGGCGAGTAAGTCTTCGATTTGTTGATGAACGGCTTCATCGGTAATGTCTCCACAAATCCACTCCACTTGTTCTGGAGTAGCAACGCTCAGGGTTCTCAGTTTTTCTTCACCCCTGGCAACCGCTATTACATGCGCGCCCTCGGCAATTAATTGTTCGGTAATGGCTTTTCCAAATCCGGAAGTTGCTCCTCCTACTATAAACCGATGCCCTTGGATTGCTAAATTCATGTTGTGTTTTTATTTTTTTTAATAGGGCCTGTGTAAAAATTGTCCAGCAGGCTTACCCAATACTTTTTCCTGATCAAATATTAATTGTCCACGTAAAAAGGTGGAAGTTACTTTTCCGGTAAAGGTATGGCCTTCAAATACCGAATATCCCTGCGTACTTTCAGAATCGGCCGAATTAACCGTAAATGTTTGCGAAGGATCGAATAAAACAATATCCCCATCAAACCCCACTTCAATTTTTCCCTTAGAGGGTAGTCCAAAGCGGGATGCGGGATTGGAAGACAATAACTCAGCCATTCGATTTACCGATAAGCCGCGTTTGCTTCCTTCGGTGTACAAACCACTCAATAAAAGTTCGGTACCTCCAAAGCCACTTTTTGCCAGCCAAACATTGTCTTTATCAGTTACATCCGTTTTAAATTCTGCTTTACAGCAGGCATGGTCGCTGCATACCCAATCGATGTTGCCTGCCAGCAAATGCTCCCAGAGATATTCAACATCTTCGCGACTTCTAATGGGGGGATTCACTTTGGCATGCAAGCCACAACCCGCATCATAATCGAGAATTAGATGTGCGAGAGTTACTTCCCGTTTAAAATGAATATGCGGAAATACCTGTTGCATCATTAGGGCGGCATCTACTGCCTTGGCAGAAGTTAGGTGCAATAAGTTGATATTGGTACAAGCCGTTTCATTGGCCAAATAGGAAGCGATAAATATGGCCAATCCCTCACTATGGGGCGGACGAGCGGCAGAATAGGCTCTTAAGCCGGTAAGCTTTCCATCCCGCTGCACCAGCTGTGTATAGGCCCGCATAATTTCTGCTGTTTCACAATGGAGCCCTAAGCAAATGGAATCTTTTTTCTCCGGAAATTTTTCCATAGCTCGGGTGATGCCCCGCATGATAAATTCAAAATGGGCATAATCATAAAACTCCCCTTCGGGCGTCATCAAAAAATCTTGTTGGGTATTACTGGAACCATGTAGTCCGTAATTTCCATAGAACATGAAAATTTTAAAACTGGTAACCCCCATTTTTTCTATCAGCATATCAATTTCATCAATGTGGCTGTATTGAATGGGTGCAATATGATAGGCATAATCTACATAATATCGGTCGCGGGAAATATCGAGTACTTCTGGAAAAAAAGTTGCGTAAGGGCCCGTTTTATTCAAATAATATTTTCCGGTACGCATATAATTGAGGGAAGTGGTAACGCCTCCGGTGGCAGCTGCTCTACTTTCCGTTACGGCATCTTCTGCTAATGGATTATAAATACCAGTATGCATGTGTGCATCTACCAATCCTGGAAAAGCGAGTTGATTTTTTCCGTCGTAAACCAACTGCGCACCTTCTGTGGAAAGGTCATTACCCACCGCCACAATCTTTCCCTGAACAATGCCAATGTCGCCGGGAATGGGGGTTTGTTTTCCGGGATGAACGATTTGCACATTTTTTATTACAACCTCCAACATAACTTCTGTATTTATTCAGTAATGATTTTTTTATTTTGCAAAACTTCTATTTCCGCTGCTGTATATCCCAATTCCGTTAATATGGTTGCGGTATGTTCCCCAATTGCCGGGGGTTGATATCGCAAGGTAATATCAGCTCCCTCATAATCGATTGGTGTTTTGGGTAAGCGAGTAAGAGTGCCATCTGTTAATCGCACTTCCAGCAGCGCACCGCTCTTATTGAGGTGTTCATCCGTAAATAAATCTTCGGTGGTTGAAATGGGAGCAAATGTGATGCCGGCCTCTTCGCACTTGGCCAGAACTTCTTGTTTAGTGAAATGTAAAATCATTTTTTCTACTTCGGGCATAAACCAATCTTTGGCATCTACGCGCTGATTATTGGTTTGTAATCTTTCATCTTCCAGCCAATTGGGTCGATCAAATACATCACAAAATCTTTTCCAGTGCTTTTCACTGATGATGCCGATAAAAACCTGCTGATCATCTGCGGTATTAAAAATCCGATAAATACTCCAGGGGCTCAAACGTGCAGGCATTGGCGGAACCGGTTTTCCGGTTAAGGCAGAAAGGGCCATATGTTGCCCCATTACAAAAGCCGTGGTTTCGAATAAGCCAGCTTTTACCAGTTTTCCTTTTCCGCTTGTTGCTCTTTCATATAAAGCCAATAAAGTACCCATACATCCAAACATGCCGCCGGTAATGTCTACAATGGAAGTGCCTGCCCGAAGCGGATCACCGGGGCGGCCTGTCATATAGGCAAGCCCGCCCATCATCTGAACCACTTCATCCATGGCATGTCTTTTTTCATACGGTCCGGGAAGAAATCCCTTCAGGGAGCAATAAATCAGTTTCGGAAATTGTTCCTTTAGTTCTTCATACCCATACCCAAGCCGATCCATGGTTCCGGGCCCAAAATTTTCTATCAGCACATCGGCTGTGGATATTAACTGATAGATGATTTTTTTTCCTTCTGGCGATTTGATATCAATGGCCAGACTTTTTTTATTGCGGCTGTAACAAGAAAAAAAACCTTGTCCAAACCCTTTCAGTAAACGGGTAGTATCCCCTTCTACCGGCTCAACATGAATCACATCGGCACCCATATCGCCTAGGATGAGTCCGGCAGAGGGACCCATTACGGCATGGGTAAACTCAACTACCCGAATATTTTCTAATGGTAAACTCATGAAAGTATAAAGTCTTTATGTTTTTTCAGGTAAGCAACCAATCCACCTTCCTGCATAATAGCCAGCATTACGGGAGGTAGTTGATTCGCTTGATATGTTTCGTTGCGGGTTACATTTATTACTATATCTGTTGCCAGATCGAATTGGATTTCATCACCAGATTGAATAGTATGATTCGGTATTTCAAGAACTGGTAATCCTATATTGATGGCATTCCTAAAAAATATTCGTGCAAAGAAGCGGGCAATCACCAATGAAACACCGGCAGCTTTTAGTGCCAGGGGTGCCTGTTCTCTGGATGAACCGCATCCAAAATTATCGCCGGCAACAATTACATCTCTCTGCACAAAGCGTTTGCTAAATGAAGGATCCAGGTCTTCCATCACATGAGCAGCCAAGGAACTCAGGTCGAGGGTTTTGGTGTATTTACCGGGGATGATTCGATCGGTATCTATATTATCTGCGTAAACATGTGCTTTGGCCATAGCAATCGATTATTTCGGTAAAGAGATGCAACCAGTGAGAACGCTGGCAGCCACAGTAGCGGGACTAGCCAGAAATATTTTACTTTGTGGATTTCCCATTCTTCCCTGAAAGTTTCGGTTGGCGGCACTTATCACAACTTCTCCATCGCCGGGTACGCCGTCGTGTGTGCCTACGCAAGGGCCGCAACCGCTGTTGATAATAGCAGCACCTGCAGCAATTAAAGTTTGTATTGTACCATCTTGCAGGGCATCGAGTAAAACCTGTCGGCTAGCAGGGGCAATCACCAATCGAACACCCGGTGCGAGGGAGCGACCGCGTAAAATATGAGCGGCAGCATGTAAATCGGATAATCGACCATTGGTGCAGGTTCCAATAAAACCATAGGTAATGGGGGTGCCCACATAAGCGCTTACATCATGCACATTATCGGGTGAATGAGGAATGGCTATTTTAGGGTGAAGTGCAGCCGCATCAATTTCCAGTATACGGGTATAGGTAGCCTCTTTATCGGCAAATACAGGATTAAATAAATAAGGTAACTGCAATCCTTCCGGAGAAACAATTCCGGTTTTTGCTCCCATTTCAGCAACCATATTACACAATACCATGCGATCGGAAAGGCTAAGATGATGCAGCAACTCACCATGGTATTCAACGGATTGATAGGTAGCTCCACTGATGGTAAGTTGTTTTACTACTTCCAGGGCAATATCTTTTGCACTAACCCCCGGCTGTAGATGATGCCCATGCAAAATCACTTGAATACTATGCGGAACTTTTAACCAGATTTTTCCAGTTAACATTACTGCTGCTAAATCTGTGCTACCTACGCCGCAAGCCAATGCATTAAGGGCACCATAGGTAGGGGTATGACTATCAGCCCCCATAAAGATATCTCCTGGTTTAACGGTATGATGATCTACCATTACCTGGTGACAAATTCCACTACCAATATCATATAACGCACATTGTTGCTTAGAAGCAAAGTTCCGCATCAATTGGTGCAGGTTGGCAATCCGTTCGTTGGGTGCCGGTGCGGCGTGGTCGATGATCAGATGAAATTTTTCGGGTGCCGCAAGTTTTTCGCCGCCCATTTCTTCGAATGCTTTAATGGCCAATGGAGCTGTGGTATCGGTAGCCATGGCCCCATCAACCGGCACAATACAAAGTTCACCGGCATATACCGGGTAACCGGCATGGGCTGATAAAATTTTTTCTGCGATGGTTTGCGGCTTCATGTATTATTAATTCAGGCGAACCTCTTTGTTTTGCAATAAAGTGTAAAGTAAGCCAGGTAAGGGAGCCCCCAGCCATTCTTGCATATCCATACTGATGGCAGCAACGGCCCCCATATCAATCCCGGTTGTATATCCCATTTGATGGAGCAGATGCACAGTGTCTTCGGTAGCAATATTTCCAGTTGCTCCCTGAATAAAGGGGCAACCCCCCAAACCGCCAAAAGCTGTATCAAATTGCCGAACACCACAATCCAAAGCGGCTACTAAATTGGCATACCCCTTGTTTTCAGTATTGTGCAGATGCAAACTAACTGGAACTGTTCCGCACAATTCCAACAAGCGAGGTAACATTCTTTTCATTTGTGCCGGATTGCCCATACCGGTAGAATCAGCAAAAGCTATCTCTTCTACACCACAGTCGAGGTGATGTTTGGTGATATCATACACCACCGATTCTTCGATGGCACCTTCGTATCTGCAACCGAATACACATTGAATACCGCCACGAACAGAAAGCTGATGTTGCCTTGCCAGCGATACCATTTCTTTAAATTCCTGGCGCGCTTCTGACAAAGACTTATTGGCATTTTTTTTACTGTGTGTGTCACTGGCCGAAATGGAAGCCGCCACCAATCGAATGCCTGCCTGTGCGGCGCGCTCCACTCCCTTACTATTTAAAACCAGGGCACTGAACTCAACTTCTCCAGATTGGGGTAAGCGGGCGCATAATTGGGCTGCATCTGCCATAGCCGGCACCCATTTGGGATGAACAAATGAAGTAACTTGAATCCGACGCAACCCGGCACTCATCAGCCGCTGAATAAAATCAAGCTTCATTTCTAGGGGCAGTATACGGGTAAGCGTTTGCAGTCCGTCTCGCAGACCCTGCTCATCTATGATTATTGAAAGAGAATTCATATATTTAGTTAATGAAGTTAACTAATTTTTGCAGATTCTATAATTATTTAAATGTGATTTATCGCGGGCTTCTGATCCTCGTGCTGATGGGATTGACCTTCCCGCTTTTTGCACAGAATCAGGTTACGCAACGCGACCTAACCGATCCGGCCAGTTCGGTGGCAGATGCGGTATGTGGACCAGTTGAAATAATTACGATATGCACCAATCAACCCGATAGCCTAGAACTATTTTTCGTAAAGGGCTGGGGTATGCGAAAATCCGGGCCATTTAGTTGCTCCCCTAAACAACGCAAACAACTGGCTGCTAGTTGGCAGATACCAGATAGCTTATCTTTTCAAATAACCTATTACGACCGGCCGGGGGCACCGGGGAATTGCAAACTGCGGGTGCTCTGTTTCAACAAAAGAGTACCGGCTATCCGCAGCCAATATGGCCCTGCAGAAAATGGTCCTTTTACCCTCGGATTTCCCAATACACAACAAGAACAACTACATACTTATTTACAAGCTATGGGTTATCAAACCCTTGCTCCCCTGCAAGCCTCCATGCTAAGCAAGCCGGATGGCAC
>Ga0114981_10001479_pt1 | contig 15386 bp, 15 predicted proteins | sample S_140806_MF_Meta_FD_87028 | JGI IMG/M metagenome (GOLD analysis project Ga0114981, IMG submission 87028) | Freshwater microbial communities from Lake Simoncouche, Canada to study carbon cycling - S_140806_MF_MetaG | ecosystem: Environmental > Aquatic > Freshwater > Lake | place: Lake...
CGCCGTGCCGGGTGCCGTGTTGGTCGTGGGTTTGCTGCTGCCGGTCGGTTGGCTGCAGACGCTGGCACCTGACAGCGGGCTGGGCTACTACGTCACGGCCACCGCCTTTGGCCTGGTCTGGGCCTATTTGGTCCGCTTCAGCGCGGTCGCCTTGCAGGCGATGCAGAGTGGTTATGCACGGATTCCAGCAAGTTTCGACGATTCAGCGCGCATGTTGGGCACGCGAGATGGGGCGCTGCTGGTGCGGGTGCACTGGCCGCTGCTCAAGCGCTCGGTGGCGGCGGCCACGCTGTTGGTGTTTGTTGACGTGATGAAGGAGCTGCCCGCCACGCTGGTGCTGCGCCCCTTCAACAGCGACACGCTGGCAGTGGTGGCTTATCAACTGGCGCGCGACGAGCGACTGGGCGAGGCGGCCCTGCCGGCGCTGGCGCTGGTGCTGGTGGGGCTGCTGCCGGTGCTCTTGCTCAGCCGCACACTGCGCCCGGCCGGGCCGGCCAGCAGCGCGCACTGACCGGCGGCGCCGCCGCCGCAGGTGGCAGGCGTCTCAGGTGACCGTGGTTTCGTCGGTGCGCGTGTCACCCCGGTTGTCTCGCCAGCTCACACTGACCTTGTCGCCAGGCTTGGCACCCTTGATGTTGAACTGCAAAAAAGGATTCTTGGACACGCCAGGCCCCCACTCGGCCGTCAACACGGTTTTGCCGTTGTGCGCGGCGGTGACATCCGAGATGTGCCAGGCCGGTATGGTCTTGCCAGCCGCATCTTTGCGCTGACCGGTTTCCATCTCGTGGGCCATCAACACACGGACGGTGGCGTTGCCGCCTGCCGCTTGGGCGCGAATGCGCGTCGCATCTGCCATGGTGGACTCCTAAGGGTGATCGGGCAGGAAATGGACAGGGTAACGGACGCCAGGTTAGGCGCCACAGCCACCCAGTGTCACCCTGACCTCTTTCTTGGCAAACAGGGCGCGGCCGTCGTTCATGACGGCAACGGCGTACACATCGGACGACTGGCCCATCTTGACCCGGGTTGACATGTTGGCGTCCACACTGTCGCTCAGGTTGAACACAGCGACCAGCGCGCTGGGGTTTTTTTCCACCAGGATCAGCAGCTGCTTGACACCAGCCAAAGTTGTGCTGGCGCTGATTGGAACCACGGCGCCGTTGTCGGCGATGTCCGGGCCGGTGATGGTCACGTCCTTGCTTTCTGCCGGCGCCGCCGCGCCCAGGGCCTTGAGTGCGTCGGCCACGCTTTTGGCGTCAAACGCCTTGGCATTGAAGGCCAGGGCAGGGCCGGGCAACAGCCCTGCGGCTGCCAACCAACCGGCCACGATGGCACTGTGCCGGAGTGTCTCGCGACGGGTTTGCATGAGCGTCTCCTTAAGTCAACATCAACGCCAATCGTCAGTGACGCCCCAAAGTGACGCCCATCACTCAAGTTGAACCGCTACCGCAGCCGTTACTTGCCCGCTTCAGGCGCTCCATGCTCAATCTGCCTCAGGCCAGGGTGTCGGCCCAGATGTTGCGTGCCCAGCCCATCGCGTAGAAACCCTCGAGCTCGTTTGCAGCACCCGATACGCCGCCGGCGCCCGCCACGGGCAGCATGGTTTTTTGGGCGGCGTCGTAGCGGTGCACGCTGGCCACATGAACCACGTCCGTATCGCTGACAAAGCTGTAGCAGGTGTTGTTGTAGATCGGCATGGCGTTCGGTGTTTGGCCGGTCAGCAGCGCCACCACCGCCGCGGCACAGGTTTTGCCATGCTGGTTGGCCATATGCGCGGATTTCGGCATGGCCGGTGCGATCTGGATCGAGTCGCCCAGCACATGGATGTTTTTGGCTGCCTTGGATTCATGGGTCAGGAAGTCAATTTCGCACCAGCGCTTGTTCGCCGTGGCCAGGCCAGTCGTCACCGCAATGCCGCCGGCGCGCATGGGGGGCAGCACATTGAGCACGTTGGCCTGGACGTCGTCGTTGAATTCGAATTTGAGAGTGCGGTTGGCGACGTCCACATCGGCCAGGGCATGCTTGGGGCGGTACTCGATGATGCCCTGGTAGCGTTCAGCCCAGGCTTTTTTGAACAAGGGCCCCTTGGAGGTGACGTCGTCATTGGCGTCGAGCACCAGCACCTTGCTGCGGGGCTTGGCCTTGCTGAAGTAATGCGCCACCTGACAGGCCCGCTCGTAGGGGCCGGGCGGGCAGCGGTAGGGCGCCAGGGGGATGGTCAGGGCGTACACGCCGCCGTCGGGCATGGCCTCGAGTTGCCGGCGCAAGGCCAGGGTCTGCGGACCAGCCTTCCAGGCGTGCAAGACCTGGTCCTCTGCACCGGCCTTGGCCATGCCAGGCAGGCCGTCCATCATGAAGTCCACGCCGGGCGACAAGATAAGGCGGTCGTAGGGCAGCTCATCGCCGCCGGCCAGCCGCACCGTGCGTTTGTCCGGGTCGATGCTGATGACCCGGTCGCGCACCACGTTCACACCGTGCCGCTTGCTCAGGTTGTCGTAGGGCGTGGTGATGTCAGCCATGCTTTTGCTGCCACCCAGCACCAGATTGGAGATGGGGCAGGAGACAAAGGCCGTGTTGGGCTCGACCAGCGTCACGCTAATTTGCTGATCCGACCACATGCGCACATATTTTGCAGCCGTGGCGCCACCGTAACCGCCGCCCACCACCACCACCTTGGGGCCTTTCTGCCCCACCGTGTTGGCACAGCCTGCACTCAAGCCGGCTGCACCCAAGACCGTGCCCAAAGCTGCGGACTGAATCAATTCACGACGTTGCATGGTGTAACCCGATTGGCTTATTTCTTGAGCGCGGCAAAGTAGCCGGCCAGCTGCTCAATCTGCTCGTCTGTGTAGCCCTTGGCAATCTGGTGCATCAGGGTTGCTGGTTGGCGCCCGGCCTTGAAATCAAGCATCTTTTTGGTCAGATCCGCTTTGGGCGTGCCGGCCAGCGACGCCATGCCCGGCTGGGCCACGCCCAGGGTGCCATGGCAGTTGGCACAGGCTGCGGCCCAACTGCGCAACTGCAGTGCATCGGCTTGTGCCCAGGCAAGCGGGGCTCCCCACAGCAAGCTGGTGATGGCAATGGTCTTGACTAACATCTTCATGGCGCCTCCTATTGGCTCCGTTTTCACGCCTAAAGACCCAGTTTCGGATCGCCCGGGTCTGGCGTCACTCAGCATTGGCGAGGTGAAAGGCATAGGCATGAGGACATGCTAACACTGCGGATGTATCTTGGTCTGTGCCATCGAGCGCTGGCGCCCCCGACGGGAATCGAACCCATATCTAGCGCTTAGGAGGCGCTCGTTCTATCCATTGAACTACGGCGGCGGACCTCGGACATTTTAGGGGCACAGCGGCTTTCCCAGCCCATCCCGATCGGCGTTGGATCGTCATCATGACAGGTGGTGAACAAACATATCTTTGGCGTTGCGACTGCGATTTAGCAAGGCCAAGACACTGCGTCGAATGGAAACTGCAGTCCCTTTAACTCGTGGAGCAAACTCTATGAACAACGATGCATCCATCCGACCCAAGGCCTTGGGGCTAAAACACGGGCAGGTTTTATCTGTGCTGGTCGGCATTCTGCTGGCGACTTCCAACCTGGCGCAAGCGCAGACCGCCGCTGTCGCTACTCAGGGTGCCATGTCGCGAGAACAAGTCAAGATGGAACGCGATGAGTTCCTCAAGACGCACCGCTACGATTCGGTGACAGACAACTGGGTGCTGAAGCAGGAATTTGAGGCGCCAGTCGGGGTGAAATCACGCGACCAAGTCAAGGCCGAGCGCACTGAGTTCCTGCGTAACAACCATTTTGACGACAACACCAGCACCTGGGTGCCCGTCAAGGGTTCGGCAGTGCCCGCCAGCACCCTGACGCGACAGCAGGTGCGAGACGAGACCCGGCAATTCATGCGCACGCACCAGTGGGATGCGGTCGAGCAGGCCTGGAAAGAGTCCAAACCTGCTGCCAAGAAAAGCAAACCTTGATCCCGGTTGTCCGTCCTGTGTCAGTCATAGCGCAGTGTGAAGATCAGGTCAACTGCGCTTTGTTCCCCGGTCTGCGCCCGCAGTGAGACGCGTCGCGACAGGTCGAACAGGATGTAAAGCGTCCCCAGGGTGCCGGCCAGGCTGCGCTCGTAGGCCACATAGAAGTCGCGCGAAAGTCGTTTGCCCAGCGTGACCGAGGCGCCGGTCGTCGTGCCATCGGCGTTGCTGGTGCTGCCGCGCATGGTGACCTCGTCCAGGCCGAGCGCCTGCCCGAGGCTGCCAGGCAGGCCGCGTCCGCTGCCGCCCAGCAGGGCCAGGGCCGCCTGTTGCAGCACGGCCGTTTCGGCGCCGCCGGTGCCGGCGCTGCGGCCGAGTACCAGCCAGGCCAGCTTTTCGGCTTCGGGCAGTTCGGGCTCGGCGTACAGGCGCACCACTGGCGCAATGGCCGTACCCGTGATCTGCACACCGACCCGTTGGGGCAGGTTGGGTCGTATGGCCAGGATATCCAGCGCCGGGTTGTCATAGGGGCCGCTGAAGCGAAGTACGCCGGCCTCGATATCGAGTTGTTGACCGTAGGCCTTGTAGCTGCCCTGTACCGTTCGCAATTCGCCGCGCAGAAGCGGCGTCAGGCTGCGTTCACCGGCATTGCGCAAGGTCACGCTTCCAGCGACCCGGGTGTTCAGGCCACGCCCGCGCACCTGGAAATCCTGTCCCAGGTCCAGTGTGAGCAAGACATCGGGCCGTATGCCGAGCACCACAGACCCCTTGGCCGGCGCGGCAGCCACGGCCGGCGCGCCAGGCTGGCGCACCCTGACGTCGTCGCCAAGCTGAGGCGCGTTGTCCTCCGGCAGGATGAACAGCGCCTGGTCGGCCGTCAGCGTACCGCGCAAGGCCAGTTGGTCGCCATCCAGATTGGCCTTGAGCTGCCCCGAGATCACCAGACGGCGGTCAACCCGGGCACTGACGCGCAGGCCGCGGGCCTGGGCCACCAGGTCCATGCGCAGCCGACTGAGCAGTGGGCCCTCTGTGCGGCCCTCGGTCTTGGGCCAACGCACGCTGCCGGCAGCCGTGATGGTACCGCCGCCGCTACCAGCCAGGGGGGCGCCGTGCAAAGTGAACTCCTCGATCTCCAGGCTCTGGCCGTCCAAGCGAATCCGAAGCTGACCTTGGTTGAAGTCAATGCCATCGGCGACGGAGCGGACCGCCAGGTCTTGTGCCTGCAGACGGCCGCGCCACAGCGGCGCCGCGCGGGTGCCGTACAGGATGGCATCGGCATCCAGGGTGCCACGCAGACGCCAGCCGGGCGGCGCCAGCAGCGACCAGGCACCTACAGGTGGCAACTGCACCTTCAAGGTGCCGCTGAGGGGCGCCTCGGCCGGCCAGCGCCAGCCATCAGGACCACCCTGCAGCACGCTGCCCAACTCGGCCTGCGCCTGGCCAGCGCGCTCGCTGTCCCAGTCCAGCAGGGCTTTCATTTGCGCACCATCGATCGACAGCCGCAGCCGGGCCTCGCGCACGCCGGCATTGAGGTCGCCCAGGTTGGTCAAATTGCTCAAACCGCCAAGTTGAACCTCCTCGGGCAGCAAGCGCAGGTCGCCGCTGGTTCGCGCCAGACTGGCGTTGAGCCGCAAGGAGGCGCTGCCGCGTGCATCCCATTCGCCGCCAAACAAGAGGTTGCCGCGCAAGCCCAGGTTCTCGATGCGGGTTTGGCCCAGAAGTTCCAGCCAGGCCAGTGGCAGGCCGTCGATGCGGCCCTGAGTGCGCCACGTGGCTGGTTCTGACGCGTCGTTTCGACGCGACCACTGCGCCGGTTGCCAGGTCACCAGTGCCGTGCCAGCCGCCGGTCCACTCAGCGCCAGGCTGCCCCCTGAGACCGACAGGGTGTGGGTAAGGTCGCGCTGGCGCCAGTCCAGTGTGGCTGCCTGGTTCAGTGCCAGGGTCCAGCGGCCCGGCAGGGCGGGGTCCTGTAAAGCCAGCTGCGCCTGGGCAAGCTGCACTTGCCAATCACCGCCGGCTGACTGCTCGGCGCGACCGCTGGTTTGCACCTGGACGCGCTGCGCGCCACGCAGCGCGAGGGCTTGTGCGCTCAGGCTCAGCGCATTGATGCGGCCACTGATGTCCGCCTGAAGGTCGCGCAGCTGCCAACCGGGACCGCTGGCGTCGGCTGCCGTCAGGTCGAGCCGGGGCGAGCGCAGGGCCAGCGTCATGCGCAGATCCCGCTCAATGTTCTCCCAACCCCCCTGCCACTGACCGTCGAGCTTGAGCTCGCCGCCTCTGGGCAGGTAAGCCGCGGCGCTGGCCATACCGGGCCATTGCGCCAGCCAGCGCGCCGCCAGGGCCACCTGGGAGAGGGCTATTTTGACCTCGCCGGCGCCGGTATCGCTGGCCAGCGTACCGTTGAGCTGTGCGTTGCCGCCGGGCAGAGCGATGCTGAGTCGACCCTCGGCGGCGCGACGCTGCGTGTCCAGTCCAAGCTGGCCACTCAGTCGCGCCTCATCCGTCTGTAGGTCGAGCCGGTCCAATTGCAGGCGCGGTGCAAGCCAGTGGCCTTCGAGGCCGATGGCGCGGATTCGCTGACTGATTTGCGCCACCGGATCCTGACCTGCCGCTCGGCCTGCCCGGGCCTGCAGGCTGGCACTGAAGCTCAGGCCGGCGGCAGATTGACTGGCCGTGATCTGGCCATCCAGGTCCGCCACCGGCAGCTGGGAATGCAAGGCCCGCGGGTTGATGTTGCGCAGCGTCGCAGCACCCTGCCAGACAGTGCCTTCGCGCTGACCCGCAGAGGCGACAAAACTGCCGCGGCCTTCAATCCTTCCGCCGGCGCCGCTGGCCAGCACCGATTCAAACAGCCAGCCGCCATCACGGTACAGCAGGGCGGCCTGCAACTGCTCCAGCGGCAAGCCCTGCTGGTCCAAGCTGGCGCTTTGCCGGTTGTCCAGTTTGACCTCTGCGCGCCAGCCTGGACCGCTGGGCGTTACAGAAGCCTGTCCGCTGGACAGGGTGTGGGGTGCCTGTGGCCAGAGAGCGGCCAAATCCAGCCCCCGCCAGCTGGCATTGGCGCTCAGCACAGGCTGCGTTTGCCAGGGCCGCAGCCGAGCCTGTACCTCCGCCTGAACCGGGCTGCGGTTGCTGCTCCCCAGGCTCGGCTGCAGCTTGGCCTGCAGCTGAACTTCGGCGTCCGGTCCCGCCAGCGTGCCTTCCAGGCTGGCCTGCGCCTGCAGATTGACCACTTGGGCGATGGTGGGCAGGTGCGTCTGAACGACGCCGGTGATCTTCAGCTTGAGTGCTTGTTGCGCCTGCGCCTGCAGCGTGCCCTCCAGCTGGTAGGCTCCAGACGAAATCCGGACTTGGCCCTTGTCCAGCCTATGGTTAACGCTATCAAAAACATAGTGCCCGGCGAGCTGCTGAAGCTGCAAAGGTGTCTGGCCTTGCCAGCTCAGATCGGTCACGGCCAGCTGCGCGTCCACCCGCAGCGGCAGGCTCAGGTCGCCCAGGGGACGGGCCGGGCTGGGGGGTCGATGGTCCACCACCACCACCCGCGCGGCGGACAGCCGGCTCAGGCGCAGTTCGCGCTGCAGCAGCCCGCGCCAGTCCCAGGCCATGGTCACATCGGTCGCATCGACCACAAAGCCCAGGCCCTCCCAGTGCAGCTGGCCGATATGGCCGCCGTCCAGGATCGATCCGCTCACCGCACTGACCACGGCCGTTTGCCCCGCTGGTAGACGTGGCATGACGTAGCCCAGTGCCGTCGCCAGCGAGCCCGCGTTTCCGCTCCAGAGCCAGACAGAGGCGGCCAGCGCCAGCAATGCCATCAGGCAGCTTGCGAACAGGCGCCAGGCCAGTCCCAGGACTTTGATCAAAATGCAAACCCCACATTGAGGTGCAAGCGCCAGCGTTCGATGGCCACACCATAGGCCAGATCCAGCTGCAGTGGGCCCACCGGGCTTTTCCAGCGCATCCCGGCGCCCACGCCCACCTTGGCTTTCAAGTCGGCCGGAACATCGGCGACAGCGCCAGCGTCCACAAACAGAGCGCCTTCCCAGTCGTTGGAGCCACGCAGGTTGAGCGGTTGTTGCCACTCCAGGCCGCCTGAGGCCAGATAGCGCCCCGGCCCGGTTTGTCCATTGCTCTTGGCGACCCCGACGTCGTGATAAGCGTAGCCGCGTACCGTTTTGTCGCCGCCAGTCAGAAACAGCTGGGTGCTGGGCAGGTTGGCATTGGCGTCGGCCAGTAGCGCGCCGGTTTCTGCACGCAGCGAGAGCCTAGCACCGGAACCCGGGCTGGCGGTGAGCCCCTGACCCAGCGGCAGAATGGCAAGTCCCCGGGCCAGCACACGAAAAAACGGTCGGCCATCTGCGCCCAGGGTGCTGCCGCCGCCAAACTCCACGCCCAAGCCCCAACCGCTGACCGGTGCTGGCAGACCTTGCAGGTGGCGCTCCACATAGGCGTAATTGGCGGTGACCGTCTGGGCGATCACCAAGGCATTGCCGTCGCTGGAGAGGGTGTCGGCGCGGTCGTATTGCAGGTAGTAATTGCGGTCGATCTGCTCGCTGGCCTGCCCGCGTCCGAAGCGCAGTCGCTGGCTGCTGGCGTCAAAGCTGCCGGCGTGCTGAGTTTGCAGCAACCCGCCCATCAGCCAGCGCGTTTGCTTGTCATCGGGCGGTGAAGTCAGGTCGGTCCCGATGGAGCTTGTTTCCCGATCGAACGACAGCTTGGAGACGGCACGCCAGCCCAGGATCGGGCTTTGGTGGTGGGTATGTTCGGCCGACATGCGCGCGCCGCCGTCGGTACTGGCGCCAAGGCCCAGAACCAGCTTCTGCAGCTGCGATTCACGCAGTTGCACCCGCACCGGGGCCGCCGTCGGGTCTCCTGTGGTGTCGAGCGAGAGGAATACAGCGTCAAAGTAGCCGCTGTCGGCCAGTCGCTGCTGCGCGTCCATCAGTTGGGGCAGGGCGTAGTCGCTGCCAGCATCGAGCTGGGCCAGGCGTTGCACCAGACTGGCCGGATGGCGTTGCAGGCCCTCAATGCGCAATTCGCCCAGATGGTAGGCCGGCCCCGAGTCGAGCGTGATGGTCAACAGCGCCGACCCAGTTTCAGCGTCCACGTCGGCGCTGCTGCTGCTCAGCTGCCCTCGGGGATAGCGCTGGCTGGTTAGTTGCCGGACGGCCAGAAGTTTGGCGGCATCCCAGCCGGCCTGGGTAAAGCGCATCCCCTGCCGCAGCGGCCAGCTTGTTTCGATTTGCTGCCGTTGGTTTTGAGCTACCGCATCGAGGGCGATGGCCCCAGTGAACAGAATGCGGACGTCCGAGACCGTCGTTGGCGGGCCCGGCGCGACGACCAATCGAACCACCCTGGGTTGCCCCGTCTCGGTGGCGACCTGCTGGATGTGGATGTCAGGCGCGAAGTAGCCCAGAGTGGCCGCCAGGCTTCTGGCGTCCTGCTCGGCCGCTGCCATCAGTCGCAGCAATTCGGCATCACCCAGGTCGGTCAGCTCCCGGTAGCGCTGTAATTCCAGATGGTTGGTCAGCAGCTCGCTCAGGCTTGGCGGAGCCTGGATCTCCAGCGTGAAGGCGGCGGCTGGTTTCTCCGAGCCCTGGCCGACAGCGGCACTCGGCTGCGCCAGCAATGACGCCGGAGCACCCGCTAGCAGAGCCAGGACCAAGAGGGCCGGGCGAGAGAAAGCAAGGCCGAGCCCGAACATCCGGCTATGGTGCTGGCGTGGTGCAGGCATCGGCGCGACCCGGCTCAGCGGCGATCCATCACTTGGTCAGCAGGCGCATCGCCTCTTCCAGACCGCGCAGGGTCAGCGGGTACATGCGCTGACTCATGATCTGCTGCATCACGCTGATGCTTTGCCGGTATTGCCAGACGCCCTGGGGTTCCGGGTTGATCCAGGCAAATTTCGGAAACGCCCGCGTCAGTCGCTGCAACCACTCGACGCCAGCCTCTTCGTTGTTGTACTCCACGCTGCCGCCCGGCTGCAGGATCTCGTAAGGGCTCATGGTCGCGTCGCCGATGAAGATCAGCTTGTAGTCCTTGTTGTACTTGCGGATGATGTCCCAAGTCGGGAATTTCTCGCTGAAGCGGCGCCGGTTGTTTTTCCACATGAAGTCATAGACACAGTTATGGAAGTAATAAAACTCGAGGTGCTTGAATTCGGTCTTGGCCGCCGAGAACAGCTCTTCCACACGGGCAATGTGCTCGTCCATGGTGCCGCCCACGTCCATCAGCAGCAGCACTTTCACGTTGTTATGGCGCTCTGGCACCATCTTGATGTCAAGGTAGCCTGCGTTGGCCGCCGTGGCGCGGATGGTGTCGTCCAGGTCCAACTCCTCCTCATGCCCCTCCCGGGCGAATTTGCGCAGCCGGCGCAGCGCGACCTTGATGTTGCGTGTCCCCAGTTCCTGGGTGTCGTCGTAATCTTTGTAGGCGCGCTGGTCCCACACCTTCACCGCGCTCTTGTTGCGGCTCTTGTCCTGCCCGATGCGGATGCCTTGCGGGTTGTGCCCAAAGGCGCCAAACGGGCTGGTACCGCCGGTGCCTATCCATTTACTGCCGCCTTCGTGGCGTTCCTTTTGCTCTTCAAAGCGTTTTTTGAGCGTCTCCATGAGCTCGTCCCAACCCATTTTCTCGATCTTGGCCAACTCCTCGGGGCTGAGGTTGAGCTCCAGGTTCTTGCGCAGCCACTCCAGCGGAATATCCCGGGTGAAATCAGTCACGCTCTCCAAACCCTTGAAGTAGCTGGCAAAGGCTCGGTCAAACTTGTCGTAGTGCTTCTCGTCCTTCACCAGGGTGGTGCGGCTGAGGTAATAAAAATCGTCGATCTTGTAGCCCGTCGCGGGCCGGTCGTCGCCTGGGCTGGCCGCATAGGGCCCGACCACGCCTTTTTTGAGCGCCTCCAGCAGCGTCAGGTACTCCTTGACCGAGACCGGGAGTTTGGCCGAGCGCAGGGTGTAGAAAAAATCGATCAGCATGGTGGGCTTTCGCTCGGCTCAGTGATCCACGCTCGGACGGGGTCGCCGCAGCTGATGCTGCAAGTGAGCCCTGACCGTGGGCCACTCGGCCGCAATAACGCTGTAGACACAGGTGTCGCGCAGGCTGCCGATGGCAGCCGGATGCGAGTTGACCTGGTGGGAACGCAACACGCCATCGAGTTTGGCGCCCAGCCGTTCAATACCCGCCCGGCTTTGCTGGTTGAAAAAATGGGTGCGGAACTCCACCGCAATGCAGTGCAGCGCATCAAAGGCGTGACCCAGCAGCATCAGCTTGCATTCGGTGTTGAGCGCCGTGCGCTGCACACGCCGGCGGTACCAGGTGGAGCCAATTTCCACCCGCCGGTTGCCGTTGTCGATGTTCATGTAGGTGGTCATGCCCACGGCCTGCCCGCTGGCGTTGTCGATCACTGCGAATGGCAGCATGCTGCCTTTGTCCTGCAAATCGAGCCGGCGCCGGATCTCGCCGGCCATGCCGGCGGCATCGGGAATGGCGGTGTACCACAGCCGCCAGAGTTCGCCATCCTGCACGGCCTGCACCAGGTCATCGTGGTGCATGGCAGTCAGCGGTACCAGCGTGGCGGTCTGACCGCTCAGTGTGATGGGTTGACAAAGGTACACGTTCAATCCTTCTTGTGTCGGCGCGCCAATTGCCATCGCCGAGCCAATTGCAGGCCAAGCCCACCGCCGAGGCCGACCAGCACTATGCCGCCCAAGCTCGCAGCGTTGTAACCCGGGCTGAACACGTCCAGCCCGACCAAGCGACCCAGCCAGAACCCCAGCAGGGCGCCACCGACAAAGCCCACGGCGTCGGCCAAGCCTTCCACCCAGGGGGTTTTGTCCATGGGCGCGTTCCAAGGTCAGCGGTTGTGCCGCTGCATGAAAACCAGTTTCTCAAACAGGGTCACATCCTGCTCGTTCTTGAGCAGGGCGCCCACCAGCGGCGGCACGGCAATCTTGTCATCTTTGCTTTGCAGGGCCTCCAGCGGAATATCCTCGGCCACCAGCAGCTTGAGCCAGTCCAACAATTCACTGGTGGACGGTTTCTTTTTCAGGCCCGGCAGGCCGCGCACGTCGTAGAAGGTTTTCATGGCCGCACTCAGCAGCTCTTTTTTCAGGCCGGCGAAGTGCACATCCACAATGCTGCGCATGGTGTCGGCGTCCGGAAACTTGATGTAGTGGAAGAAGCAACGGCGCAGGAAGGCGTCCGGCAATTCCTTTTCGTTGTTGGAGGTGATGAACACCAGCGGCCGGTGCTTGGCCCGGATCAACTGCCGAGTTTCGTAGCAGTAGAACTCCATGCGGTCGATTTCGCGCAACAGGTCGTTGGGAAATTCAATGTCGGCCTTGTCAATCTCATCGATCAACAATGCCACCGGCTGTTCTGCCGTAAAGGCTTGCCACAGCACGCCCTGAACGATGTAATTGTGAATATCCTTGACCCGCTCGCCACCGTCCACATCCGCGAGTTGCGAGTCGCGCAAGCGGCTCACCGCATCGTATTCGTAGAGCCCCTGCTGGGCTTTGGTGGTGGACTTGATGTGCCACTGCAGCAGGGGCATGCCCAGCGCGCTGGCGACTTCCTCGGCCAGCATGGTTTTACCGGTGCCGGGTTCACCCTTGACCAGCAGTGGTCGCTGCAGCGTGATGGCGGCATTGACTGACAGCATCAGGTCTTGGGTGGCAACGTAGGTTTGGCTTCCTTGAAATTTCATGGCGGGTGTTTTGCGGTACGCCTGAGGCGTCAGTTTCGAGGGTTGGCGGCCGATATAATGAGTGGCTATCTCGTCAAATACCGGTCGATTGTCGTCCCAAAATGAACAAATTTCTTTTCTCGTTGTCTGCCTTGTTTGTCGCGTGTGCGACCTTCTCTGTTGCCCAAGCCCAGGAGGTCAAGGGAGACGCCAAAGCTGGCGAGAAGAAGATCGCTATGTGCATCGGCTGCCACGGCATCGCGGGCTACCAGGCCAGTTTTCCTGAAATTCACAAAGTTCCCAAAATTTCTGGCCAGGGTGCCAAGTACATTGTGTCGGCGCTGACCGCTTACAAAAAAGGCGAGCGCAAGCACCCCACCATGCGTGGGGTCGCCGACAACCTCAGCGACCAAGACATGGCCGATCTCGGCGCCTATTACGAGGGCCACGGCAAGGTTGAAGGCTCTGTCCTGCCTGCCAAGGCCGCCGATGGTTCCGCCCGAGCGACGGAGCTGGTGAAGAAGGGTGCTTGCGTGTCGTGCCACGGTGAGAACTTCAGCATGCCAACCGTCCCGAGCTACCCCAAAATTGCCGGTCAGTACAGCGATTACCTGTATGTGGCGCTCAAGGCTTACAAAACCGAGGGCAATCCTCAGGTCGGACGCGCCAACGCTGTGATGGGCGGCGTGGTCAAGCAGTTCAGCAATGCTGAGCTCAAAGAACTCGCGGCCTATGTTGGCGGCCTGCCGGGCGAACTCAAGACGGTGCCCCAGGGTAAATTCCGCTGAGCGCTGCGGTCGGGTCAGTCCCGGTAGTCGGCTGACTCGGCGTCGAGAATCGCGCGCAGTTCGCTCATATGCAATTCTGAAAACCGGGTCGGGTAGTCGTTCCACTGGGCGCAGGTGAGAGCGGCCACGGCGGGTGGCACCAGTGCCAGCGGCCGGCCGGTTGACAAGGCCAGCACCTGCACCTCAGCTGCTTTTTCCAGGTAGTACAACTCGTCAAAGGCCTGGGCCACCGTGGGGGCGATCACCATCACCCCATGGTTGGCCATGAACAGCACGGTCTTGTTGGCGCTCAGCAGGTCCGCCACCCGGGCACCTTCCGAAGCGTCCAGCGCCATGCCCTGGTAATTGCGGTCGTAGGCGATGCGCTGGTAAAAACGGCAGGCATTCTGGTCCAGCATCAGGAATTCAAAATCCTGCAGGCAGGCCAGCGCCGTGGCGTGGCGCATGTGGGTGTGCAGAATGCAGCGCGCATGCGGCAGGCGCTGGTGCAGTTCGGCATGCAGGTGCCAGGCGGTCGGGTCAGGGGCATGCGGACCGTGCTGCGTGGCAGGGTCGTCCAGATCCAGCCGCAGCAAGTCGCTGGCGCGCATGCGGGAAAAGTGCTTACCGACCGGGTTGAGCAAGAACTGGCGCCCGTTGTCCGCGAGGGCCACGCTGAAGTGGTTGGCAATCGATTCATGCAGGTTCAGCCGTGCCGCCCAGCGGAAGGCCGCAGCCAGGTCAATCCGCAAACGGTTTTCTTCAAGGTGGGTCAGGCTCATCGGGGCTCCTGTTTCAATCTCGGGTGGCGTGCTGCTGCACGCAGGCGATGTAGGCCGCTCCGTCCGGGGGACGGCCAGCGCGTTGGCTCTCCCAGATCATGGTGCCCAGGCAGTCCATGGCCTCGTGGTGCGCCAGGTGCAGTGAGTTACGCCGGTGGCTGAGCAAATCGACGGCCTGGCGGATGCCGCGCGGCTGGTCGATGCTGCATTGCTCGCTGATCGACAGGTGCATGGACAGGTGCAGGAACGGGTTGTCGCGGCCGTCCTGGGCGTGCTGCATGGTCAGCAGCGCCGCATCAAGGTCTGCCAGTTCGGCGTGGTACTGCGGATGCTCGGCAATCCACAGGCTCGCTATGGTTTCTATAGCTTCCAAGGGTTGTCCCGCAAGGGTTTTGGCATGAACCGAGCAGAAAAAATGGCGAACGTCGGCTTGAGAGGGAGAGAACATGGTGACTCCCATTGTCGCCAATGTTCCCCGCAGTGCAGCGCCTTGGTGTGCAGCGGCGACAATGACAGGCGTGACGGCTGCCCCTTTACCCTTGCCCTTGGCCGCAGCGCCGGCCCAGGTCCGGCGACTGGGCGTTGCCGATGCCACGGTCTACCAAGCGCTTCGTCTGCGTGGCCTGGCCGAATACCCGCAGGCCTTCACCTCCAGCGCCGCAGAAGAGTCGCTCCGGCCGCTGGAGTGGTCCGTCCAGCGACTCACGGCCGACCCACAGCGGCCCCATGACCTGTTCCTGGGCGGGTTTGTTGATGGCGAGTTGCAGGGCTTGGTGGGTCTGCAGGGGCGATACCGTCCCAAGGAGCGGCACAACGCCAGTGTGGTCGGGCTGTTTGTCGCGCCCGAAGCCAGCGGGCGGGGCCTAGGCCGGGCGCTGATGAATGAACTGCTGCGTTGCGCCCGTGCCCGACCCGAGCTGCTGCAGCTGGACCTGACCGTGACCGAGGGCAATGCCGCAGCCCAGGCCCTTTATGCGAGCCTCGGCTTCACGGTTTATGGGGTGCTGCCAAGCGCGATTCGGGTGGAAGGGCGGGACTACGCCAAGGTCCACATGGTGTGTCGGCTGCGCTGAACCGAGCGTCGCTGACCTTCACCCCCCCCCCAGCTAGGCATGGTATGGCCTTCCCCCTGATCACCGCTCCCTATTTTTATGCGGTCACCATC
>Ga0114981_10001483_pt1 | contig 15369 bp, 10 predicted proteins | sample S_140806_MF_Meta_FD_87028 | JGI IMG/M metagenome (GOLD analysis project Ga0114981, IMG submission 87028) | Freshwater microbial communities from Lake Simoncouche, Canada to study carbon cycling - S_140806_MF_MetaG | ecosystem: Environmental > Aquatic > Freshwater > Lake | place: Lake...
AAAATACGCATGTCAAGGCTGCGTCTGGCGCTCCCGGTTGAGAGCTAGCTGCAGAAGGTCAATGTGTGCCGGCGCCGCTGTTGACCGACGGCGTGCGCAAAAAAAGCAAGAACTCTCCAAAACCTCGGGGCTCACCACAGATTCCTCAAGCTGAATGGCGCATCAACCACCTCGCCAGAGCCTCCCACGCCGGCAACGAAGTCGGATCGAGATTGGCATTCGCCGCCAGCGGATGTGAGGCATACCGCGCCACCACCATCTCGGCGGCGGGGTCGATGACGATGGCCTGGCCGTGGACGCCGCGGGCCATGAACATGCCGTTGGCGTTGTGGCTGTGCCACCACTGGTGGCGGTAGCTCCAGCCGGGTAATTGGGCGTAGCCGGCCTTGGCGAATCGCTCCGGGCTGCCGCCTTGGCGGATAGCGGCTACGGCGCTGGCCGGCATGATCTGCCGGCCGTTGAGGGCGCCGTCGCAGCGCATCATCTCGCCCATGCGCGCCAGGTCGCGCAAGGTGGTGCACAACCCGCCAGCGGCAAAGGGCATGCCGTGGGGGTCGCAAGTGATGTGGGCGTCGCGCTCGGCCCCCATCGGCGCCCAGAGGCGCTGCGACAGCAGGGCTTCGATACGCTGGCCCGTAGCGCGCTGGATCACCCAGGCCAGCACGTCGGTGTTGACGCTGCGGTAGGAGAAGGCCTGCCCATGCGAGCCCGCCGGCGCCACGGTTTGCAGAAAGGCGTACAGACCGTCGGCGCTAGGGTGGTCGGGGTGCGGGGGTGCGAAGCCGCCTGAGCGGGCGTAGGCGGCGATGCCGGAGGCCGGGTCGGTGTAGACCTCGCTGAAATCCAGGTCCGTGGTCATGTCCATCACCTCGGCCAAGCGGGCGGTGCCGAAGCCCGAGGCGGCCAGCTCCGGCACCCAGTGCATGACGGGGCGCGACTCGTCCAGCACCCCTTCAGCCACCAGCAGCGCGCCCAGCGTGCCGATGAAGGACTTGGTGACCGAGAAGGCGATGTGCGACCGTTGCGCGTCCAGCGCGCCGAAGTAGCGCTCCATCACCACCCGGCCGCGGTGCAGCACCACGATGCCGTCGGTGTAGTTGGCCTTCAGGGACTGCGCGAAGCTCATCGGCCGGGTGGCGCCCAGGGGGGTGAAGGTCACGTCGTCTAGATCGTCGCGCAGGGCCTGCGGTAGGGGCGACACCGGGCCGTCTCCACGCGGGATGTCCAGCGTAGGGTGCAACTCCCGAGCGTGGCTAAAGCTCCAGCGCAGCTGCGGAAACTGCCGGCTGCTGCCGTCGGCAAAGCGGACCACCTTGTCGGGCGCCGGCGGGCTGCCCTGCATCCAGCCCCAGCGCTTTGGGCAGCTGGCATCGGCGTCGAGCTCGTGGGGCGGGGGCAGGGTGTCGGGTGAGGTGTTCGGCAGGGCGCTTGCGGGGGATGAGGTCATGGGCGCAGTGAGGCGGATGGCAGGAAGCCGTCAGGATAGCCGCCCGACCCGCACTCCAGCCCAATGGCCTGCCTCGCGCGTAAACCTGTTCATGCTTCATGGTGACCCTGCCAGCACCACCGCTGGACCCGCTGAAGGCCGTTTTGCAGGAGACCGCCCCTGCTGCGCCTTGCAGCTCAGGCCAGCCAGGCCGTCCTGGAAGGTCAAGCGCAGGTGCTGCCCGTGGCCGGACACGGGGGTGGACAGGCGCGGGAGACCTTGGTTCTTGACTGCAGCGCGTCAAGCAACTGTGTCAACTCGGCGGCGCGAGGTCTGCTGCTACGGAACATGGCGCCCTTGAGCGGCGACCCAGAGCGCGTACCAGTCCTCCCGCTCCAGGCGTATCGAAGAAGCCTTGACGGCACTCTCGATTCGCTCGAGGCGGTTCGTGCCGATGATTGGGTAGGGCCGACTGGGGTGTGACATGACCCAGGCGTAAGCCAGTTGTTCCAATGTCGCGCCCCCGTACTTGGACGACATGCCAGCCGCAACCTCGGCCAGCCGGCGTGCTGCGCTCTCGTTCTGATCGAAGAGCCGCCCTCCGGCCAGGGGGCTCCAGGCCATGGGCCGTACCTTTTCTTGCTGGCACTGGTCGAAACAGCCATCCACGATCGGATCCATGTGCAGCAGGTGGAACTCGACCTGATTGGTAAATAGTGGCACCTCCATGCGGCTGTTCAAGGCCGCGAACTGACTGGCGCTGTAGTTGGAGACACCCGCACTGCGTATCTTGCCTTCCTGCACCAGTTGATTCAGACCGCGTGCCGTGTCGTCGATGCTGGTGAGCCAGTCGGGGCGATGAACCAGAAACAACTCGACCTGCTCGCAGCGCAGCAGCCGCAGGGATCGCTCGACGCTCGCGCTGAGTTGCGCTGCGGCGGCGTCGTAATGGCCGACCTTGCGCGTTGGGCTGTGTGCACCGGGCACGTAGATGCCCGCCTTCGTGATGAGGCTGAGCTTGTTGCGCAGGCCCGGCGAAAGCGCCATGGCATTTCCCAGAGCTTCCTCAACCTGGTAGAGCCCATAGATCTCAGCCGTATCGATGGCCGTGACGCCCAACTCGATGCAGCGGTTCAGGCGGCGGTTGATGTCCTGGGGAGAAGGCCCGTCGTCTAGCAGCCTCCAGGTCCCGTAGACCATCGACGATAACGAGAACGTTTGCGGGTGTGAAAGGACGTCACGGATCATGGCGAAGGGGCCTTGGACATTGGTTGCACGGCGCCGTCGTAGGTCAACAGCGCTTCCAGCAGGTAGTAGTCACCGAAGATCAGGCTGGTGTTCGTGAGGCGATGGCTGGCGTCCGGGTGGAAGTTCCGGGCCTGGTAGCGCAGCGCACTGGCATGGTCTGATGACGATGAAAAGTAGGGCCGCTGCAGCAGCGTCTTCAAGGCGTTGACGGCCGCCAGCCAGAAGCGTGTCTTGTCCGCCGCGTTGGGGCACAGGCGGCTGAGCCGGAAGAAGGCGCAGGACGCCAGAGCAGCCGCGCTCGAGTCCCGGTGTTCCTGGCCCATCAGCCCGCTGTCGAAGTCCGATGGCGGCACATGGTCCGCTGGAAGGCGCGAGAGGTAGTGGTCAGCGGCGGCGACGGAGTGCTCCAGGTAGCGAGGATCTCCGGTGGCCTCGTGCAGATAGGCGTAGCCGTAGATGGCCCAGGTCTGGCCTCGGGACCAGCAACTTTCGTCGGCGAGGCCCTGGTGCGTGTACTTGCGCTTCAGCGCCCCTGTGCGCGGATCGAAGTCGATCACGTGGTAAGTGCCGTGGTCCGGCCGGAAGAATTCTTCGCGCGTGCGATCCGCGTGTTGCGTGGCGATGCGACGGTAGCGGTCGGGGCCGCCGTTCTCCGATGCCCAGACCAGCAGCTCCAGGTTCATCATGTTGTCGATGATCACGACGAAGTTGTCCACATCGTCGATGGCGCCCCAGGAACGGATCAGGCCGACAGTTTCGCTGTAACGTTTCGACAGCGACTCAGCAGCCTGAAGAACCACTGCCTTGTAGGTCTCATCACCGGTCAGGCGGTAGCCATGTCCGAAGCTGTCCATGATCATGAAGCCCAGATCATGGTTGGTGGTCGTGAACTGTTCTTCCGTCAGACCAGTCGTCCAGCTGTGCGCACGTTGGCGCCAAAGGTCTTGATCGGACCACTGCCGACGCATCGCGAACTCATAGACGTACCACAGGGCGCCAGGGTAGAAGCCGCTGACCCAGTCTGACGCCGGCACCGTGGACCAGAATCCGGCCTTGGCCTCGTTCGGATAGGCTGATCTGTCGGGTTGATGGTCGTCGTAATGGGCCAATTTGCGGGCCATGCTGGTCACGGCGGCGTCGATGTCGATGCCGTCCAGGGAGCGAGCTGGTGCATTTCGGTTCATTTGTTGCGCTCCTTGTCGAGCGCCTCTGACAGGGACAGGCCTGCGTAGTCCTGCGCACGGAAGAAGCGGCCGCTGACCCCATCGTCCAGCAGCGCAGGCACCAGTGCGCCGGGCAGCACTGCGCTCGGGTCGTTGGGCGCCCTGGTCCCGCCCAGGTCGGTGCGCAGCCAGCCGGGATCCAGCAGGTTCATCTGCACGCCGGTGCCCGTCAACTTTGGAGCAAAGTCGCGCACCAGCTTGTCGACCGCGGCCTTCGAGATCGAATAAGCCGACAGTTCAGGTTGATCCTGGATGCCCGACGTGAGGTTGATGACGCGCCCCCACTTGCGGGCAATCATCGGCGGCACCAGCCGGTGGCAGATGCGCGCCAGACTGATGACGTTGACCTCGAAGCTCTTGCGATAGTCCTCTGCAGGAATGTCGAAGAAGTTCTCGCGGAACGGCGTCATGATGGCCGCGTTGTTGTAGACCACGTCGATCTGCCCCGCCTGTTGCAGGGCCCGCGTCAGCAGGTCATCCACCTGAGCCTGCTCGGCGAGTTCGCCCGCTACGCACACCACACGCACACCCAGGGCTCGAACCTCGGCCGCCAATTGCTCGGTATGGGCCAGGTCTCTGCTGTGCAAGACCAGGTTGGAGCCCAGCCCGGCCAGCCCTGCGCTGAGATGCCGTCCAACGCCGCGGCTGGCGCCGGTCACAAGAGACCACTTGCCTTCTAGTCGATCCATGCCAGTCACTTTCAGTGCAATTCGAAATTGAAGCCAATGTGCATGGCCAGGGGTTCTATGCCTGTGGCCACGCCTGCGAGAAGTCCGTTCAACCCACCAGCAGGTGGCTGAAGCTTGCGGACACGCGTTGAGCGTCGTTGTGCGCCGTGACTGCCAGACCAAGCCATCCGGTTTGCGGCAAGTTCTGGCTGTGGGCGCTGTACGTCTTCCAGGTCGTTCCGTCGCGGCTGAACAACCCGGTGAAGGTATCGCCCCTTCGAAGCAGCTTCAGCCACACATGGGGAAAGGCCACGGGGAAGTCGGGCTCGGCTGGCAGCGGTTGCGACGGGTAGATGGCTGCACACTCGCCACCCTCGTCCTTGCGGAACTGGAACTCCAAGCCGCCGTTATTCTTGTTGCGCGGCTCGTTGTTTCCAAAGGCAAACACCATGACATGCGGCGAGCCGTCGTCAAGGGATGACCTGAACATGATCCCGGCCTTGGTGTAGAGATCGGCCATCTCCAGCGAGTCCACGCGGGCGCTGATCTCGAAGTCTCCGCTCACGCGCAGATGTGCGAAGTGACCTTCGTCGCGCACTCCCCAGATGTCGACGCCGCCTGCCAACAGCTGGACAGCGGTGGACGTCTGCCGGGTTTCGCCGCGCAACCGCGGCGACCCGATGTCGGTGCCCTGGAGAGTCGATGTCTTCATTTTTCTGGGGTCCCACTTGAGGGCTGTTTTGGAAGTCGGCAGTCGTCGAATGCGTGTTCCGGTTGCTGCAAAGATCGCGTTGCAGACGGCCGGTGCCACCGGGGGAAGGGCTGGTTCGCCCAGGCCCGTCGGCGCGGTCTTGCTCTCGATGAAGTGCACGTCCACCTGCCGCGGAGCGGCATCGATCCGCAGCACGGAGAAGTCGTGGAAATTCGACTGCTGCACGGCCCCGTCGGCGATCGTGATCTCCTGCAACCAGGCGGCGCTCAGCCCATCCATGATCGAGCCCTGCACCTGGCTTTCAGCGCCGCTGCGGTTGATGATCGGCCCCACGTCCACCGCTGCGGTGACGCGCTTCACGGCGAGCACGCCTTCTGGCGAGACGCTGACTTCCGCCACTTCAGCGACGTAGCCCTGGTGGCTGAAGTGAAAAGCGATGCCTTGACCTGATCCGGCGGGAAGGCGTTTGCCCCAGTCCGCGCGCTCGGCTGCGAGCCTCAGCACTGCCTTCATGCGCGCCGTGTCGAAGGCGGGGTCCCAGCGCCCCGTGCCCGCGAGGATCCGGTCTTCGCCGAGCAACGCCAATCGAAACTCCAGGGGATCCTTGGCTGCCGCGTGCGCGAGTTCGTCGACAAAGCTCTGGAACACGAACGCGAAGCCATTAGCGCCCGGTGCCCGCCACCAATTGGTCGGAACATTGGCGCTGAGGACGGACTTCTCGAGCCTGAAACTGGGCAAGAAGCGGCTGGGAAACTCGCTCCCACCGATGTCGGCAGCCGTGCCGGGTTTTGAGGTGCTGTTGAGCCCGACTGTCACAAAGTGGTTTCGCCAAGCGACCGGCTTGCCCGCGCTGTCGAGTCCGGCCTGCAAAAAGTGCCAGCCTGCAGGCCTGTACTTGCCATGCTGCGTGTCACTGTCTCGACGCCAGGTCAGCTTCACAGGCCTCCCGACGCGTTGGGCGATCGCAGCAGCTTCCGCGACAAAGTCATTGACGAGCCGGCGGCCGAAGGCGCCGCCAGCGCGGGTGAACTGCAGCTCAACCTTGGCCTTGGGCAAGTTCAGCACCTTGGCGGCAAGTTGCTGCGCATCCTCCGGCGATTGGGTTGGCGCAACGATCTTCATTCCACCATCGGGCAGCGGAATAGCCAATGCATTCATGGGCTCCAGCGGCGCATGGTGCAGAAAGGGGTAGTGATAGGTCGCCGAGATTGACTTGGCTGCTGAGCGCAGCCCGGCGGTCACGTCGCCCACACTCTTCACGGTCGAACCCTGTGTGCCCCCCAGCTCAGCCGCGCGTCGCTCATAGGCCACCGAGTCCTGGCCAAGCTTCGCATTGGACTCCCAGGTCACGCGCAGTTCGTCCTGCGCCTTGAAGGTCGCCCAGGTCGAATTCCCGACGATGGCAACGCCAGGCAGCAGTCCATAGGCGTCTGCGGTGCCCGCCAGGATGAAGGCGTCAACGATGCCGGGAAGCCGCTTGATGTGGTCAAGGTTCGCGGAGGCGACTCTGCCGCCTGACGATGGGCACTTCACGTAGACCGCGTGAACCATGCCGGGCGCTTCTTGGTCGATGCCAAACAGGGGCCGCCCAGTGACGATGGCCTGGTTGTCGACGCCGCCAATTCGCTGGCCGATCAATCGCTGTTCACGCGTCTCTTTCAAGACGATGTCCGACGCTGCAGGCGATGGCAAGCCAGCAGCCCTGGACGCCAGATCGCCAAAGGTCAGCGCTCGCCCCGTGGGTTGGTGGGTCACCTTGGAGTCTGCAGCGCTGCACTCCATTTCTGGCACAGACCACTGACCGGCGGCTGCCCGGATCAGCAGCGTGCGTGCCAAGGCGCCGGCCTCGCGCAGCGGTTGATAGCTGTCGAAGATCGACATGCTCCCACCGGCCTCCTGTGCACCGAGCCTGGGGTCCAACGCGCCGAACTCGATCTGGACGGTCTGAAAGTCCGCACCCAGTTCATCTGCCAGGATCATGGGCAAGGCTGTCTTCACGCCCTGGCCCAACTCGGGAATCTTGGCGACCAGGATGACGGCGCCATCGGGTCTGATCTTGATGAACGGACTCGGCGTGAAGGCGCCCTTCCCACGCTGCTGTGACGTGTCGCCCTGTGGCCGGGTCGACTGTGCGAGCACCTGGCTCAGGAGCAGCCCACCGCCAGCCAGCGCCGAAACCTGAAGAAATTGCCGGCGCGGCGTTGAGACTGGCGTTCTCATTTGCGACCTGCCATCTTTGCCGCAGCGTCCTTGATGGCCGCGCGAACGCGGACATAGGTGCCGCAACGGCACAGCACCCCGGCCATGGCCGCATCGATCTGTTCATCGGTCGGCGAGGGATGCTGCTTCAGAAGGGCTGCGGCGGCCATGATCTGCCCAGCCTGGCAGTAGCCGCATTGAGGCACATCCAGTTCACACCAGGCGCGCTGAAGCGGATGCGCCCCAGTGGCATCGAGACCCTCGATCGTGGTGACAGCCTGCGGGCCCACTGCGGCCACGGGCGTCATGCACGACCGTGTTGCCTTGCCGCCCACATGCACCGTGCAGGCGCCGCACTGCGCCAGTCCGCAACCGTACTTGGTTCCGAACAGCGACAGGTGGTCGCGAAGCACCCAAAGCAGCGGTGTGTCATCGGCCACATCCACGGTGCGGCTCTGGTTGTTGACCGTCAGTGTGTGAGTCGTCATGTGCGTGGAGGGTGTTTCACTGAACCTTGTGCCTGCAGCAGTGGAGGCTCAAACGGGAGCGACGTAGTGGTGCTGCCCACCGTGCTGTTGCCACTTTCGGTAGACCACCCAACCCAGACCAACAGACGCGAACGCAAGCACGCTGCCGGCCAGGAAGGTGAACCGATAGTCATTGCCCAAGGCATCGAGCAGCAACCCGAGCACAGGCCCCAGGCACATGCTGAAGGCTGCCGTGATCAGCCCCCCTGCGGCCCCGAACTGGGCAAACTTCAGCTGCGGGTACAGCATTTGCCCGATGGCGGCTGTGCCGGTCCAGTAGATGCCGGAGACGACACCGTGGACGAGCAGCGCGACGCCGAAGGAGGCCTGATCGCGCAGCAGGAAGAAGGCGATCAGCATCAAGCTGCCGTAGAGCACCAGCGCCACCTGCGCGACACGAATGGGATGGAAGCGGTCGACCAGCCAGCCGATGGGCACGGCCAGCAAGAACGAGCATGTGAACGTGGCGACCATGTACTTGCCATACACCTCCATGCTCATGCCGAAGCTCTTGGCGGCAAAGATGGCAAAGGTGTTGACGGGCAGGTAGGTGACCGTGCCCAAGGCGATGAAGCAGAACACCCACAGGTAGTAGGGCCGCGACAGGCAGTCGCGGTAATAGTCGCCAATCGCAACGCGAAACAGGCTCTTGCCTGCTTCCCGCTCGGGGGGCGGCGGGTACGCGCCTTCCTTCACCTTGAGGCACATGATCGAGAAGCCCAGCCCGTAGATCAAGCCGATGCAGGTGAAGACCAAGGCGAAGTTACCCTCGACCTGTCCGATGATCTGGTAGTTGAAGATCACGCCGACTGCCAGGCCGACGGCCCGGAACATGCCGTAGAAGCGCCCTAACCAGGCACGGGGAACCACGTCGTTGATCAGGCCGTTGAAGACCGAGTTGGAGATCACGACGCCGATCTCGAAGACCGTCCAGAACAACACCATGACCATCAGGATGGTCAGGTGCTCGGTGCCTGCGCTTCGGCCCAACCACTGGTGCAGGGCTTTTCCGATGAACGGGCTGTAGCCCAAGCCGATCATGGACAGCGACGTGATCGGTGTCGGCCAGAGCAGGAACGGAATGCGCCGGCCCAAGCGGCCGCGATGGCGATCACTCCAGTAACTGATCACGGGGCCCAGGAAGAAGATGATCGCCTGCGGGATCGTCAGCAGGAAGATCCCGGTCGCGAAGTCCGACGCCTGATACGCGTTCAGCATCAATTGGGCAGTCGGCGCGGCTGAGCGCTCGCGCAGCATGTACGCGAAGTCACCGAAGAGGAGCCAGAAGAACAGCAGCGCGAGCCCTGCAGAGCTGTACTTCAGCGTGCCCGCCATCCAGGTAGGCGCTGAGGTCTTCGTCACGTCCGGTGTGCTCATGTCACTGTGCCGACGGGATGCGGGACAGCAGGGGCTGCGACGTGACGGGCGACGTACTCTGTGTGGTCAGGCATGTCGCGCACAGTCATGGCGATCGCCTTGTGCACACCGTCGAAGTGCTGGCGCAGTCGACCCAGGTCCATCAGATCGACGAACGGGTCGTAGCTCGCAGGATGAACACCAAGTCCCGTCATGATGGCGACGAACGAGGATTCCATGAACCCATTCGGGTCGTACACCACGACGCGGCCGGTTTGCTTGAACAGCTCGATCTGATGACGCAGGCTGTCGGACAGGGTGATGTCAGCGCAGTAGCGCCAGAACTCGGAGTCGCAGCGCTGGGTAAGCTTGTAGTGAAGGATGATGAAGTCGCGGACGGACTCGTATCGAGCCGCCAACTGGCGGTTGAACTCATCCATCAGCCCTTGATTGAAGGCCGAGTCAGGGAAGTTCTGAATCAACGTCCCGACGGCCGTTTCAATGAGACTGAGACTGGTCGACTCAAGAGGCTCCAGGAACCCAGCGGACAGGCCAATGGCCACACAGTTCTTGACCCATTGGCGCCGCCTGCGTCCGGTGGTGAAGCGCAGTTGGCGCGGGTCGTCGAGTGGGCGTCCGTCCAGTCCCTCGAGCAGGGTCTGCGCGGCCTCTTCGTCTGTCGTGAAGCCGTTGCAGTAGACATGGCCGTTGCCGGTTCGATGTTGCAGCGGAATGCGCCATTGCCAACCAGCGCGATGAGCCGTGGATCTGGTGAACGGCGTCAGCTTTTCCACCCTTGCACATGGCACCGCCAAGGCGCTGTTGCAGGGCAGTTGCGCGCTCCAGTCTTCATACTCCGACTGCATGGCGCCCTGGATCAGCAGGCCGCGGAATCCAGAGCAGTCGATGAACAGGTCGCCCTCGATGCGGCGTCCGTCGCCCAGCCGCAGGCCGGTGATGAACCCGGTTTCAGGATGAAGGTCCACGCCATCGATCATGGCCTCTATGCGCTTGACGCCGCGCTGCATGGCGTACTCGCGCAGATAGGCAGCGTAAAGACCGGCGTCAAAGTGAAAGCCGTACGAAAACGCGTTGCTTGCCGAAGGTTGATCGCCTGCCGGCGGCGTGAACCGCTGCTGCCGGGCCATCACGGCGGCAACGCAGAAGTCCTCCAGTGGGCGCTGGGTCGAGCCGGTACGGACCAGACGCAGCCAGTGCATGTAGGGCGAGCGGGTGTCGATGGTCGGGCCATAGTCACCGAAGCCGTGAAAGAAGCGGTTGCCGACATGGCCCCAATCTCGAAACTCAATGCCGAGCTTGAAAGTTGCCTGTGTTCGACGAACGAAGTCGGCGCCGTCCAGACCCAGGGCCTTGTTGTAGTAGCGGATGGTCGGCAAGGTCGCCTCGCCAACACCGACCGTGCCTATCTCTGGGGACTCAACCAGCACGATCTCGCAGCTCTCGGGCAGCCGCTGGCTCAAGGGTGCGGCCGTCATCCACCCGGCCGAGCCGCCGCCGACGATGACGATCTTGCGGATGGGCGCCGCCCGCGAAGCCGAGTGCTGGGCAACGGCCTGCGTCATGGCGCGGCTGAGCCGTGCGTCAGGCTCTCGAAGAAGATGTTCCAGTCCGACCTCTTTGGGCGCGTCGTGCTTGCAAGCAACGCCTTGGTGTGCGGAAGCTCGATGCCCCAGCGACGGTGGTAATGGTTGTATCCGATGGCCCAGGTGTCGAACAGGCTCTTGGTGGTGACGGGGTCGGCGCAGGTGCCCTGCATGTCGCCAGTGTTCACCTGTCTGGCCAGCAGTTCCATGGCCGCGACATAGCGATCCTTGTTGTCGGCGTAGATGCTTTCGTCCTTTTGATTCCAGGCCACCTCGGCCGCGCGCAAGGCAGAGGCCAGCGCGTACTGGGTGTGATGACCGTTGTCGTGGGGGGGCGTGGAATTGGTGCGGCAGGTCTCCTGCGTGATGCCTGCCACCCACTGGGTGGGGTTGAACCAGGACGGATCGGTGCGGTTCACACCTACATCCGTCGGCAGATAGAAGAACTTCGGATTGCGCCTCTTCAGCCGTGCCTTGGCCTCTTCAAACCAGGCTCTGTTCTCGTTGAACACGGCGATGTTCATCAGCGCGTCGATCTGGGTCAGGTCCACGTTGCCATTCCAGCTGCTTTCCTGGCTCAGAGCGGGATAGAACTTGGTTGCAAACAGTTGCCTGACATCGGTGCGCTGTTGATCGGTCCAGCCCTTGTAGCCACTCAGCACCTCGGCCGCAGAACCCAACAGCGCGCCGATCCATCCGGCATTCAACTGTGACTGGCCGCTCACGCCAGGCTCAACGACATAACCCGCAAAGGTCCTGGCCCAGACGTCGAACACTGCAATGGCGTTCTGGGCGTATCGAGGGTCTTCGGTGTAGTACCAGGCCAAAGCGTTTGCATAGGCCTTCCTGGCGTCGTGTTTGGCGTCCCCCTCGTCTGACCTGGTGTTGCCTGGGGCTCGACTGTTCGCATAGGGCGTGGCCAACTCGTAGAGCGGCCCGAACTTGCCACTCTTGCTCCACTGACCCTGCCCCTCTTTGATCTCCTGCTTCACCCGGTCGAGCTCTGCCTTGCCGTTGACCGCACCTGGGTGAACGAAACCGGTGGAGGTTTGCGCCCAGGAAGACAGTCCACCAAGTGGCAAGGTGAGCACACAGACCAGGACCGTTTGCAGGAAGGACTTTCCTGCGCCCAACTTGCGTTCGGCGATCGGTCCTGCTCTTGTGCTCATGAAGATCAGCGCTTTAGAAGGTGTACCGCGCAGAGAAGCTGTAGCGCGGGCCGGATGAGATCCAGGCGTGGTCGATCATGCCCACGTGCTGCTGCATCTGCTGCTTGAAGACGGAGTTGGTGAGGTTCTGCACCTCGACACCCACCGACAAGTTGTTGGCGAACTTGTAGAACACCGACGCATCGACTTGTCCATACGCGGCAGCCCACAGCGGTAGCGCGTAGTTCAGGTTGGTGGCACCGTAGTTCGGACTGGCCGGGTTCGTGTCCTTGCCGTCACTGAAGAGCGTTCCGAAGGAGTTGCGAATTCCTTGCAGATACTTCGAGCGCCAGTTGTATGCCAGGCGGGCCGAAATGGGTCCCTGTTCGTACATCAGGGCCAAGTTGATCGTGTTACGCGACAACCCAGTGAGCGGCAGGCCGCTGAAGGTCCGACCATCCGTGTCGCAGCCGTTATTCCACCGGTTGAAGTTGTCACTGTCTGCGGTACCTCCTGAGCAGTAGGCCGCGTTGACCGGGTTGTACAGCTTGCGCTTGGCGTCGACAAAGGTGTAGCTCGCCTGCACACCAAAACCCCGCGCCCAGTCAGGCAGGTTTTCGTAGAACTGCTGGTAGGCCACTTCAAAGCCCCTTGCCGTTCCGCGCGCACCATTGACCGGTGAAGTCACCGAAAAGGTCTGTGGCGCTCCGTTGACATCTGGAATCGCAAAGCTGCGGGACTGCGTCACGATGATGTCCTTCAGCCGCTTGTCGAAAGCTGCGAACGTCAGGGAACCCGCCTTCGCAAAGTACCACTCAGCCGTCACGTCAACCTGGTTCGAGGTGACGGGCTTCAGCAGAGGATTGCCGTCGGAGTTCCCGGTCAAGTTGACGCTCTGGACGGTGATCGCACCGGTGGCTGGGTTGGTGGTCGTCTTCACGTCCTGTGTGAGCGTGGTGTAGCCCTGCAACTGCGCGAAGTCGGGACGGGACACGGCTTCTGCATAGGCGAAGCGGAACTGCAGATCCTTGCCTGCCTTCATGCGCAGGTTCAAGCTGGGCAGCAAGTTGCTGTACGTGTGCTCGTAGTCCTGGGCCTTGGCAAAGTTGGGAATGTTCGGAACCGGCACGCCGCCAACCGAAACACCGGGCGGGAAGTTGGTTCCGTTGGACGAGAACACCGTGTAGCCAGCCGCCTGGGTCTTCGTGCTGACGTAGCGGATGCCGACATTGCCGTCGACCGGGAACTTCCAATCGTCGAACCCGAACTTCAGCTGCGAATAGAAGGCCTGCGTCTTCTCGCTGACTTCGTTACGGCCAGAAGGGTCGCTGCCGAACACGGCAGTGCGCTCGTAACCCGGAGTTCCCCATTGCTTGCAGTCGCCCCACCCCTGCGCAGCCGCTTGTTCTGCGCAGAGCACGTTGTGGTAGCTGTGCAGCTTGTCGTACGAGGCCTTTACGTCACGCAGAAAGGCAGCAGTGGGGTAGATCCCGGGTGGCGCGGCAATCTTGCCGCCGAAGAAGTTGTTGAAGGTGTGGGTGCTCGTCGCGCCCGGCGTCGTAAAGCGGGGGTCTCCGAGAGACGCCAGGCCTGAAATGTTCCAACCCAGCATCCAGGGTTGCGTCACGGCCTGCCAGTTGTAGCTGGGGACGTCGTTCGTGATACTCGACTGACGATCATTCAGGCGGATGCCGAACTGGAGTTTGTGGAAGACCGGATCGTCGAGCGAATACTCGAGGTCGCCCTTCCAAGCCTTGCTCTTGGCGGTGGACCGATCCTGATGGTCCATCGTGTAGGCCCAGTAGTGCTTGCTGGGGTCTGCCAGCTGCGCCAGATCGGTCTGGTCGAAGATCAGCTTGGGAATTGATCCCGTCAGGTCCAGGCTTTGCCTCTGCAGCTGGTGGCCGGTCGCGATCTCCGAGGCGAAGCCGAGGGTCCTGGCCTCGATCTGCTGGAGATCGGAACGAAGCGTCAGTCGAGGCGAGAACTTCCAATCGAACTTCCAGGCGATGTCCTTGGTGGACGAGTCACGGCTTTCGACGCGGTGTGCCGGGTTGTGGTTGATGCCGTTGGTGCTGGGGTCTGAGAGGGTTCCGCTCTTGAAGATCCCGTTTTCGTCGTAAACGCCGTTGGCCACCTTGACGGTAAATGGCGAGTTGTGCTGCATCGCCATGAAGCGCTCAGACCAATTGATCGCGTAGTCGGACTTGAAGTACGTCAGCGTGTTCGTGATTTCCGCGCTCGGGCGCCACTGGAGCGCGGCGTACTGACCGGCGCGTTCGCGGTCCAGATCCTGGCTGCGCCACATGGCGCCTTTGGGAACCCAGACCGTCTTGCCCGGTACGAGGTCGGCGCGCGAGTACAAGGGATCCAACTTGACCTGATCGGCGCGGGTTGAGCTGTCTGAACGGGCGAAGTCGACAAGAAGGCCAATTTCGCCGATGCCCGTCAACCACCGATCGGACAAGAGCATTGAGCCGGACTTGGAGCCCTGGCCACCCCTGAGCTTGGAGTAGCTCATGTCAGCGGACAGAGCACCCTTGAAGCCTTTGTAGTCGAAGGGCAGCGCTGTCCTCAGGTCTACCAGGCCACTGATGCCGCCCTCGATCTGCGACGCCGAAGGGTTCTTGTAGACGTCCACCCTCGACAGAAGTTCGGGCGGCACGTCTTCGAAGTTCAGGGCGCGACCGCCGTTGGCCGAGAAGGAGTCGCGTCCGTTCATCTCGGAACGCACGTAGGTCAGCCCGCGGATGGCAATGCTGTTGCCTTCGACGGAAAAGTGCTGCGGATCATTCGTCATGGACCGATCGAGCGTGGCGCCAACGATGCGCTGCAGCACCTCAATGACGGACCGGTCCGGCAGCTTGCCGATGTCGTCGGAACTGATCGAGTCGACGACTCCGTCGGCTTCCTGCTTGATTTTCTGCGCCGACTGCATGGCCGCTCGCTGGCCCGTCACCGTCACCTGCGCGGGTTCCTCCTGCTTCTGCGGCTGACTCGGCGCTGATGGCGACTGAGCCAAGACGGAGCCGCTCGAGATCAAGCCCAGTTGCGCGATCGCGGTTGCGATGAGCGTCTTCTTTGCACTTGCCATTTTCTTTGTCTCCTATCGGTGATGATGGCCTGCACTCACTGGTGCTGGGCCGATGACATGGGGCGTCCCGGAAGGCCGGGGCGAGAGTTGGTTGCAAAGGCCGACGACATCCGATCACGCAAGTTCAGGTGTCCGCCCGCGCCCGGGGGCCGCCGCAGGCCAAC
>Ga0114981_10001485_pt1 | contig 15343 bp, 14 predicted proteins | sample S_140806_MF_Meta_FD_87028 | JGI IMG/M metagenome (GOLD analysis project Ga0114981, IMG submission 87028) | Freshwater microbial communities from Lake Simoncouche, Canada to study carbon cycling - S_140806_MF_MetaG | ecosystem: Environmental > Aquatic > Freshwater > Lake | place: Lake...
GCAGGCGATCCTGAAGTGCGGAGGCGTCCAGCTTGGCCACGGGATCGGATTTAGGATCAGCTTTCCAGGCCAGCTGATGCCATGTTCCTTTTAAAAAGAGTCCGATCTTTCCTGTTTCATCCGGAGGGGCAGAAGGGGAAGGGGTGACTTGAAAAACTTTTTTCGCCTCTTCGAGAAATGTGGCTGGGGTGAAAGGATCCAGCTTGAGGACGAGTCGGTGATAAGGAAGGACTCGCAACTCGGAGGCTGGAAAATAAACGGTGAGAATTCCGAGTGGGCCTGGTTTTTCATTGGACAAGCGAGCGGCCGCCGCTGCGCGATGATGTCCGTCGGCAATATAGGAGCGGGATACCTGCGTGAAGAGACGGACGATTTCGGCAGCATCCGGGCAGCGCCAGACAGTATGTTTGACCCCCCGCTCATCCGTTACTTCCGCCAAGGGTTTCACGGTTAGTTCAATTTCATCCATCTGGGCAGTCAGTTCGGGCAGATCGGGATAGGTGGCGAGAACGGGCCCGGTGAGAGCGCCAAGATGGCGGATCAGATTGACGCGGTCGTCCTCCTTGTCAGGTCGAGTGAACTCGTGTTTCCGTAATTGGCCGGAGGCGTAATCGGAAAAATCGGCCAGAGCGGCGAAGCCACGTTGTCGGTGTTTGCCCTCGATCATACTCACGAGATAGATCGCAGGACGCTTTTCAGGGAGGAGGGATCGGTTTTTGACGAGGCGGGCAAAGTTTTCGGCGGCTTTGATGTAAACCTCCGGAGCATTGAATCGAACTGAGTCGGGAAATTCGAGGTCGGCCCGATCGACTCGGAGAAGTGTATCGGGATGATCTTTGGCAAGGGCTCGGCACTCGGCACGAGAGACTATATCGTAGGGGACGCAGGTGACTTGCGCGGTTTGGTCGGGATTGACCGAAAGGGCTGGGATGGGATGAATTTTTACCATAAGGCGTGTTCGAAAGTAGCGTTCCCCGCCCCTTCTTGTCTAATCGGATACGTAGGGCGGTAGTGTTGTATTTGGCCTTGGAAGCTGATTAATTGTAGAGATATGGGATTTTCGGCTTTGCACTGGACAGGAAAGTTTTTCGCTGTTTTGACCTTGGTCTCGTTTTTTCTGCCGTGGATGAGGATTCAACCTTCTGCCTTAAAAAAGAATACCCTAGAGGTTGTGCGAAGCACCGATGCAAACAGTGCTGGCTTTTGGAGAAAAATGATTTGGATGAGAAGTGGGGAGTGGGGAGAGATGTGGGCGGATCCAGCAGATGGATTTTCTGGTTTTCAGCTGGCGTTCGGGGCGACCGCAGGAACCCAAAGGGCAAAGATTCAGACGGAGCTTGCTTCGGTAGCACTGGATAAAAAAGAAAATCGACCCTTGTTAGGTTGGCTTCTTCTCATACCCGTTTTGACGGGACTCGGATGGGCGGCATTGAGTATCCCAAGGGTGGCTGGAATCGCCCTTGCCATTCCTTCGGTGGGTTTATTTGGAATGTATCTGATTCTGCGCTGGAAAATAGCGGATGCGTATATGGACAGACTCATTGCTCAGCTTCAGCTGAGCGTTGGATGGTGGGGCACCTTGTATGGAATGGTGGGTCTGGCGACTGTTTGTGCGATTCTTTTGGCCCGAACCCGAGGCGGTTGGAATGAGGCGCGGGTTACGATGTTTTCGTAGAGTCTTTTGAAGCAGAATCTTTTTTATCACCGTCTTGGACTGCGTGTTTCACCTCTTTTTCGAACTCATCTTTCGCGCGGGAGAATTCGCCTAGGCTACGGCCGATAGAGCGAGCCAACTCCGGAAGCTTCTTAGCTCCGAAAAGCAAAATAATGACGAGAACAATCCAGAACCATTCGGAGCCTTGAGGTAATCCGAGTGCGATGGGGAGGGGAATTAGCATTTTTTTATCTTAAGTTGAAACGCCCGTCTGGCAAGAAGGGGTTGATGGATTAGAGGCCGAGCGCTTTGCGGGCGGCATCGACCGTCGGTGCGATCGGGCTGGGGGCTTGGGGGAAGAGAGAAAGAACGGTATCGGGGTCTTTTAATCCGTGGCCCGTGAGAGTCATCGTGACCAAGGAGCCCTTGGGAATCCAGCCGGCAGCGACAGCTTTTCGAAGCCCTGCCACTGGTGCAGCGCAAGCAGGCTCGACAAAAATGCCCTCGGTTTGAGCAAGCAACTGGTAGGCGCTTAAAATTTCTTGATCGGTCACCTTATCGATTTTGCCATTGGACTCTTTTGCGGCCGCCAGCGCACCAGCTCCACTGGCGGGATTTCCGATGCGAATGGCAGTAGCAATCGTCTGAGGATCTTTCACCACGTGGCCGTCCACCAGGGGAGCGGCACCGAAGGCTTGCCAACCGAACATGCGTGGGCGGGGGCTCTTGGGGAGAGCTTCGCAAAAGCCTTTCCAGTAGGCGGTGATATTTCCTGCATTCCCGACAGGAAGAAAGTGAAAGTCGGGAGTTTTTCCCAGTGCCTCCAAAATTTCGAAAGAGGCGGTTTTTTGCCCCTCGATCCGAACAGGGTTGATCGAGTTGACCACCTCCACCTCTGGAAGATTCGACATTTGGCGGATCAAATTTAAGGCGTCGTCAAAATTTCCGGTAATCGGCAAAAGCTTCGCCCCGTGGATGAGGGCTTGGGTCAGTTTCCCCAAGGCGATTTTGCCAGCAGGAATAATTACGGCGGAGGCGATTCCGGCACGGGCGGCATAAGCGGAGGCAGAGGCGGATGTGTTACCCGTGCTGGCACAGATGACCAGTTTTGCTCCTTTGGCGACGGCATGGGTTACGGCCATGGTCATTCCACGATCTTTAAACGATGCGGTCGGGTTGAGCCCTTCGTACTTCAGCCTCAGATCGAAATCACCACCTATGGCCGCGGTCAGTCGCGGGGCCGGCAGAAGAGGAGTGTTTCCCTCGCAGAGAGTGATGATCTTTGCATTTTCAGGAAGGGGCAGTCTGTCCCGAAACGCATGAATGATGCCGCCCCAACTCATGTCAGATCCTCCACCCGCAGGATGGTGGCGGGAGCGCGGGTGTTGGGAAGTTTGGCGATCGAGGCAACGGCGCGGTGGAGAGAGGAGAGAAGTGCGGATTCGAGAAGGAAGATGAGCGGGACAGAGCCAGCCCCGTGCCCCTCAGGCTGAAGAACTGAGGAGATTCCGATTTTCTCAGCACCAAAAATTCCTGCGACCTGGGCTAAGACGCCGGGGCGATCCTCGACCTCGATGCGAACGTAGAATCGGCCGACCGAATCCGAAGGTGAAATGAGTTGAGCTTTTCGCGCTGAATTTTGGAGAAGTGGCCCCGGGGATCGATCCCTGACATTTTTGGCTGCCTCGGCAAGGTCGGCCAGCAGGGCGCTGGAGGTGGCATCGGGACCGGCACCGCGACCCGTAAACTGAACCGGGCCGGAAAGGTTTCCGATGAGCCCGACCGCATTGAATGCGCCGTGGACGGAGGCCATCGGGTGGCGAGCGGGCAACAGGGTGGGCGCGACGCGTACTTCGATCTGGTCGGACCCGACTGGGCGAATCATGGCAAGGAGCTTGATGACGTAGCCTAGTTGGCGGGCGAAGCCGACGTCTTGGGATTCGATCTTTCGGATCCCCTCGACCGGGATTTCGGAAAACTTGGGCAGGAATCCGTAGGCGAGGAGGCAGAGGATGGCGGCTTTATGGGCGGCATCGATTCCGTCGACATCGAGTTTGTCATCGGCTTCGGCATATCCCAAATCCTTAGCTTGTTGGAGTGCCGTGGCAAAATCGGAGCCAGCCTCCGCCATTCGGGAAAGAATATAGTTGGAGGTCCCATTGATAATTCCGTGCAGGCCGAGGAGCTGGTTTGCGACTAAGCCTTCGCGCAGTCCTTTGAGAACAGGAATGCCTCCGGCGACGCTTGCCTCAAAGTAGATGGGGGTGGCTGATTTTTGGGCGAGTGGGAACAGCTCTTGTCCGCGTTCGGCCAAAAGGGCTTTATTGGCGGTGACCAGCGGCTTTTTCGCCTTCAACGTGGCTTCGGCAATGAGAAAGGCGTCTTGGGTTCCGCCGACCAGCTCAACGACGATTTGCACGGCGGGGTCGGAGATTACTTTTTTCCAATCCTCCACAGGGGCAACAGGAAGATTGTCCCGATTTTTGGCGGAGTTTCGAACGGCGATACTTTTGATCTCGAGTTGTACCCCGAGTCGCTCCCCGATCAGGGCATTGGCCTTGGGAAGGTTTCGGATCAAGCCAGATCCGACCGTTCCGCAACCGATTACGCCGATGCCAATCTTGTTCATAGTTTGATTTGAGCGTGTTTGGGGGGGGTATCGCAAGATCAACCCCACGCTCAATAAAAAATAGCAAAGATTGGAATTGGGATGAGGCCAAGATTGAGGCAGGGGGGTAGGTGTGGTTAGGATGTGGGATGGTACGTGCTGGCATCGTCGGACTTCCGAATGTGGGAAAGAGTACGCTTTTTAATGCGGTCACCCGCACACGGAAAGCGCAGGCGGCTAACTATCCTTTCTGCACGATCGAGCCGAACGTGGGAATGGTGACTGTGCCGGATGCGCGGTTGGACTGGTTGGCTAAGCTGTCTTCCAGTGAAAAGATTTTACCTGCATCGATCGAGTTAGTGGATATCGCGGGGTTGGTCAAAGGAGCGAGTCAAGGTGAGGGATTAGGAAACCAATTTCTAACCCATATTCGGGAGGTGGATGCGATCATTCAGGTCGTGCGCTGTTTTGAAGACGCGGACATTCATCACGTGGCGGGCACGGTCGATCCGTTGCGCGACATTGAGACGATCCTGACGGAGCTGGTTTTAGCGGATCTTGCGACGGTGAGTAAGCGTTTAGATAAACCCGGCAAGGCAGCCAAGCAGGGGGATGCCCATGCCAAGGCGGAGTTGGCTCTTTTGACCCGACTCAAACCGCACTTGGATTTGGGTCGGCCTGCATTGACTTTGGAGATGTCGGACGACGAGAAAAAGGTGCTTAAGGGATTTTTTCTACTGACTTCGAAGCCGACCCTGTTCGCCTGTAATGTGAAAGAGGAGGAGTTGGGTGTGTTGACGAAGGGGGAGAGGTCGGGAAAGACAGGGGAGCAGGTCAAGAAAGTGGAGGAGTATTGTCGGACTCATCTTTCCAGCCAATCGGTGATCGTCAGTGCGCAGATCGAGTCGGAGTTAGTGGATTTACCTGAGGCGGAGGGAAAAGAGTATTTGGTGGGGCTGGGGGTTCAGGAGTCGGGTGTGGGTGCGTTGATTCGGGCGGCGTATGAGTTGCTTGGTTTAAGGACCTACTTAACGACAGGGCCGAAGGAGACGAGGGCTTGGACGATTCATGCGGGGGACAGGGCGCCGCAGGCTGCCGGAGTGATTCACACCGATTTCGAGCGAGGTTTCATTGCGGCGGAAACGGTGGCCTTTGCCGATCTGCAAGCGGCCGGGACGATGCAGAAAGTGAAAGAAGCCGGAAAATTGCGCGTGGAAGGAAAAGAGTACATTGTTGCAGACGGCGACGTGATGGACTTTCGGTTTAACGTTTAATGGGGCAAGTTGTGAAGAAGAACATTCATCTGATCCGCCATCCCCTAGTCCAGCACAAGCTGACGATGATGCGTCGTAAGACAACAAGCGTTACTGAGTTTCGTGAGTTGGTGGGCGAAGTGGCCATGTTGATGGCGTATGAGGTGACCCAGGATCTGCCGTTAACCTGGGCCAAAATTCGCACTCCAATGGGAGCCATGAAAGCTCCCGTTCTTGCGGGAGAAAAAATGGTTTTGGTTCCAATTCTTCGGGCGGGAATGGGGTTGCTCGATGGGATGCTTAGAATTTTTCCTTCAGCTCGGGTTGCTCATATCGGTATTTACCGGGATCACAAAACGCTGGAACCGGTGGAATATTATTTCAAGGCATCGAAAACATTGCGGGGTCGAGACCTGATCCTGCTGGACCCGATGTTGGCGACAGGGAATTCAGCAGTTGCCGCAACCGATCGTTTGAAGAGTGCCAAGCCTCGATCGATTCGATTCATGTGCTTGGTCGCTTCGCCGGAGGGGGTGCGTAGTTATCAAAAACATCATCCCGATGTGACGGTTTACACGCCGGCGATCGATCAGAAGTTGAATTCCCGCGGGTATATCGTTCCCGGTCTTGGGGATGCCGGGGACAGAATATTTGGGACGATCTAATGTCAGCTGTTTGAGACTTTCAGAAGCACCACGCCGGCAATCACAAAAGCGAGACCCACAATCTTTCCGGAAGCGATACTCTCTCCAAAGAAGACGATCCCAATGATCGCAATGAGTGCTGTACCTGCGGCGGCCCAGATCGCATAGACAATTCCGATTTCCAGGCTTTTCAAGGAAGTCGACATTAAGGCGAAAGCAGACAGGTAAAAGAGAATCACTCCTAGGATGGGTAGAGGACGGCTCATCCCGCTGGATAGTTTTAGGCAAACGGTTCCACAAACTTCCAGGGCAATGGACAAACAAAGGATCAACCAAGGGTTCATTTTTGAATCCTAGGACAGCGGAAATCTGAGGCAATCTGGTTTACTCGCTTTGCTGAGATGATACGCTTTCACTTTATGAAACTGCGCCTCTTGAAGTCTCTCTTAATCGTCGTATTGCCCCTTCTGGGTGGATGCGGCAAGGGAGATTGGCAATTAGGGGAGGCAAAAAAGAATGTGGTGATGGTGGAGGTGACTTCTCAAACGTGGGACTACCGACTTCCTTGGAATCCGGGAACGGTAAGTTCGGCACGGGGCGCGGGTTTTGTTATCGATCGAAAGAGGATCTTAACCAATGCGCATGTGGTCAGCGGGGCGAGGTATTTAACCGTTCAGCGTGAGGCAGATCCACGAAAGTATCAGGGGAAAGTCCTTTTTGTGGCTCATGATTGCGATTTGGCGTTACTGGAGGTTGAGGACCCTGAATTTTTTAAGGGAACAAGTGATTTGCCGATCGGGGGTATTCCGGAGCTCGAGTCGGTGGTCAGTGTCTACGGTTTTCCCATCGGTGGGGATCGTTTGACGGTTACACGAGGGGTTGTCAGTCGGATCGATTACAACTCGTACACTCACTCAGGCCGAGAATCCCACCTGGCGATTCAAATCGATGCGGCGATCAATCCTGGGAATAGCGGAGGACCTGTGATGCAGAACGACAAGGTGGTGGGAGTGGCCTTTCAGGGATTTCGAGGTGATGTGGCTCAGAACGTGGGTTACATGATTCCCACCCCTGTGATTCGGCGATTTTTAAAAGATGTGGAGGATGGGAAGTATGATCACTACGTGGATATTGCGATTCGATGGATGGCTCTTGAGAACCCCGCAATGAGAGGTTACTACCATCGTCCGAACGATGGGTTGGGCGTAGTGGTGACCGATATCTTTTCTGAGGGATCTTCTGATGGAGTCTTGGAAAAAGGGGATGTTTTGCTCTCGATCGACGGACATCCGATTGAAAGTGATGGTTCGGTTCGATTGGACGGGCAGCCGGTCCAGCTGGAGGAGATTGTGGAGCGAAAATTTACTGGAGATACGGTTGAACTAGAAGTGTGGAGGAATCAAAAGTTGGAGAAGAAGCAGATTACCTTACGACCTGCCGAGATGTTCTCGATGTATGAGAATCTTTATGAGGAGCCGCCCCGGTATGTAATGTATGGGGGTTTGGTATTTCAGCCTTTGACGGCAAATTTAATGGCCGGTTTGGTGTCGGGAGCGGACTTACGATTGAGGCAAACGTACAGTTTATTTGGGCAGGATCAGCTGTACAAAGAGACCCCGGAGCCTGTCATCCTGACCACGGTTTTGCCGGATCGTTCCAACGTGTATTTGGCGGGTCTTACTGGTCAGGTGGTGCGGGAGATCAACGGGAAGAGAATTCGAACCTTGGCGGATGTGTTACCCGCTTTGGAGTTAGGTGGAGAGCGGAGTGTGATCCGATTTGAGGGGGATCAGCGGCCAGCGGTTTTAAAGAAAAAAGAGGTGGATCAGGTGATGCCCAGAATTATGACGCAGTATGGGATTTCTCAGCCTAATCGAACAGAGTTAGGAAGTCGCAGATTGGCGAAGGGATCTTATCAACAAGAGGGGGAATCGCGATGAGGTGGGCGTGGGTTCTATGTGGTTGTCTGTGCTTGGCTTGTGGTGTGAGGGCCGAGGATGAGGATTCCAGGGGATCCTTAGTGCGGGTAAGGGCATCGATTCAGCCGTACGATCAATTTCGCCCGTGGCAAAAAAAGTCTCCTTTTGGTTTGAACGGGACGGGGGTGGTTTTGCCTGGAGGAAAAGTTTTGGCTACTGCGGCTCTGGTGGCGAATCGAACGGAGGTGGGACTGGAGAAGCCGGGTTCGGCCGAGAAGTGTGCCGCAGAGGTGGAGGCGATTGATTACGAGGCAAACCTTGCGCTCCTTCAGCCGGTGGATCGAAATTTTCTCAAGGGATTCTCGGGAGTTTTATTAGGACCGGCGTTGCGGGCTGGGGATAAGACGGAGGTTTGGCAGTTAGAAAGAAATGGGGAGATGTTGCGAAACCAAGCGGAGATTCTTTCTGCTGGGGTTGGGCGATATCCGTCGGACGAAGCAGGATTTCTCGTGTATGGGGTGCGAGTCTCGCTGCCCAAGCGGGATGACAGTTACACCTTGCCGTTGATGAAGGATGGTCAGCTGGCGGGGATGATGATGGGGTACGATCGTGACTCGCAGGAAGGAACGGCAATTCCTGTGCCCATGATCGAGCACTTTTTGAAAGATGCCGCGGACGGAAAGTATGAGGGGTTTCCGACTTTGGGGGTAAGCTGGAGTCCACTGCGCGATCCGAATTTGCGGGAGGAGGTCTTGGCACCGAAGTTGGGTGGTCTCTTGTTGACCCGAGTAAATCCAAGGGGGACAGCAGGAAGGGCTGGATTACGTGAAGGGGATGTTTTGATCAGCGTGGATGGATTTAAACTAGATGAGGATGGCAATTACCGGGATCCGTTATACGGACCTACGGCTGTAGGAAATTTAATTCGAACGCGCCCGACGGTGGGTTCTCCTGCGAAGTTTCGAATTTCGCGGGGTGGGAAGGAAATGGAGATGACGGGAACATATGACCGAAAAGCGCGGGAGGAGGTCGCGATCCCCACACTCCAGTTTGATCAAGCCCCCAAATACTTAGTGGTGGGTGGGCTTGTGTTTCAGGAGCTCACGGGAGCGTATCTGCAGGAGTGGGGCGATAAGTGGTCGGAGCGGGCCCCGCAGAGGTTGGTTGAATATTTCACATTCCAACAGGACAAGAGACCCGATCCAGAAAAGAAGGTCGTGTTTTTGAGTCAGGTGTTACCGTCACCAATCACTTTAGGGTATCAGCAGCTATCTGGTCTGGTGTTGCTCCAGCTGAACGGGCAGGAGATTAAGAGTTTGGCAGAGTTGGCAAAGATTGTGGATGGTTGCACGAGTGGAGATTTAGTTTTCGAGTTTCGGGATGAGCCAGGAAAACTGATCCTGAATGCTGGAGAGTTGCCGGCTAGCTCAGAGAAGATTGGAAAAGATTACGGGTTACGCGAATTGCGCCGCTTGTAGTTGGCTTTCGAGGGGATGGGATGAGGAGATTAAGTGGGTGTGCGGTTTTTGATTTAGATGGGACTTTAGTCGACACTTTGGATGAGATTCGGGCAGCCTTGAATCGAGTATTGGCCCGGCATCAACGGAGAGGCTTGTCGCGGGATGAAGTGCAAAAACTGGTGGGCCATGGGCCTTATACCTTGCTGGAGCGTGCGTGGAGAGCGACTGGGATGAAGATTAGGCGAAGCGACAGCATCGAGTTGGCTGACGAGTATTCCAGGGAGTACGATAGGAATCCGCCTGGAATGAGCCGACCTTATCCAGGTGTGGCGGAGGGGTTACAGAGGCTGGTTCAGTTAGGTTGGAAATTAGGAATATGTACGAACAAGCATGGGGATGCGGCACGTTCTCTGGTCCGGGAGTTAGGTTGGGAGAGGTGGATTCGGGTGGTGGTGAGCGGGGAGGAGACTTATCGAAAGCCTGATCCGAGGGTTTTGCAGTTGTCCTTCCAACAGTTGGGAGCAGGGATTGGGCGACATCTTTTTATTGGGGATAGTCAGGTGGACTTGCAAACGGCTCAGAATGCGCGGATTGAGGGAGTCTTCTTAAGCCATGGCTATGGGCAGATGGGGAGTTTTCGTTCGGCTTATTTTGAAAGTGCGGTGAACCTATTTCGTTGGATGGCGCAGTCGGGACCTCAGTTGAAGTGAACTGTCTACGAGGGTGTGGACTTGCGACGATGAGATCCAGTAGGGATGATGCAGAGAAGTGAAGTCGAAAAAGAAAGATCAGGGAATTGAGGAGGGTAGTAAGGCGGGTTCGTTACGGGCGCTTGCAATGACGGCAAATGAAATCAGAATCGAGCAGGCGGAGAGGCGGCTGTATGCAATTCTGGATCGGCATACCCGATTAATTGAAGGGTTGAGCAAATCGATCAAGGCGGACGATTTAGAGGAGGACATGCAAAAGAATCTCAAGGAGACAAACGGCATGTTGGATGACTGCTTTTGGCAGTTTTTGAGTCCCTTAGAGCCAGGGGATAAGGTGGTTTCGGCGTACGATACCAAGATGGTAGAGGGGACGATTCTTTCAATTCAGAAAGAGTCTGCTCATCAGGAGTATGGATCGGCGGTGGTGCAGTTTCCTGAGGAGGAGGCAAAAACCGTAGATGTGTGCGAACTAGTAAAAGTCTGGGGTTCAGTTCTCCATACGGAGACTGCAGTACCAGGTCAGAATTAGAGGTTACTTTTTTTCCTGAGAAGGGAATTGCCGGTCATCGAAGTGGGTTTGGGAACTGCTAGCATTTCCAAAAGGGTAGGGGCGATGTCGGCTAGGATGCCGTCAGCCATGTCGTGATTTTGAGAATCGGCTGCGACATAGATGCAGTGAACAAGATTCGTGGTGTGGGCGGTGTGAGGTGTGCCACTTTTTTCGAGCATCTGCTCGCAGTTTCCGTGATCCGCCGTGACCAGAGCTTTCCCCCCAACCTTATTGATGGCCTCAAGAACCTTTCCCACGCACTGGTCTATCGTTTCAACGGCGCGGATCCCAGCCGTTAGGACTCCAGTGTGCCCTACCATGTCTGGGTTGGCGAAATTGAGAATAATCATATCGTCGAGCCCACGATGGATTCTTTCGACCACTCGTTCAGTGAGAGTTGGTGCGCTCATTTCTGGCTGGAGGTCATAGGTGGCTACCTTGGGGGAGGGAACCATGACCCGCTCCTCCAGTGGGTTGGGGCTTTCTTTTCCGCCGTTAAAGAAGTAGGTGACGTGCGGATACTTTTCCGTCTCGGCGAGCCGAGCCTGGGATAATCCATGGGATGCGACAACTTCACCGAGAAGATCGTTCATCGGGAGCGGGGTAAAAAGGTGTTGAAAGCCAAGCTGCGCAAAATCGGCCTCGTACGGAGTCATAGTAAACACTTTCACCTTGGGTCGGCTAGGGCAGGGGAAGTCGGTAAAGTTCGGGTCCGCCAAAGCCCGCACGATCTGCCGCATTCGATCGGCACGAAAGTTAAAGAAAAACAGAGTGTCTTGGTCCTGAATGATTGGACGAGATGGTTCAAGAAGTGATAAGGGAGGGAGAAATTCGTCCGTCTTGCCATCGGCGTAGCATTGGGCAATGGCACTGGCAGCGGAGGTGATGTGAGTTCCCTTGCCATCGACAAAGAGATCCCGTGCTAATTGAACTCGTTCCCAACGGCGATCCCGATCCATGGCGTAGTAGCGACCGATCAGAGTGGCGAGGCGAGCGCCTGGGCATTTGGCGATGGCACTTTCAAGTTTGGCGATAAATTCTCGGCCTGAGGTTGGAGAGCAGTCGCGTCCATCGGTCATGGCATGGACAAAGATTTCGCGGTGGCCCGATTGCGAGGCGATCTGAATAAGAGAGATTAAATGGTCGATATGAGAGTGAACGCCCCCATCGGATACGAGCCCCAAGAAGTGCAGTCGTTTCCCACTGGCTTGACGCAGACAATCTTGAAGAACTGGATTCTTTTCTAAAGAGTGATCGGCCACAGCCAGGTTGATACGGGTCAGCTCTTGGTAAACGATTCTGCCCGCACCGAGGTTTAAGTGGCCGACTTCTGAGTTGCCCATTTGACCTTCTGGCAAGCCGACCTGAAGCCCACTGGCCTGGAGGCGGGACATTGGATATTTCTTGTAAAGCTGATCGTGAATTGGAGTGGAGGCGAGAAGAGTGGCGTCTCCTTGCTTTTCCGCACCTGACCGACCGGCCGGATTGATTCCCCAGCCGTCACGGATCAGTAATAAAACCGGCTTTTTCATACTGATAGAATACGTAAGGATGCTGCGGGAATCGAGGCGCGTTGTTTGGGGAGGGTGGAAAACTTTGGACGAATGAGCGAAATCGAGTGATACTCTTATCATGATCGAGTCTTTCGTTTTCAGTGAGGGTCGTCCTGTCAGCCATAATCTGGAGATGGAAGCTCTGCGGCTGGCTCGGGCCGACAAGGGGTTGATTCTATGGATTGACCTAACGAATCCGACTCTGGAGGAGACCAAGTCGATTCTTGAGCTTCTTTTTGAGTTTCATCCCTTAGCGATTGAGGATTGTGTGACGCTGAGTGAATTACCGAAGATTGAAGATTACGAAGATTATCTTTTTATGATTATGCATAGTGTGGCGATCACACATGAGAAGACTCTTAAGATCTCCGAACTGAATCTTTTTTTGGGGAAAGAGTTTTTGGTCACCTATCACCGCGAGCCGATTCCTGGGATTACTATTTTGACGGAACGGTTAGTCAAAGGTACTGCTCAGCAAGCACGGGGTGCAGATCGTTTGGCGCATCAGATCTTGGATCAAGTTGCCGATTCTTACCTACCCGTGGTGGAGGCCTTAACCGAAGACATGGAGGATGTGGAGGAGAAGGCGCTATCGGGTGTGAGGCGTGAGGATCTTTCCAAGAGAATTTTGCGGGCTCGGCGAAGGCTATCGAGCTTGCGCCAGGCTTTGCGTCCGCAGCGGGAGGTAATATCTCGTCTAGCTCGTGGGGAGTCGAAGCTGATTCGGGCTTTGATGTTGCCCTATTTCCGAGACGTTCAAGATGCTTTGGCCCGTGTCGATGATCGCTTGCAAGGGTGCAATGATCGAATGATGGTGGCGTTCGACGTGTACACGAATCGTTCGGCTCACGAAGCGAACGAAGGCATCAAGGTTTTGACAGCTTTAACGGCCGTGACCATTCCGCCGGTGGTGGTGGGGTCTTGGTATGGAATGAATTTTCGTCATATGCCTGAATTGGATCACCCGCACGGATACCTTGTGTTGATGGGAGTGACACTCGCCCTGATGTTGGGGATGGGGCTTTGGTTAAAGTTTAAGCGCTGGTTTTGAAGGATGGTTTTTGAGGAATGAAGTCCTCTTTTTTAGAGCGTCTTTTAGAAAGGGCGGATCGAGTTCGATCGGAGGAGATTCAATCTCAGATTGCGAGGTTGGCGGAGGACAAGGGATTCCTTGAGACGATTTTTAATACGCTTCAGGAGGGGGTGGTGGTGGTCGATGAGGAGGGAAAAATCACCTATCGAAATCATGCTGCGGGAAGGTTGCTGAGCTTGCCTGAGTCTGGAGAGTTAGGGGGCTGGACGCTGGGGAGAAGTCTTCGTGGTGTGGACTGGAAAAAGCTTTTGCGGGGGAATCGATCGACATCTGGAACCCTTGAAGTGACTTATCCTGAGAATCGAATCTTGAATTATTACCTGGTGCCGTTGGAAAGCTCGGGTCGTTTGGGCGGATTGTACGTGGCAATCTTTCATGACGTGACTCAGGAGCGAACGGAAACCCAGAATGCGCTCGAAGCTGGCCGAGTGGAGGCTTTGACGCTTTTGGCGGCAGGTGTGGCGCATGAGTTGGGAAATCCGCTGAATAGTTTACACCTTCACCTGCAGATCATGGCGAAAGATGTGTCGGGATTTCCGGAAGCTACCGCGGGGAAGGTTCACGAATCGATTCGGGTGTGTCAGCAGGAGATTCGCAGGTTGGATGGATTGATTACACAGTTTTTACGAGCGATCCGACCTCAACCCTTGACTAAGACCTTGGAGGATCCTTCAGCTGTCCTTGAGGAGGCTTTGTTGCCTTTGGAAGTGGAACTTCACGATCGAGGCATTTTACTTGAGAAGAAAGTCAGTCGAGTAGTTTCGCCCGTGCCGATGGATCGCGAGCAGATGAAACAGGCAATTTATAATATTGTTCGAAATGCGATGCAGGCGGCCGGAGAGCATGGATTGATCGGAATTCAGATTCAAAAAGAAGGGGGTGATTGGGTTTTCGAATGTCGGGATAATGGGCCAGGTATCTTGGCGGAAGATTTGCCACACCTCGGGTCTCCCTTTTTCACGACACGACATGGAGGGACAGGGTTGGGGTTGATGATTGTCCAGCGGATCGCTCGGGAGCACGGCGGCTCACTTCAAATTACAAGTCGTGAGGGAAAAGGTACGGTGGTGAGGCTTCTCATCCCGATCCTTGAGAAGAGGGTTCATCTGTTGACGAATCATCCTAGCGTGGGAATTGAGGGAGGGGTCGAATGAAGGCCAAGCTCTTAGTGGTTGATGATGAGAAAAACACGCGAGATGCATTGCGTCGCGCCCTTGAGGATGCATTTGAGGTTTACTTGGCGGTCAATGTGGAGAGTGCGCAAAATATACTGAAGGCGGATTCGATGGATGTGGTGCTGACGGATTTGAGATTAGGAAGCGAGAGCGGTATGGACATTATTAAGCTATGCCAGAAGCAGAGTCCGCCCCCGCCTTGTATCGTTATGACGGCGTACGGTTCGGTCGAAAGTGCGGTCGAGGCGATGAGGCAAGGAGCCTATGATTATTTGACGAAACCACTCGATCTGGATCGGGCACAGCTGTTGTTGAAGCGCGCTGTTCAGACCATTCGGGTAGAGCAGGAAAATCAAAGCTTACGTGCCCAGCTCGATCGCTCCTTTGGGCTGGATCGAATCTTAGGGCGTTCTGGAGAGATGGAAAAAGTGCTGGATCGGGTTCGGCAGGTTGCAGATTCCAAAGCGAGTGTTTTGTTGGAGGGTGAAAGTGGGACTGGAAAAGAGCTGGTGGCAAGGGCGGTACACGGATTGAGCTCCAGAAAAAGTGGGCCATTCGTGGCGGTTCACTGTGCGGCGTTATCCCCACAGCTTTTAGAGAGCGAGTTGTTTGGGCATGAAAAGGGAAGTTTCACGGGTGCCACGGAGCGGAGGATCGGGCGATTTGAGCAGGCGAATGGAGGCACGATTTTTTTAGATGAAATTGGGGAGATTGATGCGACGAC
>Ga0114981_10001486_pt1 | contig 15339 bp, 21 predicted proteins | sample S_140806_MF_Meta_FD_87028 | JGI IMG/M metagenome (GOLD analysis project Ga0114981, IMG submission 87028) | Freshwater microbial communities from Lake Simoncouche, Canada to study carbon cycling - S_140806_MF_MetaG | ecosystem: Environmental > Aquatic > Freshwater > Lake | place: Lake...
CAACAGCAAGCAACACGCATTCTGGATACTTATGCCAGATCGTTCAAAGAGTTAGGGAAACAGGCTAATGCTGAGTTCAAGCAAGCGGATAAAGCGTTAGAGAAAGTGGACAATATTGTATTGTCGTTTTCCCAAGATACGAATATTGATCCAGCGGAACTGGACAAAAGGATAAAGCAGAAGTCTGAGAGTGCAATTAAAGAATATGAAAGAAGCATTAGCCGAGCGCAAGCGGTAAGGGCTGAACAGATAGCAGTATTTGAAGGATTGCTTAATACCTATCGAATAATAGATAGGCTACACTGGTATGAAGTAACTGAAGGAGTATTAAGTGCTAACAAGCTCAGTGGAGCAAGCGGAGAAGCAGCGTTGATGAGAGAATTAGACGATGTGAAAGAATTAGTAGTAGAGTTGCAGAAAGCAGAGGAAGCATTAAAGACTAAAGAGAGAAGGCAAGAGATTGAGGAAACAGTAAGGGAGAATGTAACCCGCCAGTTAAAAAAATGATTTGGGGGTTTTTGCCCCTGATTGAAACTTTTTGGTGGCGGTTGCGTTAAAAATAATATAACTTAGCAACATGGAAATCGTAGAAAGATTAGGCACTAAACCTCCACGTTTCTTCCGGAGGCTTCAAGTAATAGCAACAATTATAGGAGGGCTTGCAGGATTAGTTGTAGCCTTTCCTATTCCGGTCTTATGGATACCTTATTGCACTGCCGTGGCTACTGCTATGGGTGGTGTAGTATTCGCTTCCCAGTTGGTTGTTGATCCTAAGAAAGCCTTTGAATTGTTTCAAAAGTATGGACTTGATAAAAAACTTGGGCAGTCGGGAACGCTTTTTGTTCAGGACTTTATTGACAGAGTTCAGAACGATTGGGCAGATAAGCTAACGGGCAAGGAAGAGTTTGTATTAAGTTTCCAAGAAGCCATCCAGCAATACACTGAGATTATAAATCAGGGTGGTTACTTCTTTTTGGAAGAAGAATCCGGTTTATGGAACTGGAAGTTTTTCGATAAGGATAATGTTACAGTAGACGAGCAGAAGGCTTTGTACTACGGAATACGCACAGCAAAAATTAAATATGCCAGTTGATAAGCGAGTAAATTTAAACCGTACAGGTCGCCCAAAGGGGATTAAGAACAAACAGTTGGTGGCTATTGTAAACTCAAGCCCTAACCATCCTTTGTTTTTTAAGAGTGCTTTATCGGCTCAAAAGTGTTTGGGGGCAGGTGGCCCTAACTTGGTGAAGCGTGCGGTAAAAGAAGGGAAAGCAGTAGGCAATACCAAGCTATTTGGTACGGTAATTGTTTATTGTGGGAATCAGGTTAAGACCTCAGCGGAGGTAATGGAAATTGTTGGAGCGTAAGAAGAAACTCTGCAAATGTGGGTGTGGCCAGATGGGATATATCTGGTCGCAGGGGTGCATTAAGGGTCATGGTGAGGCGAAGCCTACGAGGATACCTAAAGTAACCGGCGGTCAAAAGATTAAAATAGGGGCAAGGCAGAAGTATTATCAGGAGGCTATACAGGCGTTTCGATTAAAATACGGGGCGGTATCCTGTGAAGAGTGTGGAGTAAACATCCCATTACCTTCAGGCAGAAATGTAAGCCATATTTTAGCAGGTTCAAATGCCCCGGAACATTACTTACATCCCTTGAATCACAAGATATTATGTTCTGTTTGCGAACAAGTTTGGACAAACGGGAATAGAAAAGAGATGCGTATCTGGCCGGAATGCGAACTGCTAATGCAACAAATTAGGATAGGCATCGTATAAAGAATTATGGGGTAGTTAAAGTTTTGTTGTTAAGTTAAGTGTTGCACTTGTCTCTTTCGGGGCAAGTGTTTTTTTTGGAATATGTGTAACCTTTTTCCCTTAGTATTCGTACTGACAGGTCATGAAATATGTGCTGATACAGCTATCAAAGACAGGGGACTTGTTACAGATGCACAATGCTATTTGCGCAATAGAGGAAAACGGGGGCTTGATATGCAGTCCTTCGGACATCCTCTTTTTTGTACATAATAGCAACGGACATTTATTTGAAAAAGGGGGTAAGTTAGCGAGATACCAAGTCCATTTGCATGATGGATACACCCATGAATGGCAGGACGCTTATGTGTTAGCCCAGAGTCTATTCCCTGATGATAAGATTATTGTTTGCCAGGCGAACGGAACACCCCTTGAGGAAACGATACAGTTCAAGAACTACCATGCAGCGCAAATATCTCCTATTTATCGGGAGTTATCTACGTTTGAGGGGCGAACGGTATCTAAGGTGATGGAGATTAAAAGCGATTGGATAGTGCTTAATTTATCGGGGGAATCCAGTGCTATTGATGCGCCTATGATAGCGCAGATACGTTCTACTGTTTATAAGATAGCGGATTATCTAAAGATAAAAGTGTTGGACATTACCGATGTTCGCTTGTCAAGGTACAGTGATTTGGCGGGATGGGTAAAACGGGCAATCGGACAAAAAGAGGGGCGGGTTTTATTACTCACCAACGACACTGCTACCTACCATGACTTAGATATTGGGGATGCTCGTATCCTCATATCTTGGCATAAGCAGTACAGCCATAGCATAGAATACGCTGATTGTTTATCCCGCTTTACGGCTAAGGAGTTGTTAACCCATTCTGGAATCAGCAACTTAAAGATGGTTATGAACAACTTCTTCAACTGGGAAAAGAATATTTCCTTGTTGGACAACAAACCCTTGTACGGGATGAGTATGTTTGAAGATTTAAGCAGTCAGAAAATCTTCCATACGTACAACGTTTACGATGAAAGGGATTTGCTTGCCAAGCGCAGGCACTCAGTAGTCCAGATGAGTTACACAGTACTTCCCGAGCAGGATATTTACTACAAACAGTTTACCCAAAGGAAAGCTGGCGATGAGATAATGACTATCGGGGAAATCTTTATCAATGGCTTTGAATCTGGAATTGCTATGGGGGCGCAACCTAAAGATATCTTTATGTTCGCCAATACTGATATCGGTCTGGTTCCAGAATCCTTATTCTTTATTCGCAGGGCGATTAAAAATAACGGCGGGGCTACCTATGCCAGCAGGGTCGAAACAACAGTTCCGAAGTGCTTAACGTACCAAGACATTGCTGATGCGCCTACTTATGCTGGAACGGATCTGTTTGCCTGTACGTTTGGGTTCTTAGATGCTATCCTCAGCGATGTTAAATTCGTTCCTTACTTGGATATGTATTTAGGCAATGAGGGATGGGATTTTGTTTGGAGGAAGATTTTTGAATACAAACTGTACGGCAATCCTCCAGAGTTAAAATGCCAGTTCGCTAAGTTGCAGGAGAACGTATGTTACCACATGAGCCATACGACAAACTGGATGAGAGAAAGCCCTGAACGGGAAACCAATGTAACGCTGTTTAAGCAGTTCATTAAGCAGTTTGGGTATGAGCAATGCCTTATGGTTCACCCACAAACGAAGCAACCAACAATAAAAGCAGACTTATGGTAAAAATACAATTTTGTTCGGGTAGTCATAGGCTTGGAGGGTGGCTTAATGCTGATATAGAGTTTGATGGCGATGAAAAGGTAGACATTACCCAGCCGTTACCCTTTGCGGATGAATCAGCGGACTATGTGTTTTGTTCGCACGGGGTAGAACACGTTACCGCTCCACAGGCATTCAGGTTCTTTCAGGAGTGCTTCCGGATTCTTAAATGGGGAGGGATTATGCGGATATGTGTACCTTCCATAACAAGAACTTTATCTTTTGCAAATCAGGAGTATATTGATTTTGTTACAAAAAACGGATGGGGCGATGGTTCTATAAGGGGGGCGGTTTCCCATTTGATTACGCATCATGGGCATTTGGCTTGTTGGCATCCAGCTGATTTAAGTACTGCTATTTGGTGCGCAGGATTTGATACAACAAGGGAGTTTGAGATTAATAAGTCAGATGTCCAAGAACTCTGTGATATTGAAAAGCACGGGGAGGTTATTGGAGAAAAAAACAACTGGATAGAATCAATTGTTATTCAAGGGTACAAACTTTCACATGAAATATAAAATAGGAACAGCGTATCATTACGCTACGAACAGTGATGTTGTGCTGTTTAACAACTGGAAAAACAACACTAAGAAATATGCAGAAGATTTTTTCTGCATATCTACGGTCAAAAGTAACCACTATCAAAACGAAATTTTAGTCGGGCATAATTTAGGGCATATCCATTCTTTGTTAAGAGATAAGCAAAAGGGGTTGTCTGGTTGGAGTGGGCATATGGTGGCTTTAGCCATGCTAAGTTATTGCGCTGGAGCTGATTTTGTTTATAAAGAATCGGACTGCTTCTGGTATGGCGATGTTGTTGGGCAGATGTATAGGGATTTAAACGGAACTAAAATGGTATTCGGCCCCGAAATGGCTACCGAACCGCTTATGTCATGCGCTCAGGCTACGTTTTTAGTGCTTCATGATTTTATTCCAAAGTTCCTTTCAGACTATTTGGCACTTGGTGATGATATAGATTTAATAACAGAAGATAGGTTTGTTGCTTTAGCGAAAGCAAGTCCAGAGGATTATGGAAGGCTTTCTTTTGGGGTAGATAGAGAAAGGCCTATCCCTTATGACAAAGAAGTTTGGTATGCTCAACAAGTAACAGACGAAGAGTTAGATGTATTTAGGGGGTTAGGGATGTTTGATTATTCCCGCCGGTATTTTTAATCATTTGCCCGTACCCGCCTCCGAACAAAAACGGGGGCGGTATCGTATAACTAAAATCTATGTCAAAGCAATCCTTTAGAATCTTAAATGCCCGTATAATAAACTTCAAGGGAATTGGAGAACTCGAAGCCACTATTAACGGGCGTTCTGTATGGCTTATTGGAGGCAACTCCCACGATAAGACCAGCGTATTGCAATCCATTTGGTGTGTCCTTACGGGCAAAGGGTGGCCTCCCGATCCTATCAAAAAGGGGGAGGCTAAAGCCCAGATAAGTGTAGTAGTAGGCAATCAGGAAAGAAACCTGACGGTCAATTGCAGTATTACAAAGAAGGATAAGTATCTAACCATCCACAATGAACAAGGGAATCCTGTGGCTAAGGGTGCCGAGAGAACCTTCTTAGAATCTCTGATGGCTCCATACACGATTGAACCCTTCAAGTTCATTAACATGAAGCCTGATGAGCAGGTGAAAATAGTCAAGGCTATTGCTGGAATCAATACCGATATCATTCAGGAAGAGTTTGATAGGCTCTACAAGGAGCGAACCGACGTTAACAGGGAGGTTAAGAGGCATAAGGCATTGGTAGATAGTTTCCTAAAAGCCTATCCAGATTTCGAGAACTACAAAAAAAGCGTAACGGTAAATGCGGAGCAGATTCAGGATGAGTTAGCCAAGGTGCGGGCTAAGTTGTCTACAATAAGGGATATTGAAACCAAGACCAGCGACTTCAACAATATGTTGCAGAACACGTTGGAGCAGGTACGCAGGAACGCAGATAGAATCGAGCAGTTGCAGAATGAAATTGAGGCGTTGACCCAAAAAAACCACGATTTATTAAATGAGGCGGCGGTTGCAGAAGAAAGTGTAACCAAAGGCACAACCTGGTTAGAAGGAGCCAACAAAGCCCACTGGGAGGAATCAGAGAAGAAGCTGGCAAATGACTTAGTTCTCCTTGCTCAGAACGCTAAGAAGGATGCAGAATACGACAACTTCTACAAGGCATACGAGGAACAGCAAAAAGCAGAAGCCGATTCTGAAGCTAAAACTACAAGGCTAAAGGAACTGGAACAGCAGAAAATTGATATTATCAAGTCCGCAAACATTCCGGTTGAAGGATTAACCTATACGGATGAAGGATTGTTATACAAAGGCGTACCCTACAATGAGAACCAGATAGCACGTAACGAAATGCTGAAGGTTGCTATCCTACTTAACATAGCCCAGCTATCGCAAGTGGAGGCTATACGCCTACCAGACGCTTCCTTAATGGATAAGCCTACCAGAGAAGCCTTGCAAGCGGTTATTGAAGAAAAGGGATACCAAGCCTTCTGGGAATTGGTGGATGATGATGGAGGCGACTTAGAGATTAGGTACTCAGAAGAAGAAGGTATTGCAGAAGCCCCCGTGTTTTGATCAGTAGGGGTAGCACCAAATATGGCAAAATCAGTATAACCGTTTCTTCAAGCGGTTATTTCTGTTTCTATTGGCCTAAAGAGTACAGGTACCAGCGACCCGATATGTTTACTTTGGAGAAACGCTTTGGCGAGAAGTGGAAATCCCCTATTGAAATGCTATTCAAGGACTATGGGGTAACAGTAGAATCCCATGACGACAATTATTATAAAGCGCATGGCCATTTACTTACGGTTCGCAGAAGGGCTATGTTCCATCTGTTGGGGGAATTTAAGATAGTGGACTTGGAACGGGATAAAGAACTCTTTGCTTTGTTCCGGGATGGGTACGCTACTGAAACAGCCATGTTCTATGAGAGGCACGGGCATAAGGTCCCGTATCTGGACCGGTTATTTGAGAAGCAAAAAGAGGAAATCCCTTTCTTGTGCAACTCCAGGACTTCGCTCTTGGCTTTTGATATGGGAACGGGCAAGACTATTACCAGCGCAACGGCTTCCCTGATTTATGGGGAACAGACATTGGTTATTTGTCCACTCAATGTTAAACCATCATGGGTAAATGATTTGGTTAAGGACTGGGGCGTTGATCCATTAGCAATTCGGGAGATTAAAAAGAAAACCGGATTCAATGCTATGCCACATGAGAAGTTTATTGTGGTGCATTATGAGGACGCCAAAAGATATTACGACGAACTAAAAGCGTATCCCTTTAATAATATTATTGTGGACGAAGCTCATAATATTAAGAACAGGGACAGCGCACAAAGTCAGGTGGTAACGGATATTATTCATTTCCAGAGGAAGCGGAACGCTAAAACGAAGGTTATGTTACTTACCGGAACGCCTTATAAGAATAGCGTTACGGACTTTATTTCCTACCTGATTGTGGCAGAACATCCTATGGGCAACGTCGTAAGGGTATTCAAGAGTAACTATTGCAGAAAAGTGAAGGAAGGAGGCAGGGAAGAGTTAAGTTATGCCAATGCTGAAGAGCTACACGGACGCTTATTGAACTTCATGCCTAAGCTAAAGAAGGAAGAGATTAAGGAGTTGCACACTCTGGGTAAAACAATAAGCAACCACTACATAGATTCTGATGCTATCTGGGAAACCTACCGACAAGCCTTACAGGAAATGGCTGTGGCGCAATCGGACTTGGAGAAAGACCAAGCATTAAAGAGGATGCTCAAGGTTCTGGCATTGTATAAGGTCCCGCACTGCCAATCCTTCTTAAAAGAAGAACTGCTTCCCAACGGAAAAGTATTGGTATTCTCTATGTTTGTTGAACCCCTTGAAATCCTACATGGTAAATTCAAAAACAATTCGGTTCTGATAACGGGCAAAACAAATACCCAAACGAGATTAGCCATCCGGGAACAGTTTATTAATGATCCTAAGATAGAAATTTTGTTTGCTACATTAGGAGTAGCAGGAACGGGTATCAATGGGTTGCAGAAGTGTTGTTCGCAAGGGGTATTCTTAGACCTCCCTTTTACGCCAGCAGAATTTTTCCAGGGAACTGACAGGTTGGATAGGATAGGGCAGAAAGAAGTTGTTTCATGGTACTTACTTACTTGTGTAGATACTTTGGATGAGGTATTGTCTGCTATAATTAAGAATAAGAAGCATGAGCAAGATGCTATTGTGGATGGAAAAGCCTTTGACCCGGTACAGGGTAGGGCATTCTTTGAGGTGGTAATGAAAGAGGTTGCTAAAAAAGCTAAGATACATGAGGCTGTTGCCGTATAATGAGAGCTATGATATTCTTTTTAGCAATGATACGCTAAGGGGGATGGTGCAAGCGCATATAGAAAAGAGTTGCCCTAATGTTGCTGCTGCCTGTATGGAGGTTGGAGTAAGTGTGGAGGACTTTTATGGTTGGTTAACCGCCGGGAAAAAGAATGAAAGCAGGGTTTTTAACCAGTGGCAATTGATAAATTTATTGGCTAAATTTGGGCTTAAAATAGTACTCACCATTGAGCAATCGGGAGAAGTTAGGAACTAATTTTACTGAGATTCTGGGGCAAGCGACAAAGAAACTCGTTCCTTTATTAGCCAGATATACTTACCTGCCAGACAAGAAATTAAAGCAGGAAATCATGGCAGAAGTGCGTAACCTTATTGATGCGCTTTGCGTATACTTACAAATCATTGATAAAACGAAATGAGTGGATTAGGAAGTTTTAGACAGAAACACGTTGTGTATCTTTCCATTTTCGATGGGAAGTTGGCGCAAAAAGTAGATCAAGATACGCTTGGAGCCATCCAGCGTACCAACAAAAAGGGCAATGAAGTCTTTGAGGTGTTCCACGACTATGTGTGCGGGCATTTGGTTTCCTGCGCCATCCGCAAGAATGAAGCCATAAATGCTAAAGAAATTACTATCGTTGTAGATAACAATGGACAGTTCTATCAGTTGTCGTTTCCTGCGGAAAGCAGACAAGCAAGCGATTTTGCTACCAAAGCGAATCAGTTGGCGTATGGACATTTGTATACCTTCGTTCCTTACTCCTTTGAGGACAAGGTAAAGCGGGATAGCCAAGGCAGACCTAAGCGTATGGTAGGGATTTCTATTTACGCTTGCGCCCCTTATGCCAACGGACAACTTGACCATAACCAGAAACTAATTGGCGCAAAGGACAATGGTTCGCCAGCGTACCGTGCTGGTTTTTCAGACAAAGAACTTAAAATCTGGAAGGCAGAATTTCAGGAATGGGTAGAGTTAACCATTGAAAAGGCTATTGCTATGATGGAACAAGGATTTTCAGAAGGGGACGCTTTCGTTGACGACATCCCGGACTTGGAAGTAACTGCGGAAGCGGAAACCAAGCCAGAACCGCCAAAATCCAGCGTTCCTGCGCCACAAAAAAGGCCAGTAGTAGGTACTCAGGTAGAACCCCCTACCAAGATAAAGGCGGAACCCGCACCGCCAGTTCAGGTAGAGGCAGAATGGGAAGACGATTTGCCGTTTTAACCTATGGAAAATTCAGAGCCAATTAAAATAACGCTTGCTGAAATTATTCAGGATTTTGATTTCCAAGATTTAGTCAGGAAGCATTTGAACGAACTTGTTGCCAAGAGGCGTATGCGCCCAGAACCGCCCGAAGGGAAGCGATACAAAAGGGATTGGTACGATAGGATGGGAAGAAGTAGCTTGACTGTTGGGGATTGTTTGATGCACATAGGAGATATTTGGTCTAAAAAATCAAATCTAAACTCCGAAACAAGGGGTGTAATTCAACATATATGCAACCTTGCGCTTCAAGATTATCTGGAGCAGAAGAAATTAGTTCCGGCAAAAACCCTTGAATAAATAAAATTGCCGGCGGTATAAATAAAACTGTATCTTTGCTTGCAGAAAGGTTAACCAAAGTAATGGCAAACAACGTAAATGTAACTCAGGTAAAATGGAAGTACGATAAAACGGCTACTTATGATGCTTTAAGTGTGCCTAAGTTTATTGTCTCCAGCGCAACCGTTGGCATTTTAGTTGACAATGTAAGACAGGTAGTTCCCCAAACCGTAACAGGCGTATCCTCCATCAATGCAATTATCCAATTCAATGAAGGAGTTCCGGGTTCTGAAATCTACATTAAAGAAACTGTTGCCCAATGGAACTCTGCTGCTAACGCATAAGCAGTAGCTTACTCACAATCGAAGGGATTTGGTATTGCCGAATCCCTTTTTTAATTTTGGTACATTATGAACAACCCTATCAACTTACCCAGTTTCCCTGGTAATTCGACATTCAGTGTGAGTGTATGCGTTAACCAAACGGGTACTGCGGTAGTGTATGTACAGAATACGGGGGCTATGCAGTTGGAGTTTGCCAACTTACAGTCCTCTGCGGGAACAATGACTTATTCGTCTCTGACAATCGCTCCCTTAGCTACCCAAAGCGTAACCTTGAGCTTGCAGGCTTTATATAGCCAGACGATAACGGCTGGATTTACTGTTGTAGAGCCTATTGACCAAGTGGAGGACCAGATAAATTTTACGGCTATATTCCAAACGCTGTATTGTGCTACTGCCCCAACGATTCCTTTCCAAGCCAATTTACTTGACGCTACCGGAACCTTTGATGTTGACTTAGGGAGTACTTGTGGATCAGAGATTGAGTTCTCCGATACCAGCAATTATACAACAAACAACGACCCTAAGCATACTCAAGCATTATTTAATTACCGGAGTGTGGTTCTTGAGTTCCCTGATGGGTCAACGTACCGATATTGTTCAGCATTGCCTTATGATGAGTTCTTAGCAGCTCCAAGTGCAGGGATAACCATAGTAAATTATACTCCTGGTGCTTATGCTATTGTAGATGGGCTGTATAAAGCCACGTTAATTGCTGTTCCGGATTACAATTCAGCAACGGGCGGTTCTGTGAATTTAGCCTACATGGATGGTGCTATTGTTCACAACTCAGGGGTTTTGTATAAGGCTAATGGGGTGGTTCATGTAAACGTTAATGTTACCAATAGCGTAGCATGGAGTGTTATTACGGAAGATGATATTGCTATTGGTAAGTATAAGGATGAAGAATATTTTATTGCTGACTGTGCGTTCCAGACGTGCTTATCCGATGCTGTTAAGTCAGCGTACTGCAACATAGCAGAAACGCCTTGTAATGATGATATGCTGTGTAAGAATCCTTGCTTATTAAAAGCTACCAAGCTATTGATTATTGAGAGAACGGTTCAGGCAGCATTGAACATAAGGAACTATCAGGCAGCAGCAGACGCTTTGGATGTGGCTGGAACGATATGTAGTGCAGACTGCGGATGCGGATGCGGAGGATAATATGCCACTGAGCGTTGATAACGACACTTTAATGAATGCCGAGGCGGTTTCCCTCCTTGGTAAGATCTGCAAACAAGAGGTATACCGCATAGGTAAGCCAGACTGTTGCTTATGGGACAAACTGCTTAGGAACTTTTTAATCCACAAAGTATTAGAAAAAGACTTGGTTGTAGGCAAGGACTATACTTGCTTGCTTCCTACTTATGCCAATGCTCAAAGGGCTTATTCTAACTACCCTCAGAACATTGAAGTCAAAAACCAGTCAGGCGTTTACCGTTTGTTCTGGGATCCACTTCCTCCTGCGGATAGTTACCTGGTAAAATATTGCAGAGGCGGGGCTTTGATTGAAAGCGAAACCCTTTGTACCACACTTACAACAACCACGAATTACTTAACTTTGTCTGGAATTGTTGCCGATACAGACTACGCTTTGGTGGTGGTAGCTTATATTGGAGGTCAAGCCTTCGCTACACAATACGACTTCAATTCCAACGAGGTTTAAAATGAGAGCAAAAGTAACCAGCCCTTCAGTCATTCGTTCGATTTCTGATACCGGAATAACTTATGTTGAGAACAACTTAGGTACTCAGCCAGCGACTATCCAGGAGGAACTGGAAAATGTAGGTTCTGCCTATACCCAGATGGATTTAAGGGTTGATACCTTAGAATCTTTGAGTTCTGCTTATGCAGGACTGGTAACAAGGATTGGAGATGTAGAGGAGGAAACGGATGCGTTACATTTTACCTCAAATATATTTTATGATGGGGGTTTGCAAACCGGTTGGAGTGCTTTCCCTGAAGGAAGCGCAGCCCTAAATAGCGTATTCACAGATTTTGCAGCCGAGATATTAACCAAAGATATTACGGTTAGGTCTCAGGCTATTGCGTCTGCCAGTGCGTATACGTCCTCCCGGGTAGCAGCTTTAAGCGCAGCGGTTCCGAATATGTTCTCCATCCCTGATGGAAGCATAACGCCAGCCAAACTGTCAGCATTATCTCCAAGTCCAGCAGGAACGAAGTATGCTCCTATCCTTACTGTAAATAGTAAAGGTCAGGTAACTACCATGACTACCTTCTTTGCTGATGTTTGGGCGGATGGTAATATCCCTCAGTACAGTACAGGATCAAGTAGGATGTTGGCTAAGACCCGTGCGCAAATCATGGGAACGGCTGCTGAATACAGATTCTATGGATATAATCCTACCTCTGGCGATATAGCTTTAGACAGTTATATTAAGCACGTCAGCGCAAGGATAGGGATTATGCAGGGTGCTAACAACCCTACCACTACCTTAGATGTCAACGGGGCGATTAGAAGTCGTGGCGGGGCTGTATTAGCCAACGACGGAGAAGTGCAAGGGACAACAGGCGACCTTGAATTTAGAGCCGGAGAAACCTTCCGTGTTCTGAGAAGGTTCAACGACCTACAAGCAACAGTTGAAGGTGCGCCGGTAACGGCTAAAAGGTTTGAGAGAGTAAAGAAATTATGTTCAGCAGCCTTAACGGTTTACTTCCCAGCAAGTCCAACAGAAAATGATATGTTGGAAATAACAGATGGGTACGGCAATGCAGGAACAAATAATATTACCCTTAATGGGAACGGCAAGATGATAGTAGTTGCAGGAGCAGCATTAGCATCAACGTATGTGTTAGCTTCTAATTACGTATGGAAAGAAGTCCTGTACTCAAGTGGAGTGTGGTACTGTAAATAATCCCGCCCCTTATTTTAATGATTTAGGCTTATAAACCCGCCTCCGAACAAAAACGGGGGCGGTTGCGTATAAAAGAATATGAAATTTTATTTATTAACACGAAACGAAAAAATCGGATACGATTCTTACGATGCTATTTTAGTCTGTGCGGAAAGCGAAGCTGATGCAAGGACAATATCTCCCGATGGCACGCCATTTGTTGAAGGCAACGAGGAGTGGAATGGATGGGCGAAAAAATCATCTTCCATTTTGTGTGAAGAAATTGGAGAAGCAAATGAAAAGCAAACAAGGGGAGTGATTATATCTTCTTTCAACGCAGGATAACATGGCAACAACAATAGATTCTCCAGAAGGTTCTAAGCGTAGGAGAACAAGAACAAAGGAAAACATTCTTAGGGATATGACAGCCATTTTAACTCCCAAAATGTTAGCATGGGATGAAAGAAGGCGTATTATGGAGATGCTTATTACCTTTCATTATGGCAAGAGCCATACGGAACTGGAAGCCGTAGGTAAGGAGCTATTCCCTTCTCAGGGTATGACAGCCAAAGGGTTCTATGAACTGATAAACAACAGGGTATATGAAGGCAAGCGAACAGCCCCTAAAGTAACTAAGTACTCTGAGGACAGCAACGAATTTAGGCTGTTTGAATTATTCCACCAGAAGTATCCTAAGAGTAAAAAAGGTTCGCTAAGAAATGATTGGAACTTAGTAAAAGCCAAATTAGGAGATGAGAATTTATTAGCCGACTTGCAACAGATATACGATTGTTTCTTAGAACAGATGGCTATACGAGAAAAAATAAAAGCTATTCAGGAAGCGTATCCCATGAAGAAAATATTCTTTCCGGAGATGAAGCACTTGGAAAGATATATCAAGTACGCTGATTGGTATAAGGACTATTCAGACGACTACAAAGCTATTCTGAGTAGTGTAGGGCTAAAAGATGGGCAGTTCGTCCTAAGAGAAGATATAGGGCTACCAGAAGCAGTTCCAGGAAGAGGGATGGATGTAACGCACTTCCTAAGAATACAATTATCCAGTGCGCCAGAAAGAGAATTGGGAAGCAAAGGATTCTACAGGGCAGATGATGGACATTATTATAATGCTAAGGGGCTTAGGGGGCAGTAATCCCGCCCCGAAAAACAATCAAATGCAGGTTTTTGAGGCAACAAAATAGGTGGCGGTTGCGTAAAAACAATATGGCAAAAGAAGAAACAACTACTCCTGAACCTATTTTTGTGGGTCAAGTTTTGTACCAAGAGGTGGGTTCCAAACAGTACCTATCAGGGATACGAAAGTTAACAGTAGAAAGCGTTGGCAAAAAGTATTTTTACACAAAGGAAGCGGGAGACAGTTACCCGATTGATAAAAACACTTTGCTTTATCGAAACAAAAAATATACCCAAAGCAGTTTTCAATTGTATCGAGATAAGCAAGTGATACTTGACAGAAGAGAAAGAGCAAATCTGATTAACAAATTGAGAGGCCATTTTGATTGGGCTGGAAAGTCAGGGGAAAACACTTTGGAGCAGTTGCGTAGTGCGGTGGCCGTGCTTGGCATTGAGAACTCGGAAACGGCCAATTGAACAAAAACGGGGGCAGTATCGTAAAACGTTTTAAACAAGTAACCAAATGAATAGCGGAGAAAAAGCACGATTACTTTCTGATCAGTATAATAAAGAACTACAAAATCTCTTAAATCACATCTATGTTCAAGCAAGGATTTCGGAAGAAAAGCCATTTATAGAGGTTACTACATTAACAACGAAAACTATTAATGCGTTAATGAGGCACGGATTTCAGGTAACAGAAATTCGCAGCGAAGGCGATAAATACCGCATTTCTTGGTGGTAAAACAGGCAACAATGGCATCACAGAACAAAAAAAGTAAAGAAAATAACTCTAATTCACATCATGGGTTTGCTTTAAAAGAGAAACTTATGAAGATAAAAGGAGCATTATATTTCAACGCATCAAAAAGGCAGGAACTTAAAAAGATTAAGGAATGGGAGTGATGAAAAAATCTAAAGGATATCTAACAGAAAAAACTCCTAACCCTCTGGTCATGTTTTTATACCACAGGAGCGAATTGGCTACGGATTCTTTACAGCCGGGCAAGGATGGCGTTGTATCTATTACAGAAGAGAGCGATGGCGGTCAGTTGTCCTACCTTGTGATAAGGGAGGATGGCAGGAGGGAACGGTACTTTACACCCTCGAAGGTGGTATATATGCACCCAGATTGGGTAAAACCCGCAAAAGATTAAAATGGTGGGCGGTATTACTTCTCTAATTTATCTAACCTATCTTTCAGGGCTTTTGTTTTTTCTGATTCGATAGCCATTTGAGTATTCATGGAGGACACCATTTCTTTAAGGTCTTTAATATCATCTGAGAGGTTATCAAAATCTTTTCTTAGGAATGAAGCAAGGGTCATAATAAGGAATATAATAAACGCAAAGAGAGAGGGAACTATGTATGCCCGTAGTTTCTCCATAAAAACATCAAAAGTAGATTGGGCAGGCTTAATCATTACGTCGTAAAAATAGTTAATTTTGAAAAAACAAAAACAGAAATCCATGCCGGAGTTGCAAAAAGAAGTGGAACGCAGATACCTAACCGTAGGGGACGCAAGTCAGGAGTTAGCGTATGAGCCAACATCAATTGTGGTAGGAAAATTCTTTACCCGTTTCTTTTCTGAG
>Ga0114981_10001489_pt1 | contig 15325 bp, 17 predicted proteins | sample S_140806_MF_Meta_FD_87028 | JGI IMG/M metagenome (GOLD analysis project Ga0114981, IMG submission 87028) | Freshwater microbial communities from Lake Simoncouche, Canada to study carbon cycling - S_140806_MF_MetaG | ecosystem: Environmental > Aquatic > Freshwater > Lake | place: Lake...
TAGGCTGGCCTCTTTTGGCGGCCCTGTTGCACACCGGCGGTGCCGCCGCCCTGGCGCTGTTGCTGACCTGGGTGTTGCTGGCCACCCGGGGCCGGCTTGGCGGTTGGTCCTCTCCTGATCCCGCCGCTTTTGGAATCCGTGCATGAGTGCCCCTGCTTCTCCCCGTCCGACCTCGGTCTACAGCCAGTTCTACGCGCTGACCAAACCACGGGTCGTGCAGTTGATCGTTTTCTGCGCGCTGATCGGCATGGTGCTGGCCGTGCCGGGCTGGCCAACCCGGGCTGAGCTGTGGCTTTGGCTGCTGGCTAGCCTGGGGATCTGGCTGGTGGCGGGGGCGGCCGCTGCTTTCAACTGCATTGTGGAACAGGGCATTGACGCCAAGATGAAGCGCACCGCCTGGCGGCCCACTGCCAAGGGGCAACTCGGCAATGGCCAGACCCTGTTGTTTTCGGCTGTGCTGTGCGCCCTGGGGTCGGCGTTGCTTTACATCTGGGTCAATCCGCTGACCATGTGGCTCACATTTGCCACCTTTGTCGGCTATGCCGTGGTCTACACCGTGATCCTGAAGCCGCTCACACCGCAGAACATCGTGATCGGCGGTGCCTCTGGCGCCATGCCGCCGGTGCTCGGTTGGGCTGCCACGACCGGCGACGTCGGGCCTGAGGCGCTGATCCTGTTTCTGATCATTTTCCTCTGGACGCCACCGCATTTCTGGGCGCTGGCGCTGTACCGGGTGGAGGACTATCGCAAATCCGGCCTGCCGATGCTGCCGGTGACGCACGGCAATGAATTCACCCGCCTGCAGGTGCTGCTCTACACGGTGGTGCTGTTTCCGGCCTGCCTTCTGCCCTATGTGTACGGCATGAGCTCCTGGCTCTATCTGATTGCAGCGGTTGGCCTGAGCCTTGCTTTTTGTTGGTATGGTTTCCAGCTGTGGCGGGAATACTCTGACGCGCTAGCGCGCAAGACCTTCCGCTTTTCACTGATTCACTTGAGCGCCCTGTTTGCCGCCTTGCTGGCGGATCATTACCTGCTCTAAAGAGTCCATGCAACGACGGTCTGCTATTTCTTTCGTAGCTAAAGCGGCAATACTGACGGGGCTTGGCGGCCTTTTTGTTGCCTGCTCCAATAAAAAACCCGACTTTGCGGCCATCGACATCACCGGCGCCGACTATGCGCGCGGCTTCTCGCTGGCGGACCACAACGGGCAGACGCGCAGTCTGCGCGACTTTGCCGGCAAGGTGGTGGTGGTGTTTTTTGGCTACACCCAGTGCCCCGATGCCTGCCCCACCACCATGACCGAGTTGCTGGAGGTCAAGAAAGCACTGGGCAAAGACGGTGACAGGCTGCAGGCGCTGTTCATCACGATTGACCCGGAACGCGACACGCCAGAGGTGCTGAAGGCCTATGTGGGCAACTTTGACCCCAGCTTTCTGGCACTGATCCCCAGCGCCGAGGCCTTGCCAGCCCTGGCCAAAGACTACAAGGTGTTTTACAAGAAGGTGCCGGGCACCACCCCCACCAGCTACAGCATGGACCATACGGCTGCCAGCTTCATCTATGACCCGCAGGGCAAGCTGCGGCTCTACACCCGCTACGGCAGCGGCGCGGCGTCATTGGCGGCAGACATACGCTTGCTGCTGAAGGGCGCCTGAGCGCTGCCAGGCTACTCCGCCTTGATGCCCTGGCTGGTGATGATCTGGCCCAGTTGGGCACTATCCAGCCTCACCCGGCTGGCCAGCTCTTCAGCGTTGCTGCCCACCACCTGCCAGCCCTGCGTCAGCAGTTTTTGCCGCATCTCGGGCGAGCGCACAATGTCAGCGACCAGCGCCGACAGGCGGGCCACCATGGGCTTGGGCAGGCTGTTGGGTGCCGCCACGGCGTTCCAGATTTCCAGGTTGAAGTCCTTCACGCCGGCTTCGGCCAGGCTGGGCAGCTCAGGCACCAGGGCGCTGCGGCTGCTGGCGGTGATGCCGATGGCCCGCAGCTTGCCCGCCTTCACCAAGGCGCTGGCCAGCGCCGGCGGCAGCAGGCTCAGTTGCAGGTCGCCGCCGATCATCGCGGTGGTGACCTGGGGGTAACCAGGGTAGGGCACATGAACCGCAGCGGTGCCGGTTTTGGCCTTGAAAAGCTCCATGCCCAGGTGTCCGACGGTGCCGACACCTGGGCTGCCGTAGTTCCAGCGGTTGCCGCCGGCGCGGGCCGCCGCCAGAAACTCCTCGGCACTGGCACCTGGCGCATTCGCCGGGGCACACAGGACCAGGGGTGACACGCCAATCAGGCTGATCGGCGTCAGGTCAGTCAGCGGGTCATAGGGCAGCTTGGGGTTCAGCAACCTGGCAATCGTCATATTGCCGTTGATCATCAGCCCAATGGTGTGGTTGTCGCTTGCCCTGGCCACAAAGTCGGCGGCAATGTTGCCGGCCGCGCCCACTTTGTTGTCCACCAACACGGTTTGCCCCAAGGCCCTGGCCAGCGGCTCAGCCAGGGCGCGGGCGGTCAGGTCGGGCGATGAGCCCGCCGGAAAACCTACCACCAGCCGCACTGGCTGGCTCGGCCAGCCCGGCGTGCTTTGAACACTAATTTGGGCTGAAGCCCACGTCAATAAAGCCTGTGATGCTATTAAATATGAAGCAAACTGCCAAAATTTAAGCATTATGTGGAAGTCCCTCTAGCAAGAAAAAGCGCCCGCCCCCCCGGCTGCAACTCAGGCAAAGGCAGCGAGCGTGGTTTTCATTTTCTTCATGGCGGCCACCTCGATCTGGCGGATGCGCTCGGCGCTCACGCCGTATTCGGCGGCCAGATCATGCAGCGTCATGCCGCCCGAGCTGTCGTCGTTGACCTTGAGCCAGCGCTCTTCCACAATTCGTCGGCTGCGCGCGTCCAGCGCTTCCAGCGCCATGGCGATGCCATCGCTGGCCAGGGTGTCGCGCTCGCGCGCTTCAATCATGGCGGTGGGCTCATGGCTGGCGTCGGTCAGGTAGGTGATCGGGCCAAACGCCTCATCACCATCGTCGGACGGGCTCGGGTCCAGCAGCACGTCGCCGCCCGAAAGCCGGGTTTCCATCTCGATCACTTCTTCGCGCTTGACGTTCAGCTCACGCGCCATGGCGTCAATTTGCGACTCGTTGAGCGTATCGCGGTGGGTGCCGCTGTCGCTGGCAGCGTCGTCAGCCTTGAAACGCTGTTTCATCGAGCGCAGGTTGAAAAACAGCTTGCGCTGGGCCTTGGTGGTGGCCACCTTGACCATGCGCCAGTTTTTCAGGATGTACTCGTGGATCTCGGCCTTGATCCAGTGCAGCGCGTAGCTGACCAGGCGCACACCCTGATCCGGGTCAAAGCGCTTCACGGCCTTCATCAGGCCGACATTGCCCTCTTGGATCAGGTCGCCGTGCGGCAGGCCGTAGCCCAAATACTGCCGTGACACCGACACCACCAGCCGCAAGTGCGACAGCACGAGCTTGCCGGCAGCCTCCAGGTCATTGTCATCCTTGAACTTGCGGGCAAACTGCTGCTCTTCTTCCAGCGTCAGCATGGGAAGGCGGTTAGCCGCCGAGATATAAGCGTCCAGATTGCCCAACGGGGGCACCAGTGACCACGGGTTGGCCACCGCCAAAGCACTGCCTGAGGCTGCGAGCTGAGTCGTCATACCAGAACTCCTTGTTGTCATAAATTGAATATTAGCACTCTCTTGGAGAGAGTGCTAACAGGATTAGTTCCGTCCTTGCCAGGCTGATTGACGATTTTCATATTGTTGGCGTTTGTCCATTCACTGCATGAGCGCGGACATAATGAATGTTGTTTGCCACGACTTTGGCGCTAACCTACCCCTATTCCTCACGTTTTGGACATGCCTCAGCATCTGATTGACTCGACGTTCATCACCTGTGGTGTGCTGACGGCTTGGGCGCGCGGCGTGGACCGCTTTGCGTTTGCGCCAGCGGCCCTGCAGCGCCTGCAGGTGGATCGGGAGGTGGTGCGGCGGCACATCGACGCTGGCGCTCCGGTTTATGGGCTGAATACTGGCCTGGGCGGCAACCTGGCATACCGCATTGATGCCAGCGAGGTGGAGGCTTTTCAGGAGCAGGTGATCGTGGGCCGGATGATCGGCATGGGTGCGCCTTTGCCGCAAGACGTGGTGCGAGCGGCGCAACTGGCGCGTGTGATCGGCTTTGCGCGTGGTGGCACCGGGGTCAGCCCAGAAGCGGCGCAGGCGGCAATGCAACTGCTGGACCGAGGCGTGACCCCGGTCGTGCCGATGCTGGGCTCCATTGGCGCGGGTGACTTGGGGCTGTCCGCTCACCTTGCTGCGCCGGTCATAGGGCAAGGCGAGGCATTTTTTCTGGGCCGTCGCTACCAAGGCGCTGCTGCGCTGGAGGCGGCAGGTCTCAGGCCGGTGCGTCTGCAGGCCAAGGATGGCCTGGGGCTGATCAATGCCAGCCCGGTCACTGCGGGCTATGCGGCCCTGATGGCGTCCGACCTGGCGCAGCTGCTGCTTGTGGCCGCTGCGGTTGCCGCCTTGGCCGACGAAGGGTACGCGGCCAACCTGAGTGTGTTTGACCCGCGCATCGCAGCGGCGCGACCTGCCGGGGCCCAAGAGTCGGCCGCAGCGCTGTTCCGGGCGCTGCTGGCCGGTAGCAGCCTTTATGCGGCGCAGCCACGCTCGATCCAGGATGCCCTGTCCTTCCGCACCATGGCGCAGTTATTTGGCTCCACCTATGCCGCACTGGCCATGCTCAGCGACGCGGTGGAGGCCGAGGTCAACGGCATCTCAGACAGCCCGCTGGTGCTTGCGGCCGAGGGTGAGATGCTGTCTTCGCCCAATTTTCATCCTCCCATGATCGCGCTGGCTTTTGACAGCATGGCGATTGCACTCACCCACCTGGCAAGCGCATCGGTGCAGCGCGTGATCAAACTGCAGACGCCTGCCTTGAGCGGTTTGCCGAAGTACCTCTCGCCAGTGGGTGGCGCCAGCGTGGGCTTCAATGCCATGCAAAAGACCGCTGCCGCCCTGCATGCGGAGATCCGTCTCAAGGCCACGCCGGCCAGCCTGGACGCGGTGGTGGTGTCTGACACGGTCGAAGACCACGCCACCCATGCCCTGCTGTGTGTGCGCAAACTTGACGAGCAGATGCGTTTGATGCGCCATCTGGTGGCTGTTGAGGCACTGGTGGCTGCGCAGGCGGTTGACTTGCGAGGCCCTGTCACTTTGGGTGTCGGGGCCCAAGCCGTGTTTGACGCCGTTCGTTCAGCTGTAGCGCCCTTGCACGCGGACCGTCCCTGTGGCCCGGATGCCATGGCTGCACAGGAAGCATTGTTTGCGGGCCTGGTCGCCCGGCAACTGCGCGCGGCGGTGAGCGGCGCGATGGGCGGCCACAAGCTGCGGGGTACCTTGTCCGCAGAGACCGTCCAGGCCCTTGATCCCAACCTGAAACCATGAAGACCATGACCCCTATCCACATCACCTACCTCAACGGCCCCGACATCGAGGCTTTGGCGCTAACCGACGACGAAATACTGCAGGCCATCGAGTCCAGTCTGGCGTCGCAGGGTCGCGGCGAATGTGTCATCGAGCCGCGCATGCACCTGGCCCCCAAGGCCGGGGTGGACGGTCACTTCAATGTATTGCGCGGCGCCATCGGGGCACCGATCAATTTGGCCGGTGTGAAGGTGGTGGGTGACTTTGTCGACAACTACAAGCAGGATTTGCCTTCCGAATTGGGTGTGCTCAACTTGTTCGACCCACGCACCGGAAGCCCGGTGGCCATCATCGATGCCAGTGCCATCACCGACATGCGCACCGGCGCGGTGACGGCCATTGGCGCCAAGTACCTCGCCCGCAAGAACAGCAAGGTGCTGGGCCATATCGGTGCCCGTGGCACTGCCTACTGGAACGTGCGTCTGCTCGACAAGTTGTTCGACTTCGATGAGATCCGCGTCCATTCGGCGCGGCCCGAGAGCCGCAATGCATTCGGCGAGCGGCTCTCCCACGATCTGGGCAAACCGGTGCGGGTGTGCGACAACTGGCGCGACACCGTGGTGGGGGCAGACATTGTGGTTGAGGCCTCGCGCCTGCGCGAACCCGCACCGCTGCTCAAGACCGAATGGATCAAGCCTGGCGCTTTTGTGGTGCCTTACGGCACCATGAGCGCAATTGAACTGAGCCTGACCGACATCATGTCCAAACTCGTGGTGGATGACTGGGGGCAGTGCAAAGGCGGGCAGTTCGGCTCGTTGCGAGCCCACGTGGAAGCGGGCAAGTTGTCGGCACAGACTTTGCACGCCGAGATGGGACAGGTGGTGGCAGGTCTCAAGGTAGGGCGCGAGAACGATGCGGAAAACATTTTGTTCTGGCACCGCGGCTTGTCCTTGAGCGACATTGCGCTGGGTTATGCCCTGCTGCAGAAAGCGCAAGGTCTCGGTATCGGCCAGCGCTTGCGTTTTCAGTAACCTAAGTTGAGTTCCAGGCAGGATAGAGCCTTATGTTTTTCCAGTGGCCCGATTACCTTTGGCTCATGCTGCTCAGCCTTGCGCTGCCGCTGGCTTATGTGTGGCTGCTGCGCCGCCGCAACAAGGTGGCGGTCCGCTTCAGCAACTTGAGTGTGGTGCAGGCTGCGGTCCAAGGGCGCCAATGGCGTCGGCATGTGCCGCCCGCCCTGATGTGGGTGGCCTGCACGGTCCTGTTGCTGGCAGCGGCGCGGCCCGTGGCGTCCATCCCGCTGCCCTGGGCCCGCTCAACCATCATGCTGGCCATGGACGTGTCGCTCAGCATGCGCGTGTCAGACGTCAAGCCGACACGCCTGGCTGCCGCGCAGGAGGCGGCCAAGCTGTTTTTGCGAGACTTGCCGCGCCAAATAGAAGTGGGCCTGGCCACTTTTGCCGGATCCGCAGAAGTGTCACAGGCTGCCACGCTGGACCGCCCGTCGCTGGTGGCTGCGATTGACGGCTTCCAGATGCAGCGTGGCACGGCCATTGGCAACGCCATTGCAATGAGCGTGGCGGAGCTCTTTCCGGATCACCACATTGACCTGAGCGACATGGCGTACGGCGGCAGGCCACGTGGTCGCAGCCTGGACGACAAGACCAACGGCAAGCCAGAGCCCAAGCAGATCGTGCCGGTGACGCCAGGCTCCTACCCGTCCGCCGCGATCATTCTGCTGACGGATGGACGCCGCACCATGGGCATGGACACGCTGGCAGCCGCCAAGCTGGCCGCCGACCGCGGTGTGCGCATCCATGTGGTGGGGCTGGGCACGCCGGGCGGTGCCAACGCCTACGCCGGGGAGGGCATGGCCATCTACATGCAGCTGGACGAGCCCACCTTGCGCGCGGTGGCGCAAATGACCGGCGGCGACTACCACCAGGCCGATACCTCTGAAAAACTGCGCAGCGTGTACGAAACCCTGGGCTCGCAAATGCAGGTGGTCAAGCGCGAGACCGAGCTGGCCGCGCCGCTGGCCCTGCTGGCCGCCCTGTTGGCACTGGCGGCGGCGGGCTTGTCGGTGCTGTGGTTCGGGCGGATTGCCTAGGAGTCGGGTCAGCGCGCTTTCACGCCTTGGCCCAGGTAATGGGCCACAATGGCGGGGTCGGCAGCCAGCGCTGCGCTCGGGCCTTCATGCACCACCCGGCCCTGCTCGATGACGTAGGCGCGGTCGGTGGCCAGCAAGGCCTGGCGTGCATTTTGTTCGACCAGCAGAATGGTCAGTCCCTGGGCATTGAGCATGCGCAGTGCCTCGAACACCTGGATCACGATCACCGGTGCCAAGCCCAGGCTGGGTTCATCCAGCAGCAACAGACGTGGCGCACCCATGAGTGCCCGGCCAATGGCCAGCATTTGCTGTTGGCCGCCGCTGAGTGAGCCGGCACGCTGCTCCCGGCGCTCTTCCAGTATCGGAAACAAGGCGTGGATGCGCTCCAGCGAGTAGGTGGAGGCCCTGCCAGACAATGCAGTTGCCCCCAGCGTGAGGTTTTCACGCACACTGAGATTGGGCAGGATCTGGCGCCCTTCGGGTACCTGCAGCAACCCTTGGCGTGCCACGTGCCAGGGGGCAACGCCCACCATTTCCTGGCCCATGAAGCGAATCGATCCCGCCGTGGGTCGCACAACACCGCTCAGACAGTTCAATAAGGTGGACTTGCCCGCCCCGTTGGGCCCGATCAAGGCCACAAACTCGCCCTCGTGCACGGTCAGGGAGGCGCCACGCAGCGCCTTGATGCCGCTGTAGGCGGCGCTGACATCGTTCACCGACAGGATGGCGGGTGAATCGGACGGGGCATGGCGCGCGGTGTTCATGCGGGTGTCAGGTGCCCAGGTAGGCGGTGATGACCGCAGGGTTGTTGACGACTTCAGTGGGCGTGCCGGATGCAATCATGCGGCCACTGTCGAGCACGTAGATGTGGTGGCAGAGCTGCGTCACAAAACGCACGTTGTGTTCAATGAGCAAGACGCCCATGCCCTCTCGCGCCAGCCGGGTGAAGATCTCGCCAAGTTCAGCTGCCTCTACATCGTTCATGCCGGCCACCGGTTCATCGAGCAGGATCAAGGCGGGTTCGGACGCCAGGGCACGCATCATTTCCACACGGCGCTGGTGGCCATAAGCCAGGCCACCGGCTTCGTGCTCAGCCAGGTGCGCCATGCCGAAGAGTTCCAGCAAAGCCAGCGCCCGCGCGCGCAGGCTGACGGTCTCGTTGCGGGCGGCCGGCAGGCCGAGCAGGCTGGCGAGCGTGCTGGATCTTTCACGGCGATAGAAACCGATCATGACGTTATCGATCACGCTGGCCTCGGTCAGCAGCCGGATGTTCTGAAAAGTGCGGGTGATGCCAGCCCGCGCGACCATGTGCGCTGGCGCCTGTGTGATGTCTTGCTCGCCAAAGCGGATGTGGCCCTTTGACACGGTGAGGATGCCCGTGATGAGGTTGATCAGCGTTGTCTTGCCGGCGCCGTTGGGCCCAATCAGGCCGGTGATCCTGCCCGCCGGCACCTGCATGCTGATGTCGGCAACCGCATCGACGCCGCCGAAACTCTTGGAGACATGATCAATGGACAGGGCGGTCATTCGCGCGGCTCCGGCGGCGTGAGGCGGGCGATGCGGCGCCGGCGCAAAGCGAGCAGGCCGGTGTCAACGATGCCACGCGGCAAAAATGCAATCACCAGCATCAGGATCGCGCCATACAGGGCCATGCGATAGTCCGCCAAGGGCCTGGAGATTTCAGGCAGCACCAGCAGGATGGCCGCGCCGACGATGGGGCCAGCGACTGAGCGCCGACCGCCCAACACCACGTATGACAGCGCCGCAATCACTGCTGGAAAACCAAAGGTGGCCGGAAACAGGGTGAAGCTCTGGAACGCCTCTAAGCCCCCAAAGAGACCCGCAATGGCGCCGCTGATCGCGAAGGCCAGGGCTTGGTGAAAGTTGACCGACACCCCCAGCGAACTGGCCACCGCCTCGTTTTGGCGGATCGCCTCAAAGGCGCGACCCAAGCGGGTGGCACTGATGGCGGTCATGAGGTAGACCACCAAGACCAGGGCGATCAGTGTTTCAACGGTGCCCACCAAAGTCGGGATGGCGTTGAACCCCATCGCGCCGCCCGTCAGACTGTCCGAGAACAGCGCAATGGCCATCACCACTTGCACAAAGGCGAGGGTGGCAATGGCCTGAAACACGCCACGCAAACGGGCCAGTGGCCATGACAGCAGCAGGCCAACTGCCGCTCCCAGCACCAGTGCTCCCAGCAACGAGGCCAGGTAGTGCCAGCCCAAGCGGGTCGTCAAAATAGCCGCAGCGTAAGCCCCGATCGAGGCCATGCCGGCCGTTGCCACTGAGAACACGCCGGCCCGCATCACCACCCATTGGCTCAGAGCGTAGCCCGAACCGATCAAAAACACGTTGAACAGGTGGTGGTAAGTGTTGAGGAAATCACTCACCGCTCGGCCCTCATGGCACCCGCTGTCTCCTTACCGAACAGGCCATAGGGCCGCACCAACAGGATCACAAAGAGCAGCGAGAAGATGATGGCATCGGTCAGCCCCGCCGGCAGGTAGGCGGCGGTGAGGGTCTGGATCATGCCGAACAGCAAGCCGGCAATCATGGCGCCCGGGATGCTGCCCATGCCGCCGAGCACAATGACCACAAAGCCGCGCAGCAGAAAGGGCTCGCCCATGGTGAACTGGATCGAATTGAAGGCCAGCCCGATCAACACACCTGATGCACCGGCCAGCGCGCCGGACAAGAAGAAGGTCTGGAAATACACGACATTCGGGTTCACGCCCGACAAAACGGCCGCGCGTTCATTGCCCGACACGGACCGAACCCGCGTACCCAATGACGTACGGTACAAGTACCAGAACAGCACCAGCATCAGAACGAAAGCCGACACGGCCATGAACAGTTGCAACAGTGAAACACGCAGCCCGGCAAACTGAAAAATTTGCACCGGAAAAGTCTCAAAGGGGAAACGCAGCACCTCGGACGCCGAAATTTTCTGGGCAAAGGTCACGATGATGAGGTCGGCGCCCAGCGTGGAAATGATTGCGCCAAACTCGGCCTCGCCCGACTTGCGTAGGCGCCGGAACGCGGTGATCTCGATCAGCACCGACAGCAGTCCGCACACCACAATGGCCAGCAACACGCCCGCCCACAGCGGGAAACCCGCCAGCACGCTGTAAAGCGCCACAAAGGCCCCGGTCATGAACACCGCGCCATGCGCAAGGTTCATCAGGTGGTGAATCCCAAAAACCAAGGTGAAACCAAGCGCAAACAGCGCGTACACACCACCGACCACCAGCCCGTTCAGGAGTTGTTGTGCCAGCATGTCAAATTGCGGCCGCTTCGACGGTATTCGCGGCTTGGCTGTTGGCGCCCACGCCCGTCAGTAGTTGCGATGTCATCGAACCAATACCTTGTCTTGTGCCCACAGCCCTGAAAAAATGCAAAAAACCGTTGCATCCGTCTGACGAACGTCAGCAGGCACTGTAGCGGAACTGGGCGCCTGTGATGGCCTTTTTTTTCTAGGGAAACCCCTATGTACGCGACCCAGTTTGGCTGAAATACTACGAAATCGTTGGATGTTTGACAACTCACCACAAGGCACGCCATGAAACTACCCGTCGCACTCACCCTGGTGGCGCTCGCCACCGCTGTCTCATCGGTTTCGGCGCAAGAAATCGCCATCGGCGTCCCTGTGTCCCTGACCGGGGTTTACGCCTTTGTCGGTACCGCTGCGGTCAAGGGCTTGCAAATGGCTGTGGACGAAATCAATGCCGGCAGCGAAGCCGGCCCCGGCCGCACGCTCAAACTGGTGATCGCCGATGACGGCTCCAACACCAACCAGACGATCACGCTTGTCAACCGCCTTGCCAATGTTGACAAAGTCATGGCCATTGCCGGTCCGAGTGCCTCGCCCACCGTATTGGCGGTGTCGCCTGTGGTCAATCAGTTGCAGATCCCCATGCTGGGCATTGCGGTCACGCAGGCTGTCAACAAGGCCGGCCCCTGGTCCAACCGGGTGCTGAACTCGCCCACCACACTGATGACCGTGCTGTCCAACTACACGCTGGACACCGTCAAGCCCAAGAGCATCATGACGGTTGCCAGTCGCGATAACGACGGCGCGGCTGCCCAGACCAAGGTGATTCGCTCGGTGCTTGACGGCAAGGTGTCCTTCATGCCTGAAGAGAGCGCCATGATGGCCGAGACCGACTTCTCGGCGCTGTCCACCAAGATTGCCAGCCTGAAACCTGATGCTGTGATGATCACCATGAATGATTCAGCCGCTGCCAACATCATTCTGCAGGCCAAGCAGGCCGGCGCCGCGCCCAATTTGCGCTTCGTTGCCAACAATGCGGCCGCGTCCGCCAGCTTCCTGCGCATCGGCGGCAAGGCGGTTGAGGGTACCCTCATTGGCACCGACGCCTTCCCCGAAATCCGTACCGACGCCTTGGCGAAAACCTTTGTAGCCAACTACCAGAAGAAATACAACGCCGTGCCAGATCAGTGGAATGCGGTGGGTTACACCATTGGCAAGCTTTATGGCCATGCCCTGGCCAACGTCAAAGGCGCCGTGACCCGCCAGAGCCTGAACGATGCCGTGATCGCCACCCGCAACTTCCCGGTGGTGCTCGGCAGCGGCAAGGGCAACTTCAGTTTCGCCGGCGCTGAACGCGAGCCTACCTATGAACCTATCCTGATCACGGTAAAAGACGGTAAGTTCATCCCCGCCCAGTGAGCCTGGCGGCGCATGAGGACCCTCCCGCGCGGGCGGCAGTCCTCGCGATGCAGGCCGCTTTACGCAGCCAAGGCGCCGCGGCTGATGCGATGTCTGTGGTGAGGGCCCACATCGCGGCTGTGCGTTGCGGTGACCCTGTGCTGATGTCTGCCGACTACGCCGAGACTGCCCGCATAAAGCGCGGCACGATGGTGGTTGTCCCGCGCGAGTATTTTCCCAGCGCCCTTCAGCGCATGGGCAGCAGCGTGCTTGTTGTGCATGACTTAAGCCAGCTGAGCGCTGGCGACCAGTCATCCGGTGCGCTCATCGTGATGCATTGGGCGCTGAGCGGGGGCGCCGCCCATGGGACTCGTGGGACCGACACGTTCACCGTTGTCGGTGATCTCATCACGCACCAGCAGGTGGACTTGCACACGCCCGACTTCTGAAAGCACCGCACCGCAGGGGCCGCACCCACCCCAGGTTTTTCAAGCGCACGCCTCGCCATGCGCTGCCGCCACCAACTCGTTGAGAATCCCACAGGATTGCGCTTTATGGGTGCCTGTGCATCGGGCGCGCAATTGCAGCAGCTGCTTCTCCAAGGCCTCCATGCTCCTGAGGCGTGCACGCACTTTGAGCAGCTGTTGCTCCACCAACAGGTCCACATCGCTGCACGGCGCATTGGGTCGATCTACAAAATCCAGCAAGGTCGCCACCTGGTTGAGCGACATTTCCAGCGCGCGACAGTGTCGGATGAATGACAGGCGCTCCAGATGCGACACGTTGTAGTCGCGGTAGCCGTTGTCCTTGCGCGCCGGCGCTGGCAGTAAGCCTTGCTTTTCGTAGAACCGTATTGTTTCAATATCGACACCCGTGGCGCTCGAAAGCTGCTTGATCTGCATCTGGCACACCCTTTCAAAAAAATGTGTTGACACTGTAGCAACTACAGGGTTTTTAATCCAGACTTCAAATCATTCCTGCTTTAAACCTTTAGAGCCCGCCATGTCTGCCCACACCTGCCAACACGAAACTCCTGCGCCAAGCCAAATCGTCAACCTGGCGCTTTACCGCAAAGTCCTTTGGATCGCGCTCGGAGTCAATCTGGCAATGTTTGTCGTGGAGGTCGTCGCGGGCGTGGGTTCAGGGTCTTTGTCCTTGCTGGCTGACGCCATTGACTTTGCCGGTGATGCGTTGAATTACGGCGTGTCTTTGGCAGTGCTGGCCACTGCGTTGGCTTGGCGCTCCCGCGCTGCCATTGCCAAAGCCATCAGCATGATGGGCTTTGGTCTTTTCATCCTTGGACAAGCCGTCTGGGCTATGTGGCATGGCACTGTGCCGCATCCGATGGCCATGGGCGGCGTTGCAACACTGGCATTGGTTGCCAACATCAGCGTGGCCTGGATGCTCTATGCCTTCCGCGAGGGCGATGCCAATATGCGCAGCGTGTGGCTGTGCTCGCGCAATGATGCGCTGGGCAACCTGGCCGTCATGGCCGCAGCAGTGGGTGTTTTTGGCACCGGCAGAGCCTGGCCAGACCTGGTGGTGGCAGCCTCAATAGCGGGCTTGGCACTGCATGGCGGCTCGTCTGTATGGCGCCAGGCGCGCAGAGAAATGACTGAGCCAGGTGCTCTTGCAGGGAATCACCATGCACACTGAAGTTCAGCCCCCTTTGTTCTTTTTGCCCCTGTCGTGGCCATTCCTGCCTTCATGGCCGCGGCGCTCTTCGTAGCGCTCGCGGACCCAGTCTTCCTGAACAAAATAAACCGGCTGGCCGCAGGCGTTGTAGCGTCTGCAATGCTTGGCCCAGTTGTTCTGATGACCTGGTGGCACATACAAGTAGATCGGCTGCTGGTAGACGGCGACAGGTGATTGCACGATCACCACCGGCTGTGGATAGACGATGCGGGGCTGTGGAAACTCGCCAATGTCGATGCGGCCATAGACACCGGGCTGGTGGATGCCAATTGACACCCCAACGCTGGTTTGAGCGATAGCCGGCGCCAGAGCGAACGCGCTCAAGGCCAGTAACAGAAGTCTTTTCATCGCGGCTCTCCAAAAGTCTGCCTGTGTGGTCCTGCCTCTCAAGGGTTGGCCCAGGAATAGACCAGCCCGATAGACAGGTGGTCGATATCGCCACGGCTGCCCACGGCGTCGTCGATGCGGTAGCGTTCCAGTTCTGCACGAAAGGCCAGCGCCTCCGCCATCTGGTATTTCAGGCCGACACCGATTTTGGGGTTGAGCTGACTCGTGTCGGGGTTGGGGCTGCTGACGGTGACTGCACCGGTGGCCGTGAAATGGTCGCGAGCCTCGGCGTAGTTGGCACCCAATTTGGCGAACAGGCTGAACTTCTGGTTGATTGGCGCAATCAGCACCGCATCCAGGGCCAGGCCACGCAGGCGGATCTCGCCGGTGAGCGTGCCGGTCGGCGTGGTGTTGGCGGTAAAGCCATATTTTCCGAGCTCAAAAAAGCTCCCTTCTAGTGCAAAGTTAGGAGTGAACTGGTAACCGCCGAACACCTTGTAGGCATTCTGCCGGTTGTCCTCGGTGATGCTGGCGTTGGGGAAGCCCCCATTGGTCAGGTTCTCCAGAATGCGCGTGGTGTTGATCGACGCCTGGGTTGTCCCCGCGCTGGCACCGATGTACCACGGCGTGCTTACTTGGGCTACGGCCCAGGAGGGGGCCAACAGCCCGATGGCCAGCAGGCTGAGCGCGATACCGCGGCTTGGGTTGGTGCTTGATGTCATGGTGATCTCCAGGGTGTCAGGGGGTGGGGTTTAAGGGGCAGGCACATCGATGCGGGTGTTGGTCATGGTCACCCCAGCCGTCAGGGCGATGGCACGGCCGTTCAGCGTGGTCAGCACGGCGGTGGGCGGGGTGCCGCCGGTGGTAGATATGGTGATGGAAGCGTCAGCCAGCAGGGTCCCCACCATGGTGGCCCCGGTGCCAATCGTGGCGCCTGCTGGCACGTACCAAAACACGTTCTTGGCCTGAGCCCCATTGATCAACAGCACCTGGATCGGCACTGCCGGCGTGGCTGGGCCGGTGACGCCTACGGTCAGTGTGCCGGTACCCGCAGCGGTCTGAAAAACCCACACAGCATCGACGTCACCGCCGGCATCCA
>Ga0114981_10001490_pt1 | contig 15325 bp, 31 predicted proteins | sample S_140806_MF_Meta_FD_87028 | JGI IMG/M metagenome (GOLD analysis project Ga0114981, IMG submission 87028) | Freshwater microbial communities from Lake Simoncouche, Canada to study carbon cycling - S_140806_MF_MetaG | ecosystem: Environmental > Aquatic > Freshwater > Lake | place: Lake...
AATCCAGCAGCCGTTTGACCGCCTCGATGTCCTTTTCGTATGTCGCTTTGTCCTCTGGGTGGACGTACTCGCTGGCAAGGTTGATCTCCAACGTCTCCAGCGTGTCCATGAGCCACTCACGGACAAAGCCGTCCATCATGGCGGTGTTGATCTCAAGTATCATTTCAGTTTCTCCAGTTCCCGGATGGCCAGTTGGATGGCCTGTATCTCGACGCCCATGTCGTGGATGCCGTGGGCGTCTGCGTTGTTGAGGAAGACCTCTGCCATTTTCCAGCAGTAGTGCTGATGCTCACGCAGCTTGGCGATGCGCTCTTCGATCATTTGCGCCTCGCATTGCCAATGGCGGTGATGATTTCGCTGATGCACATTGTGGCGAACAGCGCGATCAGGAACGAGGCTGTAGGGTTGGCGACGATCCAGTTGAGATAGTCGATCATAGCATCATCCCCAGCAGCACGATGCCGGTCACCATTGCGGGGAAGAAGATCATGACGCAGATGATATGGATCACGTCCGCAAGTATGCCGTCAATCTCCGACGCAATGCGACCGACCAGCCACGACAGCACGAAGGCCACGAAGGTTATTCCAAGTGCGCTCATCCTAAATGCTCCTGATCTATAATGGCTGCGGCAATCGTGGGCGGCGACCAATCGTATATCTCTTCGTTCTCCCGCAGCCACGCCACGATCTTGGCGCGCTCCTCTGCGCCGTCGTTCTGACGCCCGTCGTAGTAGCCTCGATCATACTGCGCTTGGCACTCAAGTCGCAGCCGGTCGATCTCCTGCTCGGCGTTGGCAAGCTGCGCCTCAAGCATCTCGATATTACATTCTTTGCAATTAGACCCGGCCCAGCCGTGCTTACAGAAAACGCTCATTTCAAATGCTCCCTTGCTTCGATGGCGTTGGCGCAAGCGTGTCGCACGCCGCACGCTAGTGCGTATGGGTCGATGTCCTTCAGCCACGCCACGATCTTGGCGCGCTCCTCTGCGGCTGCCTGTTCGCGGTGATTGGCGATCTGCCCAGCTTCCCACGTATAGATCAGGCCGCGCCGAATACGTTGGGCAGTTTCATCATCTGGATTACTGAGGCGGATAAGCACTTCACGATCCGCCTCCGTCACCCCAGAGAGGACGTCAATCAAGTCTGCGTCCTGCGCAATCAGGTTGTCCATTGCCCTTGTCCTGTCGCTCATTGCTCTACCTTTCCTGCTAGGGCGGGTGACGCATATGGCTCACTGGCCTTTATCAATTGTTTCTGGGTGTAGTAATCCCCCATCTCATCAGGCCCGACAGCAAGGTAGTGCCAGCCTTGCACGATAGACCTTAGCCGGTCAATCTCCATCGCTTGGGCTTCGCAGTTGGGGCAGTACTGGCTCATGCTGTCAGTCATTTCCCAAACCCCTCTTCCCAAAGTTCGATGGCGCGGACGATTGCGCTCTCTGCGCTCTCATCACTCATCGGAACCAAGCACCCCGCCATCGCCTCCCGCGCGCACAGCAGCTTGCGATCAACGGGCGGCTGTTCGTGCTTGGCGATCATGTCGCAGAGTGCGCGGAAAGCCCCTGACGCATCAAGGTAGCCGCGCATCTGCGCCAGCGTTTTGCCACCTTGCCATTCGCACCGCTTCGCGGCTTCGATCAGCACCCAGTCTTTTGGTGTATCAGTCATTTGCGTCTCCATTCGTGAGGATCAGGTAGATGGTGGTGACCACTATCGCGATCACGGTGAAGAACAGCAGGGGGTCCGGGCCGGTCATGCTGCGTCTCCCTTGCGAACTGGGCGCTTGCGCGGCTGCTTGTCCTTGCTGCCCAGTGGGCGACCGGCCTTGCCCTTGGGCTTGGCTGCGTCCTGCTCATCGTCGAGGCTGACAAACAGCGTGTTGATGATGTCGAACGATGCGTAAATGACCGTCTCTACGTCCAGCCAGATGGCCAGCAGGACCAGACGCTCTGCGATCCATTTCTTCATGTCATTGTATCCCTTCTAAGTGTTGAAGTGCCTGACGCACGTCGCGCAGGCGGTTGAGTGACGCCCTGTGGTCGCTGGGCGAACGCGATAGTGTTACAAATCTAGACTTGCCGCCGGTCCCTGTTCTTCTTCAGGAGGCCGAGCAGGTTGAGGACGGACGTGTGGTCGCGGTTGATCTTGGCCCCGATCTGCGTTGAGGACAGACCCTCAGCCCGCAGGGCGTAGCAGACGTAGCGCCGCGCGATCACGGCGTCCCGGTCTCGGGCTGGGCCACGTATCGCGGCGACGGTAGTGTAATGTGCGTAGGCGACCTCCTCCATGATGCGGTCGATACGCTCCGATGGCATTTCCATTACTTGGCTGCTCCGGCGGCATAAGCCGCTAGTTGCGCGTTGAGGTGCTGGTCGAGGATTGCGGGGCGCGGGTAGAAGTCGCCAGTTGCGATGGCAACGAACGTGCCGTTCTCAACGATGCGCTCCAGTTCCTCCAGCGCCAGACCATAATAGTCCGGGTTGATGTCCTCATCGACTTCGTGGCTGGTGCAGTGGTGGTCGACGCGGCTCAGGTGCTCCGGCTGATACAGGCCGTTGTTGAGGCAGATGTTGTAGAGCGCCTTGTCGAACTGCTGTGCGGTCATAAGTGTCATGTCGTTGTGTCCCTGTAGTGTTACTGATGGGTCTGTGTATAAATAGGATATTGGGGATTGCAAGAGGCTATTTTGCCGAGACCTCCTCGATCATATCGAGCAGCTTGTAGGCGGGGAGCGTGATGGTCTGCACGCCCTCCTCCGACGAGATGGTGACGGAGAGGGTCATGCCGCTGTGCAGGGCATGAACCTCCTTGTCGCTGATCTTGAACGACTTGGACTTGAAGCCGCCCTTCTTGTCGGCCTTACGCAGGGTGATGGAGCGGATCACTTGGTGCGCTCCGTCAGCATCTCGTCAGCGTACATATACGCGCTCTTTGCGTACTGTTCTGGGTACGCGTCGCGGGTGTGATCGGCCAGCATACCAGCCAGCGCCTGTCCGGCGAACCAGTCGCGCAGTGTCATACCTGTGCTACCGGCTGTTGGAAACGCGGGTTTGGTCGTTTTAGTCGTCATGTTTATTCTCCTAGTTGTCGTATTGCAGTTGGCGGGCAAGGTCGCTGTCGCTTGAGTAGAGCATGGCTTTCATCTTGCGGGTGGCTTTCACTTCGTATTGGCGGACGCGCTCCCGTCCTATGCCGAGTTCCTCACCGATGTCGGACAGTTCGCGGTTGGCTAACCGCCCTGACATTACAGCGCGCTCACGCGGGCTGAGGTTGTGCATCAGGTGCTCAAGTTCCCGCTTCAGCCACACAGAACGCTCTGCGCTGGGCGCGGCAAGCATTGCCACCGTTTCCTCTTCGACAAACATCTCGGACGAGTTGTGTTTGAGGCTCATCGTGCGCTGGGCGTCGGTGAACAAGTCGTCGGGGTCGCACTTCAGAGCCGCCGCGACGTTGTAGACGAGGTCGGTGTAGTCTCCCTTCTTCTCCTTGTAGGGCTTGATCTTCATGGCAATCAGTCGGACTGCGTCGTTGTAATTAACGCCAGCCACTTTCGCCAGTTCAGGGATGCTTGGTATGCCGAGTTCGCGCATACGGCTTAGGATGCGACCATTACGGATGGTCACCTTGATTGAGTAGTCGGTCACTGTCCTTGCTCCTGTATGTTAACGGCTTCGACCATGAGGGCCGTATGCAATGCGCGCAGTGCACTTAGCCGGTCGAAGTGCTCTTTCCGGTCTTGATCCAAACGGTCGAGGTTGCCGGGGTAGTCCCTACCGTTCGGCGTGGCCTGCTTGAGCGCCTCAATGGCGTCCATCAGGTGGTCCATCGCCTTGCGGCGGGGGTCGATCAGATCGTCCTTGCTGCTGCCGTTGATGTTGATAGTCGGTGAGATGTGGCGTTCTATGGTCATGTCGGTGTCTCCTGTTGCTGATGTGGTGGGGGCCGCAGCCCCCTGTGGCTTAGTCGCTGGTTACCACGCCGTCCTCAACGACCGTGGTGATCAAGCCCTCGTCGGGCCAGCGGCGGTCAATCACGCGGTATGGGTAGCTGTAACGCTTACTCAAGGCAATGGCGGTGTCGAGCGCCTCAATGCCTAGTCTGAACTGGGCGACGGGCACCCACTGATGTGTCGCGGTGCATTTGGCTTCTAGGTCGATGTTCATGTCATTGTGCTCCTTGGGTGTGGTGGGGGCCGCAGCCCCCGGTTGGTTAGCGGGCGATGCTGGTTACGCCGCCGCGTGGGCCGATCTGAACGTGGGCTTCGTCGCGGGCAAAGATGGCGGCCAGCGTGTGCTCGTCGTTGGGCAGGCCAGCTTCGACGTACAGCGTGACGTAGCTGTAACCGTTGTAGCGGCTGATGCGGAGCGTCTTGATCTCTTTGCGATCACCGACGGTATCAGCGATGACGCGCTCTGCTGCCTTGCGCTGTGCTGCGGTGAGGTCGTCAAGCGTAACAACCTTGGTGGCTGCTTCCATTTCGGCGATGAGGATGTCGAGGTCGGTCATGTCAGTGTGTCCCTTCGTTGCTGTTGAAGTGACGAATAAACTAGGTGGTTGCAGTGGTCAACCCCTGCATGTTGTTTTTTACAAATAAATTTTTAGGCCGTGCAATTGGGTGGTTGGCACCGTCTGTTTTTCTGCAATCTTGTGGTTGGCACCATGACTGAAAAAGTCCCACGGGACGAGATGGGTCACGGTGTAAACCCTGTTCCGTCTGACCCTTCTGTGGGGGTCGCCGTTAAGGCGGCCCCAGACGGGTCGAGATGGGACACCCCCCAGATGGCGTGGGTGGTTCAAAAACGAGACGGTGCCAACGCAGTGGTTGCAGACCCTCGGACACCGATCTGTCCACCTCGCACCATCACATCAGATGGGTCACGGTTGTGTTGCATTACTCATCACGGTGGTGTATGGGCGGTGGTGCATACAGAGGAGAAACAAAAATGAAACTCGTGTTTGGTGACAAGAAACTTTCGCCGTTTGCGCCTCGTGTTGAGGTGCTCATCAGCGAGTATGCCGACGACCTGTCTCTGGTCGGTGGCCGCATGACGCACGCTGAGTTTGTGGACTACTGCGTCGAACGGATGCCGAAGCCTGAGAAACCCAAGCGTGACCTGCGCCGCCGCGACATTGAGCGTTCAACGCAAAACATGCTCGATAAGGACCGGCTGCCGATGCGCGCAGACGCTGAGTTCTTTTACTTTGACAGCGTCCTAAGCCCTCTGGAGGTGGATGCAAAGCGCGCCCCTCGCCACAAAGCGCAGAAGGTTGCCGAGAAGAGTAAGACGTATCAAGGCCGCCCACCGAAAAAGGGTTGGGACTTTGTGTCAGCCATTGAGACTGATGAAACGTGGTGGTCCGTGTTCGTGAAGACGCAGACGTCGCCGGACTGGACTACGTTTAAGGTATGCGCGCAACGGCCTGTGCCGTCTAAGGGTAATTATTGGTTGTCGTGGTCGGGCACCCGCTTTGCTGGTGGGGGTGATTTTGATAAACTTGTCGAGCAGCGGCCTGAGTTGCGGGCCGCCGTTCAGCGTGCTCTGATCGAGCGTGAGTGCAGCGATCTGCTGTGATCACCTTGCGGATCGCGCCGCTCGATGCTATTTGTGCGACTGAGACACACATCGAGCGGAGCACGCAGGACCGATGACCGGGCGACCAAGCACATTCACCGAAGAGATGGGTAGCCTCATCTGCGAGAGGCTCACCGAAGGGACAAGCCTGCGCAAGCTGTGCAAGGAGCCAGAGTTCCCGAATGCGTCAACGGTGTACGTGTGGCTGGACCGCTTCCCCTCCTTCGCAGAGCAATACGCGCGCGCTCGGGAAGCCGCCACGGAGGATATGCTTGAGGCCATCCTCGAGATCGCCGACGACCCGACAATCGACACGCAGGACAAGCGCGTCCGCATCGACACACGCAAGTGGGCGATGGGCAAGCTGAAGCCGAAGAAGTACGGCGACAAGTCCACGGTCGATGTCGGGAACAAAGACGGCGAGGCGCTCAAGACCGAGCACAAGACCGAGGTGGACGAGGTCGCCCTGACGCTGGCCCTGTCCAAGGCCATCCGCAACCAGAAGGACGCCGAATGATCCGCCTGTTCGTCAACCCGTGGCGTCGCATCCGCGACCTCGAACAGGCAGCGGCCAAGCATGACCTCGAACAGCGCGCGCTCAACTACGCCCTGCATCTGGCCAATGAGCGTTACGACAAGATACGCGAAGCCAACGCCCAACTGCGTGAGACGCTGACCCTCTACCGGAACGCATGACCGCCGCACCTGCTCAACACGACCGGAAAGTCTTCCTCCAGTGGCAAGACGCGTGGCGCGGCACGTCGCGACCGAACCAGCGTATGCTTGAGGAGGACTGGACCGAGTATGGCTTCCTCGCAGGGCGCGGCTTCGGAAAGACACGCGTCGGGGCCGAGTGGATCACGCGCGCCGCATATGAAGACCCGTCGGGCTTCGATAGCTGCGTGATCGCGCCGACCTATCAGGACGTGAAGTTCACCTGCTTTGAGGGCGAGAGCGGCATCCTGTCCGTCTTGCCTGCCGACTTGCTGGTTGACTACAACAAGACCGACACGATCATCAAGATGCGCAACGTCGTCGGCGGCGTGACCACGATCCGGGGCTTCACGGCTGAGAAGCCTGAGCGACTGCGCGGCCCGCAGCACTGCCGTGGCTGGTTCGACGAGTTGGCCGCGTGGCAATACGACCAAGACACATGGGACATGGCGATGTTCGGTATGCGTCTGGGCGACAAGCCGCAGGTGCTGTGGACCACGACACCGAAGCCCAAGGAGATGATCCGCAAGCTGTCCGCGCCGAAGGAGGGGCGCATCGTCGTCTACGGCTCGACGTTCGACAACAAGGCGAACCTGCCTGACAGCTTCTTCAGCCAGCTTGAGCAGTATGAGGGCACGACGCTTGGCCGTCAGGAACTGTACGGCGAACTGATCGACCCCGAAGAGAGCGGCATCATCAAGCGTAGCTGGTTCCGCCTATGGCCCGCGAAGAAGCCGCTGCCCGCGCTGGACTACATCATCCTGTCGCTGGACACTGCCTTCACCGAGGCGACATACGACAAGAAGAAGGGCGACGCCGACAGCACGGCGTGCGTCGTGCTCGGCAGCTTCCACGACAAGGAAGGCGCGTCCCACCTGATGGTGCTCGACTGCTGGTCCGAGCAGATGGGGATGCCCGACCTGATCAAGCGCGTGAAGCGCGAACTCAACGTGGCCTACGGCGACGATCAAGACACCGCGCTGATCAAGCCGATGTTCGGCAGCGGCAAGCCGATCACGTCGGGCCGCAAGCCTGATATGTGCCTGATCGAGGACAAGGGCAGCGGCATCAGCCTGCGCCAGATGCTTGAGCGTGAGGGCATCGACGCCTACGCCTACAACCCCGGACGCGCCGACAAGCTGGCACGCCTGCACATGGTCAGCCACATCTTCTCACGCCGCCGTGTCTGGCTGCCTGAGAGCGACAAGTTCGCGGGTCAGCCCCGCACTTGGGTCGAGCCGATGCTGGCGCAACTGTGCGCCTTCACGGGTCCGGGCAGCGTCAAGCACGACGACTACGTGGACGCCATGTCGCAGTGCGTGCGCCTCGCAATCGACAAGGGGCTTGTCTCTGTGCTAAAGGACAAGCCGAAAGACATCGACCGGCCACCACCGAAGCCCATCGCCAATCCGTATGGCCAGTAAGGACAAGTCATGAACGAAGACGATATGCTGCCGGAAGACGAACTGCCCGAGGGCGAGATGGTTGAGATCGACGACGCCGAAGAGAGCGACGTCGAAGACACCGAGGACGGCGGAGCCATTGTCACGCTCGACGAGGACGTGCCGCCCAAGGCCGACGACGAGTTCTACGACAACCTTGCCGAGACGATGCCTGAGAAGGAACTCAGCAGCCTGTCGTCCAAGTTCCTTGAACTGATCAGCAAGGACAAGGAAGCGCGCAAGAAGCGCGACGAGCAATACGAAGAGGGCATCCGCCGCACCGGCCTCGGCGACGACGCACCGGGCGGCGCGCAGTTCAACGGCGCGTCGAAGGTCGTCCATCCGATGATGACCGAGGCGTGCATCGACTTCGCGTCACGCGCCATCAAGGAACTGCTGCCGCCGCAGGGTCCGGTCAAAGACCTGATCGAGGGCGAGATCACCGTCGATAAAATCCAGAAGGCCAAGCGCAAGACGGCCATGATGAACTGGCAGTTGACCGTCCAGAGCCAAGAGTTCCGCAGCGAACTGGAGCAGGTGCTGACGCAGGTGCCGCTCGGCGGCGCGCAGTATCTCAAGCTGTCGTGGGACGAGGCGCGCAACCGCCCCGGCTTCCTCGGCGTCATGATCGACGACATGTATCTGCCGTTCGCCGCGACCAACTTCTACACGGCGCAGCGCAAGACGCACGTCCAGTATCTGACGCAGCTTGACTATGAGGAGCGCGTCAAGTCCGGCATGTATCGCGAGGTCGATCTGACGCCTCCGGGCCTTGAGCCGGAACGCTCGGCTGCCGACGTGGCCAACGACAAGATCGAGGGGCGCAGCGACACCAGCTACAACGAGGACGGCCTGCGCACCGTGTTCGAGTGCCACGTCACCGCAGACATCGAGGGCGACGGCAACGCGCCTTACATCATCACCATCGACAAGCCGTCGGGCAAGGTGCTTGCGATCTATCGCAACTGGGACTTGGAAGACGAGAGCAAGGAGCCACTGGACTGGTTCGTCGAGTTTCCGTTCATCCCGTGGCGCGGTGCCTACCCGATTGGCCTGCCGCACATGATCGGCGGCCTGTCGGCTGCCGCGACGGGCGCACTGCGCGCCCTGATGGACAGCGCGCACATCCAGAACGTCCCAACGATGCTCAAGCTGAAGGGCGGCACGCGCGGCGGACAGTCGCTGAACATCCAGCCGACGCAGGTTGAGGAGATCGAGGGCGGCCTGAACGTGGACGACGTCCGCAAGTTGGCGATGCCGATCCCGTTCAACCCGCCAAGCCCAACGCTGTTCCAGTTGCTCGGCTTCGTGGTCGATGCAGGCAAGGGCGTTGTCCGTACGTCGATGGACAATCTGGCCGACCAAAACCCCAACGCGCCGGTCGGAACGACACTGGCCCTGATCCAAGAGGGCATGACGGTCTTCTCGTCGATCCACGCCCGTCTGCACGCCGCGATGGCGCGCACGCTGCGCATCCTGCACCGCCTCAACGGTATGTATCTCGACGACGAGGATACCGAGATGGAAGTCGGCGAGGAACTGGCGACGCGCGCAGACTTCAACGGCCCGATGGACGTCGTGCCGGTGTCCGACCCGATGATCTTCAGCGAGGCGCAACGCTTCGCGCAGGTGCAGGCGGTGTCGCAGCGCGCTGCGGCCATGCCGCAACTCTACAACCAGTATAAGGTTGAGGAGCGGCTGCTTGAGACGCTGCGCGTGCCCAACGCGAAGGAACTGCTGGTCCCGCCAGCCGCGCCGAAGCAGCAGAACGCGGTGAACGAGAACGTCACGGCGACGATGGGCAACGGCATCACGGCCTTCCCAGAGCAGGACCACATCGCGCACCTCAAGACGCACTTGGCCTACATGACCAGCCCGATGCTCGGCAGCAACCAGTTGATCGCCCCGGCGTATCTGCCCGTCATGCTCAACCACATCAAGGAGCACATGGCGCTGTGGTATGCGGCGACCGTGCTCGATCTGGCCGAGGAGACGTCCGGCATCGACATCAGCGAGGACATGAAGAACCTGAAGGAGCCAGAGGCCAAGCGCGCCTTTGACCGGATGCTGGCCGAGGCGTCGCTGAACGTCGTTGGCGAGGCGAACGGTATCTTTGAGGCGCTGCCGCCTGTCATCGCGCAGGCAACGCAGTTGATGCAGCAGTTCGCTCCGCAGCCGCCGCAAGACCCGCGCACGGCTATTGAGGGCCAGAAGCTTCAGGCGCAGGCACAGCGCGATCAGGCGCAGATGCAGCTTGAGGGTCAGAAGATGCAGGGCCAGATGCAGCTTGAGGGCCAGAAGATGGCCGCACAGGCGCAGCAGGATCAGATTGAGGCGGCGCTTCAGGCGCAGAAGCTTCAGATTGAGCAGCAGCTTGAGCAGATGAAGCAGGACCGCGAGGACGCCCGCAAGTCGGCGGAGATCAACGCGCGCCTGACCATGAACCAGCAAGACAATCAGACGGCGATGCAGCTTGCACAGGCCGAGATCATGTCTGGCGAACGCATCGCGGTCAGCACAGGAACCGGGATAAACCCAAACCCATAGGAGGCCAACATGGCAGAGAACAACGCGAAGACCGCAACGCCGAAGGGCACCAGCCCGAAGCCGAGCGATAAATTTATGCCGATGCACAAGAAGATGGCAATGGGCAAGATGCCGACCGTAGGCAAGTCACCCAAGACGCCTGCGTGAGGATAGAAACCCTCCTCCAACGCCTTGAGGCAGAGCAGTCAGCAGTGGCTGTTGAGGCGATGGAGAGGCCCTCGGGCAAGACCGAGTTCGACTATGGACGTGTCGTTGGCATCTACGCTGGGTTGCAGCGCGCCAAGGAAGTCCTGCTCAACACGGTAGCCGAAGCAGAGAAACGTGATTTCCTCTAACCTGCAATGGAGCACATATGCAGATCAACGCAAACAGTGTAGAATTTGGCTATGACAGCCTCGATGAAGCCTTCCCGCCATGTGACGCGGGCGTAAAGCCTTTCGGCAGCCGCGTGCTGTGCCAGATCAGGACACCCAAGACGAAGACCAAGGGCGGCATCATCCTGTCCAACGACATCCGCGAGACGGAACATTACAACACGCAGGTAGCCAAGGTGATCGACATCGGCAGCCTTGCGTTCAAAAACCGCAACACAATGGAAAGCTGGCCCGAAGGGTCGTGGTGCGAAGTCGGCGACTTCGTGCGCGTGCCCCGCTACGGCGGCGACCGTTGGTCGGTAAAGACCGAAGGTGGAGAAGAGGCCATCGTCGTGATCTTCAACGACCTTGACTTGGTGGGTAAGGTCACTGGTGACCCGCTTGCCGTCAAGGCTTTCCTCTAGGAGCACAGATATGTCAGACAATCTGATTACAGAAGATGATGGTGACGACGACATTGTCGTCATCGAAGGCGATCCGCCCGTAGCCGACGAGCAGCCGGAGGCGGACGACGCCGACGAGGAAGAGGACAGCGGCGACGAGCGTCTCGGCGACAGCGAGGACGACAGTGACGACGAGATCGTCAATCGTAACCGCGTCAAGCGCCAGAAGCGTCAGGCCGTGCGTCAGCGGGCCAAGGAGCGTGCAGACGCTGAACTTGCGCTGCTGCGTGAACAGAACGACGCCCTGCTGCGTCGCGTCTCGGCCATTGAGGGCAACACGCTTGCCAACAACGTCAGTGCCATCGACCAGCGTTTTAATCAGGTCCAGAACGAGATCAAGCAGGCGGAAATGATCATCGCCCGCGCGGTCGAGGCTGGCAACGGTGAAGACGTGGCGGCGGCAATGCGCCTGCGTGACGACGCGCAGCGCGAGGCAGCCCAGCTTTGGCAGACCAAGCAGCAGGTTGAGCAGGTCCGCGAACAGCACGCCAATCCGGGACCGGACCCGCGTGTTGTAAACTACGCCAAGGAATGGATGCAGGCCAATCCGTGGTATGACCCCGCTGGACGTGACGAAGACAGCGCCATCACGAAGGCTATCGACAATCAGCTTGCAGCCGCAGGCTATGACCCGAAGTCGTCTGAGTACTGGCACGAACTGACCCGCCGCGTGGCTGCGCGCATCGGTGACGACAGCCCATCTGCACCGGCCAAACGCAAGGCACCGCCGACCGGAACGACGCGTGAGCACGCGCCCGTTTCGACCAAGAAAGAAATATACGTGACACCCGAACGGAAACAGGCTATGATTGAAGCTGGTATCTGGGATGACGTTCCGCGTCGTAACCAGATGCTAAAGGCTTATCAGGCTTACGACAAAAGTTCGGCTAACTAAAAGGAGTATGCCAACATGACGCAAGTATCTGATGATCGCCTGAAAAAGGAAACCGATGTAGGTCGGCAGGGCCGCGAAATCGTAGACCGTCAGGTCGCCGAAAATCGCGAAGTCTCTGAAGACGACCGGCTCGAAATGTTCCGCGCACAATTGTTTAACGACGCACTTCCCGATTTGCCGGATTTGCCGGGTTACCATGTGTGCTGGCTCACGACGACAAACCCTCGTGACCCGATCCACCGTCGCATCCAGCTTGGATACGAGCCAATCAAGGCAGCGGAGGTTCCGGGCATGGAGTTTGCCTCAATCAAGACGGGCGAATGGTCCGGCCTGATTGGTGTCAACGAGATGATCGCGTTTAAGCTTCCCGAGAGCCTCTACCAGAAGTTCATGCAGGAAGCCCACCACGACGCACCGTTGCGTGAGGAGAACAAGTTGGCTGAAACCGCAGAGATCATGCGGCAACAGGCTGAAGGTTCGGGAAGCACATTGTACGAAGGTGACGGTCTGGTCGAGATGCGCGATCAAAACCCCCGCTACGGAATGTTTGCGTAGCGAGATCGTTCAACCAACAAGAGGTATAAGGCTATGTCTTCGGTATCCCAGCCGTTCGGCCTCCGTCCTGTGTATTCGCCAAGCGGCGTGGTTCGTCCCACCGCCTACACGATCCTCACGGGCTACGCGTCGAACATTCTTCAGAACCAGCCGGTCAAGATCATCACGTCTTCGACTGGCGAAGGCACCATTGCAGCGGCAGCCATCGGCGACCGCTTCATCGGCACCTTCCAAGGCGTTGAGTTCACGGACAGCGACGGTCGTCGTCGCGTTTCCAACAAGTGGACCGCTTCGCTTGCAGCGACTGAAATCGTTGCCTACGTGACGCTCGACCCGACCATCGTTTACGAAATCCAGAGCAACGCTGCACTGGCCGTGACCGACATCGGTAAGCAGTATGACTTCACCACCATCGGTACTGGTTCGACTGTTGTCGGCATCAGCCAGATGATGCTTGACGTCGCTTCTGCCACAACGAACGCGTCGCTCCGCCTGATCGGTATCACACCCGGTCCCGACAACAACTGGGGTGACACTTACGTCATCGCACAGGTCCAGATCAGCGAACATCAGAACGTCGCTGACGTGGCTGCTTACTAAGGAGGGCTGATCAATGGCTACCCCAATGCGGAGTACTGACTTCCGCTCCATCGTCGAGCCGATCCTGAACGAAGAGTTCAACGGCATCTATGACCAGCGTGCTGACGAGTGGGCGCAGGTCTTCAAAGAGTTCAAGGGCATCCCCCGGAACTACCACGAAGAGCCTGTCCTGTTCGGCTTTGGCGCTGCACCGGAACTGCCGGACGGTATGCCCGTCACGTATCAGTCTGGTGGCGTTCTCTTCATCCAGCGTTACGTCTACAAGGTCTACGGCCTTGCATTCGCGCTGACGAAGGTTCTCGTCGAAGACGGCGACCACATCCGTATCGGTCAGACCTATGCGCGTCACCTCGCACAGTCGCTGATCGAAACCAAGGAAACCCTTGGTGCCAACGTCCTCAATCGTGCCTTCAACGGCTCGTATGCAGGCGGCGATGGCGTTGCGCTTGTGGCCACTAACCACCCGATTGCCACGGGTACATTCTCGAACCAGCTTACCACGGCTGCCAACCTGTCGCAGACTTCGCTTGAGCAGATGCTCATTCAAATCCGCAACGCGGTTGACAACAACGGCAAGCGCATCCGCCTGACGCCGAAGAAGATCGTCTCAGGCCCGTCGAACGTGTTTCAGGCTGAGGTTCTCCTCAAGTCTGTCCTGCGTGCTGGCACCGCAAACAACGACATCAACCCCGTCAATTCGATGGGTCTGCTGGACGGCGGTCAGGCAAACCTTTCGCGTATCACCTCCACCACCGCATGGTGGGTGCAGACTGACGCGCCAGAGGGTCTCAAGCTTGCAATGCGTCGCGGCCTTGAGAAGTCGATGGAAGGTGACTTCGAGACCGACTCCATGCGCTACAAGGCAACCGAAAGGTATGCATTTGGTTGGACCGACCCCCGGGGAGTCTTTGGTACGGCGGGCATCTAGTCCGCAGAAAACCTAGACTTTTTAGGGATTGCAAAAGGCCCCTTCCGCTATTAGGATACAAACCTAATTCGGAAGGGGTTCTTTTATGCAAAAAATACACGACACCTGCACGTTCGCAGAATGCAGCCGCAAGCATCACGCTCGTGGTTGGTGCTTGACACATTACATGCAGTTTAAACGCGGTGCGACGCCGATAGGGCCGATCAAGACGCGCGAACGCGACAAACCACCTGAATGCACCGAAGATGGCTGTGTTGGGCCGGTCAAGGCTAAGGGGCTGTGCAAGGTGCACTACCAGCGTCTGCTGCGGCACGGCCACACGCGCTACCGCGATTGCAAGACGCCGACTAAGCCGTGTGCTATTCAGACGTGTGACAGCCACGCATACGCCAAAGGTTTGTGCCACGCGCATTACCTGAAGCAGCGCAAATGGTCCAAAGCCGGTGTTGACGGCCAGCGGTATCAGGACATGCTGCGTGAACAGAACAATGTGTGCGCGATCTGCTACAAACCTGAGAAACATCGTGACGGCCAGTCGGGGAAACCAAAAGACTTAGCCATTGATCACGACCACAAAACAGGTGCTGTGCGTGCGCTACTCTGCTCCGCGTGCAACACCGCACTCGGCCTGTTCAACGATGACACGGCGCTGCTGGACGCCGCCAAGGCGTATCTCCAATCACATCTAGCCACGCCGCTTCAAACGTGATACATCACCGACCGCTATAGCTACCTTTGCAAAGGAAATATGAATATGTCTCAGACAACTTGGTCTGGTCCCCTTGCTTCCGGCGACATTAACGCCGGTAAGACAGGTGGCCCCAACATCGGTCTCGCCGTGCTCTCGCAGACGGTCCTGATCGACTTCAACGCAACGCTGGTGCAGAACGGCAGCATTAACTTGCCATTCGGCTCCCAGATTGTGGACATCGTTGCTGACGTGCTTACGCAGTATGACAGCGCGACCTCCGCAACGCTGACAGTCGGCACAGCTTCTGCTGGCACGACTTATGCAAGCGGTGTGAACGTCAAGACCGGCGTGCGTGTGCGCCCGACGTTCACTGCGGCCCAGCTTGCTGCAATGGCCAACATCGGAAATACTGGTTCGGTTGTGGCGACGGTGACCTCGGTGGGCCAGCCCACTGCTGGTCAGGTCCGTGTCACGTACCTGTACGTCCAAAAGACGGCTAATGACTGATCTTTAGATCGGTGATATAAGAGGGGGCTGCCTTCGGGCGGCCCCTGATTATCAAG
>Ga0114981_10001491_pt1 | contig 15308 bp, 6 predicted proteins | sample S_140806_MF_Meta_FD_87028 | JGI IMG/M metagenome (GOLD analysis project Ga0114981, IMG submission 87028) | Freshwater microbial communities from Lake Simoncouche, Canada to study carbon cycling - S_140806_MF_MetaG | ecosystem: Environmental > Aquatic > Freshwater > Lake | place: Lake...
AATACATTTGTTAGTAATAAAAATACTGGTATTTTTATTCAACAATATCAAGATAAAAAGACTGTTATTGCCAATAACTTATTCTTTAATCCAGCCGGCGATATTGCTTTCCAAAAAACAAATAACAACTCATCTTATAATGGTGCTACCATTATATTAAATAATACATTAACAGATTCAGTTGCTAAGTATCCTAATGCAGGTAATTTTAATGTGTATGAAGCCAATAATATCTACGGTCAAGACTATAGTAGAATGCTTGATACGATCAATTTCAAACCTCTAGCAACCTATATTGGTATTGGTATGGGTGCTCAAGTATTAAATAAAATAAAAGATTTTTATACAGTACCATCTTATGGTTTAGACAGTGCATTTAGAACAACTAAAATTGATATTGGGGCTCATATATTTGATAATCCAATTCCGTCACCAATTTTAGATAATGTTGAAGGAGGCGACAACTTGAATACTGTATTGATTTTAAAACCGTTTAGTCCAGAAAAAGTTGAAGGATTTGCTATTTATAGAGCTGCTGAACAGATAGCAGATACGAATACTACTTTAGCTCCCATTGCAACTACAGCAAATAGTTCTTTGCTTCAATTTAAAGACTCAACTGTAAAAAATGGTACTAAGTATTTTTACCGTGTAAAGGCTATATTAAAAGGTACTACGGCTAAAACTTCATTTAGTAACCAAATAAATATTACACCTAATGTTCCTCCAAGCAGAATAGATTCTTTAACTATATCTTCAGCTCCAAGAACAGCATTTTTGACATGGAAAAAATTGACAACACCTGTAAAATATTTGGTTTTAGGAGGAAAAAATAAAGACAGTTTATCTGTTTTAGGAAATGGAATTGATACTAATTTTTATAAAGTCAGCAATTTAGTAGCTAATACAAATTATTGGTTTGCGGTTAAAACAATTGATTCTGGTGGGGCAGTAAGTAAATCAAGTAATATCGTTCAACTAAAATTAACGAATTCTTGGTTTGTTGATACATTGCCAAATACCATTCAAATTGGGTCGAATGAATTCCCTTTCAATAGTTTACAAACAACAATTGACAAAGCTAAAAATGGGGATACTGTATTGGTGAAGCCAGGTGTGTATGCTTCTTTTATAGTATCCAATAAAAGTATTTTAATTAGAACAACTGGTGGACCGTCTAAGACAAGTATCTCAGATATCAATAAAGTTGGTTATTTAGTGAGAGTAGATGGTAATTCAAATGGGATTAGGCCTTATCCTGTTTCTGTCATTAGTGGGTTTAATATCTCTAATTTCGAGTATTACAATAATATGTCAAATCCATATCCAAATGGGGTGATTTCCATATACGAAAATACAAGTCCAATCTTTGAAAACTGTATCATACAAAATAATAAATATAAGCCAACAATTGCATCACAAAGTGCAGCACCGAAATTTATAAATACGATTATTTCAAATAATGAGAATTTGTTTTGGATACCTAGTAATGATAGTGCGCAGTTAAATTACAATACCGTAAGTTTTGTTAACTCAAATATTATTAGTAATTCATATTGGGGTTATATCAATACTGGTAATAGAAGAAGTAAAATGCCTTTCTTAAACTGTATTATTTGGGATAATGATCGTTCAACAATGTTATTAGATGGTTCAAGTGAAAATCACCTTGTCGTTAATTCTATTGTGGATGATAAAGTTTATTCATTGAAAGCTGGCAATATTAAAAAAGATCCATTATACGATGATATTTCAACTGGTTCTTATCAATTATCTAACAGTTCTCCTGCTTTGGGTAAAGGCGCTCCTTATTTAATCATGGGAGGTGATACTTTATTTGCAGCTTCCAAAGATTTTGAATTCAATGCTAGACCATTACCAGTAGGTTCTTCTATTGATATAGGTGCATATGAAAATAAAAACTATTTCGCAGCTCCTACTTTATTAGAGTTGAATAGGGATGTAAATGATAAAAAGATACTTTCTATCACATTTAGTTATGATTCTACATTGTCCTTGAGTAAATATCAATTATTTAGAGACACATTGAAAACAGCATTAGATACTGTTAAAGTATTCAGAGAGTTAGCAAAAACAACCACTGAAATTGTAGACACGATAACCAATGGTAAAGTACACTACTATGCATTAAAACTTGTTACTACAGATAATAAATTCAGTGGATTGAGTAATATTAAAAATTCTAATGACACCATCAATGTACCTGGTGTTAATTTCTTATCGGATACGGCATCAATAAGATATTTTAATTCAAGTAATAGATTACGCTTTAATTTAATCAACTTATCTACAGATCCTGATATCAATAAATTTCCACATCTAATTTTTTATGATGATAGTTACAGATTAGTTGACAGCAATGAATCTAGAATTGATCAATACGATACTTTATATATATTAAATTCAAGTAAAGGAACTGGAACCAATAGTTTGAAATTAGATTTTAATACAAAATTAAAATTAACATCTAAAGCAGATTATTATCAAAGAATTATGCCTCCATTTAATATTAATTTTGATGATGAATTTGATATTCCAATTATTAGAAGAAGGAATACATTATATGATTATGATCCAAATACAGAGATCATGACTTTAACAGGTAAAATCACCAATAATAAATGGGATTTTAATCATGACTCAACAACTAATTATTATGGAGTATTTTCACGTAATTATGGATCGTTAATAATGGGGGAAATTCCATCCAACTCTACTATTACTAAGAAAATTAGTTATATGACGGGATCACATGAAATGCCAAATATTCGTGATGATGCTGATTATATAGATGGTAATTTTGATGGTAAGCAAGAGTATGTAGTTTCTCCAATGCAAATCAAATGGGCATCTCAATTTTTAAATGAAGGAACAAACTATCAACAAATTAATGCCACTTTAAAACTTATTAAGTTCATTGATGTAAATAATGATGGTATTAAAGATGTATTTGCTACAACTAATTGGAGTAACTGGATTGGATTGCAATCAGTTAGCGGTGCTCCATTAATGGTATTTGTATCTAATAAGAAAATTGGCTCATATGAGTTATATTATACTAATATAGCTCTAGACTATAATTCATCTATTTTTATAGGTGCCTTAAAAAATAATCAAAGTGGAATATTTGTTATAGCTAGAACTAATGGGTCAAGTGCATACAATACATTTAAATATGATATATTAACTAATAAGCTTAATACTAAAAATGTTGATTATAAATTAAAAGTAAATCTACAAGATGCGCGTTTTGATGTGTCTGATGTGAATGGTGACGGCTTCCCGGATGTGACTCAATTTGCAAATTCTGGAGCTATTCAAATTTATTTAAATAACCAATTAGATGGATTTAAGAATGCTGTTCAATTTGACAATCCTTTTATTCGAGATGGTCAAGGCAATAACTATCCATATAATTTCAGATTATTAGATTTAAACAATGATGGGTATAAGGATTTAGTTTGGAATGAATATGCTAATAGAAACAATACCTATGGTACTGGTAGAATTTTAAGAGCTTTGATTCAAACTCCAATTAAATCTATTGTTACACCAACGCTTGTAGCTCCAAAAAATTTAACTGGAGTGAATAATGGGTATGAAATTAAAGTGAAGTGGGATAGGGTATTAAACCAAGCATCAAATAGTATCAATACCTATAATATTAAAATTGACACCTCTAATAACTTTAAGAATGCTAAATTAAATACATTCCACAACTATAGAGCAACCAATTCAAGAGTGCCAATTGTATTAGATGCAATGAAATTTGGGTCTTATACAGATTCGGTTACATTTAAAGACAATGCAGTTAGCTCAACTAAGCCTTACTATATATCGGTTCAAACAGTTAATCCTGATGGATATGTAAGTGCCGAAACTCTATTGTCATTTACACCTAAAGATGTGTTGACAAAGAGTTTAAAAAATATCCTACCAGGTTTATCCAATTCAAGATTGGCTTGGGGTGATTATAACAATGATGGATTAATGGATCTAGCTGTAATGGGTGCTAAAGAAGATGGATCTTCATTTACGGCAATTTATCAAAACAAGGCCGGTGTTTTAACTGATCTTGGATTGACTAATATTCCAATGTTAAATGGAGATTTAAAGTGGGCGGATATTAATAATGATGGCTGGCTAGATCTATTAGCAGTTGGACAATTCTCTGCTAGTAAAAACAGGGTTCAATTATTCACCAACAGAAAATCATTCTTTGAGATTACTGAACCAAGTTCAATACCAGCGCTTAAAAACTCTACTATCGCATTTGGAGATCATGATGCAAATGGTACAAATGACTTAGTGATTATTGGTGCAGACTCTTTGCAGAATCCAAGGTCTTATTTATTGAATAATGATGGTAAAGGTAATTTTGCAATTGATAATTACTTCTTTACTAATCAGATCATCCCTCCTATGTGTGATGGAGACATTCGATTCATTGATTTTGATTTAGACGGGGATCTTGATTTAATCTATGCCGGCAGTAATAAATTAGATAAAGCTACGGCATATGGAATAGGAGGTATTAAAGTGAATACTTTATTAGATCCTAAAAATACAATCAACTATATTAATTCATTTAGCACCAACTATGTACCAGGTTTAAATTTAGCTAATGCCAAATTTGACTTGGGTGATGTAGACAATGATGGGGATATGGATATTGTGCTAATTGGTACTAATCAAGATGGAGGTACCAATACAGTTGCTAGCCCAATTGTAAAGATGATCAAGAATTTATCTAAAGAAAGAAGATCAGGTAATAATTTTAACAATTATATATATACAGAACAATCTATTATTGATAGTGTTGATAAAGGTTCTGTAAAGTTTGCAGATTACAATAATGATGGTTTATTAGACTTAGGCTATACTGGTACAAATAAACTTGGATCACCTACAACTAAGATTTTATTAAATATGGGTGGTTTCAATAATTTTGATACAGTTAGAAATGTTGCCTTACCTCAATATTCATCTTCAACGATTGCATGGGCTGATTATGACAATACAGGAACTGTTGATTTGATTGTTGCTGGGGAAAACAAAGGAGTTAGTGCTTTATCAGTATTTATCAACGAACAAGGGGATAATAAGAATTTAGCACCAGCAACTCCACCAACAGCATTAAATGTGACAGATTTTGGTTTAGGTAGAGTCATGTTATCTTGGACTGCACCTGAAGATGATCGCAGTTCTAAAAACAGTTTGTATTACCAAATTAGAGTGGGTACAACTGCTGGAGGATCGGATGTTATGACTGTTCCTGTTAGTAAAGTGAATGGAAAATATAAACTACTCACATCCAACACGACTTTAATTAGCGGTAATTCCTATTATTTAGAGTTAATGCCAGGCAAATACTATTGGTCAGTCATGGCGATTGACAATAATTTTGAGAGTTCGGATTTTTCAACAGAAGCTAGCTTCTCAATTGCTTATCCTTGGAAGTTTGTAAACCAAGGAGGATTAATTGACCGTAGAATTCAGCCAGTTGACAATCCTGCTTTTGCATGGGCAGACTTCAATAATGACGGCTTATCTGACTTTATATACTTAGGTAGTCAATATGTTTATAGTTCAGGACCAACGGGTATTTATCAGAATAAGAAAAATAGATTTGATAAAGTCACATTAACCGGAATAGAAGGATTGACTGGTTTGAAAAATATTGAAGTAAAATGCGTGGACATCAATGCAGATGGTTTTATTGATATTGTAATAGCTGGTGAAGATCCTAATAATTTTAGCTCAACACCAACCTTTAAGGTATACCAAAATCAGAAGAGTAATTTCTCATTCACTGACGTGACTTCTAAATTTAGTATTCCACAACAACTAAGAACACCAAAATTAGAGTTCTCTGATTTTGATAATGATGGATATTTGGACATGATTTATGGAGGTACTCAAGCGAATGGAACTGGAACTGTTAATATTTATAAAATCAGTAAGGATACAACTATAAAGACCATTCCTAACTTCGCATTTAAAGTGACTACTTTAAAAAATAATTTAGCACAATTAATTAACGCAAATGATCCCCAAAATATTCAATTCTCGTTTGGTGATTTAAATAAAGACAAAACCTTTGATTTAATTACAACTTATGAAGGTGCTGGTTTTGCTCGTTTTACCGATATTTATACGAATGTGTTTGATAGTGCAACCAGTACCAATGTCTTTTCTAAATTTACTGGTATGACGTTGCCAAAAATTAAAAATGGTAAAGTAGAATTAGTGGATTTTAACAATGATGGATTATTAGATATTGCCATGACTGGTTATGCTACAGGCATTGGTGAAATATTCAATGTGTATCAAAATAATTATACAAAAGCAAATGGGTTAAATTTTGTAAACGTGACGACCGCTGGACTACAACCTGTTCAAAACTCCAAAACAACTTGGGGTGATTATAACGGAGATGGCTATCCAGATGTTATTTTCAGTGGTGATAGAGATGGCTTTGGCTATATCACTAAGATGGCTACTTCATCTAAGGGCGCTACTGGATTTACACAGTTCAATGAGTTAGCTACATTCCCTTTTGGTAAATTTTCAAAATTAACACCATCAATGGGAGATATAGGTGGAGATGGTCAATTAGGATTTGTGTTAGTTGGAAGTGAAGCAGACCCATTATATCCTACTAATTTGTATAAATCATTTAGAATTTTACAAAACGTAAGAAATGCTGCTTCTAAAGTAGTGATCCCAACAGCAAATAATCAGGCTAATTCGTATGGACAAAAAGTATCATTGTCTAATAGTTCTACTATTAATGCGAAGAATGTAAGTGCAGCATTTATGCCATTGAATTTCGCAACCTTAATAACAAAGCCATTTGCATCTGATACTGCAAAATTGGATCAGGAATTGAATGAAGATGTTTATTTGTCCAATGCAGCTCCTAGTAGCCCTGAACTTAAAACTTTAAATGTGGTTAAAAAACGTGATAATATTAATTATCTAGTTCAATTCAATTGGAATAAATCAAAAGATGATAATACACCAAGTTCAGGTTTGACTTATTCACTTTCAGTTGGAACTAGTTATGCCAATTCAGATGTGGTGAGTATTGAATCAGATTTAGCTAGTGGTATACAAAAGAAACCACAAGACGGTAATGTTGGAAAAGATACAAGCTGGCAAATTTCATTGCCTCCTGGTAAGTATTATTATTCTGTTCAAGCGGTTGACGCTTCTTATACAGGATCTACTTTCTCTGATCGTAAGATGTTTACCCTAAGCGCACTAGGTGAAGCTAAAGAAGTTACGCCTCCATCTGATATCTTATTCAATGATTCAACTTCTAGTAGTTACTATTTTAGAAAAGGTGATTCTGCAAATTTCAAAGTTGTATTGAAAGCAATTTCAAAAGATGCAACTGCGAAGTACAAGGTATCTTTAGAAACAGGTAGTAACTCAATATTCAATCTTGATGCCGCTACAAGTACATTAACTGTTAAGTCTAAATTAACTGACACTTTATATAAAGTAATTGTAAAAGGTGCTGACACATTAGGAAGTGATCTTGTTAAAACATTCAGCATATATGTTAGACAATCTGCTGATAAAATACTTCTAAATAATGTTGACACAAGTGTTATAAAATACACTAATGGCATAGATTCATCATTATTGGTGACTAGTTTACAGGCGGCTTATTCAACTACTGTTAGCAATGCAAGTACAAACTTTGTATACAAATTAGCTAATGGTGCAGGAGATGTGAACAATGGTTCATTCGTTGTTCGCGATAATGTGATCATTAATAAGCGCAAATTGAACAGTGCGGATACATTAACAGTAAGGGTAAGTGCAATTGATGATTTTGGAATCAATACGGATAAAATCATTAAATTTATTTCTACTTGTGTAACCAAACCTAGTTTATCTGTGGTTTCAAGTGCTGCTGCTATATGTAGCCCTGGTACTATCAACTTAACGGATACCAATTATAGAAAAGGAAGTCTAGGCGCATTTAGCATCAGTTATTTCAACGATGCAAATGAACTTACAATGACTAAAGATTCTACTAAAGTGGCTACATCTGGTACCTATTATATTAAAGCAACCAATGCAGATAATTGTTCTGTAATTAAGCCAATTAGTATTGTCATTAATCCAAAACCTGCTAACCCAGTAGTGCTGCCACTTGCTTTATGTACAAATTCTACTGCGATTCCATTAACAGCGAAAGCAAGTCCTAAGAGTAGCTTAAATTGGTATGGTACAAATGCTACCGGTGGAACAGCTGCAAAGAGTGCACCAACACCAGTATTATCGAATGCAGGGGTTGTAAACTATTATGTAAGCCAAGTTGACTCTGTAACTGGTTGTGAAAGTGATAGAGCTAAAATTGATTTAACGGTAAATCTTGCTCCAGTAACTCCAACTGTAGTTAGAGATACAGCTGGCAATTTAGTTCCATCAGTTACAACTGGAATCAAATGGTATAGAGATGGACTGATCATTACTGATAGTGCAAGCGCGAAGCTTAAACCTACCATTGCAGGAAACTATACTTTAAAAGTTACAAATGCCACAACAGGATGTACAAGCTTAAGTGCTCCATACTATTTCTTAGTAACTGATCTCATTAGATTAAGTTGGGATGAGTTCATTAAGTTGACTCCAAATCCTTTCATTAATAATATCAATATTGACTTCGTAGTGAAAGGGCATCAAAGAATGAACATCGAAGTCTTCTCAGCTGCAACAGGAGCCAAAGTAGCGACAAGAATGGGTGTAATAGCTGGATCAAGATTATCCTTCTCTGAATTAAACCCAGGGGTGTATTTTGTAAGAGTATCTAGTCCAGACTTTAAGGTATCACATCAATTAAAAATGGTTAAATTATAATTTATGCAACAATTAAATGTAATAATTAGAAAGAACAGCTTCATTGCACTTAGTCTTATTGTGCTATCTTTTGCTGGATGTAGTAAAGGTGGAGATAGTCCTACACCAACGCCTACACCACCTCCAGTGGTGATCGTTGAATCGGATATCGCTTTTAAAGTAGATGTAGCTGGTACAGAAGTGAATTACTCCACAGTATTCCCAGTAGTTGGAGCTTCTCTTGTAATGAATGCCATTATCACATCAACATTACCTAAAGATGGCGTAACGATAGATGTATCAGTTAAAAGGAAATCAGATAATACTGTAGTTTTTGCTACAAATTTAGCTTCTTCTGCAGCAAGTAACACAGTTACTGTAACTGGGTTAGCGGCTGGAACATTATGTGTTGCAACAGTAACTGTTACTTCAAAGTCAAAAGCCACTAATACAGCTTTAAAGACCTTCGAATTGGCTTCAAAGTAGCCCCCCTTTTTATCCCCTTTTAAAACCGTCCCAGTACTTAGTGCTAGGACGGTTTTTTTTGTACGATTGTCTTATCTTTAGGCCTAAGAATATGAATTTATGAGCCAGGTAGCAAAAAATACATGGGGGGCTGGGTTTTGTACATTTTTATATTTAATAGTCCATTTTATCCCTGATTTTGGAGGGGCGGATGTGATGGGATCCCAGTGGTTGTATGTGAGTGTAGTAGACTTTGCGATCCTCCTTTATATCCTTTTGAATCAACAACAGTATAAGACTGCAGTAGATGCGGTTTTGAAATTAAAATTCACGATTGTATATAGTTTCTTGGTTTTATGGGCATTGCTTTCTCTTACTTATTCCATGAACGCTATTGAAAGCTTGGTTTGTTTGGCAAGGCTACTCAGTACCTACTTAATTTTCATCAATTTATCCATCCTGTTTTATAAAAAAGAACTGACAACGCTTTTTAATGTGGTTGCTATTTTAGTGGGGGTGGTACTATTTTTTGATGCACTGTATGTGATCACAACTTTCTCTAAGAATATGGTAGACATGAATCTGGATCAGAATATTGGTAGTCTAACTGGGAAAAATGGAAATAAGAACGTGATGGCAGCTAGTCTGTTAATTAAATTCCCTTTCTTACTTTTTGTGATCCTACATAATAAATTAATTGTAAAAATTGCAGGCTTTATTGTTTTGTTCTTAGGGATGATGGCATTGTTTATTTTAAATACAAGGTCTACCTATGTGGGGTTAGGGGTCTTGTTTGTTATGTTTAGTGTAGCCATTATTTTATTGAATAAAAAGCAGGGCATTAAAGTAATTGGTATTCACCTGGCCTATTTTATTCTTCCAATGGTCTTTGCTTTTTTTGCAGCCAATGGGATGTTGACGAAAGCAGTTGATATACAAGGGTTCCAGGGCGGTTACGGATCTGTTACAAAAAGAGTAGGGGATATCAATGTAGCTAGTGAACAAAATAGTAGGATAAAATTATGGAAAGCTGCGATTGATTATTCTACTAAACATCCATTCTTAGGCGCAGGGTATGGTAACTGGAAATTAGCATCCATCCCTTACGAAAAAGAGTATACCAACGATTTATTTGTGCCTTATCATTGTCATAACGATTACATTGAAATGTTTGCAGACCTTGGGGTGATAGGTGGATTAAGTTTTGCAGCTTTATTTGTTTTACTTGGTATTACCACAATTCAATTTTGGATGCAATCCAAAGACGACCAACATAAATTGATTATGTCCATTGCATTAATGGCAGTAGCATGTTATTTTGTAGATGCCTTTTTTAATTTCCCTGCCGAAAGAACTTCTATGCAGACGATGTTTGCCTTGTCTGCCGCTTTATTATTTTTACCTATTTATTTTACAGGTACAAATAATCCGAAACAAAAAGATTTTAAAGGTTCCTTGTTGTTGTTCATCCCATTGTTATTGATTGTAGGTTCTATTTATGTGAACTATCAAACCTACACATCCCTCAAAGTACAAAAATACGTGATGGGGGAGATCAATGAAGACCCCAAAATGGCATTGGAGGACGTGAAGGATGCATTCCCTGAAATACCTAATTTATCTACCTCTACGCTGCCTATTAAAGCATTGGTTGCAAGGTATTATTTAAGAGATAAGATGAATGATGAGGCGATGCGCTTGTTAAATGAAAGTGACAATGTGAATCCATACTTACATTACAATGACTTTATTAAGACTGCTATTTTTTCGACCCAAGGTAAATTTGATAGTACTTTTTACTATGCAAAAAAAGCTTTTTATAATTGGCCAAGAGCAACAAGTTATTATAAGAATATGATTTTTGCTTCTGCTAAAATGAAGGATACCGCAGAAGCTACCAAGGCATTTAAAACCTATATTAAATACAGAGATAGCGGAGAGGGATGGAATCAATATATTTTAGGATTAATTGAAATCAATCAAACGCCTATTGCAGAGACTAGGGCTTTATTGGATACGGCTATTTCAAAATTCCCGGCAGATAGCGCGCTCTTTGTGAATACAAAATCTCTTTTATACGGCACTGCAATTGCAACGGGTAGTTTACCTAATTTTGCGGCATTAGGTGCACAAGCTTTTCAGAAAGGGAAGTACACGGTAGCTGCAAATTATTATTTACAAGCGAGTGCTGCAGAGCCCGGTAATTATACGCATTTTGAAAATATGGGCATTTGCTATTACACTGCTAAGTCCTACGAAAAAGCAATTCAGTACTTTAATAAAGCAATCGATTTACCATCCGCAAACACAGGCAAGTCTGAATTCTTTAAAGCAATGTCCTATATTGCTTCAGGTAACAATACTGCAGGGTGTAATGCTTTGCAAGCAGCAAAAGCTAAAAAATATCCTGGTGTGGATGCTCAGATTGCGCAGTATTGTAAATAAATTACAAGCTATTTGACTCTAGTCCAAACATCTGTTCTGCCAATCAAGCTTATGCCAATATAGCCTCTCACGTTTAAGGTATTTTTATCTTTAGCAGTGATCGTGCATTTGTATTCTTTACCAGATTTTGGGTCGTAGATATGTCCCTTTTCCCAATTCCCCTCACTCTCGTTGTAGGAAAATCCCCATAGGTTGATTAAACCCATTAGAGGTCTGCTATGAAGTGTGCTATTTGGATGTTTAGTGTCTGTTTTTGGCTTATTGGTTACTGGGTCAATAGGTTCGCTTAACCAAATAATTTTACCTTGAAAAGTATTGGCATTTTTATAAATCTCCACTCTTGCATTCCCAGTGCCTTTAAGCCATGTGCCTAGGATCTGATCAGCATCCTTTTGAGCAAAAAGTGATTGGGTAGATATAATGAGTGCGAATAGGAATAGGGCCTTTTTCATATGCGGATTTTTTTGTAAAGATGAAATTAATAAGAATTACTCTTTCCATTCAATTGGAATAGAGATTTCGTTTTTACGCCCAAAAAATTGAAAAGGTGCGTTGTAGCCTAAGAAATTAAATCGGCCTATTATTTTGATATTCTTTTTTTCAAGTAATGCTACTAATTTATTAGTATAATCATTGATCTTCTTATCATTTGCATATCCTCCAAATTCAATGACTGCAGCATATACAGGCTCGGATTCTTTAATTTCTACAGTAGCATCTTTTGGTTTAGGTAAAGAAGCCATGTCATATTTCTCGGGCATTACAAAACTCATAGCCGACCCTTTTTCGCTCATCTCCATTCTCACTGGCGCGGTCATGGCAATACTTTTATTCTGGTCATTACCGCCAAAAATATATCCTGCTAGTTTTCTAAATCCACCGCTAGCTACTTGTTTATAGTTTGCTCCAGAAGATCGAATAGTAGCAAAGGTTGCTTTGGGGTAAAATCGTATTTCAAAGCCCTCCTCCTTTTTAACCACCCTGTACTTTTGGGTTTCAATGCTAGAAGCTGAAAAACTTCTAAAGGATTGAAATACAATAAAAATGAGGGTTAAAGCTAGTATGAGGTAGGTGATTTTCATAGGGTAAATATACGAAAATATGGATGGATAGATAAAGCATTGTGTTTGCTTTCATTTTATACAATTTCTAATAAACGCCCTGCATCTATCTTCAATACCTTATGTATACCTTTTAAAAAAGATATATCGGCCTTGCGTTTACCATTCAGTATTTCAGATACTTTAGATTTAGCTAAGCCAATCTCCTCTGCTAATCTTGCTTGAGTCATTTTGTGTTCAAATAATTTAAGTTCAACTAATTCAGAAATAGTATCTGGTTCTTTAAATGGCTTTAATCCTAATATTTCGTCTTCGTATAATTCTACAGCAATAGACATCTTGGATAATTTGGCTGATTCCAGCTTAGTAAGCTTGCCTTCCCCTTTATTCATTAGGTTATAGATCTCAACCATCATTTCGTGGTATGCTCTTTTTGATTTGATTTCTATTTTCATTTTACAAAATTAGAATATTATTCTGAATTATAGATTATTATTCACAAATTAGAATTTACTATTATAGCCAATAGTAGTTGATATATGAATTGGAAATTTGAGTAATAGTACTTAAGAAAGGGATTGTCGGCTTCACTTCGTTGCGCCGACTTCTCTAATTCTAAAACATAGAGCAGGGATTGCCGTTCTCGCTTCGCTCGAACGACTTCCCTTTATGGCGTCCTTACTCAAAGCTTTTCAACGAACCGCTTCGCGTTTCGTTGCCTTTTTTTACGCTCATCCACTCAATCAAGCAAGCTTGTTTCGCGGCTTCACATAAAAAAAGCCTGTCACTTTCGTGACAAGCTTTGTGAACTGGCTGGGACTCGAACCCAGGGCCCATACATTAAAAGTGTATTGCTCTACCAACTGAGCTACCAATTCTAACCCGTTTCCCTTTTGAGGAGTGCAAAAATAGGGATTAATTGAATTAAAACAAATAAAAAGGGAACTTTATTTCCCCAAAATAGCTCCTAAGTGGTTCATCTTCAAATAACAATTACTTTTGTACAAACACATTTTTATGTCTGTATTTAACAATCAAGTTGTCGTTATAACAGGTGGGTCCGATGGCATCGGAAAGGCTTTGGTAGAGCAGTTTCTAGCCATGGGCGCTAAAGTGGCTACCTGCGGAAGAAGTCAGGATAAATTAAATCATTTGCAAGTGCAGCATCCAGGTGCATCTTTGTTTTTGAAAGGTGTAGATGTTAGTAAAGAACAAGAATGTGCACAATTTATTGTAGATGTCATTGCAACTTGGGGGCAGATTGATGTGCTAATTAATAATGCTGGAATCAGCATGAGGGCTTTGATCACGGAAACCACCACCGAAACTTTGAAGCAATTGATGGATATCAACTTTTGGGGCACCGTCTACACCACCAAGGCAGCTTTACCGGCTATATTAAAGCAAAAGGGAGTGATTGTGGGCGTATCTTCTATAGCAGGGTATCGTGGCTTGCCAGGAAGAAGTGGCTATTCTGCGTCTAAATTTGCCTTAAATGGCTGGCTAGAGTCTATTAAAACTGAATTATTGCATACTGGCACCCATGTGATGTGGGTTTGTCCTGGTTTTACAAGTTCCAATATCCGCAATGCGGTCTTGAATAAGGATGCCAAATCTCAAGGGGAGTCGCCGATGGACGAAGGGGTAATGATGTCTTCGGAGGAATGCGCTGGCCATATCATCCACGCGATTGAAAAACGCAAACGTACCTTGGTGCTGACTTTCACAGGGAAACGTGCCGTTTTTATGAATAAATATTTCCCAGGATTGGCGGATAAACTGACCTTCAATTTTTTCTTTAAAAATGGGCAGCTTATCAAATAGGGGGTAATTGCTTTAAAGTATTGATACTCATTTAAAAATTAGGGCTTAACCATAAAATAAAGGACTTATTTTATCGTTTAAGATTAAATATGCCATTAATAACTTTAACATCTGATATTGGCCAAGAGGATTTTATCATTGGTGCTGTTAAAGGGCAGATATTGTCAACTATTCCAGGTTGTGTCATTGCAGATATCACGCACTATTTATCAAGCAAGAATTACCAACAAGGGGCCTATATTTTTAACAATGCTGCAAAGTATTATCCTGCTGGAACGGTGCATGTGGTGATGGTGAATGCGTTTCAGTTTCCTTCGGATCATTTATTATTTGCCCAGTACAATGGGCATTATTTTATTACACCAGACAATGGTTTTTTAACCATGATGTTAGGATTGAAGCCAAAGGAAATTGTCAGAATTGATTGTAAAGGGGCGGGTACATTCATACAAATGACCGAGCGTATGGTAGAGGCGATTGCGTATTTTTTTGCTTCTGGAACTTTGGAGGAGGCGGGTGAAAGAACCGATACGATTCAAGAAATTTATCCAATGCAGCCAACTTTAGGGCCAGATTGGATGGAAGGACAAATTTTATTCATTGATCAGTTTGAGAATGTAGTGGTAAATATTCGCA
>Ga0114981_10001492_pt1 | contig 15299 bp, 14 predicted proteins | sample S_140806_MF_Meta_FD_87028 | JGI IMG/M metagenome (GOLD analysis project Ga0114981, IMG submission 87028) | Freshwater microbial communities from Lake Simoncouche, Canada to study carbon cycling - S_140806_MF_MetaG | ecosystem: Environmental > Aquatic > Freshwater > Lake | place: Lake...
GCATATGCTAGATTATTAATCATTTTTAATCCTATGGATTTTTTATTTTTCTTTTCACATCCCAATTCAAACCCATACTGATTGTGATGTGAAATATTTCTCTCAATGAGATTATATCTGGAACCATCGGAATAAATACCCGCTGCTTCTGCATAAGGAGAATAACAATATGTTACCAAATTTCCGGCAATTACTCCATATCTTGCAAAATCCAACCCGGAATCCTGGCACACATTATATCCTCCAACTACACAGATGCCTATATTTGAAATATGGTGAACATAATTGTTTTTTATTTCAAAATTTGAGATATTCCCATCTAATGAGATAGCTTCGCTATACCCTGTTCGGCAATTATATACCTCATTTCCAGTGATCTTGATTTCATAAATCGAATCCGGATTAAAATTGCCATATACAATTAAAGGATTTGCATTTTTATTAGGTCCGGCAACAGCGGTTGAATCACTTGAAAAATGAATGTTGTAAAAAGTACAACCCGAAACTTCAATGTGATGCGCTCTTCCTGAGATTTCAATGCCTTCAGAATTATTTCCAATCGCATTTCTGAAAACCAGGCCCTGTAATTTTATATAGGATCTGTTATGAATATACAGGATTATACTGCTCACACTATCTCCATCCAGAATTGCAGTCTCACCGGGGTAATTCATAAAGGTAATTTCATTGTTTGCAGAACCGGAAACATTCATGCTGAATTCCCTTTTATAAATTCCTTGTCGAATAAAAACGGTAGAACCAGGCAGCGCATCATCACACGCTTTCTGTATGGTTTGCCAGGGTTGGGTTATTGTACCGGGCCAGGTATCATCTCCTGAAGGAGAAACATAAAATTGGGTTTGACCGATTGCAAAAATCCGAATCGAGGTTAAAATCAGAAGAAATAAAAAAGGTTTCATAGTGTTTTGTTAAAGTTAATATACAAAATTTGAAGATGCTTTCAGAAAGACTACTTTTCAGGAAAATTAATGAAAATGATCAGGCATTTATTTTCAGAGGCCTGTCTGATCCAGAGGTCATCCTGTATTACGGTATCTATTATACTACCTATGAAGAAACTAAGATTCAGATGGACTGGTATGCCGAGAATGAATCTTCAGGAATAGGGGATTATTTTTTAATATGTTCAAAACCTGACTTTGAAGAAATCGGAGTATGTGGTCTATACCATATTTCCACTCAGCACAGAAAAGCTGAAATTGGCTATTGGCTTATTCCAAATTTTCAAGGCAAAGGCTACATGACAGAGGTTTTACAAACCCTACTACCCTATTGGCAAAAAAAATTCAATCTTCACAGAATAGAAGCAGAAATCGAACCTCCAAATGTTGCTTCTCAAAAACTTTTGCTTAAAAATGGATTTGAGCTAGAAGGCAGAAAAAAAGATGCTGAAATAAAAAACGGAGAGTTTATCTCACTGGATTTCTATGCCAGAATTCTGGATTAAAACAACACCAACTGACCTGCTGGTTTGCGCCTAAAACTTGAGGTATCGAGTGAAGGCATTTTTTCTCTTGGAAAATATTTGCGCTTTGCCAGTCTGAATTGCATTGCAATCATTTCAGCCCATTTTCCTTCGCCTTTCATTCGCACTCCAAATCGGGAATCATTTAATGTACCCCCATGAATTTGCTTAATTCTGGAAAGCACCTTTTCCTTCCTTTCTGGAAAATGGACTTCCAGCCAATCAGAAAACAAAGTGCCTGTATGCCCATTCAATCGAATTACAGATTGGCTTACTCCCCAGGCTCCATGCAATGCTGCTTCTCGGATGATATCCGGAACTTCAAAATCATTTAAACCCGGAATTACAGGAGCAATCATAACATTCACTGGAATATTACTGTTGCTGAGTCTTCTGAGTGTTCTTAAAAGGTTAGTGCCAGAACTTGTTCTGGGTTCAAGAACCCTTTTCAGGGATTCGTCTAATGTGGTAAGGCTTAAATTAACCTGAACCAGTTTGTGTTTTGCCAGTTCCTTTAAAATATCCAGATCTCTTTCAATAAGGCTATTTTTAGTAATGATACTCACCGGATTTTTATATTCCAGAAAAATTTCCAATAATTTTCGGGTTATCTTAAATTGTCTTTCAGCAGGTTGGTACACATCTGTATTTCCGGCAAGATGAATGGTATGCGGTGTCCATGATCTTTTTTCCAGAGCATGACGTAACAATTCCGGAGCGTTTTTCTTTACCATTATTCTGGATTCAAACTCTAAACCGGCTCCCAATCCCCAGAATTCATGGGAGTTTCTGGCATAACAATATACGCAGCCATGTTCGCAGCCCTGATAGGGATTCAGGCTCCAGGAAAAAGGGACATCCGGACTTTCAACCTTATTGAGGATTGTTTGAGGAAATACTTCCTGAAAGGTGGTTTTTCCTAGTGGATTCCTGCTTGTTTCCAGATTTTCAGTTTCTTCAAAATCCTCCCAAACAGGAGAATAGCTGAATCTTTCAAAAGAATTCGGAATAATAGTCTGTGCGCCTCTACCGTGTATCATAAAATTCAATAATGCTAAATTATTTAGTATTTTAGTAATTGCCAAATTTTTTGTCATTTTAAATAAAGTTTTTTGCTGAAATGTGCTGATGAAGGGTAAATTTGCAGTACATCGTCGGAAAAAATTGTTCCGGATTTTTTAATTTAAAATGAATAAGTTAAGTTTAATAATAGCAATCGTCGTATTGTTCGCAATTTCTTGCTCCAAAAAAGATTCTCCGGAAAATAATGCTCCGGTTAAACTGAAAACCATTTATGAGGGCGAAGTGCCTTGTAAAAATTGTCCAGGGATAATAGAACGTTTGCGTCTGGATGAAGACAGCAGTTTTAATCTTGCCCAGACTTATATAAAAGGTAAAAATGGCGTGAATGTAACAACTCTGAACGCAGGAAAATGGAACATTCATGGCGACATCCTGGAACTTACAGATTATAAGGGAGTAAAAACCAGTTATAAAATTAAGGACGATAAACTCTCACATTTGGATGCTGAAGGCAATGAAATTAAATCTGAATTCAACCAGTCACTTGGTGCAAAGGAAGAAGATTACAGTAAAATGCCACTTTCGCCACATTTGGATACCATTGTAGGAAATATTCGCGTAATGAATAAAAATGCAATATTTAATTTCTGTACAGATAAAACCAATCTAGATCCAAAAACAGATATGTTTCAGGTATTTAATTCGCATGATTATCAGGTTTTGCTAAGAGCATATGATGAAAACAAAACAAAGGATGGCTCACCAGTATATGTAAAATTTATGGGATATTTTACGATCAAAACCGATGTTAAAGCCAACCCAGATATGAACCCACATGTGGTTATTTACTCCCTGAGAGAGGTAAAAAAAGACCCTAAATGCAATTAATGTAACCCATCTATAACTTACCCGTAATATTTCATCAAATGGCACACGAAATAGATTTCAGAATTATCGGAGACGATGTTCAAATGGTAGAAGTTGAGCTGGATCCAAATGAGGCTGTCAGAGCTGAAGTTGGAACTATGCTCTTTATGGAGGAAGGTATAGAAATGCAAACCACCACTGGTGGAGGTATTTTCAAAGGTTTAAAGAGAATGTTGACTGGAGACGGTTTTTTCATTTCCTCCTTTTGGAACCGAGGCAGTGGCAAACGTAAGGTTGGGTTTGCGGCACCTTATCCTGGTAAAATCATCAATTTGGACCTCAGTAAATTAGGAGGGGAATTCCTATGCCAGAAGGATGGATTTTTGTGTGCTGCCGAAGGCATTGATATTGATATTGCTTTTACCAAAAAAATAGGTGCAGGTTTGTTTGGGGGTGAAGGATTTATCCTACAAAGACTTACCGGTGATGGTCATGCTTTTATTCATGCTGGCGGCACTATTTTGGAAAGAAATTTGGCTCCAGGCGAAACACTTCGCGTTGATACCGGTTGTTTGCTTGCTTTTGCTCCAACTGTAGATTACGACATTCAATTTATTGGCGGATTTAAAAACGCTTTGTTTGGAGGCGAAGGTTTGTTTTTTGCAGTTCTGAGAGGTCCGGGAAAAGTGTACCTGCAAAGTCTTCCATTTTCAAGAATGGCCGACAGAATTGTAGCTGCTTCCAGAATGGGTTTAGGTGCGAGGAAAGAAGAAGGTGGCATTTTAGGCTCCCTTTTTAACTGATAATTGACCACAGATTCGGATTTAATACCTTACCTCAATCAGGTACTTCTAAAGGACTTTTCAATTCCTCCAGCTACCTCTCTGCAAACAGATTGGCTGGCTTTAGTACAAGAAAAGGTGGAAGAATATCTTGGTTCTCCTTCGGGAGTTGAGTTTCTGATGCATATATTGTATCGATTGGATATATCAGAATCAAAAGTAAATCAAGCATTTAACGCTCCCAACTCATCATCCATCGCAAAGGAATTGAGTTGTTTAATTCTGGAGCGGGAAATTCAAAAAGCAGAATCCAGAAGAAAATATCGATCCTCCGGAAATACTGAATTTTGAATATTCTTAAAAATGTGATTAAATTTCACCAAATACAATGAAAAATTCGATTTGTACAAGCCTTTTAGTCTGGTTACTAACCTTCTCTGGTTCGAATTTATACGGTCAGGAAGATACTCGCCTTCAATTACATATTGGATTCACAAATGAACTTAAAGAAGTTTTAGTTAAAGATTCCATCTTCTTTATTAATCTAGCCAATAAGCAAAAGGATTATTATTGCACAGATGAAGAAGGTAAAATCACCGCATTGATTGCACGTGGTCCAGAGTATGATTATGGTTTGTTAAAATGGGGAAATGAAAAAGTACTGGGAAACCTGGCTGTTCCAGCTGAATATGAAGATGCTGAAGCCAATATGAATATTGAATTATTTTATCCTAAAAGATTTGTTTTGCGATTCATTTCTTACAAACCTGAAGAAATTGAGTTGCCACAACAAAATATGGACAAACTTAAAGAAGTAGCCGCCTTTATTTCCAAACACCCAAAATCTAAATTCCAGATCTCAGGGCATTGTTGTAACACCTTTGAAATTGCACAGAGGAATAAAATAGCTGAGGATAGGGCTAAAAATGTATATACTGCTTTGATAAATCTTGGTATATCCCCCAATCAGCTGGTTTGGAAAGGATATGGAGATATGGATGCTGCCTTTCCTACCAATACCCCTGAAGGAAAATTGGCGAATAACAGGGTTGAACTTAGAATAACCGATTGGAAATAATATTTACAAAAAAATTCCGTTATTTGTAACAGATTTCGTGATTTACCAGTCCTGTTTTTTGAATTCAGGACTGAGCAAGACTTATTTATTAGTTTATATTTTAGTACATTTTAGTGGTTGCCTTGCCTTCCTTTTCGGAAGGCAGGGTTTTTTTTTGTTTTGACTTAACATTTCTAAATCTTAAGGCGATGAAGAATTCTCAATTCGGTTTCGTAAATTGGTCGTATGAAGGTAAATCATTCCCTTTTTTTAGTTGTAATCCTGTTTTTTTTTCCAAGTCTTCTTACTGCACAAGTAAAAAGTAAAACACATATAGTCCCCTTATCCGGAACTGTATATCCTTCGGAAATAACAGACGACTGGAACCCTGTTCTGATGTATATGGCACCACCCCCAGGCTCGCAGGATACCAAAACAGAACATGAACTAAGAAAGCAAAAGGTAAGAGATCAATTTCCTATCCGCAATTACTTAACTAATTCAGAAAACAAAACTGCTGTTCAGCCAGACCCTCCTTCTATTCTAAGGAATTTTCAGGGAAATTACTTTAACAATGCTGTTCCAAATGATAATTCCATTGCAGTTTCAACCGACAGAATAGTCAGTGTTGTAAATACCAATTTCAGATGCTACGATCTTAGTGGGAATTTATTGCTGTCAAAATCCTTATCCATTTTTGGAAACAGCATTGGAAATATTAATTATCCCTTTGACCCAAGGGTGACTTATGACCCCACTTATGACCGGTTCATAGTCGTTTTTCTCAACGGATTTACAGACACTACAAATTCAATAATTGTGGCTTTTTCACAGACAAATTTACCCGAAGGAGCATGGAATTTATATCAAATTAATGGCAATCCCTTAACCAACGGCACATGGTCGGATTATCCTGCTATTGCGATAAGTAATGATGAACTGTTTATTACTCTTAATACTTTTACTAACGGTTCTTCGAATAATTCAGGTTATACCGAATCAACTATTTGGCAGATTGATAAACAAAAAGGATACGCCGCAGATACTCTGGATATGTTATATCATTATAATATCACATGGAATGGGGACACTTTATTTAACGCAACTCCTGCAACTTATGCTAACAGCAATGATTCAACAGGTATGTTTTTCATAGGGTCTGAACCTTTCGATTCCCTGAATGATACTTTGTATGTAATAAGAATTCCTGGGAATATGGCAACAACTCCGGTGGCTTCAGTAACTCCGGTAACAGCTCCTGTTCAATATGGTTTTCCACCTTCTGCACGTCAACTTAACAATGTTAAGGAACTTGATACTAATGATGGTAGAATTCAGGGAGCTTATGTAAAAGGGGACAATCTTCATCTTGTTTTAAATTCAGTAAATCCTGCAACCGGTTTATGCGGTGTTTACTATGCAAGAATTGATAGTTTATATCAGAATCCTACCATTAATGTTGCAGCAATTTTAGGTGACACGCTTAAAGATTTTGCCTATCCAAATATTGTGTATGGAGGTCCTGTAAATGACAACAGTCTAATCATGATGTTGTATTCTTCTCCTAATGACTCAACCGGATATGGTTGTGCTAAAGTAGACTTTGCTGGGAATTTTTCTTCGTTTGTTCCTGTTAAAAAGGGATTTTCTTATCTCGCACTTCTTAGTACCACTACTGAAAGATGGGGTGATTATTCAGGAATGGCACAAAAATTTGATGAACCAGGTAAAGCATGGGTCTCCGGATGTTATTCAGATTATGCTAACAGAAATCAAACCTGGATAGCAGAACTTTCTGATTCCCTGATACTTACCTCAACACAACATACTCAAATAACAGAAAATCCAACTCTTAGCATTTGGCCTAATCCCGCTTATGAAACCGTGTCAGTGAATATTTCAATTGAAAATCAGGCAATGGTGGAAATAATCTTGTTAAACGCAAATGGACAAGTAATTAGAACTATCCTCAGAGAACGCTTTAAAGCAGGAAATACTGTTTTTTCATTTAACACAAATCATCTCGTTGATGGAGTATATATTCTGAGATGTGAAACAGAAAATGAAATCCTTACTTATAAAAAAATAGTAGTTCAACATTAATCTCATTTTGTTGAAGCCTTTTAGTCTATTTTTTTTCCTATTTTTCCTAAATTACCTATATGGGCAGGATGGGTTATTGTGGCGAATACACCCACCGGAAAGTAAGAATACCTGGTACCTTTTCGGAACCATGCATACAGGAAACGAAAAATTGCGCCCTGTTTACAATTCGGTGCTTACTTTTCTTGATTCGGTGGATGTTTTAGTTCTTGAAAGTGATCCTGATAAGTTATTTCAATCGAAGGGATTGTCTAAGTTAAAAGCAAGAAAAGGAAATACACTTAAAGATCTTTTAAAGGAAGAAGACTATACTTATCTGGTTCAGTATTTTAGTGATTCTATTCAAATACAACCATTTATATATAATTTTTTTACTCCTGTCATGACATGGTCTGTTTTACAGAATTCGTTTTTTGGATCAGGGAATTCTATACCCTTAGACCTTCAATTGCAAAAAGCAGGTAAGGAAAAGAACCTTTCAATTGTTGGACTTGAAACTGCTGACGAACAAATGAATACCTTACAAAGTATTTCAGAAAAACAAGCTGTTGAAGCTATACGTGAAATGCTGTACAATCAGGAAAAAAGTAAACAAAATTGCATTGCACTTTTGGAAATGTATGTAAATGAAAAAACCGATAGTCTATTATTATTAACCCGTGAATCAGGAAATGACAAATTAAATGAAAAGAAATTTTTGACTTCAAGGAACAAAAAAATGACAAAAAGGATAAACGCTATGTCTAAAAATCAGAATTATTTTATTGCAATTGGAGCATTGCACCTGCCTGGTTCCAAGGGAGTTTTACATTTATTGGAAAAAACTGGATTTAGAACAGAAAGAATATTGCTATCTAAACCCCTTTAATAAGTTAATTTTTTATCTTTGGATAATATCTACAAAAAATGACTAAGAAAACATTTCCTTGGATGCCCTTTGTCACAGTTTTTATTTTATTTGGTCTGTCCGTAATTTTTCCTCAAAGTGCTTCTGCTCAAACTCCAATTTTTATACCATTGAGAATCTCACAAGATTCAACCCTTACCTTATTAAAATCAAAACCAATATATAAACACAGAAAGTACAATGAAAAAATGATCAGAGCATCAAATAAAATAAATTATTTCACTTATCTATACGATCAAGACAAATTATACAAAATAATTTTTTTTAAAAAATATGATAAAAGAAAAGATGCTGAAGACTCTTTCGAAGGTGTTATTAATTATCTGAAACAAACAAAAAATGCTATTCTTGAAAAAAAAGAAGAGGATAAAAAAATAACCCAGATTTGTATCAAAGATGGGGTAATTACAGAAGTGACAGTAGATGAAATTAAAGGCGATGTCATTTTGCATATAAAGATGCGAGATACATCCATTGATCCATCTGACCCAAAGGATGAAAGTCATGCTTTGGAGGCTCCCTATTATAATTTTTAAATATACCTGAAGTTTGCAGCGTTATTTTTTGGAAATAGCCTATAATGGCAAAAACTATCACGGCTGGCAAAAACAGGAAAATGCTGCTTCTGTACAGGAAACAATTGAAAAAGGTCTTTCCAGATTATTAAGAAATACAGAAATTCTTTATGGTGCCGGACGAACTGACCGAGGTGTGCATGCCGAAAGTTCATTTGCTCATTTTGATACAGATATGGTCATTCCTGAAAATTTTTTGTACAAAATAAACTCGATGGTTCCTGAAGATATTTCAATTAAAAACATTTATCAACCCATTGACAATGACCTTCACGCAAGATTTAGTGCGATTTCCAGAAAATATATTTACCGATGCATAAGGTATAAATCTCCTTTTCACACGCAGACCCACTGGATGTGTCGTTGGCAAATGGATTTGGAAATAATGCAACTATGCTGTGAAATCATTAAAAACCAAAAAGACTTTGGTACATTCAGAAAAAAGTATGGAAACAGCAAAACAGATATTTGTTCAATAAAAGAAGCGTATTGGGAGGATTGCGGCGATTTTCTTTATTTTCATATACGTGCCGACCGCTTTTTAAGAGGTATGGTACGTATGATAACAGGAACAATTGTTGAAGCGGGAAGAGGAAAATTCGACCTGGAAACTTTTGAAAAAATTGTCAAATCTCTGGATGTAAACCAGGCGTCTTCAGCAGCTCCCGCACATGGACTATACCTTCAGGAAGTAGAATATCCTCCTAATTCTTTGATTTTATTACAGGATAATTAAAACCAGAATTGATTTTTAAAGAATGAATCTCTTTGAAAATCAGGTTGATTGCTCAAACTTCTTCTCAGGGAAAATCTCTTTGATGTAACTTGCGCTTTATGGCCTTGACGGAAACAAACCTCACATTTCCTGTTCCTTTCAGGAAATACAAAGGAAAAGTTAGAGATGTTTATACTTTGGGAGAAACGCTGATGGTTCTTGTAGCAACTGACAGGATTTCTGCTTTTGACGTAATTCTTCCTCAAGCTATTCCATTCAAAGGTCAGGTTTTAAACCAACTAGCTTCCTATTTCCTGCAGGCATGCAAAGATGTATGCCCTAATCACCTGATTTCTACTCCAGACCCAAATGTTACAATAGGGTTAAAATGCGAGTTAATTCCCATTGAGATGGTAGTTAGAGGTTACCTTGCCGGACATGCCTGGAGAGTGTACAAATCAGGGGAAAGAACACTTTGCGGAGTTACACTACCTGATGGTTTGAGGGAAAATGAAAAATTACCGGAACCCATTCTTACACCGTCAACTAAATCCACCATTGGTCATGATGAAGATATTTCAGAAACAGAAATTCTGAAATCCGGGATAACCGATGAATTCACCTGGTATACCATGAAAAAGTATACTTTTGATTTATTCAGAAAGGGAACCCAAATGGCCGCAGAAAAAGGACTCATTCTGATGGATACAAAATATGAATTTGGTTTGCATGAAGAAAAAGTGTATCTGATAGATGAGATTCATACTCCTGATAGTTCAAGATATATTTATGCAGATGGGTATGAAGCAAGGCTTGTTTCCGGCGAACCTCAAAGACAATTATCCAAAGAATTTGTTAGAGAATGGTTAATGGCACAGGAGTTTTCTGGACAGGAAAATCAAACCCCTCCTCTATTTCCAACTGAATTTTTAGAAAGCATCACCTCCAGATATGTTGAGTTGTATCATCAGGTTACAGGACTGGAATTCAAACCAGATCCAGCCGAAAATATTGAAGAAAGAATTGCCCTAAATGTGCGACAGGCTTTGCTGGAGTTGGGTATGCCTGAGTTATGAATTTCGGGTTTGTAATTAAATTATCTATTTTATTTATTCTAATTTCCTTTAATATTTTTGCCCAGGAAAAAAACGCCAGGGATACTCTTAGTACAATAGTTGTTAAAGATTCCCTTTTAAGTTTGGTCTCGCGCAGTCCTGGTAAAATAATTTTTCAGGCAGATTCACTTGGTTTCTTTACTGCATCAGCAAAAACAGCCGATGAGATTTTGCAAAATGCTGAAGGTGTTTATATCCGTAATTATGGAGGACATGGAGGTGTTAAGACTGTTTCCTTAAGGGGATTTGGTTCAAATCAGACGAGTGTCAGTATTAATAACATTCCTTATGAAAACACTCTGATTGGATCAGTTAATTTTGGAAATTTTCAGACTGATGGTTCCAGTGCTGTTACCGTTTCTTCAGGTAGTCCTTCTGCTGGTACAAATAGTTTGGGTGGTAATATAAACCTTCAATTTGATCCAGGTAGAATCGTAAAAAAAACAGAATTATTTGGAGGAAGTTTTGGTGAGCGAGGCGGTTCCGTCCAAACCCGTTTTAAAGGAAAATCCTTGCAGACTGGTCTATCCATTTCTTATGTTGCAGCAGATGATGAATATCCTTATGAATTATATGGAATTAAGGCCAACAGGGAACATGCTTTTTTTGAACAAATCCAATATAAATGCTTTGTTTCCGGAACCACACCTGAACCCGTTCTTTCATTTGGGAGTGTAGGCTTTTTTTCCTATAATCAGATTCCTGGACCTGTAGTTACTGGCTATCAAAATACCGGCAATGAAACCCTGAAACAACAGGATCATTTTTATTATTTAAACATCACACCTAAACAATCAAATACTTCATTTAATGTAAGTCATCACTATAGTTATTCTGATTATTTATTTATTGGCACAAATCAATTTATAACCACAAATCACTTTATGGGTCAGGGAATGCGAAAAGATTCTCTTTTAGGATTTGCAATAAATTCTAATCTCCAATATGCCTGGCAGGGCATTTCCGGAAATGCCCTGAACTCAGAAGGTAATGAATCAGGAATAATTAGCAGAAACAGATTAGATGGAGGCCTAGATGCACGTAAATTATTCTCCTGGAACCAGAGTTTCTGGTTGATGTCACTTTATGGCAGAATCAATGCTGTAACTGAATTTGGGATACTTGGAAATGGAGGCATCCGATTAGAATATTATCCTGCAAAGTTCAAATCTGTTGTGCTTTATGGACAATCCAGTCAAAGCCATAGGGTACCCACTTTTTCAGAATTGTATTATACCAATTATGGAAATCCATTGCTTAAACCTGAAAACTGCTTAAGTGCAGATGGAGGAATTTATTTCAAACCAAAGTTTTCATTATTAAATTATATCAAATTATCCGGATTTTACAATGCCACACAGAACAAAATTATCAGTATTCCAATAAGTCCGGTTCGTTGGAGTACACGGTCTGAAGGATATACAGAAACGTTAGGATTTGAATGGGTTTTAGGAGGTAGAATCTTAAAGGAAATAAGTTGGGAATACCGCTACACATTTACAAATGCATTATCCTATTTACCAACAGGCCCTAAATTATTGCCTTACACACCAAAGGAAGTTGCCGGAGGAAGTATCATTTGGACTTCAAAGACCTGTCAAGTTGGAACCACTTTGACTTATTCTGGTTGGAGGTTTATATTAACCCGAAACAACTCTGAAGATCTTTTACCCGGATATTTTAGCTCACATGCTTGGATACGTAAATCATTTTCAAAAAAAGGACTCACACATGTTTTTCAGATATCTGCAGAAAACCTTCTGAATCAGCAATATCAGGTTATAAAATCATATCCTATGCCCGGGATAAGTTTCAGGGCGAGCTATAGTCTTATTTTTTTATAAAGCAGCATTAAAACAATACCAACCTTTTTATAAATTTACAGTGTAAGGACATGAAATATACCATTGACAGAGAAGAAAAGTATGCAGCGATTACGTTGCATGAAGAAAAACTTGACTCCAAGATTGCGCCCAATCTGAAAAGTGAATTCACCGTTTTGAATGCTGAAGGGATGAAAAATATTATCCTTGATTTGCATGATACTCAGTATGTTGACAGTTCGGGACTGAGTGCTATTCTGGTTGCAAACCGTCTGTGTAAAAATGCAGGAGGTGTATTGGTGTTAAGTAGCCTGAATGAGCAGGTTTCCAAAATAATTGACATTTCGCATTTAAACGACACCTTAAATATATTACCAACCAAAGAAGAAGCCATGGAAGCGATTTTTTTGAATGAATTGGAAGAAGATCTTCAGAAAGAAGTAGACCCGGAATTTGTTGAGGATGAAATAGAAGGAGAAGACGACTGGGACGATGAAGACCTGGATGAAGATGAAGATGATGAATTTGCTGAAGAATTCGTTGAAGCGCAGGATGATGAAGACAAATAAGCTATCTCACTGATTGCTTAAGGTCCTCATACTCGGAAGCAGTTCTGCTACACCCGCATTCAAGCGCTTTCCCAGCGCCCAGATTGTCAGTCATAATGAACGGTTTTACCTTCTGGATTGTGGTGAAGGCGCACAGCTTCAGCTATTAAAATACAAAATCAGGTTGCACCGTCTGGATGCAATCTTTATTTCTCATTTGCATGGAGATCATTTTTTTGGTCTGCCGGGATTGTTAAGTACCCTAAACATGCAAGAACGCACTGCACCATTAACAGTGTATGGTCCTGAAGGGCTTAGAGAAATTATTGAATTACAATTTAAACTTTCGGAATCAACGATTCGATATCCACTTGATTTTAGAGTACTTACACCTCAGGATTTTGGCACAGTAATATTTGAAAGCCGAACGTTGGAGGTAATCTCAATTCCTTTAAAACATAGAATTTTTTGTAGTGGTTTTTTATTACGGGAGAAACCCAAAAAAAGAAAATTCATGCTTTCTGAAGCAATTCGATACGAAGTACCCAAAGAGTATTTTACCCTATTAAAACTAGGTAATTCCGTAACTCTACCAGATGAAAGAATTATTGTTCCGGAAATGGTGCTTGGAAAAGAAGACCCTTCTGAATCCTATGCCTACTGTAGTGATACTCAATATTCTGAAGAGCTCAAACAATATATATATCAGGTAGATTTATTGTATCATGAAGCAACATTTATGGAGGCGCATCTTGAAAGAGCCAAAGCAACTGCACATAGTACAGGGAAACAGGCTGCCACGATTGCAAGTCTTTCTGAAGTACGAAAACTAATTATTGGTCATTTTTCAGCAAGATATCCTGATCTTGAACCTTTGTTAGTAGAAGCCCGTTCTGTATTTGCGAATACAGACCTCGCCATTGAAGGATGTGTTTTTGAAACCAATGGAAATTCTTAAAAAACAAAATCTCCTCTTTATAATTCTTGGCGCTTTGTTTCTGGCCAATGCTTTGCTTGCTGAATTTATTGGTGTAAAAATTTTTTCTCTCGAAAATTCTTTAGGTTATCCTTCTTTGGATCTTTCTTTGTTTGGCTTTGATAATCTGAGTTTTAATCTCACGGCGGGTGTACTACTCTGGCCAGTTGTTTTTACCTTAACTGACATTATAAACGAATACTACGGCGTGAAAGGAGTTCGGGTAATTTCCTTTATTGCTGCGGGAGTAATTACATATGCCTTCGTTATGGTCTATTTTTCAATTCACCTTAAACCGGCTGATTTCTGGGTAACAACCCAGTCTAACAATAATGTTCCAAGTATGCAGTCCGCTTTTGCCTCAATTTTTGGTCAGGGTAACTGGATTATTGTTGGCAGCCTTGCAGCATTTCTTATTGGACAATTTGTTGACGTTTTCATTTTTCATAGGGTAAAAAAAATCACCGGAGATAAAGCCATTTGGCTGCGGGCAACCGGGTCTACGTTAGTTTCACAATTGGTAGATAGTTTTGTCGTGTTATTCATTGCCTTTTACCTTGGAGCCAATTGGGATATTCGTTTGGTACTAGCCATTTGTACAATTAATTATCTTTATAAATTTCTTATGGCATTGATAATGACTCCAGTATTATACCTTGTGCATTATATTATTGACAATTATCTAGGTAAGGAATTGTCTAGGAAAATGATGGACGAAGCTGCCGCTTAAAACTTTATAAAACCAATTCTCTGGAGTTTACGTATGTTGCTTCAAATTGCAAATTCAAATGGATCAGATCCGCAGGTATTACGAATCGCTGTCCAGTATTACAGAAGCACAATGGAATGAACTTGTCCCTCATTTCAAAAGAGTGAATATTCCTAAAAATCAATTTCTTTCTGAACCCGGACAAGTTGTAAAAGATGTTTCTTTTATTGAAAGTGGCATGCTCAGATGCTATTACCTCTTCGACGGAAGGGAAAGCAATTGCTATTTCGCTGCTGAGAACTGTTACATTGCTGATTACACCAGTTTCCTGACACAATCCCCTTCGGTTATGTATATTGAAGCAATGGAAGATGTAACTGTTATAAATCTTGATTATCACGCACTTCAAAACCTCTATAAAAAAGATATTATTTTTCAGGAATTTGGTAGAAAAATCGCAGAATGGCTTTATATAAAATTATCTAACAGGGTTTCAGATTTGCTTTTACTAAATCCGGAAGAAAGATATTACCAATTTATTAAATCAGATCCTGAATTGGCGCAGAGAATTCCTCAATATATGTTGGCTTCCTACCTTGGTATTACACCCGAA
>Ga0114981_10001493_pt1 | contig 15298 bp, 11 predicted proteins | sample S_140806_MF_Meta_FD_87028 | JGI IMG/M metagenome (GOLD analysis project Ga0114981, IMG submission 87028) | Freshwater microbial communities from Lake Simoncouche, Canada to study carbon cycling - S_140806_MF_MetaG | ecosystem: Environmental > Aquatic > Freshwater > Lake | place: Lake...
ATCGTCCGCCATGCTAAAGCCACTGTGGATTAAATGATGCCGATTGCACGCGACCTTGATTTGGTGTTCCCTGCGACTGTTGTGCCTCCGCTGACTCCGTTCACTGCGAATGGCGCCGTTGACTATGGCGCGCTCGAACGAATGGTCAATTACGTTGTTGAAGACTGTGAAGCGACGATGGTGATTGCAGCCGGCGTCGAAGCGCAGGAGTATCAATTTTTGAGCCTCTCAGATCGTAAAGATCTGATTAAGAGCACGATCGAACTCGTTGGTGGGCGACGGCCGGTTGCAGTTGGAATTTCCCATCCGTCGACTCGAACAGTCCTGGAACTGGCCGAATTTGCGCAAGCACAGGGCGCCGCAGCGCTGCAGTTGTTGGCCCCGATGAAACCGACCGGTGGGCAACCCCGTCTGAGTGAGCTTGTTCGTTATTTTGAGTCGGTTTTGCAGAGAACGACGTTGCCGATGATGCTCTATCTCAACCCAGGCCCGGGTGCAGACGTGTCGGTCAAGGATACGGTCGAACTCGCAAAGCTCGAGGGCATCGCGTTTGTGAAGGAAAGTTCACGCGATCTGACTCGTGTGTCGCGCCTCATCGAAGAAATTGAGCATGGCGGTCATGCACATTACTTCACCACGCTACAGATGAATCTGGCGTCCCTGATGCTCGGCGGCACAGGCGTGACACTGCCACCCCCGGCCGCGTTCATTTCGAACAAGATTCATCGCGCCTTCAAGGCTGGAGATTGGGTCGAGGCGGCGCGCCTGCAGCGGCAGTTCGCGCTATTTCCGTCGCGCTGGATGGAATTTGGCTTGGCCGCAGTGATGAAAGCAGCGCTGAATTTGCAAGGCATGGCTCTCGGCGATCCTTATCCCCCGTATGAGCCGCTGCCGCCCGCTGCACTCGATTCTTTGCAGGCCTACCTCAAGACAATGGATTTGTGATTGTTTAAGTTCTTTGAATCGCTTCTGGATCCCTATCCAGAGGAGGAGCCTGCCCCGACGCCCGCCACTTTTCCTCAATTCTTATGGGCGGCCTCGGCCGGGATGCGGGTGCACATGGTCGCCGTGATTGGCTTGACCGCGCTGATCGGTGCCTTTGAAGCGCTGTTGTTCGCGTTGGTTGGCGAGATGGTCGACTGGATTTCGCTGGTCGAGCCGAGTCAACTTTTTGCGCAACGTGGTCGGGAGCTTTTTTGGCTTGCCGCCCTGCTGATGGCAAGTGTTCTGATCGTTGGACTGCAGGCGCTGTTTAAGTATCAGACCCTGTTCGGTAACTTCCCGATGCGATTGCGCTGGAACTTCCATCGCTTGATGCTTTCGCAAAGCATGAGTTTTTATCAAGACGAGTTTGCCGGAAGGATTTCGACCAAAGTCATGCAAACGGCCCTCGCCGTCCGGGACGTCTTGCTGGGCGTTGGCGACATCATGGTGTTTGTGGTGATTTATTTTGTCACCATGGTCAGTGTGGTCGGCACGTTCGACGTGCTGCTGCTCCTGCCCTTTGTCCTTTGGGTCTCGCTGTATGCCGTTGTACTTCGATTTTTTGTTCCAAAGATCGGTCGTGTGGGGAAAGCGCAAGCCGATAAGCGCAGCCTGATGACAGGACGGATCACCGATGCCTACACCAATATTTCGACGGTCAAATTGTTTTCGCACGCAGACCGCGAGGCGCTGTACGCACGCAGTGCGATGCAGGAGTTCATGGAAACCGCCTATGCGCAGATGCGCCTTGCCAGTGGCTTTGAGATTGCGAACCATGTCCTTGGAATGGTTCTGGTGGTGTCGACCTCAGGCCTCGTTTTGTGGCTCTGGACTCAAGGCAGCGTTGGGGTGGGGTCGGTGGCCGCTGCGACAGCGATGTCCCTGCGCCTGAACGGCATCTCGCACTGGGTCATGTGGGAGTTGGCTAGCCTGTTTGAAAACATCGGCACGGTGCGTGACGGGATCAACATGTTGTCCAAGCGCCAGACCGTCGTCGACCGTGAACAGGCACCCGAACTCAAGGTCAGGGAAGGGCAAATCCGATTCGAGTCAGTTCGTTTCACCTACGATGACAATCGAAACGTGATCCACGGTCTCGATTTGTTGATCCGCCCTGGGGAAAAGGTGGGATTGGTGGGCCCATCAGGCGCCGGCAAGAGCACGGTGACCAACCTGTTGCTGCGCCTGTACGACCTCAGTAGTGGTCGCATTCTGATCGACGGACAGGATATTTCTCAAGTCTCGCAAATGAGTCTGCGGGCCAATATCGGCATGGTGACGCAGGACACGTCGTTGCTGCATCGGTCGGTGCGGGACAACTTACTCTACGGTCAGCCCGACGCGTCCGAGGCCGAAATCCGGCAGGCTCTCCAGCGCGCAGAGGCTGCGTCCTTTATCGAATTGTTAAGGGATCCGTCCGGGCGCAAAGGCCTGGATGCCCATGTGGGTGAGCGAGGCGTCAAGTTAAGTGGGGGGCAACGTCAGCGGGTCGCGATTGCTCGGGTCATGCTAAAAAATGCACCGGTTCTGATTCTCGATGAGGCGACGAGTGCCCTCGACAGCGAGATCGAAGCCGTCATCCAGCAGAGCTTGTATCGGTTGATGGAAGGAAAAACAGTCCTCGCAATTGCCCATCGCCTGAGCACGATTGCGGCCATGGACCGTCTGATCGTGATGGATGAGGGGCGCGTTGTTGAAGAAGGAACGCATCGAGAGTTGCTCGAGCGTGGTGGGCTATATAGCCGCCTCTGGGCCCATCAGAGCGGTGGGTTTTTGGCCAGTTCGCAGGTGGAGTTGGCGCATTGATTTGATGCGGTGAGTGGATACCTTGAGTGGATGTCTTGAGTGGATGCATCAACGCGCGTTCAATCACTCGGCGCGAACTCGCTGGACTGCCTGCTGAAGGTTTTCCCATGGGCGTTGTCCGGGCGCAAAGCGCTTGCGCATCCATTGAATGAGATCGGTGAGTTGGCGATCGCTGATGCTGTCGCGAAACCCCGGCATGAAACCCGAATCGACCGAGGCCGGGGCCTGAATTCCGTCGAGGATGATCCGAATCAGATTGTCGGGTCGATCACTATAGAGATTGGTATTGAGTGCGAGAGGCAGGTTTTGCCCCAGTAAGTGATTCGCAGTTCCATCATAATGACAACCACCACAACTTCCTTCGAACTGTCGTTGTGCGGGTCCTGGCAACGGGGCGCCCTGAGCAGCCCGCGCAATCAGGTCGTTGGCTTGTTCCTTTCGTGGCGTGCGTTCACCGTCCTGGAGGCTGGCCAGGTAGTGCGCGATTGCGCGGATATCGGCGTCGGGTGCCGGACTCATTGCACGAACGACAGATGCCATTGGACCTGCCGCCGCGCCATGATCCCGACTATGGCCTTGGCGCAGGTACTGGTAAAACTCGTTTTCTGTCCAGGCAATCGGCGCCTGGCTAAGCGCGTCAAGAGCGGGGGCTTCCCATCCGCCGGTCAATGCGCCTCGTAAATGGCGTTCTGTTTGCTGCTCTGCCCCCAGCGCATTGCGGGGCGTATGACAGCCACCGCAGTTGCCGACCTGGTTCACAAGATACGCACCCCGGTTCCAGAGTGCGCTTCGGGCGGGATCGTCGTTCCATGGAACGGCATGATGAAAGAGGCCATTCCAGAGCGCCATCAAGGGGCGGACGTTAAACGGAAACCTGAGTTCAGTGCTGGGTACGGGGCTGTGAGTAGCAGGTTGGGACATCAGCCACCCATACAGCGCCATCATGTCCTCGTCACGCATCCCACCAAACGCGGTGTAGGGAAAAGCAGGGTACAGATGGTGGCCCTCGCGCGAGATGCCTTCGCGCATTGCTCGCTCAAATGCACGGTACGACCAACGACCAATACCGGTTTGCGCGTCGGGGGTTAAGTTGGTGCTGTAAACAACGCCAAAGGGTGTTTCCAAGGGGCGACCGCCTGCGTTGATGGCCCCATCTTCTGCGGTGTGACAGCCTGAGCAGTGTCCAAGGGCGGCGAGTGCCTGGCCGCGCGCGAGCGCCGCTTCGCTATAGCCCGAAAGATCAACCCGTTGAACCGGCTCGAGGGTCGGTCGCCAGCCGATGAGTGCGACCGTGGCGGTGAGCATTCCGAGCGCCAGGCCGCCCAATCGTCCAATGCGGCTGCGCCAGTCGGCACGGATTCCCGGCGCCCGGGCGGCTTGAGGGCGGATTGGATCAGACCGGACTGAATCGGATCGGAGTGGATCGGCAGTACTTGGATTTGAGGGGCTTGGACCTGTCGCCGACAGAGGGGGCGACAACGGATTTAACGCTGCCCTAATGACCTCGGAGGTGAAGGGCGGTTGCCGGAAGCGAACTCCCGTGGCGTCGAAAATTGCATTGGCGATCGCTGCGGTCCCGGGCACCGAGGAGGATTCGCCAGCGCCGAGCGGCGCTTCGCCCGGTCGGGGCATGTGTAGCACCTCGATCACCGGGACCTCTCGAAAACTGAGAATCGGGTAGCTCCCCCAGTCGGGCGCGACGACGATACCCAGCTCGGGATCGGTTTCGACCCGCTCGAGGAGGGCCCGACTTGTGGTCTGAATGACGTTACCGTGGACTTGATGGGTGACGCCGGCTGGGTTGATCAGTTGACCGGCGTCATGTCCGACGACCACGCGTTTGACATGTACCTCGCCGGTCTTGGGGTGAACCTCCACATCTGCGACCCAGGCCGCCCAGGCGGCGCCAAAACCTGGCCAGCGGCTGTGGATGTAGCGCGCATAGGCGAAACCCTGGCCCTGAAGCCAACCATCCTGCGTGCCCTGCAGTTGTGGCTTGTCGTGGGGTTTCCAGCTGGCGCGGTTGGCGGTGGCCTCAATCAGTTCGCGTGCTCTGGGGTCCTCAATCAATCGGAGGCGATATTCGACTGGGTCAACACCCGCCGCGGTCGCTAATTCGTCGATGAAACTCTCGTGGGCGAACGAATTGGGTAGGGCAGACACCCCGCGGAGCCAGGAGGCCCGCAGAATTGGCGCCATGTCGTTGACGGTCACGCGCAGAGCTGGATATTGATAGGGAGGCTGGGCGGTTCGGTCACCCATTTCATAGGCCTGGGCCCTCGGCTCGATCGTTCTTGTGAGTAGCAATGCCAGCGTCGGTGCACCATTCGATGGATAGCTGGTTTGAAAGTCATAGCCGACCGGTTTGCCATCCGCATTCAGACCACCGCGAACCTGCATCCACTGCGCTGCGCCTTTGGGGTCCCAGGCGTTTTCCTGTTCCCGAGTCAGTTGAACGCGGACCGGCGCACCGACAGCGCGAGCAAGGAGTGCGGCATCGGCCGCGACATCGTCAGCGCCATTGCGGCCATAGCAACCGGCAGCTACCATGCGAACCACGACGACCTCGGGGGCATCGATTCCCATCAGCTGCGCGAGGTCTGCAAGGAGGACATGGGGGTTTTGGGTCCCTGCCCAAACGCGCAGGCGCGTGGCTGTGGTGCCTGCCGGTCGCTCCCCATCCGACCCTTTCGACTCTTTCGACTCTTCCCAGACCGCTAGCGCGCAAGACGGGCCGATCGATGCATGCATCTGGTAGGGCCACTGGTAGGTGCGCTCCAGCGTAATCTCGGCGTGAGCCAGCGCTTCGTCGACCCCGCCTTCGTTAATCAATTCGCGTGGTGTGCTGGGGTTGCTCCGGATGGCCCGCGTCAGGTCGTCCAAAGGTCCTGGTCCTGACCATGGCTTCCAGTTCACTTGCAGCGTCTTCATGGCGAGCTCGGCGAATTCTTCCCGCTCGGCCACGACACCGACAAAATCTCCCTGAACAACTACGGCACGAATGCCCGGTATGGTGGCGATCGAATTTCGATCGACCGACTCCAGGGTACGCCCGACAAAATCGCCATGATCGTAGCCCGCATACGGCGGTCGGATCACGCGCCCGTGCAGCATGCCGGGGATTCGAATGTCATGGACAAACACGGCCTCGCCCATTGCCTTGGCCGGGATATCGATCCGCGGCAGGCTCTGCCCGACGATCCGGTAGTGCTCCGAGGGTTTAACCGGTACCTCTAGATCCAGCTGTAATTCGACATGACGCTGGCCCAGCAGAGTGGTCAGATCAACCGCTGGCGTACCTTGAGATACCAACCACTGCCGAGCTTGTGCTGCAGCGATGCGAAGTGGTTTCGCATGGATTTGCAGAGACGCGCTCGCAATCGTGGCGCCTTGATTGGGGGCGAGCGCAGTACTACCCATGACCAGATGGACTGCAGAGGGGTCGACGTCGAGCTCCTCCGCGACGATCTGCGTTAACGCGGTCCGTAAACCCGTCCCGAGATCGACATGGCCATGAAACGCGGTCACGCTGGCGTCATCCCAAACCGCAATCAGGGGTTCAAGTCCTTCGCGCGGATCACTCGCAACAAAGGCGGGTTGCCCGGGGACTGGCGCAGTCGGCGGTAGCGGTTCGCGAACAATCAGTAACAGCCCGCGGGCAGACCGGAGATCCTCGCGGGACGTGATCTGACGAGCGCGGGGCGTCATGTCTGAGCGCCGCCTTTAGCCGAGGTCGTGGGCGGTGCTTGGGCCGCTCGCTTTAAGGACCCCTGCACCGCCCGTCTTACCGCATCGAGAATTTCCAGATGAGTTCCGCAGCGGCAGAGGTTACCCGTGAGGGCCTGACGGATCTCGATTTCGCTCGGCTCAGGGTTGGATCGCAGGAGCGCCACGGTTGTCATGATCATGCCGTTCAGGCAGTACCCGCACTGCGCGGCTTGCGCCTCGATAAAGGCCTCTTGAACCGGATGTGGTCGACCATGTTCGGCCAGTCCTTCCAGGGTTGTAATCGTTCTACCATCGAGTTCGACTGCGGGGATGACGCACGATCGCGCCGCACGATCATCAATTAATACGGTACAAGCGCCACACTGACCCAATCCGCAGCCGTAACGCGGTCCATTGAGATGTAGATCATTGCGCAAGATCTGCAAGAGCGTCGCAGCGCGGGTCAGCGTCAGCGGATATTCCTGTCCGTTCACTGACAGGGTGACGCAAAGGGGTTTCAATGGGCATGCCTCAAAGACTGAGGTAATTGCGCCGCGTCTCCTCGTCGGCGACCAGCGCCTCCATCGACGCCTGATGACGAATCTGTCCCTTCTCAAGAACATAGGCGCGATCTGAGACCCATTGCGCAAAGTGCAAATTTTGCTCGGACAATAAGATGCTGACGCCTTGACGCTTGAGCTCCAGGATCATGTCCGCCATCTGCTCAACGATGACTGGAGCGACGCCTTCGGAAGGTTCATCGAGAAGGACGAGTAAGGGGTTGCCCATCAGGGTGCGTGCCACTGTGAGCATCTGCTGTTCGCCACCGCTCATACGTCCGCCGGGCCGATCTTGCATCTCTCCAAGATTTGGAAACAACTTGAAAAGTTTTTGTGGCGTCCATTCGGGTGCCGGTGATCCATCGGGGAATTGTCGAGCTGGTTGACGGCCAACGCTTAAATTTTCCAGAACGGTTAGATCCGTGAAGATTCGGCGATCTTCGGGGACATAGCCCAGTCCTCGCCGGGCAACTTCATGCGGCTGCGCCTGGGCGATTCCCTGACCCAGAAATTCGATGGCACCGCTACGCCGTGGCACCATGCCCATGATGGCTTTGAGCGTCGTTGATTTCCCGGCGCCGTTGCGTCCCATGAGTGCGACGACTTCGCCTCGCCCAACCTCGAGTTCGACGTCAAACAGGATTTGGGCCGCGCCGTACCATGCGTTAAGGCTTCGTGTTTTGAGCAGGCAATCCGGATTCATGGTGATTCCGTAGGCTGCTCGAAAGTTCGGCCGCTTCCAAAATAGACTGCCTGCACCTCGGGATGCTCGCGAATGGTCTGTGCATCGCCCTGCGCAATCAGGCGCCCGCGAGCGAGCACGAGAATTCGGTCGGCATGCCCGAAGACGACATCCATACTGTGTTCAGTAAACAAAATCGCGAGCCCGCGCTGATTCACAAGCGTGCGGGTCAGTGCCATCAGTTGCAGGCGTTCGGCCGGCGCCATGCCGGCCGTGGGTTCGTCCATGAGCAGGAGTCTCGGTTCGTTGGCCAGCGCAATGGCCAGCTCGAGCCGTTTGATATCGCCATACGCGAGTTCATTGCAGGGGCGCTCCGCTTGCGCCTCAAGCCCGACTTGAGCCAGCAGGCTGAGTGCGTCAATGCGGCGGTAATGGGTGGCGCGCCGCCAGAGTGAATAGAGTTTGGCATCGCGCGAGAGCAACGCCATCTGAACATTTTCAGCGACTGTCAGAGAGGCAAACGTTTCGGCAATCTGGAAGGTCCGACTGACTCCCATCTGCCAAATCTCGCGGGGCTTGCGGCCAATCAGATCCTGACCTTCCAAAAGCACTGACCCGGCATCGGGCCGTAGTTGCCCGTTGACCATATTGAACGTGGTTGACTTGCCGGCGCCATTGGGTCCGATCAGGGCCAGCACTTCACCCGGCTTGAGGTCGAACGAAACGTCATCCACCGCGACATTGCCGCCGAAGAGCTTTCGCAGACCGCGGACCTGCAGGAGGCTCATTGCGGGTGCCGCGTGCCGAATCGCTGCTGCACAAACCCGGCCAGTCCCTGAGGGAACGCGAGGACGAGCAACAGGATCGTGCCCCCGAGGACCGCTCTCCAGTAGTCCGTGCTGCGCGCGATACTGTCCTGAAGCCAGGTAAAGCTGACGGCCCCAACGATGGGCCCGACGACGGTCTGAACGCCGCCCAATAGCACCATGACCAGGCCGTCGACCGAACGTCCCACCGCGAGACTCTCGGGGGAAATACTGCCTTTGGAGAACGCGAACAGGGCTCCGGCAAGCCCGGCAAAGAGGGCGGCCATGACGAACCCAGCCCATTGCAATCGTTGGACATGGATGCCAATCGCATCGGCTCGCAGGACGGAATCCCGGCTGGCGCGCAGCGCGTAACCGAAGGGCGAAAAAAGCATCCGGCGTAACGCGTAGATGCCACATCCGGTCAGCAGCAGCGTGAGATAGAAATACGCCCTCTTGTCCTTTAGCCAAGGACTTGGCCAGACCCCTGTGAGTCCGTTGCTGCCGCCGGTAAAGGTATCCCACTGGAAAAAAATCGACCACAGGATCTGACCGAACGCGAGCGTGAGCATGGCCAGATAAACCCCAGACAATCGCACACAAAACCAGCCAAAGAGCGCTGCCGCCAGCGCCGTAATGAGCGGCGCGAGCGCTAGGCTCGCCTCCATCGGTAGTCCGGCCCGCAAAGCCAACAGGGCAGCGGCGTAAGCCCCGAGGCCAAAATAGGCGGCGTGGCCAAACGAGTGCATGCCCGCTGGGCCCATGATGAAATGCAAACTGCAGGCAAACAAAGCAGCGGTCATCAAGTCGATCGCCAGGACGACCGTATACGGCGATTGGGCAGTCAGCCACGGCAACGCCCCCAGTACCGCCAAGCAGCCGATCCAGACAAGTTGATAACCCGACCCCGTCAGACGAAGGGGCGCTTCGGCCGTGTTGGTCTGTCGGGTCGGTGCCTGCGCGCGCCCTAACAAGCCCCATGGCCGAATCATCAAAACAATCGCCATGATCACAAATTCGACCACGAGCGTGAGTTTTGAGAACGAGAACGACATCCCGCCCCACTGCACCGTACCAAGTCCCACGCAGAGGGCTTTGATTTCTGCGATCAGCAGAGCGGCGAGATAGGCACCCGGCAAGGAACCCATTCCACCAACCACCACGACCACAAAGGCGTCGCCGATCGTGAGTAAGTCGAGGCCAAGATTTGCAGGCTCCCGCGGCAGTTGCAGTGCACCCCCTAACCCGGCGAGCGCGCAGCCCAGGGCGAACACTGCGGTGAAGAGTCGGCTCTGGTGGATACCAAGTGCCCCGACCATCTCACGGTCCTGCGTGGCGGCTCTGATCAATACGCCAAACCGGGTTCGTGTGAGCAGAAGCCAAAGTAGGCCGAGCACGAGCGGGCCCAGGACCATCAGAACCAGGTCATAGGTCGGGAAGCGTCTCCCCAGAATATCAATCGCACCGGCCAGACCAGGCGCTCTGGTTCCAAGCAGATCTTCGGGGCCCCACACCCAGAGGGCCGCGTCCTTGATCACCAGAACCAGTGCAAAAGTCGCCAAAAGCTGGAACAGTTCTGGTGCTCGGTAGATTCTTCGAAGTAGTATTATTTCAACAAATGCGCCGATCAGTCCAGTGATCAGGCTGGCAGCGAGTATCAACCACCAAAAGCTCACACCAAGACCGAGGGCACGGCCAATGTGCTCGGTGAGGCTGTAGGCCAGATAGATGCCCAGCATGAAGAACGAGCCGTGGGCAAAGTTGACGATTCGGGTGACCCCGAAGATCAGTGATAGCCCCGCAGCAACGAGGAAAAGGGAGGACGCGCCCGCCAGTCCATTCAGTAACTGGACCAGAAACCCCGAAAAATCCATGGCGGTTCTGTATCTCGGCGGGCGCAGGCTGCTTAATCGGCCTTTCGAAGCTTCTTCACATCGTCATTGCTGGGTTGAAACGCGGCGCCGTCAAGGTAGCGGTAGTCGACCATGATGCCTTTGCCATTGTCATTTTTGGTTCGACCAACGAAGGCGCCCATGGTGGATTGTTGATCCTGGGCCCGGAAGGTCGCCTTGCCAAATGGCGTCTCGATTGCCAGACCACGGAATGCGGTGATGAGCTTCTCGGTTTCGGTGCTGTTGGCCTTGCGGATACCAGTCGCTAGCGATTGGATCATGGTGTAACCCACGACCGAGCCCAGACGCGGGTAGTCCTTGTGACGGGCTTGATAGGCTGCGAGGAAGGTCTTGTGCTCGGGCGTATTGATGCCATTCCACGGATAACCCGTTACGATCCAGCCATTCGGGGTCTCTTCTTTGAGTGGGTCGAGGTATTCAGGTTCGCCGGTCAGGAGGCTCACCACTTCGCGCCCCTGGAACAGCCCACGGGTATTTCCTTCGCGCACGAACTTCGCCAGATCGGCACCAAAGAGCACATTAAAAATGGCATCAGGCTTGGCATCCGCCAAGGCTTGCGTGACCGCGCCAGCGTCAATCTTGCCAAGCGCCGGGGCCTGTTCGCCAACGAACTCCACATCAGGTTGCGCAGCCTTCAGCAACTCTTTGAAGGTCGCTGCAGCTGATTGACCATACTCATAATTTGGAAAAACGACCGCCCAGCGTTTTTTCTTCAGCTTGGCTGCTTCGGGCGCCAGCATGGCGGCCTGCATGTAGGTGGAGGCGCGCAGGCGGAATGTGTAGCGGTTGCCGTTTTGCCAGACGATTTTGTCGGTCAGCGGTTCACCCGCCAGAAAAAAGAACTTTTTCTGATTCGCAAAGTCAGCGACGGCGAGCCCGATGTTGGACAGGAAAGTACCTGCGAGCACATCGACCTGCTCGCGTGAAACGAGTTCCTCGGCCGCCCTCACCGCATCGCCCGGATTGGCGTTGTCGTCACGAATGATCAGCTGCAGCTTGCGGCCGTTGACGCCGCCTGCAGCGTTGATTTCGTCGATCGCCAGTTCCATGCCTTTTTTGTACGGCTCAAGGAATGCGGGTTGTGCCTTGTAGCTGTTGATCTCACCAATCTTGATCATGGCTTGAGCAAATGCACTCGAAACGCCAAGGCCCGGAATCCCTTGAAATGCCATCACGACAGCCAGGCTGACGCCTGCCCGAATCATTTGGCGACGCTTACCCGATGAGGGCGACTGAATAGGGGTCGAGATCAAGTTCATCAGTACTCCAAAAGGTGAATGATCAGAAGCGTTAGCGTAGCCCATCCTGTCCGATCATTTCGCTCGCTTGCAATCCCCCAATACGCGGATGGGGGCGACCGCTGTCGGTAACAGCAACTGCAACGACAATTTCGCGGGCCCGGGGGGCGTCAGCGACACGCGCCTCAACGGCATCGAAGTGACTGCGCACGAACGCAGCATCTTTGTGTCCAAGCGGAATATCAATCGTAGTGCCGAGCGTTCCCCGTTTTTTTGCCGATGGCACGAGCGCCGCGCCTCGGCTCACCGCATGACGCAAGGGAGCGCCGAGCTTTGGATGGAGAATCGCAGCCGCATGCTCCAGTTCCCCGTCTTCGCCTACGATCGCTGCCTTGCCGTAGCTTTGCGCCTCGTGGGGCTCAATACCCAGCGCTTCGACGCAACGCTGGCCGAGTAGCCCGCCCAATTCTTCGCCGATCTCGATCAGGCGGTCGAGATTTTGGCTGAACTGTCCAGCATAGGGATTGTTAATGACCGCGATCGCGACCGCGCGGCGGGTTGGTGGGCTGACCGATTCACCCCCCTCCTGGTGGGTCTCTTCAACCTGGACGATGAGTTTTCGGATCTCGGCTTTCATGAGGTGGCTTCGTAGTGCTGTTGGAACTGACCTTGACAGGCCAGCAGGGCGGAGTGAATCAGGCCACGCTCGGCAAAATCGCGTGCCAGCAGGCAGCCGCGTTGTAACGCCAGAAGGACTTGCTCGTAGGCGAGCGCCGGGACGTTCACGGTCACAAGTCGCGCGCCAAGATCGGAGTGGTCACGGAGCGAATTTGCGGGTCGACGTTCAATCCGCGAGTCGTCAACGTTGACGGCGTTCGCAATCAGAGTCGCCGCGGCATCGGCTTGCGCTGCGGTTTTGGCAAGTACCGTTACGCTATCGGCAATACCCAGAGAATGGCTGCGGCCCCGCCAGCCGCTCGTGGCCAATCCGCGCACTGGCATGTCATGGTGGACTTCCAACTCGCCATCCATGACCAGGTCGCAGGCGGGGGAAGACTGGATCGCGCGGGCCAGATCGCTGACCAGGCCGATTCGGACCCGGGTGTCCGGCGTCAAATACAGAGCGATATCGCCGCCGTTGTTGACCCAGGCCCGCGTGATACCGGGGCGCTGATAGAACTGAATCAGCTCTTCGGCAACAGCCCCCGCAACCGCAGCCATTGGCGTAATAAATCCGGACTCCTTAGGGCTTGCAACTGCGGCGCATGCCTCCAACATTCGTCGGGCGACCGGTCCACGAAGTTGATTTTCGCGGGCGGGATCGGGTGATTCTGATGGGTCAAAATCAACCCCTTGCCGCAACAGAGGCCATTCGTCGACCAAGTTCTGCAAAATGGATTCAAAGCAGGTCCAGGCTGCTTCGTGGGCCGCATCCACCCCAGCGGGATCTCCCTCCGCCGAAATGATGAGATCGATCGGTCCGTGCTGGAAGTGCCACCGTTGATCCTCGAACCGTTGTCGCTGGGCCGTCACGGGGAGCTCACAATCGGTGTCGTCACGGGCGGAGCCGGCTGAACGAAGGGTCATCCAGTGGCCAGGGGTTCAGACCCGGTGGCGGGCTTTCCCAGCGCACGCGGGTGGGCGCGCCATCCGAATGCCAGGCCCCATGTTCAATCGTGTCCTCCACTGTTCGAACGTAGGCCATGTGTCCGCCAAGCGCGCGATAGTCGTCCAGGCGCAAGGTAAATTCGATCGGTGCAACGATCGCTGGTGTGGGTACCGTCCCGAAACTGCCCATCGGCATTCGGGTGACATCGACCATCAGCGTGATGCCCCCACCAGGCCAGATGAACACGGGAGCCCCACCGCAAGTCACCTGAACCAATGACTTCTGAATTGCTCGGGTTAGCAGAATCGGATTGTCGGTTACCCCGGCACGCAAGCTTCCGCCCGCACCGCCCAGGAACAGGACCGAGACGCGCGATGGTTCGCAGTTCTCGCCAATTCGATCGACGACCTCGCGAACGGCCGCTGGCATCGTTTCTGGGCGTGGAATGAGTTCTTCATCGAGGACATACCAGCTGGCGTGTTCGCCAGTGGTCGATGTCATCAGGAGGCGCAGTCCAGGCGTGGCAAATTTTGGATTCCACGCCTCAAGGATGGACAAGGGGTCGTCGATGTCCGTGCCACCCCACCCCGTGCCAGGATTGGCGACCTGGAAGTAGCGCCCAGGCGTCGATTTTCGGCCCCGAACCCGAATTCCGGTCGGCGCGATGTCTAGACATTTGCCGGCCTGATGTTCGCTCAAGACCCCCGTGATGTGATCGTCCACGACGACGACCTCGTCGCAGAGACCCTGCCACTGTTGAGCAAAGATACCGATCGCGGCGGATCCGCAGCCGACCCGCATGCGCGCCTCCGGGACCCCATTGACAATCGGCGCGCGCCCGGCCTGCAGCACAACCTTCGATCCCCCGTCGATCGATACCTCCTGAGCCCGTTGGTTCCCCAGGGCTTCCATGAGCTCGACCGTAACGCGGCCCTCTTTTTTACTTCCCCCGGTGAGGTGGTGCACGCCGCCCAGACTGAGCATTTGCGAACCGTACTCGGCGGTCGTCACATGGCCGACGATTTCGCCACGACAACGCACGGCGGCCTGCTCTGGTCCCAGATACCGGTCGGTATCAATTTTGATCTTAAGGCTGCAATAGCTAAAGATGCCCTCGGTGACCACGGTGACCAGATCGACTTCGCGAGATCGGGACGCGACGATAAAGGGCGCGGGCTTGTAGTCGGGATACGTCGTGGACGATCCGACGCCAGTCACGAAAACGCCGCGCTCGGCCGATGTGAATGATGACGCCGATGATGGCGCGGATGCCTGTATCGGTGTCAGCGCAGTGCGTGGCTGCAAGGGCGAAGCCTCTAGGCTGGCGGGATTCGAGTCGCGCCGGAGAAGGACGACCGGGTCGACCCTCACAAGGAGGCCATTCTGATTGGCGTAGCGGTCACAAGCGCCTGCACGACCTTCGGTGATTTGGCAAAGCACCGGGCAGGCATTGCACTCAACCTTGGCGGCAGGCGAATCTTGAGTTAGGTTCATCGCTCTCGATTGAACCTCAGGGAGACGGTTTATGGCAACTGCGACAACGGAAGTTCGATCTGGCAAGGTCGTGATCCGAAATGTGGGTCTGATGCTTTCAGGCGATATTGATCGTCCCGTGCTTGAGGCCGATACGGTGGTCATCGACGACGGTCTGATCACCGCGGTCGGCCGGGAGCGTGATTGCGATCTTGAGGGAGCGACGACAACGGTTGATGCAAGACAAACCTGCCTGGCGCCGGGGTTGATCGATAGCCACGTCCATCCGGTTTTTGGCGATTGGACGCCGCGTCAGAATCAGATTGGCTGGATCGACTCAACGCTGCATGGCGGCGTGACCACGATGATTTCGGCCGGTGAAGTGCACCTGCCGGGGCGGCCTCGCGATATCGTCGGACTCAAGGCACTCGCAATCACGGCCCAGCGGGCATTTCAGAATTTCCGTCCCAGCGGGGTCAAGGTCCTCGCAGGGGCCCCAGTCATCGAGCAGGGCATGAC
>Ga0114981_10001495_pt1 | contig 15285 bp, 5 predicted proteins | sample S_140806_MF_Meta_FD_87028 | JGI IMG/M metagenome (GOLD analysis project Ga0114981, IMG submission 87028) | Freshwater microbial communities from Lake Simoncouche, Canada to study carbon cycling - S_140806_MF_MetaG | ecosystem: Environmental > Aquatic > Freshwater > Lake | place: Lake...
TATAGAGAGTCAATCTAGACAAAGAAAAAATGCTATAAAGTTTGTTTATAGCGTACTTTCTTTGAATCAAATATTATGTAAATTAGGCCCAAAAGCACTAAACTGTTTGATGAGTCTTTTAGCAACTACTATAGGTGTTGATAATGGAGTAAACAATAATTTATCTTTAATTGCAACAACTACTTATAGTTTAGAAGAAATAAAAACTAAAGTTTTTCCATTTTTATCAAAAGAAGAAAAACAAGTCGTCCTCTCAGAACTAATGGAACAGTTCTGTTTGACAAACTCAGATTTAGTAGATGTTTTGAAGAAAAGTAAAAATTTAACAAAAACAGAAATACAAAAATATAGTTCTTATAACTTTGATATGTTAAAACAAACAATTCTAGACGAGATTACAATATGAACGATGAAACCTGCTTCCCAGAAGTACAATATAATGAACTAATACAAAATAAAATTATTAATTCTATATTTGATAAAATATCTCAATGCTCTAATGAAAAAGAAGTAAAAGATAAGATTAACGACTTACTTACAGAAAAATCAAATTTAGGTTTAATATCTTTAGATTCACTAAGAAATAGCAATGATTTTAAAGATCAAATAAATTTATTGCTTCAATGTTCTTTAGTAGAAGTTAATAATACAATAGGTGAAGAAGTTGATGCTTCATACGTTGTTAATGGCATCACATCTTTTGTTTGTAATCCACCAACATTTGAATACCCAGACATAAACATTAATTTTAATTTTTCTTTAAAAGATGTTTTCAATAAAATATTATTTGAATTATTAGACATACTTGTTCAAACAATTATGCAAATCTTACAAAAAATATTAGATGTAGTTACCAACTTGTGCGATGGTGACATAGAAAACCTATACCAAGGCTACGAAAGTATATTAGATATATTAAACCAAAGCTATGCTGATTCTTTTAGTATAAAAATAGATGCTGTTCAAAAAGAATTAGAAAAAATATTTAACACATTTGGCTTCAAAGCAGATGGAAATATTATAAGTTCAATAAATTTTCCAGAGTGTGATGAAAACATAGAAAGTATAAAAAGTGTTAATAGCTTTTTGAACGATTTATCCATGATGCTTACTCCAAATGAAATATGTCTTTTGTTTGAAGGAAATCCAAATAATCTAATTTTAAATACAATAAAAGAATTATTAAATTTTGACTATAGATTGTTAAAAACAAGATTGAGCGATGATATAATTATAATTGATTTTTTTCAAAAATTAGGAAGGTTTGTTCCAACTAAAATATGTAACGATATTAAACAAAGACACCAAGAGATTACAGATTCAAGATTTAGCGATGTATGTGATACAAATGAATCTACAAGAGAAACAATTCGTTCAAGACTGTTGCGTGCTGCTGGTAATTCTGACGAGCAGATTAAAGAACTTTTGGCAAATGAAAGAAAAAGATATGCTGATAGATTTAAAAGTTTAGGTAAATTTGTTGGAAATTATAGAAAAGATCCAAATTCTGTTTTTAATGAATTACAAACTAACATATTCTGTAAAAATGGAAAAGCAGGTTCTTTAACCTTAAAGAATTTTCCATTAATTGAAAACACAACAAAAACAGTTATTGATACATATTTTGCAACAACTAGAAGTACGCATTTTAGAGAATCACAAAATGTACAAGATTTATTTTTTAATAAGAAAACTCAAAGAAGAAAAGTAACTAGATTTTACAGTGCAGTATCACAAGACAAAAGAAGAATTGGAAATATAAGAATTGAGAATGGTGAGAACGTAGATTATAAAAGAGTTCAAGCATTAGGCAATCCTTTATACTACACAGACAAAGAAGAATATGCACTTGTAGTAGAGAAATATTCACCAGATATAATATTAAATTTTACAAATGAAATATCTAAAAAAATATTTACTTATATAAATGATTATTTATCAAGAGTTGGTGACGTAATTGTACAAGGTCAAGGTTCTGATATATATGAAGATATTTTTGATGATCGCAGTATTGAAGCTGTAAGCAACGTATATAATCAGATCATAAACTCTGAGGCTCTTTTACGATTAAGCGAAAGATTGTATGAGAACTATTTTATTGGCGATAGTGCTCCTGTTTACAATGTTTATGACTTTAACAAAATTACACAAAATCAATTAATAAATTATTTTTCAAATGAATTTAATTACGAAGATAACCCAAATAAAAAAGAAATATTAGATGAAATGCTTGCATATGATTTTGAATTTTCAGAATCATATTATTTAGAATATCCAAAACCAGATGGTACTCGTTTGGTTGCTTATAACTTTAGTAATGCTGCTGGCTTTACTACTAATTCTTTAAGTCTAGAAACAATTTTAGAAAACTTCTTTACAAAAGGCAACATTATAAGTCAAAGTGATATTTCAAGTTATAGTCTAACATCTTTTGAAATTAATCAATTACCAAAAAGAGAAGTTTATACCTTAAGACAATTAAGAGTGTCAAACACAGAAAACATAGATAATAGATGGTTAGCTGATATTAATAAAATAATAAAAGATAATGCAACTGACGAGCAACCAATAGGTATTTTAGAAGAATATCAGTCTTCAAACTTAATAAATTATTTAGAGGAAACCCCTAGTTTTTCTGGGCAGGAAAAAACAATTAGCAGCTTAGATTTAAAGTATACGTCTATATTTAATCAAACAAATTTAGTTTTGCCACAGGATAATTCAGTTCTTACAATTAATGAATTGTATACAGAGGAACTTTCAAATATTATTAATTCGCTAGACAGTCAGCAAATTGATCAAGTTAATTATTTATTAAATAAAGATTATAGTATAGATAATATTCAAAAATTAAATAAAAAAACTCTCCTATATGAAACATCAAATTTTACAAATGGCCCATTTAGAGAAACCCCAGAATCTATAAAACAACAAATAAAAGATATAGTTAATTATAAAAATGCAAATACACCTTGGCAGATTGATGCATTCAAAAAAATAACAAATCTTGATGAATCAAAATATTATGAAAATTTTGCAAATGTTTTAAATTATCTTCAAACAAACACAGATCTTACAGTAGATATATCCAATAAAGAATTAATAAATTTAATTTTAATTATTCCTTTTGAACAAATAATTGGATTAAAATCTGTAAAAAATAAATGTACTAATGACTATCTTAATGATCCATGTGCAATTAGTGAGGAAAATAATTTAAACGAACCACCTATGCTAAATAAATACATTGCTGTGGCTCAAATAAGATTATTAATTAGAACTTTATGCCTCAGACAAGAACTCAAAGATTTATTGAGTTTGTCAAAAATAAATGCATATAACTATGTTCACAATGATGATACATATATTGAATTTCTATTACAAGTAATAAAACAAGATTTGAGAAGACTATCTGGTGCTTCTACTTTATTTTATGACTTGGTAGTGAAGTATATTGAAGAAAGTGTTGATTTATTAATTGAAACACAAAATACTTTAATTGATCCTATTTCAAATCAAGAAATTAAATTAGACCAAGAATTAAGTACAGATTTTAAAATTAGATATTTTATAAAACAAGAATATTCTCAAATACTAGATAAAATTGAAAATTTGTTTATTAGTACAGATTTAAATTTAGCAAAAGAAACAAATAAAAATATTATTGAGAATAAAATTTTACAAACAATAGATATACCTAATGAATTGAAGACTCAGTACAGAGATATTTTACTAGAATTTGTTTATCCAACTTCTAAAATTTTATCAATAATGAAAATTAATAAAATTGTAACAGTATCTACAAAGTATAGTCAGTTCAATTCAATCTTTACATCAACCCTATATTCTCTAAGGTCTAACATTTTCAGTCTTTTGTCAGTAGATCCATTATATAAAGATTGTTTTGATCCTTTTTCTATAGAAGGTCTTGAAATAGATGACTACAATGTAGATGCAATATCAGATATGATAAAGAAATTTATTATACAAGCACCAATAGAAATTATTAAAGGCTTAGCAGAATCTTTTGATCCAAATATTAGAGTTGCTAATCCATTAAGAAATGCAGCAGAACTTATTTCTAAAACAACGCTGCCTTGTTTACCATTTTCTCTTGCTTTGCTACCAGTTGGTTTAGTTCCGTTTGGCTTTGGGCCACCTGTTCTTCCACCTTGGGGGTTTGCATATTTAGCTTTAGATACTGCTGAATTTTTGCTTACTCCTAAACAAAAAGCTTTAAAACTTAAAGCAGCAAAACAAAATGGTTTATTTGATAAATTAGAAGAACTTTTTGAAAAACCAGAAGACTGTTAGGAGATAAAAGATGCCAAATTATGCGCCAAGATTACCATTAACAATAGATAAAATAGATGGTGCTTATTCTTTAGTAAAAGATTTAAAGATATTGGCACAACAAAATTTAAAAATGTTGTTATTAACAGAACCTGGGGAAAGAATCATGCTTCCATCCTATGGAGTTGGGTTAAAAAGAAGATTATTTGAAATATCTTCTCCAAGTCTTGGTGATGAAATTAAAAGCTCTATACTTCAAAAAGTTAGAATTTATTTACCATATATATCAATAACAAATATTGAAGTTCAAGAAAGTTCAACTAACCAAAATATAACTGAATATGCGTTAGAGATTAAAATTTATTATAATATTTTACCAATTAAAGAAAATGATTTATTGACTATTCAATTGTGAACTATTTAATAATTGGAAACATAATAAATGGCTGATAAGAAAGTACCAATAAAATATACTGCTAGAGACTTTAATTCTATAAAGAACGAATTAATAGACCACGCTAGAAGATATTACCCAGATACAGTAAAGGATTTTTCAGATTCGTCTTTTGCTTCTTTAATGCTGGATACGGTTTCTTATGTTGGAGATGTACTATCGTTTTACCTAGATTATAGTGTAAACGAATCTTTGCTTAATACTGCAACAGAAAGAAAAAACGTAATGTCATTAGCTAGACAAATGGGCTTTAAAATACCAGCAAAAGCTATATCTTATGGTAACGTTAGTTTATATATTGCAGTTCCAGCAAACGCATCCTCTACTGGCCCAGATTCAGCATATATTCCAATTATAGAAAAAAATAGTACGTTTAAATCAACAAATGGTCAACAATATATATTGATGGAAGATGTTGATTTTAGCAATACAAATAACAGAATAGTAGTAGCAAGAGTTGATTCAAGTACTGGTTTGCCAACAAGTTATGCAATTAAAGCAAACGGTAAAGTTATGTCTGGAAGATTTAGAGAACAAGTAATAGATATTGGTTCTTTTGAAAAATTCAGAAAAGTTCCCTTAAATAGCACAAACATTACTGAGATTATAAGTATTACTGATTTAGAAGGTCACGAATATTATGAAGTAGATTTCTTATCTCAAGACGTAATATTTAAAGAAGTAAAAAATACTGATACTTCAACTATAACAAGTATTTTAAAACCAATACCAGTTCCTAGAAGATTTGTACTCGAAAGAACAATTGACAATACATATGTTCAATTTGGGTACGGCTCAGAGAATGAGGTAACAAATGAAACAGTTGTAGATCCAGCTCAACTAGTTTTGTCTTTACAATCAAAAACATATATTACAAATACTTCGTTTGATCCTACAAACATAATAAAAACAGATAAACTTGGTGTTGGTCCATCTAATACAACAATAAGAGTTTTATATCTAGAAAGTGATACAGATACTGCGAATTCACCAACAAACAGCGTTTCTACTGTTTTACAAAAAAATCTAAGATTTAAAGATAGATTAAATTTAACAAATACTTTAGTATCGTCTGTTGCTGGTAGTTTGGAGGTAAATAACGAAGAACCAATAGTTGGAGAAGTTGGAAGTTTAGAAACTGACGAAATTAAAATTAGAACTTTAGATTTTTATGCATCGCAAAATAGAGCAGTATCAAGACAAGATTATATATCTTTAGTTTATGCTATGCCAAATAAGTTTGGTGCAATTAAAAGATGTAATATAATACAAGACCCTAATTCTTTTAAAAGAAACTTAAATCTATATGTAATATCAGAAAACGATGTTGGTAATTTAGTACAAACAAACTCTATTATAAAAGAGAATCTAAAAAATTGGTTGAATTCCAATAGAATGGTTAATGATACAATAGATATATTAGACGCAAAAATAGTAAATATAGGTATAAATTTTTCAGTTATAACTACAAAAGATTCTGATAAATATGATGTTTTACAACAATGTTACTTGGCATTGATAGCAAAATATAATTTAAATTTTGATATTGGAGAACCATTTAGTATTAGTGATGTATACACAACATTAAATAAATTAGATGGTGTTTCTGACGTAACAAACGTTGAAATAATAAATAAAACAAATGGTTTTTATTCAACAACAAAATTAGATATAAGATCCCAAACTTCATCAGATGGTAGATATATAAACGTACCACATAATGTAATTTTAGAAATAAAAGATTTAAGTAGCGACATAAAAGGAACCGTTAGATAATGGCAATAAAAAGATATTTAGCTGATTCCGATACAACAATAACAAATGCTTATAAAGCAAATCTAACTAGCACTGGTGTTAGTGGAAATATGGGTTTATCTGATATTCTAGAGATATTTAAAATATTTGGACAAGCTAGCTCTGGTTCTTCAGAATTATCTAGAATATTGGTTAAGTTTCCAGTAGATCAAATAGTTTCAGATAGAAATGCAAATTTGATTGCAAGTTCTGGTTCTGTAGAGTGGTATTTAAAACTTTATAATGCAAGACACTCTCAAACATTACCAAAAGACTATACCCTAACTGTATCAGCAGTATCTAGATCATGGGATGAAGGATACGGTTTAGATATGGAAGAGTATAGTGATATTGGTTATGCAAATTGGATATCAGCAGCATCATCTTCTAATTCTGGTATAACTAACTGGACAACTTCTGGTGGCGATTATCACACCACGCCTACATCATCTCAATACTTTTCAAATGGCACTGAAGATTTGATTATTAATGTTTCAAACATAGTAGAACAGTGGATTAATAATACAAAACAAAATTATGGTTTTGGTATTAAATTATCTTCAAGTCACGAAAATGCATTGCAATCTTTTTATACTAAAAAATTCTTTGCAAGAGGTACTGAATTTTTCTTTAAAAGACCAGTTCTAGAAGCACGTTGGAATTCTGTAAGAAAAGATAATAGAGGACATTTTTATGCAAGTAGTTCGTTAGCATCAGCCCAAGATAATCTAAATACAATTTATCTTTACAATGTTGTTAGGGGTCGTTTGGCTAACATACCAGCAATTGGAACTGGTAACATCTATGTAAGGGTGTTTGACGATCCATCTGGCAACAATACAATTACAGCAACACCAAATAATCCTGTAACTGGTGGATGGGTTTCTACTGGCATTTACTCGGCTTCTTTCGCATTGAACACGACAGCATCAGAAGTATTTGATCGTTGGTTTAATAGCACACTTACAACCTGTTTCCACACGGGTTCAATAGATATTTATGATTTAGATTCACAAGATTATAACGTAACAAATCGCTATGTTGTTTCTTGTACGAATCTTAAAACAAATTATTACTCTGAAGAACAAGCAAGATTCAGATTCTTTGTTCGCAAGAAAGATTGGCAACCAACTATTTATACAGTAGCAACTAATTTCATTCCATCTGAAATGATAGAAAGTGCGTCATATAAATTGGTTAGAGTTATTGATAATTTAGAGGTTGTACCTTATGGAACAGGTTCTACAATGCATACTGGTCTTTCATATGATGTTTCTGGAAGTTATTTTGATTTAGATATGAACACTTTAGAAGCAGGTTATTCATACCAAATTAAATTAGCATTTTACGATGGTTTTACAAATAATTGGAAAGAACAACCAGATACATTTAAATTTAGAGTAGAAAAGAATGAGTCTTAAAGATATTTTTTTAAAAAATACAAATATCATAAATCAAGTAAGTTCTAATGAAATTGAACAAGATTTAGAATCTAAAGGTTATTTAACTGAGTATAAAATTGATAAAGATCAATTTATACCAACAGTTGATTTTGAAGATCCTAAAAATTTTGTATTTTTTGGCTCAGCAAGAAAGCTTTATTTAAGTGCAATTTCTAGAATTTATAATACATACCCATATGATGGTTCTAAGTCTGAAAAATTAAATTGGCAGAATTCTTCATCTTATTTTGATAAGTGGTTTTATGAAAATAAATATCCTAAATCAACTGGTTATGCTGTTTTTTCTGGAAATGGTTGGACTACTAAATTAGGTTCTACAATTAGTGGATACGGCGAACCAACTACTAAAGAATATATACAAGTCAAAGGTGGACCAAATAACTATTCTAATACTACTTTATTAGAAAATTTTCCATACTCTAATATTTACGATTCAAATACTAATAGACTTTCTAATTTAAGATTAAACTTAAATAGTGGTTCTACAATAGAGTTTTGGTTAAATAAACAATCTTTTAATACTTCAAATACAGAAAAAGAAGTAATTTTTGATTTGTGGAATGGTCAAGCTTCTTCTAGTAATGATTATGGAAGATTAACTATTGAATTATCTGGTAATACTTCTTCTCCATTTTATGTAACATTACAATCTGGTTCTTCTGGTTTTTATAACCAACAAATTAATTCAACATTAACAACATCATCTTTATCTAATTGGCATCATTATGCATTTAGTTTCTTAAATAACGAAACTAGTGGTATTGATGTAAAATTTTACTATGATGGAACTTTAGTTTCTACATCAAATTATGGAACTTCTGTTGGTGAAGTTGGTAAAACTTTAATAGCAAACATAGGAGCATTAAGGACAGCACCATCTGGTGTTATGTCCGTATCTGAAGGTTGGGGTAAACTTTCTGGTTCTATAGATGAATTTAGATATTGGAAAACAAAAAGAAACTCACAACAAATAGCAAGATATTGGTGGAATAACATTGATGGTGGTTCAAATAGCGATGATTATAATACAAATATTGGTGTTTATTATAAATTTAATGAAGGTATAACATTAAATGATTCAAGAGATTCTGTAGTATTAGATTATTCTGGTAGAATTTCAAATGGTCGTTGGGTAGGTTACAATTCAAATTCAAGAAATACAAGTTCTGCAATAACGTTATACTCTGGCAACGACTATGCAGAGCAAGCAGATCCAATTATATATTCTACACACCCACAGGTCGAGGCAGCAATCAACGAGTACACTACCTCTGGTTCATCCCATGACTTTAATAATCCATCTTCAATTTATAATTCTTTACCACAATGGATACTTGACGAAGATGCAGAAAATGGTGAAATACTTTTAGAATTGGTATCAATTTTATCAAGTTATTTAGATAAATTATATATTCAAATAAAAAGTTTAAATTCTTTAAAAAATCAAAATAATTTTATTTCTGGTTCATTACAGAAACCATTACCATACTCTAAAGAATTACTTACTTCTTCTGGTTTGGTTTCTCCAAGTTTATTCATAGATGCAAATGTATTTGAATCTATATTATCTAGAACTGATTCTGAACAATTTGAAGAAAAATTAAGTGATATAAAAAATATCATATATCAAAATATATATTCAAATTTAGTAAACATATATAAATCAAAAGGAACCGAAAAAGGTTTTAGAAACCTACTTCACTGTTTTGGTATAGATGAAAAATTAGTTAATATAAACCTTTATAGTTCAAATGTAGAATATCAATTTAAAGATAATTTTGAAAATATTTCTATAAAGAAAAAAATGATTGATTTTAACAATGCTGACAGAAGAGCGGCTACTATTTATCAATTTAAAGATTCTACTAATTCTAACAGTAAATCTTATTTTACTGGTTCAACAGAACTTCTATATGTTCCAACTACGATAGAAGCAGAAGTATATTTTCCATTATTACAATTAAATTTTGATGATTCATATAAAAGTGAAATATTAAATTCATCTCTATTTGGTATGCACACTGCAATTAATAATGCAGATGACTTAACTTGGAATACAAATGATTATGCTAATTTTCAAGTTGTTAGTAATAAATTAGATTACTTATCTAAAGGTGCATACTTTTCTTTAAGTTCATCAAACCCCTATCCAATACCAATATTAACATCTTCATATTATTATGATGTATATGATAATACAAAGTGGAATTTTAGCGTTACACTAAAACCAACAAAAGAATTTAATAACTTTATATCTGGAAGCGTAACAACATCAAGCACTTCAACAACCCCAGATATAAATTATGAAATAATATTCTCTGGCTATAATCTTATGGCGGATAGTATTGTTAATGAATTCTCTGTTTCTTCTTCAATTTCTTATAATGTAGCTAAGAATTTTATTTTATCAAATAAAAGATTATATGCTGGTACAGAAAGAAGAAACTTTACTGGTTCTGTAATAACCAATTCAGACGTAAGAGTTAGCGATATAAAGTATTGGTTAAAGGATTTGTCTAGAGAAGAGCAAATAGCTCATTCAAGAGATTTAGAAAATTATGGTTCTATAAATCCATTATATAATTCGTTCTTTTACAATTTAAGTTCAAGTAATTTTTCTTATATTCAAAATAAAACTTTATTAATGAATTTAAATTTTGAATATGTAACCGCATCAGATTCAACTGGACGTTTCACTGTAATAGATGCTACTTCTGGAAGCTCTACGAATTCTTACAATTACCCAGCTTGGCTGAGTGCCTATGCAAATTCTCATTACACTGCAAGAGGAGATTTCTTCAATACTAATGGTAGTGACGTTGTAGATGTAAATTATGTGGTATCAGCTAGACAAAGACTACCAGAAGTAATTAATAGTTCTGATATGATCAACATCTTAACACAAGATGATGATGTGTTTACTAGAGAGTCAAGACCAGTTAAATATCAAATAAATTTTGAAAAAAGTATGTATCAAACAATTTCTAGCGAAATGCTAAAAATGTTTGCAACAATAAAAGATTTTAATAATTTAATTGGTAATCCAATTTACAAATATAGACAAGAATATAAAGATCTTAATTATTTAAAACAAGTATTTTTTGAAAATGTTGGGAACGAGCCAGATTTAGATAAATATTTAGATTTTTATAAATGGTTTGATTCTTCACTTGGTTCGTTCTTAATTCAGCTTACTCCAGCTTCTGCTGATACATCAAATGGATTATTAAATGTAATTGAAAGTCATATACTTGAACGCAACAAATATCAACACAAATTTCCATCTCTAGAGTTTAGGCAAAATGATTTAGAAGCTGGTGCTATTTCAATCAATAGACACCTTTACAATTGGCGTACTGGTTACAGACCAATTAGTAATCTTGAGAATGAAAATTGTTTTTATTGGAATCAAAGAGCTGAAAGAGCAGTTCCACCAATTTCATCATCAAATGCTAGTGTTAATACTTCAAGAACAAACATTCTCAATGTTTCTTTGCAAGTATTAAACAGGTCTTTTACAACTCCTTATCGTTTTAATATTGAACAATCTAAACAAATTAAAGGCGGTGTAAATTTTGAAGTAAATAAAAATATAGATTTTGCTTCAATTGCTGTTGCGCCACATGGGCCTTTAGATACAGATAGTGTAGTTAATGTTCCAGCAAATTATCTTGTTTCATTAATTGAAAACACATCTTCATTATTGCAAGATTGTAATGATGTAACAAATCCAAATAAAAAAATTAAATATTACTTTAATACAATACAAGGAAGAGATTATATATCATCTTCGCTTGCATATGGTGAAGTACTAAACAGCAAAATAGCATTACCATTTAACGTTGTAAGTGGATCAGATAATAGCGGTTATCAAACTCAAGTATCGAATCAATTTATGAGTGGTGCAATAATAACCAACATACATAATGATACATATGGTTCTATGAATGAAATATCAATTCAAGGACCATTTACAAATGCTTGGGTTGGTGGTCGTCAATCAAGACACATTAAATTAAACAGCGGCGCAGATAATTATCTCAATAGGCCAGAAGCTTGGAAAATACTTTTAGGAATTGGTAGTTTTACTGGTTCTTATCAAACCGCACTTGGAATAGTTGGAGCAGATTATCCATTCCCAGAAGGTAATCCAGATGATCCTTCTTATCCTGTTCGTGCTCATTTAAGAGCTACATATTTTAGAGAAGAAACTGCAAAAAGACCAGTAAACATTAAAAATATTCAATCAACAACCAGTTCTGCCGTATTAGGTAATTATTCTAATACTTATGAAGTTTTGCATACGTTTGGTGCTACTTCAAATAATAGAATGCTTGTTGACGCTGTTAACCCATCAAATGCTAGTGAATTCTATAGAATTTTAAGAACAGATACTGATGGAAGAGTAGATTTTGAGTTACCAACAATTCCAAAATCTCAAACTGTTATTAAAAATATATTTTCTGCTCCTGGCGATTATAGAACAAATTCAAGAGGATATTTAAGCAGATACTCAGAAGAAACTTCACCATACAATGTATTACCATTTAGAAATAGAGATATAATTGGTACAGGTAGAGGTAATAGAGATTTAATAGGTGCAACAAGCGATTCTGTATATGTACCAAATATAGTTTCTGGTTCATTAAGAGATTACAATAGTTTAGTATGTTACTATTCTGAATTTGGTGGTACTGTTTCTGGGTCTAGTGGACAACTTGCCTCAATACACAAAGTAAATAGAAATACATTATTTACAGTAGAATACTCTGGCTCAACCATAGTTAGAAAACTTGATTATGATAATGGATTTGTATCACATGCAATACCACAATCTGACGAAGGTTATTCTTGGATTACTGCATCTTTAGCAACAAATACTTCTAGAAGATCAGTGTTTGCTGCTGGTGGTAGATTAGGTCCACCACGTTTATTTAGTAGATTCACTACCGCATCTGGAAGCACTTCTGAATTTATAGTTAATACATTTGTATCTTCAAGTGGTATAGGATCATATTTTGATACAATTGGCTTAAATGGTAGAATGTTTCCAGAAGATATTGCTGATATCTCTCTTGGCGGTAAATCACAGTTTATACCAATTGATTTTGTTGGTTTAAATACTTTAGTCTATGAGACTTCTTCATACACTACTTTGGGACAAACTGTAACTGATTATGCCATATTTGTTAATATGAATTTTGTTGACACAATAGCTCCAAATAAAAATCCTATATTTACTGGGCTAATCCAACACAGAGGCGGTTCGTATGGCTATCCAGTATTTAAACAAATAAGGGTAGGAGAACATAGAGTAGCTAGAAATATTAAAGAAGATAATTATATATCTATAGATAAAGGAAGAAATCTTAGAACCTCTTTTGGATCAAGACCAGTATTTTATGAATTAGGTGTACAATTATTTAAAGAGCCAACATTAGAGTTAAACTCTTTACCACTCATAATTAATATAAAAGATGTTAATCTACCAAACGAAGAGAATAATATAAAATTAAAAATTAGTTATGAAAATATAATTAAAAATTTTTCAAATACTGATTTAAATAGTGTTCTAAATTTGCCTAGATTTAAAAATGAAGTTACAATTTATGATACAATATTAACTTTACAAAATTTAGATAATACTAGATATATAATTGATAATGTTGAATATCAAACAGTAATATTACCAAATCCACAAAATATTACATTTGAAACTAACAGAGAAAGAACTTCGTTTAATTTTAATTGGAAAAATACAAGAGAAAATAGAAGAAGATCAAACGTAAATAATATATTTTAGGGAGTAATATGGGTATAATTATAGCAAGTCAGAGTGTTTGGCCGTTAGATGGAAGATATGATTTTACTAATACAACACCAACAACTGGTTCTTCGCTTGGAGAAGGACTGTTGCAAAATAATTATTCTTTTTTAACAAGCTCTGGTTTGAGTAATTTTACTTCTTCTATTGCTTACTTCTACAAGCATACTCTTCCATCAAGAATAAGTATTAAATCTAAATCTGGACTGTCCAGTATCGTAACATCTTCAACTAGTTTACCAGCACAACTTATGTTTAATAATTCTGCAAACTGGGATGTTGCTGATCAAACTGGCAAAGGTCCATATTATGATTCATACGAAGAATGGCTAGGGGAAGCTAAATATGCGACAAAAGATTTCTCTATATTACCAGAGTATAAAATAAGTGATGCTGGTTTAAGATTTTATAACGATAATACAATTGATTTAACAGAAGGAGATGAATCATTTCTTTCTATTACAGGTGCTTACTACAGCAGCTCAATAGAACAAAATTTTTATGAAACATATGCTCATTCTGAAAACAATGAAAAACTTTTACAAATAATCAAACAACTTCCAAATCGAGTTGGAAAAATTGATATTAGTATAGATGCACTAATAAAATTTAATCCATATGAAGGATTTTATCCTGTAGAGCGAACAATACAATTAGCATCATTATTCTCTTCTTCTTATGCAGATGATTTTAGTTATTCTAAAAATGGTGTTACTACAACTTCTTCAGTAGAGAAAAAAGCTTTATTAGGAAAAGCTATACAACCATTTTATGCTCCTGGCATAATGTATAACACTATAAAATCTGGTATCGCTGTTGATTATCCATTAATATCTTCTAGTTTTTCTTATAACACTACAGCAAGATATTATGATGGAGTAGATGAGAAAAATTATGTAATTACAAAAGATAGATTTGATTATAGATTACCATTTGATGCAATAGTTTACCCAGAACAATATTATGATTCAGCAGTAGATATGAATCCAAATCCATCTGGTAATTTTGGTTATACTGCTTCTTTTATAGATGTTAGAGGTAATACATACTATTCTCAAGCAGTTTCTAACTTCCTTGGAGAAGTAGAAAATTTTTATGTAGCAAAAAATAGAATAATAATAAGACCAAATACTATAGGTACTAGTGGATTTGTTGGTGGAGATGCTGTAAGTAAAATTAATATCGATAGTAATAAAATAGGAAAAACATATTCTGCTTTAATACAACTTTATAAAACAACCGATTATAATGTTAGACCATCACCAGTAAGATTAAGAACCAATACTTCTTCTGCTCCAACACCACAAAGTTTTGATGAAGAAAGTATAACAATGTATTCTTCACCCTCTGCATTTGGTCCACCTTGTGGCGGCGGTCATAATAACAACAACATTAGTGGTGTTATTGATGCTTGTAATGGATATAATTCTCCATTTACACCACCATATTATGATGGA
>Ga0114981_10001497_pt1 | contig 15281 bp, 22 predicted proteins | sample S_140806_MF_Meta_FD_87028 | JGI IMG/M metagenome (GOLD analysis project Ga0114981, IMG submission 87028) | Freshwater microbial communities from Lake Simoncouche, Canada to study carbon cycling - S_140806_MF_MetaG | ecosystem: Environmental > Aquatic > Freshwater > Lake | place: Lake...
GGCGTTTCTGCTACAGGCGTTTCTGCTACAGGCGTTTCTGCTACAGGCGTTTCTGCTACAGGCGTTTCTGCTACAGGCGTTTCTGCTACAGGCGTTTCTGCTACAGGAATTTCTGGCGCTTGTTCAATTGGCGTAACCAGATTAGTGTAATGATCCCTTTGCGCCTTATTGAGCGAATATTTCTCACCTGTTGGGAGATACAGCATTCCGCCTTTAAGTTCTGCGCCACCTTGTTCTACTGCTTGACCAATAAAGTCTAAACTTTCCTGTGTAGCATCTAGCTTATCTGATTTAGCTACATGCTTTTCAACCACTGGTGTTTCTACCGGTGGAGTGGTTGCTTGAATGTCTGCTTCATTTTGCGCTTGAGTATGTACGACATCATGTCCAAAGTTATTAGCTTCAACAATATGAGTAAACGTATCAATGGCTTCTTGCGGTGTTACCGTTTTATCAATCTCTGTTGAATTAGTTTCATTATCAACAACAGGCGCTGTGGCTTTACGGTTTAAATTCTCATCACTGAATATTTTATTAAATTCTTCTAAATTTGTATTGGCATTTGGCGTGATGGTTGATTCGGCTTGAACTTGTGTAGTATCAATAGGCGCTTGTTCTGGCTGATTTGTTCCTTGTTCTTGGCGTTGTGCATTTTGTGCCGCCATATCTACAAGACTATATCCTCCTCCCATTAGTCCGCCAGTAACAAGACCAATAGCCGCTGCGTTAGATACGCCTTCCATAATATCTGGTTTATCTAATGCAATATTTTGTAGTATTTGCTCTTGTGCTGATTGTGGTAATTCTTCAAGAACACCTTCAGTAAATACACCACCTAATGCTTGTTTAAGAACTGACTTATTAGCAACATCAACTGATCCTGTACCATTAGACAATGTATCAAAATCAGCGATACCTAATTTTTTAGCTACTACGCCACCAACACCTGCCAAGAACGCATCACCTGCACCTGCCGCTACTGCTAAAGCTGATTGCTTTCCTGTAAGTAAACCATTATCGGTTTCTTGGCGTATCCCTTCAGCCTGTTGCCCTGCGCCTACTACAAACTCACCTGCACCTGCTCCAATTACACCACTGGCTTTGCCAAGCATACCAATACCTTTTACAGCGCCACCGATTGCACCACCTGCATAAGAAGCAGGTGCGGATTCAAGTGCAGTATTTAGTGTAGCTACTGGATTGGTTACTGCTGCTTTTAATGTGCCGCCAAATGTGTCTTGTGATTGAATCTCTTTTTGAGCCGCTTGTTCTTCTGGTGATTGCTGTGCAGTTAGATATTCTTTAGCCGCTTTGAAATCAATCCCTTTATCTTCCAAGTATTTACCAGCTTCGCCACCACTAGCAATATCTGCAATACCTGTAATAAATTCGGGCACACCAATTAAGCCTTTTGATAATGCCATCGATTGGTCATAAGCATATCGTCTTACTGCGCCAATAGGTGATGACTCTAATGCTGTTGCTACCTGTTTTGCAGATTGATAAGCAGGGGAGTTTTCAATATCAGTTCCTACCTGTTTGGCTTTATCAAATAACGATGGTTGCTCTGATTGTTCAGCTACAGGCGGTTGAGTTTCTTGTACTACAGGCTGTTCAGCTATAGGCGCTTGGGTTTCTTGCGCTACAGGTTCATTTACTTTTGCAGGTTCGGTAGACGTTGCGCTAATCGTATCCCAATTAGATTTTAGATATTCAAATGCTTGCTCTTGTGTCGCGCCTTCTGGCGCTTCAATATCATATTGTTTACCATCTGGTGATGCAAAAGTAAAAATAGCCATATTAATGTGATCCTACATATTTGAATTTAGAAAAGTCCGGTACGTTTGATGCAATTTTAGTCGCTTTATAGTTATCTACAAAATCTAATAACCTTGCATCGGGGTTGATTCCTGCCGCTTCCAATCTTGCTACTGATTCTCTAGCGCGAATATAGACTTCATTCATGTTCTTTTTAACACCATCACTCTCAATCTCTTGCCACCATTTTGTACCATTCTTCTCAGCATCTTTGACAGCCGATTTAATATCGTTCTGACCAAATCCTGCGGCAATCATAGCGGCAGGATCGCCATTTGTTGTTTTGTAAACATCGGCATAGAATTTTGGAGCAGCTTTATCTTTTTCAGCATTGGATACTACGCCTGCTCTATCACGGACAGCGTCATACCCTATCGCTGTATCATCTAATAGTTGATAAGTTCCACCGGCTGTTGATGTTGGGTTTTTAGCATTAACGCCTTTACTGCCCGATTCATGCTGTTTAACTACGCCACCAAAGATAATGTCATATTCTTTTTGTTTAGCTGGATCATCGGCTTTAAATGGCGCAGGGCTATAGGCGAGTGACGATTTACTTCCAAGCATTCCTGTAGGCGCTTTGCCGCCATTAGCCATAGTTTCAGTATAGGCTTTGTTGAAGGCTTCTTTTTTACTAACTTCTTCGGATGAATCACCCCCTATTCCTAGCGTAGATGTTTTAATTTCTTGATACCCTTTGTAGTTTGTACCACCTACCGCATTGGCTTGCGCATTTGCCTGCGCCTTCAATTGCTTATCATTCAATAACGTATCTGTTCCAGTATCGATACGCGTTACGATTTTATTGCGCGTATCAACCCAATACATTGTGGTTTTATTGATTGGCTTGTCGTTTTTGTCATAGCCGATAATGTCTGTTGATGTTTTCAATTCAACCTTATCTTCAATCTTGCCTGTTAGCGCTTTGACTTCATCTTCAGCGGCTGTACGTTCTTCATCCGTTTTAGCGTTTTGCCATCTGCTACCTGCTTCCAATACCTTGCGTTTGGTTTCAAACTCTAGGTGCTGTGATTCATTGGTTGCAGCGGACGCATTTAGCGCAGCCACTTTTGCTTGACCGGCTAAGGTAGTAGGGTCATTTTCATAAACCTGTTTGATTCTCTCATCTTCACGTTTTTGATTAATTGCAAATTGCTGGTCGGTCATTTCCTCACCGCGTTTAATTTCCCTATCAGCTAACGTGTCTGTACGGAGTCTAGCATAATCGGTATCGCCTCTAACTTTCGCTCTGCCTTCTGACCGTATAGCTGCTTCTTCAATTCGTGCTTCACGCTCTTGATCTGTTTTGGCTTTAATCTCAGCATCTTGATCCTTGCTGTATTTATTGACAATAGCGTTTCCTAAACCTTCAGCAGCGCCTAAAGCGAAACTGGTTAACATTCCATAAGCCATGATTACATTCCTCCTACAGGTTTAGGTTGCTTGATTGCGTCCATCTTATTGCCGACGTATTGTTGGTGGGTTTGATAGTCGTCAATCTCTTTCTTACCTTGTGCGATTGCATTGCGTAGCTGATCCGGTGTAACGCCCATCTTCTCAAATAGCCGTTCACTGGTTCGCTGAACTGTATCACTGATAATCTGTGGAGTGATTTCGAGCTTTAAACCGCGTTCGGCAAAGTCTAGCACTTTACAGATAGTGGTTGTGCCTGCAAAGATAAGCACTTCAGCCGGTAAAGTCTGTTTGCTTTGCTGGTAGAGTAGCCACATCAAGCCGCTAACGCCTTTGCTGATTGTTTGCACGGGAGTCTTTTGGCTTTCTGGATTACGAACTAATTCCATATTGGCATGGGTTTTAGGATCGAATAGCATTGTTTCAGCAGCTAGAACCGTTTTGGCGTAGCGGCTTTTATTCTCTTTGCTAACCTTGGCTTCGATGTTTTGCTCGATATCCATGAGCATTTGATTGGTCATTTTGCCTGCTGGCTTATCTGTAGAGGGTTGAGCTGGTAATGTAGCCATTATCTTATGCCATTGATGGTGCAGAGATTAAAGAAGGAACGGTATTAAGGTTTTGAATCTGCTGATTTTTAATACCCTGTTCGTATTCAAATTTCTTTTGAGCATTTGCATTTGCTTGATTTGCTGACATAGCCTTAGCGCCACCGCTGACAACTGTACCACCTGCGATGATCCAGTCTTTCGGAGTCATATCGGTCATTAGTGTAGTGAAGAATCCACCACTGCCTGCGCTTGCTGTTTTTGCTATTGTACCAGCAGCTTCCGCGCCTACTTGGCTAAATACCGGATTAATTGCATTAGCGCCTATTTGATTAGCTAACATTCCTTGTGATCCATTTGCTACTTGACCAACTGACGCGAAATTAGGATTCATTACATTAGAACTTACATTAGCTAAATTTGAAGTTGCGCCACCTGCTTGTGTCGCTATGTTTCCACCTGCCGCAGGCATAACATCCCCAGCGGTTGGTAACAAATTTCCAGCTTGCGCAGTTATTGAACTTAATGCCCCTGTTGACGCATTAGCTGCCGCATTAGCCGCATTCATGCTTTCAATACCTGCTGTACCCATTGCAAACTCACCACCGGCTGCAAGTGAAGCCACGCCACCGATTGCCATTGATCCTACGCCACCGGCTAACCCAACAATTGCTCCTAACTTCATTAAATTTTTGTCGCCTGTAATCATACCGGTCACGGTCATTGCAACACCGACATACATTGCCGCTACAGCCGCTAAGTTAATGACTGCCACTGTAGTAGCAAGAACACCGGATGCAGCGCCTACAGCTGCAAAAGCGCCTGCGATTGGTGCAAAAGGCATTTCTTTCCGATTAAAAGGAGGGAGATGCGGATTGCCGATTGGCATACCCATTTGATCCATTTGTTTGCGAGAGAACATCTCACCTGCTATAAAAGAATTTTGTCTAATTGTCATAACGTCCTCACGACGATGAAGTGATAAAGATTTTGCGCGATTGTATCATATCAATACTATAATAGAACTAGTCACATAAAAAGGAGGTGATGATCATGGCTATGAAAAAAGGTAAAGGCGGTAAAGGTGGTGGCGGTAAAAAATGCTAATAGTAATTAGCAGGTAAAATATTTTATTTGTTTTAAGTTAGAGAGCCTTGCAGGATTTAAAACCTGTGAGGCTTTTTTGTGCCTGCTGATTTGTGCCGCAGAGGATGCTAGGAATGAAGGCTGCCGGCAATGATTGCGGAGGAGCTGAAATGAGAACGAGTATCATTTGCAATTGGTTTTCTTCAATTAAATCAACATTTTAGCAAAATCGCTTATTAATTTTACGCTAAACAATATTATTAAAACTAATTAACTAAAATAATATTGTTGATTAATAAAATTAGATGAAATATTCTATAGTCCAGCCCAGCGCTGCGCGCCTTACGCTTTTTAATTTAACCGGAGATACACCATGAAACAAGTAACAGAATTACAATACGCCATGCTTTGCAAAATCATTGAAGACGACTTCACGCCCTCAAATGGTAACACCGTCGAAGCGCTTGAAGAAGGCTCAGAAGGTTGCTGCACTTATGTAAATACTATTATTGAAACCGCGCAGGATCGCGGCACAGCCACTTCATTAATGAATGCCAAATTAATTGATCGGCACAATAGTGGAACACGCGAGGATTGCGTGTGGTTAACAGAAGAAGCAGTGGATATCATGCGAGTTAGCTATAAACATAATGCAAGATTTTTAAATAATTAATATTTTTAGCGCGGTGTAACAGCCGCGCCTTTTAGCCTAACTGGAGATACATTATGAAAGCATTATATGTAGTAGCAACAAAAGACGTTGACGGCATCGACACCCGTAAATACAAAACTTACAAAGGCGCTGCAAAGCGCTTTCAAGAAATGGCAGGATATCCTTTAAGAAAAGGTTTGACGGTTTATCAAAGTATCAGCGACTTTGGTTGCGTGGTTACTTTTTGGGTAATTGATGGCGCACCTGTTCCAGCTTACACAGCACCTGTTGAAGTTAAAACAAATGATGATGCTGATTATTTTTATGACTGTGATACACGCCAAGAATATATCGGTATTCCACACGCTAGTGATTGCATTTAACATTTAACTTTTAACCAAACTGGAGATACGACCATGAGCGATACATTTTTTATCAGCACTAAAGAAATTTTTAATGAATTAGCGCCCACCGACAAATGGGAAATTGTGCAAGAGCTTGCACAGGCAATCATTGATGACCAGTGGGTATCAATCCGAGGTGAGATGATTGAAGAAATGGATGGGGACTTTTACCCAGTTCTATACGGTGTTTACCGCCTAAAGTTTGGCGAAGTTTGTAATTACAGAGACGGAGGAGGTATCTGGGATTATGAAAAACCTGTCTCTCTTTTGAATACTTTTACTGCAAATTTAGCAGAAATAGAAGAACTATATAAAGCAATAAATAAATAGTTCAGCGTGTAAAGGCTTACACCTTTAAGCCTTTATGCAGTGTGCTATTACACTAACTAAACCGGAGAATACAAAATGTTTAAACTTCATATGACAATGGGATCAGCAAAGATGGAGCATATTCCGTCTTTTAACACTCCTGCCTCTAGTAATCCTTTCTGCCTCAAAATGAATGGATCAAACGACAAATCACTGATTTGCACTAGATGTTATTCGATTACTACAGAAAAGCGTTATCCAACATTGGTAAAAGCATTAGAACGTAATGCTGACCTTTATAAACGTATTTTATTAGATACCGAGTTACCGAAATTAAATTTTGCCATTGCAAGATTTAATTCATTTGGTGAAGTACACAATGAAATTCACATCCTCAATTACTTCAACCTCGCGCGTAAAAACCCCGAAACCACATTCGGCTTTTGGACTAAACGCAAAGACCTAATCAAAGCAGTTTTAGCGATGGTATCTAAACCTGCTAACGTGATTTTAATCCACAGCAGTACAAAAATGAACAAAATTGACCGCCTGCCTGCCGGCTACGACAAAGTATTCACAACACACAAAAAGTCAGAGTTAAGCGCTAACGTCACTATCAATTGTCATCAAAAATGCAATGATTGCCGTTTGTGCTACAGCCACAACGACACAATTTTTATTAACGAAATTGCAAAATAACTGGAGATATAAAATGAAACTCAATAAAACTTATCAGCAAACACTTGGGGCACGTCGCCAAACAACAGTGATCCATTCTTCTTGGAGTGTATTCTATAAAGGCGAGTTCATTTGTGGCGCTGTCTACAATGGCGAAAGCATCATGTCCGTTTGCTTTCCGTGCGGCTTAGTAGCATTAACCAAATCAAAAAACATTGCTAAAAAGCACATTCGTGATTACAAAGCAGGGAGACTACAATCATGAAAATGAAATTAGCGCATTACAACATGATGAAGGATGCTATCAAAGCATTGCCACGCGATGAGATGTTAGCATTCAAAGCAAACGATCTTGGAAAGAATAAAGAAAAATTTTTCATATGGGGATTGTTTAAAGCAGCTAAGTTACATTTTACCGCTACTGATTTTCTTTATCAGTATCTTGACGATACTCACATTGAAACAGCGCTTAGACGTATTGCCAAAGAACTAGATTATATTTAACCGGAGAAAATAACATGAGCGAAAAATTATGGACGTATGAAGACTTTGTAACCTCGATGACTTTAGAAGATATTCAAGGTTGGGCATACGAAGGTGTCAGCCTTCGCGAACTTTACAAAGACTATTTAGAACTACAACAGGAAACACTTTATTTCCCAGAGTGGGCGCAATAGGCATTTTTAGCGCTGTGTAACAACAGCGCCTTTTAACTAAACCGGAGAAAACAAAATGAGAAATTTAACTTGGAACGACTTAAACAAAATTGGAACACAGGACAACGGCAGACGCTGGTATCCGATTGAAGAATTCAGAGAATACTTTGACAAGTACAGAACTCCTTCCCGTGCTTTTCCCTTTAGCTATGCTAAAGCGGCAATGACCAAGAAATTCGCAAAATGGTGTGAAGAAAACCGCCCCGACTTTGCGCAAAAAATAGGTAATTGATAGTTCAGCGTGTAGCGCCTTAGTTAATAAGGTGCTATGCAGTGCGCTATTGCACTAATTAAACCGGAGATATAAAAATGAATACATTTTACGACGTAGTAGTTGGATCAATCCTTACAACAATTTTTACTGTTGTGTTTGTTGCAGAGCTGATTGTGTTGTGGGGAGAATAAGCCATGATTAGTCACGCTGATTTTATGAAACAAACAGACCCTGCCACCATTTCGCAATATTTTGTGAATGGTGAATACCATCGGCAATTATCGCTTGATATTGCTCGTATGGAGTACCTTAAAATTTATTTGTGGGCAACTTACACGCCACCAACTGAAAAATCGACACGCAATCCGATGTCTTACACTGAAGTAGAAATTGCAGAAATGTTTAAAATCTTTGAAGAAACTGGAGAATAACCATGTCATCATTTGAACTTGATATCAATCATGAATTTTCGGCTAAATGCCGTGCCTGCTTTCCAAATTTACGTTATCGGATGACTTTATCGATTGGCGATTGGAATAAGGTATATGGTTCAAAAACTGATTACTTTACGGTAGATGGTAAAAAGATAGGTTTTAAAATTGTGCGCCATTATGACCGTAAAGGATTGCCAATTTATAACGATAAACAACGCATTTATATTTACACTGGAGAATAAAAATGGTGATGACATATAAACAATACATCCAATCGCTACCTAGTGAATACCTTCAAATGCTTTACGATGAAGACGTTCACTTGTTCCAAGCATACAAAGAATACGTTACCGCATGGAAATCACTCGAAGCAGAGTACGGGGAGATTAAAAATGCTGTTCACTAAAAAGGCAATGAAAGTAAAAGTTCCTAAAGCCTTAAAAGTTTCACGCGGTAGACCTAAAATTGATCCGCGTAAAAAATCAAGACATTATCAATTATCAATACAGGGAGATTTAATTGATTTTCTTGAAAGCGCTGGACTTAAATCAAAATCGGCTTTTGTGAGTTTAGCAATTCGTACAATGATGGAATTTAAAAAGTACCGTTCACTGCCTTATGATAAATGCCTTGATTGTGGGTGTGATATGACAGCGCCACTCAATCCAATGGACGGTGCAAAAACATACGTTGACGAAGATGGTAAAGTCTTAGATGTTTTTGTTCAGTGCGAAGGTTGTGGTGGTCGTGCTGGACATAGGCAATATGATCCACGAAACCATGGACTCGAATCAGAATAAAATATTAGCCGGTTAATTACCGGCTTTTTTGTCTGCGACAAAGCGACAGAGTGGACATAGTTTTTCCCATTTATATATATATTATAAATCAATACAAAAAAGGCTATATTTCTATTAATTAATCTCTATACCAATTATTACTAAAACTATGTCTACTATGTCGCAGATAGTATAAGAATGTAGTATTTATAAGGGTTTGAAGGTGCGACATAGTGATTTTTAAACTGTGTCGCAAATACATAGTTACTGTGTCGCAGATAAAATTTAGCGTTTTTTATCTGCGACACAGTTAAAAGTTTAAATTCCGTAATGTTCCTTAACTTTTTTGATAACTTCATTTTCGTCTAACGTGCTTCTACGCCAAATCGTGTGTTTTTTCCGCCCTCCATCGCTTGTCGGTACATCGATTCTCTTGTGAACTTTCTCATAGCCAATCTGTAAAAGTATCCGAGTTAGTGCTGACGTTTTCGGGAGCTTTAAAACTGAAGGCTCAAACTCCTCAAAATTAAGTTTACCGAGTAGCGTAATATCGACTATGTTTTCGTTAATGACTTCACAATGGTAATGTGCAATCAAATCTTTTACTTCTTCAAATTCATGCGATACAGAATACCCTATCATCTTTTCACGCGACAAGGTTTTAGGCGCTCGACCTTTCGCTGAAAAATCCGCGCTTATCACCCGATTCATAAAGTAGTGGCAAAGTGCATCCATCCGTCGATCAGTTTCTGAAAACAGTTTCTCAAAATACCTGTTAGTTTCTTGCTCACCACCAAGTAGTGCAAACAAGTGTTCTTCAGATTGACAGCGACTATACAAAACGCAGTAACGTCTATCACCATTGGTAATCGGCAGTGCATCTTGATAATTGGTCAAAAGAAAATACGACGTGAAATTCGGAACAGTCCTAGAGTTAGAAAACTTTTCCTCAATCTGTATCGTTTCGTTTGTAATGTATGGTTTCATTGTATCGATAATCGACCAGCGGTTATCGCCTGATAGCCGTATCTCCTCAACGATATTCAGCACTGAACCATACGCCCATCCCGAAAACGTCCCCTTCGTAAATTGCTTCGGATCGAGTTGCGTGGCATTCGACCCAAGTATCCCCTGCAAAATGCGAGTAAAGTATGTTTTACCGCCACCTTGCGTACCCTGCAAAAGTACCGCCCAATTCACTTTACTACCAATGTTTTGTACAACATGGCACATCCAGTCCAGCAGTATCCCCCTTTCTTTAGTTTCAACCAGCGTAAATTCCAAGTGCTTGAGCATCATATCTACAACAAGCAACCCATCGGCATCCATCGCTTCACATGGCAACACACCGCGCTTCTTATATGAGTTCACATAGCGCAGTCCATCGTTATCATTAACGAAAATCCCATCGTTCTTACTCGCCCAGTACATAGTATCGATGACTGTATCCATTTTCCAATCAACCAGCGCCATCGACGATGCTGATCTTTCCGCTGCGACGCACTCATCCATGCGATCAAACTCCGCGTTGAAGGCTTCGCGCTTGATAGAGTAGCCGTACTTCAAGTTATGAAACTCCATTGGTCGTTGTACATAAACCCAGTTACTCAACCAAGACGGCATCTCCTCCGCTACCAGTCCGCCCTTCTTTGGTGGGCAAAGCTCACGAACGATAGCCGACTTCGTCATCCCCTCACCTTTACCCCATCGGTCATAAATGTCCTGTGCGATTTGCTGACGCTTGGTTAATGTCACAGTGCTGAGTGGTAATTTCCGCAACTTATTGCGCACATCCTCATATGCACGATCATTATCAACCGACAGACCTTCCGACCCAGTGACAAAGATTTCTTTCACCTGCTTCTCGACAATCTCCCCAACACTTACCCCACTGTCCTTGACCATCTTAATCACTGTGGCAAACGTCAACGGGCGCACTTTCTTTTCCGTCTTAAATGATTGCCATTTGCGGTCAATATCTGCCGCGTTAAACTTATCCGAGTTAGCAGACCAGTGAAGCCAAAGAAGTTTACCCTCATCCGATCCTCTATATTGATGATGCAATGCCTGCCCGACGGTAATCCACGTCGAGTAATCACCTGCCGCTTCAACCAGCGCATCGAGATACGCATCAACCAGTGTATCACTGACATCAATGGGTTCATGCGCGAGTGCAAGCGAGAGTCCCTGCATATCATCCGCGTCATCATCCGTGCCATCTACATCGAATTCAACTGTCAAGTAATCCTTGACAGTTCCCTGCACCAGCTTTTCAACAGGAAAGGCAAGCGCTACATCCACATCGACCTCATCTCCTTCCATTACCATCACAAAAGACGACTCAATCGAATCAGCACTAACGCTTGGCATATACATAAACTGAGCAGGCTTAAATGCACTATCATCAATAATAAAACTGCTAAACTCCGACGCGAACCAGTGCATCACGGCAACATACTCCTCCGCGCTAACCTCCCGTGACAGCGGTAACACTATACGAAAGCGATTAGCGTTATCTGTACTACGCCATGTTGAGTACGCCACCAGCGCAAAGCCTGTCATCTCCAGCTCGAACTCAATCTCTCCTTTGCTCATTGCGCATTCATCAACGTCAATGGTCAAAAGCGAACGCCCAAGCAGGTTCTCCGTGTTGCGATAACCACCACTGAACCCACCGCCACAAAACCAGCCTTCCTGCTCTTTGGTCTTTGCAACTTTGTGCTTACCAAGTACCGTGCAAATTCGCTCCCATGTCACCTCGACATTGCGACAGACAGCGCTGTTCTTATCCCCGCGACTTATGCGGTACGTTTTAGTAGACTCCACCATAAACAATCCTCGTTATCTTTTAATTATTGGTAAATCAACCGCCTTAATTGCCCCATCGGTTAATTGCTCAACCTGTATTGCCCTGTTTGCCGGTATCTTTCCTTCAGTTACCCAATACGACACCGCTGCTTTAGTCACACCCAACTTCTTTGCTAACACAACCTGCTCACCACCAAACCACTGCACCACATCATCAACGGTCACACCGTCATAAAATTCTTCATTTTCCATTTGCATCTCTTTGTGAGTTAAGTTAAGATTGACTCTCATTTTACAACAACAGAGGAAAAACACAATGAATGATTTAACAAACCTTACAAATGAAGATTTAGGTTTATTTATTAAACTATCTTTAACCCACGGAGTTAACACGCAATTCAGTTATGAACTTCTGCACACTGTAGCTGAAAGATTAATAGCTGAAGATGCAGACGACTATTTTGAATCAATATTTGACGATGGATACGAAGCCGGATATGAAAAATGTAAATTTGACATGGGTGAACACTTTGAAGATGTAGCAAAAACGCTAGATGAAATACTAACACCTGCAATTATTGAACAAGTAACCGAGCAAGTAACCGAGCAAGTAACCGAGCAAGTAAAACCTAAAGCAGTAAAGAAAAAAGAAAAGCCTGTAGAAGTAGAAGTGGAAGAACTCGCTGAAGAACCTATTGAAGAAGTAAAAGAACCCGAACTTCTCATAACATCAAAACTATTAAAAGAAATGGCGCTTGAACTGCGTCAACGCAACGCTGTTCCTAAAAAGACTGTCGTAGATAAGTTAACTGAACTGGGTGCATCTAGCACAATGACTCTTGCACCCAAACATTACGTTGAATTTTATAACTTCTTGGAGAGCTTCAATGTCTAATATCGTATTGACTGTAACTGAAAGAACTGATCTTTTGGATGCTATATGCAAAATTGACCCTATTCTTAAATCAGTGGCACATGAGGAAAGTAAACGTAAATTAGATGAATTACAAGATATGTTGGGATCAAAGGTTGCGTGTTCAGTGGACACTGAAAAGTATGTAAAAGATTTAGATTTTTATATTGGCGAAGAATATTGTGGCGATTGGCATGCCGCTATGATAGACGAAGAAGATGGATGGGAAATTCCGACTATTGCTGATTTAATAAAAATAAGCGAATGTATTGATAATCCACTTATGTACACGGTTGATGAACTTTACTGGTCAAATGAAAACTATTGCAAAACAAAAGCAACCGCTTACTTTTTTTATAATGATGACATTGCAACTGTATCTAAAAAACAAATTCATTATTTTGTTTACATTTCACGCAAAGGTAAAACCAATGTCTAATGAAGAAGTACCTAAACACTCTTTACTGAGCGCAAGTGGTAGTGCTACTTGGCTATATTGCTCCGGTAGCGTCGCAGCGCAAAAGCCTTATAAGGAATCCCGTAGCGCATTTGCGGACGAAGGTACGGCAGCGCATGAGCTTGCAGAGATATGCTTGAAAGGTGATCTCAATCCGTTTGATTTTGAAGGTAAGCAATTACCCGAAACAAACTGGATAACAGTAGATAAAGCCATGTGCCATCATGTAAATGATTATATGGACTTCATTGCCGAACACAAAGGTCATAAAATCTATGAGCAGAAACTCGACTACAGCGAGTACGCGCAGGACGGGTTTGGTACAGCCGATTGCATCATTCTAAATGACGATAACGTAACAATTATCGACTTGAAGTACGGTAAAGGTGTGAAAGTCTATGCTGATACTACGCAAACTAAAATCTACGCGCTAGGAGTCTATAGCGAGTTCGGTATGCTTGAAGATATCAAGACCATCACAATGGTTATCTACCAACCGCGACTAGACCACATTGATGAGCTGACAATAAGCATTGAGGAGTTACTAGCATTTGGTGAGTGGGTAAAAGAGCGAGCAGAATTGGCTATGCAGGAAAACGCCCCGCTGACTGCTGGTGGGAAGCAATGTCAATGGTGTAAGCACAAGGCACGATGCCCAGAGCTTATGCGCTACACAGAAAATGCCATTCAAAACGAGTTTGGTTTTTTCGACGAGCTGCCAAGTGTAAACAGGTTATCCGACGCAGAGCTTAACCTTGCACTGAGTAGCGCGACATTGATTAAATCATGGCTGAGTGCCATTGAAGAACACGTCAGAGAGCGCTTAGAATCGGGCAATGGGTTTACCGGCTACAAACTTGTTGAAGGTCGCAGTTCACGCGATTGGGCAAATATTGATGAGGCAGAAAGTGCGTTACGAATTGATCATACTGATGAGGAACTTTACGAAATGAATTTTATTTCAGTGGCTAAATTTGAAAAGTTAGTAGGCAAGAAAAACATAAAAGACTTTGAAAATCTGATAGTTAAAAAATCGGGCAAACCAACCGTTGTGCCAGAAAGTGACCCCAGAAAATCTTTGTCAGTTTCTGCAAATGATTTTTCTGAATTTGACGATTGACAGATGCACTAAATCAATCTAAACTTAACTCAACTTATCTCTCCGGTTAAGTTAAAACGAGGATGGGAAATCACTTAATTGGCGATTTATCAATAACCCATCCTCACCTAATCCCAAAACCATAATGCTATAAGCAAGAAGGCTAAAATGTCAGAAACATTAATTAAATTAGGCGATGTTCGTTTATCATTTCCTGCTCTTTTCAAAAAAGCAGTATTTGAAAATGTAGAAACAAAATATGAAGCCACTGTCTTAATGCTAAAAGGCAGTAACAATCACAAAATTACCCAAGCAGCAATTGATAAGTTCATTGCACAAACATTTAAAGACGGTGCGCCCAAAGGTCTTAAAATAACTTGCTTCCAAGACGGTAACACTAAAGACTATGATGGATATGAAAACATGATGGCGCTTAAAGGTTCATCAAACAAACGTATCCCAGTTTTTGATAAGGATCGCGCTCCAATTACCGAAGAAGATGATAAGGTTTATGCAGGATGTTATGTCAATGCTATTTTTGACTTCTGGTATTCATCTCATCCCAAAGGCGGTAAACAAATTCTTGCCAATCTCCTTGGTGTTCAATTCAAGAGAGATGGCGAAACCTTCTCCGATGCTAAAGTTGCAAGCGCTGATGCGTTTGACGACGAATCAGAAGAAGATGATTTTTAAATACTCTGTGTCCTCAGTGTGGTGAAAAGACGATTGGATTAACATCGTAAAAGTTAATTGACAGCCGGAAAGACGGCACTATGAAGTCATAACAGACTGGCTCTAAGGTGGTCGCGATCATTAACGTGATGATGTTAACGCTCTATGGTGTAAGTCCTCACCTGTTATGACTTGATAGTTAATGCGTAGGCTGATACGCAGCGGTAATGGCACGTCGGTGCAAATAGGAAACTTGGGAGTGGTTGAAAGTACACCACCAA
>Ga0114981_10001500_pt1 | contig 15269 bp, 12 predicted proteins | sample S_140806_MF_Meta_FD_87028 | JGI IMG/M metagenome (GOLD analysis project Ga0114981, IMG submission 87028) | Freshwater microbial communities from Lake Simoncouche, Canada to study carbon cycling - S_140806_MF_MetaG | ecosystem: Environmental > Aquatic > Freshwater > Lake | place: Lake...
ATGGCCCCGGCGTAGAGCCAGGGGTGGCGTCGTTCGAGCGAACGCTCTTTGCCGTCGCGCACGATCACCTGAGATTCAGCCAGGCCGGGCGGCAAGCTCGCTCGCGGACTTGCGTCCGCTCGTCGGCTGCTCCGGGGCGGGCGCCCGTCAGCGGATGGCTTTCTGGGGGCTTTGTGGCCCGGGGGACTGCGGCGGTTCACGCGGTGCCGTCACGCCTGCGCGCGCGGGGGTGCGCTGCATCGTAGACCGCGGCGAGGCGCTGAAAGTCCAGCGACGTGTAGATCTGGGTAGTCGAGATATTGGCATGCCCCAGCAACTCCTGGACGCCGCGCAAATCGGCGCTCGATTGCAGCAGGTGGCTGGCAAAGGAATGGCGCAGGACATGGGGGTGCAGGCGAACTGGGGCGCCACGCAATCGGCCCAGTGTTTCGATGCGCGATTGAACGGACCGGGGCGCCAGACGGGTCCCCCGGGTGGACAGAAACAAGGCGTCGGGGTCGGCCTGTGGGTGCGTCACGACAAATTGAGCGCGGACTTGGAGCCAGTGAAGCAGGGCCTGCGCGGCGGTTGCGCCGATCGGCACCAGGCGGGTCTTATTGCCTTTTCCCAAGACGGTGGCTTCGCGCTCTGGCAGATCAATCCAGGCTTTGGAGCGGCGGCCGTCGCGCTCGCTCCAGGCGCAGTCCAGCGTAACCAACTCGGTCAGGCGCAGCCCGCAGGAGTAGAACAATTCGGCGATCGCGTGGTCGCGCACCGCCAGAAATTCGGGGCTGGCGTCGTCCGGCGACTGATCAAGCAGTCCCGCGGTGGCATCGGGCGAGAGCGCTTTCGGTAAACGCTGGCCAGCGCGGGGGGCACGGATCGGTCGGGCCGGATTGGCGGGCGGACCGCCATGGCGCGCAAACCAATCGAAAAAACCGCGCCATGCCGATAGGCGGCGTGCGACCGAGCGTGGCGAAAGTCCGTCGCGAATGGCTTGCGCTATCGAGCGCCGCAGAGTGGCTTCGCCGATATGGGCGAGCGCCTCCGGCGGGCTTTGCGGATCGGCCAGCACGGAAATCTCGCGACCATAGGCAGCAAGGGTCCGGGCACTGTAAGCGCGCTCGACACGTAGGTGCTCGAGCCAGGCTTCAATGGGTTTCACCGGATCGGATCGGGTGGCGAGCGTTGGTAACGGGTGGGTTGCAGTTTGGCTTAGTGCGGCGCCAAGACGAGCCGTGACAGCGAGGCACTGGCAATTTCCGCAATTCGCTCCAGAAATGCCGTACCCATCGCCGGATCGAACCGGTTTACGTCGGCCGAGCCCAACACCAACAGCCCAAACGCGTGCGCGCTTGCACCGACCCGCAGGGACATCATCGCCATCGAACGCGTCGAAGCGCCGCGATCCTCGAACCAGGCGGCCGCGCCCTGATCGGTACGGGGTCCGCAGTGCGGCGTCCGATTTGCATCGGCCCACGCTTGAATCGATGCATCGACCGGTTCAGCCCAGTCGTGGGTTGATACGTTTGGGGTGGTTGCTCCAGTCGCTCCGGTCGCTCCAGTCGCTCCAGTCGCTCCGAGTGCACCAACGCCCCAGAGCCGCAGGGCCACCTGGGGGACCGCAAATCGCTCGTGCAAGCCCTGGGTAATACGGTCGGGTAACTCGGCCGGGTCACGCACCAGCAGTAGCGGTCGGGTCCACTGATGCAGTCGACTCGTGATGGCGTCGTTCTCTTCCCCGTGGCGCAGCAGATCGGCCAAGCGCAATTCAAGGGCCTTATAACGCTGGCGCAGCACATCGACTTGACGCTCCATCAGCGAAACCGTCCGCGCGCCGCTCTGATGACTGAGTTGCATCGAACTCAGTAGTTCCGGGTGGTCTTCCAGAAAACTGGGATGCTCCATCAGAAAGCGGGCGACCGCGTCCGCATCTGGAGCCCCGTTTGAGTTGATCTCAGGGGCGCTGGTGCTGCCTGGATGGGTTGCAGTGGGGGGGTCTGGATTGATCGGTGGATTCTCAGGTGGCATGGGGATTCCAGAGCGGCACTGGGTAGGGCGCTAAGTTGAAGGGTGTGGGGTCCAGGGAGTGTCGGCCGAGCAAGTTTCGACTAGGGGATTGTCGGCTGTGGGAAGCTCGATTTCCCCCGCAAAAACGGTCTGCGCCGGCCCGGTCAGATAAACCGGCGCAATCGAGTCCCCTGCGGCCCCATGCCATTCAATTCTTAACACACCGCCCAGTGTGATGATTTCAACGGGGCTCTGGAGTCGTCCCATTTGAATCCCCGCGACGGCGGCGGCGCAAGCGCCGGTGCCGCAGGCGAGGGTCTCGCCCACGCCGCGCTCCCAGACCCGAAGTTTGGCGTGATGGAAATCGAGGACTTGCAGGAATCCGGCGTTGACGCGTTGGGGAAACCGCAGATGGCGTTCTATTTCGGCGCCCTCCACCGTGACCGGTGCCTGATCGACATCGGCGATGCACTGCACGGCATGCGGATTGCCCATCGACACCACGACCACCTCACGCCTACGCCCCTCTCCCAAAGGCAGGTCCCATAGAAGCGCCTCGCCTTGGTGGCGCGCGCTCAGCCCGATCGTGTCGAATGGGATCTCGTTGGGCTGGAGTCTGGGTGCTCCCATATCGACCCGAACCCTGCCATCGGCGTCGAGGCTCAGGGTGATCAGGCCACTGAGGGTCTCGACGCGCAGCCGGGTCGAATTCGTCAGCCCCTGATCATGAACAAAACGGGCAAAGCAACGGGCGCCATTGCCGCATTGCTCTACTTCGCCTCCATCGGCATTAAAAATACGGTAGCGAAAGTCGGCATCGGGCTGGGTCGGGGCCCCAACGATCAATATCTGGTCGCAACCAATCCCGAAGCGGCGGTCGGCTAGCCACCGGCAGAGGGCTGGCGTGGGCTCGAACGCTTGGCGCAACGCATCGATGACGACAAAATCATTGCCGGCACCGTGCATTTTGGAAAATCGCAAGCCCATGCGCCATTATCCTCACAAATCGACATAAACCGGGGTCGCCTCTGGGGGCTGGGTCTTGAACCGTTTGTGGGACCAAAGGTATTGCGCGGGGATTTGCCGCACCTGCGCCTCAATGTACGCGTTCATCCTGGTTGCAGCCTGGGTGTCATCCTCGCCCGGAAAATCGTTCCAGGGCGGGTCAAATCGGGTGACGTAGCCCTCCTCATGCAGGCTGGTGACGACGGGGACCACAACCGCACCGGTGAGTCTTGCCAGTCGCGCGACGGTGGTGACGGTGGCGGCGGGGATTCCAAAAAATGGCACGAATACCGCGTCGCGCGGCCCCAGGTCCATATCCGGTAGCAAATAAAACGGGATGCCCGCTCGGAGCGCACGCAGTGCCGGGCGCAAGCCTTCTTGGCGCGACAAGAGAAGCGGGTTATTGAAGCGGCTCCGACCCGCTCGCATGGCTTCGTCGAGAACAGGGTTTTTTTGTTTGGCGTACATCGAGACAAATTGGGTCTCGAGTTGGATCCGCAGTCCCCCGGCGTCAAGGCCCAGGAAGTGGGGAGCTAACAAGATCACGGGGCGCCCCGCTTGCGATTGCCAGTGCTCAAGGCCCTCGAAGCGCACCAGACTGCGGATTCGATCTGCGCTGCCCGACCAAAAAATAAAGCGCTCGACAAACGTTCGTCCAAAACACGCGAAGTGCTCGCGGGCGATGGCGAAGCGTTGCGCCTCGGTCCGCTCAGGCAAGCATAGCCGCAGATTGATCAGGGTCACCCGCCGTCGTGGTCGGGCAGCCCACCACAGAACCGTTCCTAAGCCGAGCCCGATCCGCCGCACCACCGGGTAGGGGAGGGTTGCGATGGCGCTCAATAGTCGGAGTGCGAGGCGGGAAAAAAAGCGCCCGATCATGGGGGGAGGGTTGGTGGTGTGATCGTTGAATCCGAGGCAAAAAGGTTGGGTCCGGGGACGCCCGCGGGTTGTTTATAACGGTTGTAACCCCAGAGGTACTGTTCGGGAAAGCGACGCACAAGCCGCTCCATGGCGGCATTGAGTGCGGCGGGTGTTGGGGACTCGGGAAAAGCATCGACATGAACCCGCCATCCGCGCCCCTGACCCAGGCGCTCGGCCACCAGCAGACACACGCCCGCGCCAGTGGTTTGCGCGAGTCGTCCCGGCAGGGTCATGGTGTAGGCGGGCTGCCCAAAAAACGGGACCCATTCGCCCTCGCCGGCATCGGGGACCTGATCTGGCAGCAAGCCCACGATTTCGCCACGGCGCAGCGCGCGCAGGAGTGTTCGCACGCCGGCCAAATTCGCGGGGGCCGCGCTTAAGCCGGGAATCGCCCTGGCCCCCTCGACGAGCGCGCGAAAGGCGGGTTGCCGGGGCGGCTTGTAGAGCACCGTAATCGGGGCCAGTTTGGCGCGGCAACGCGCGGCGACTTCAAAGCAACCAAGATGGGGCGTCAGCAGCAAAACCCCTTTGCCCTGGGCGGCCACCCGGTTGAGGGGGGACCAGTCAATCGGTCCGATCCGCGACAGGACTTCATCGAGGGGGCGCAACCAGACCCAGGGGAGTTCGAGGGCGAAGCGGCCCGCCTCGGCCGCCGCCCGTCGGCGCATTGGACCGCTACTCAGCCCAGCGACCCTGAGGGTCTGGTCCAGTTTTGCCCGGTAACCCGGCGATAAGGCATAGACCAGCAGCCCCGCGCAGGCTCCTAAGGCGTGGAGCGCGCGCAACGGCAGACGCGACAGAACCCAAGCGGCGGTTTGAACGAGGGTGCGCAGTGGTGCCGCGGAGCTGAAGTCGAAACGAAACAAGGGCAACGTGGAAAGCCTGACGGGTGCTGCGAAAGGGGGGTAAACGTGGGTCGAGTGGGAGGCAACCCACGGGATGCTATATTGGACCTGCCGCCGACTTAATAGACAACTTGCGGGGCGGCCTACAAATACCGCTAAAGCGTCGACCGCTCCTGGGGAGGGCCGGCCGACTGCCAGGCCCTTTCTCCCCACTTTGGAAGCGAAACTTATGAGTAATGACTACCTTTTTACCTCGGAATCCGTCTCCGAGGGGCACCCGGACAAGGTCGCCGACCAGATCTCCGATGCGATTCTGGATGCGATTCTGGCCGAGGATCCTTTTGCGCGCGTAGCCGCCGAGACCTTGTGCAATACCGGCTTGGTCGTGTTGGCGGGTGAGATCACGACGCATGCCCAAATCGATTACATCGATGTGGCTCGGGACACGATCCGCCGCATTGGTTACGACAATACCGAGTATGGAATCGACTATCGCGGCTGTGCAGTGTTGGTTGCATACGACAAACAAAGCCCCGACATCGCACGTGGGGTGGATAAGGCGCATGACGATGATCTCGACCAGGGTGCTGGCGATCAGGGCCTGATGTTCGGTTACGCCTGCGACGAGACACCCGAACTCATGCCGGCGCCGATCCACCTCGCCCATCGGCTGGTCGAGCGTCAGGCCGATCTACGCCGCGATGGCCGGCTGCCCTGGTTGCGTCCCGATGCCAAGAGCCAGGTCACGCTGCGCTACGTCGATGGGCGGCCGGTTGCGATCGACACCATTGTGCTGTCGACCCAGCATGCGCCCGATATCGCGCTCGAGACCCTGCGGGAAGCCGTAATCGAAGAAGTGATCAAGCCCGTCTTGCCGCGCGATCTGGTGAAGGGTGACATCCGTTATTTGGTCAATCCCACCGGACGGTTTGTGATTGGCGGTCCGCATGGCGATTGTGGTCTGACCGGCCGCAAAATCATTGTCGACACCTATGGCGGTTCGTCGCCGCACGGCGGTGGTGCGTTTTCGGGCAAGGATCCGAGCAAGGTGGACCGTTCAGCCGCTTATGCAGGTCGTTATGTTGCAAAGAACGTGGTGGCGGCCGGCCTGGCCGCCCGGTGCCAGGTTCAAGTGAGCTACGCGATCGGGGTTGCCCGGCCGACCTCGGTGATGGTGACGACCTTTGGTACGGGTCGAATCCCGGACGACCAGTTGGCCCGGCTGGTGCAGGAGCACTTTGACCTGCGCCCCAAGGGGATCGTGCGCATGCTCGATCTGCTGCGGCCGATCTACACCAAGACGGCGGCGTATGGTCATTTCGGCCGCGAAGAGCCCGAATTCACCTGGGAGCGCACCGACAAAGCCGCTGCATTGCGAGCGGCTGCCGGGATTTAAGTTCGGTTCAGAGTCCGCCGTTTCAACCTCGGATCAGTCGGCGTAAACGCCGGCTGATTTGATCACGGGACCCCATTTGGCGATCTCGCTGGTGACATACTTTTTGTGCTCACCCTGCTCAACGCGCCGGTCGTTCACCACAATCGCACCCAGGCCCTCTTGTTTTTTCAGAAACTCTGGATCCTTGAGGGCCGTGACCAAAGCGGCGTTAATTTTCGCCTGAATGTCGGCCGGCAAGCCTTTGGGGCCATAGAGGCCGTGCCAGATTGCCACCTGAAAGCCCTTCTGCCCAGACTCTTCGAGTGTCGGAACGCCCTTCAGGACCGGCGTTTCGATGCGCTTACTGGTCGTGACTCCGTAGACCTTGATCCGCTTGCCCTCAATTTGCGCCGAGGTGCTCGTGGTTTGGTCACACATCAGGTCAACCTGATTGCCGATCAGGTCGGTCATGGCCGGGGCGGTGCCTTTGTAGGGCACGGTCGTCATGTCGACCTGGATCGCCTGTTGCCACAACATGCCACACAGATGTGAAGCCGATGCAAGCCCTGCGTTGGCCAGATTGATCTTGCCCTTGTTGGCGTTGGCCCAGGCCACCAGCTCCTTGTAGTTGTTCGCCGGCAATTCTGGTTTGCCGACGAGGGTCATGGGCACTTCGTTGATCATCCCGAGGTATTCGAAATCGCTCTCGACTTTGAACGGCAGGTTTTTCACCAGCGACGGGAAGATGCTCATCGCAATGTGATGGACAAGCAAGGTGTGGCCGTCCGGGTTGGCCCGAGCAACTTTGGTGGCCCCGATCAATCCGCCTGGACCGCCTGCGGCGTTTTCGACGGCGATCGGCGCGCCGAGGGTTTTGCGCATCGCTTCGGCCAAATCTCGGGCCACGCGGTCAGTCGGCCCGCCCGCTGCAAAGGGCACGACAAAAATGATCGGCCGGTCTTTGTTGGGATAGTCCGTGGCCTGGGCGTTTGAAGCAAGTGTGGCGGTGAGCGTAGAAACGGCAAGCGTGCACGTCAGCGCTAAGTTGCGAAGGATCAAGGACGACTCCAAGAATGAACGATCGGTACCGCAATTCGCGACAACAGATTGAGATGAAAATAGACAGCGTTTGAGCGCGCAACTGTATCTTCGCACGCCCTAAGACCGCGATGGTCTCTGAAGGGTCGATTTAAGGAAAACCCGAATGGGGTTGGCCGAGCACCTTGGGCCGATGGGCGGGCGCTTGGTTGTACAGTGGCGATTCGATTCAACCGCTGGTATTGAAATTCCCCTAAGTCGCGGGGATCTGGAGAACACGACCCATGATTGCAATATCAAATCCGAAGTTTGGCCTGACATCGTTCAGCTTGTCGTCGACCGCAGGCCGATTTGTGATGGGACTGGCCCTGAGCCTTGCAGCGGGTCTTGCAGGCGCGCAGTCCTACCCAAGCCGGCCCGTCAAGCTGGTTGTACCCTTTGCGCCGGGTGGGACCACCGACATCATTGCCCGCGTGGTGTCGCAGGGTATCTCGCCACATTTTGGGCAGCCGATGGTTGTCGAGAATAAGGCCGGCGGTGGGGGCGTGGTGGGCGCGAATGAGACTGCAAAAACAACGCCGGATGGCTATTCTCTCGGGGTGGCGACGGTCTCGACCACGGCGGCCAATCCGGCGATCAATCCAAAGATTCCCTATAACGTCCTGACGGATTTCACGCCGATCACCAACATTGCGGCCACTCCCAATGTCATCGCCGTGCATCCGAGTTTCCCGGCCCGCAATTACGCCGAGTTTGTCGCAGCGCTCAAAAAGGCGCCTGGTCGTTACAGTTATGCCAGCTCGGGCACTGGCGGAATCGGGCACTTGCAGATGGAGCTCTTCAAGAGCCTGTCCGGAACCTTCGTTTTGCACATTCCCTACCGTGGCGCCGGTCCAGCACTCAATGACACCGTGGCCGGTCAGGTCCCGGTTATTTTCGACAACTTGCCCTCGGCCTTGCCCTTCATCAAGGACGGTCGCTTGATTCCGATTGTCGTCGCAGCGCCGAGCCGACTTTCGGTGTTGCCCAATGTGCCGACCTTTAAGGAGATCGGCCTGGACCCGGTAAACCGGATGGCGTACTACGGTATTTACGGCCCTAAGGGTCTGTCTGCCGAGGTGGTTGAAAAGGTCCACAGCGCGGTGGTCAAGACCTTACAGGATCCTGCGACGCGCAAGCGGATCGAGGACACGGGCTCGATCATTATTGCCAACAAACCTGAAGAATTCGCGGCGCAGATCAAGGCCGAATTGACCGTGTATCAGGACGTCGTGGCGCGCCAAAAGCTCGCACTGGATTGATCACTGGACAAATCAGGGGCTTAACCACTTGGCCCGACCGATTCGGAAGATTGTGATCTCAGCGCTGCTGGCCCTGCCAATTTCGGCAGGGCTTTTGTTCGCTCATACCTGGTGGTTTGAGCCACTCAAGCTTTCGTGGTTCTACGACCGGATTTTTGTGCAGCAACTGCTCGAATCGCCGATGACGCTCTCGAGCCTGCAGTTGCTCGACACCACGGGCCTTGCCTGGTACTCGGACCGGCTCGATGATTTTTCAATCGCGCAGGAGGATCGTCAGTTCGAAATTGCCCGCAAGAACGCGGTGATTTTCAAACGCTATCCACACGATGACCTCACTGGGCAGGATCGGACGTCTTGGCGGATTGCGGAATTTCAGTTCAGACAACAAGCCGAGGACGAGCGCTGGCGTTGGTATGGTTACCCGGTGAATCCGCTATTCGGCATTCAGTCGCAACTGCCGGACTTTCTGATCAATATTCACGCAGTGGCGAATGAGACTGGGGCGCGCGATTACATTGCCCGCATGCGGGGTTTTCCACAGGCTTTTAATCAGGTGCTTGAAGGGCTGAAAGTTCGCGAAACCAAAGGCTTGCTGCCGCCGAAGTTCGCAGTTGAAAAGACGATTTTGCAGATTCGGGATTTCATTGCGCCCGCGCCCGCGCAACACCCGTTGGCCAAAGCGCTCGAGAGCAAACTGGCTTCATTGCCAGCCGGCAAAATCAGCTCACAGGCCCAACAAACCCTGATGGCCGAGGCGGTGGTGGTGATCGAACGCGATGTCTACCCGCCGTATCAGCAACTGTTGCAGCACCTCGAGGCGCTCGGGCGCAAGCCCTTGAATAACGACGGCGCGTGGCGCCTGCCCGAGGGCCGCGCATATTACGAGTATCTGATCGCGCGCCACACGACGACCCGGGCCACAGCCGACGCGCTGCATCAAGAGGGCTTGCGCGAGGTCGAGCGCATTGGGCGTGAAATGGACGCCATCCTGGCTCAGCAACAGATCCCGGGGGCAACGCGTGCGGTCAAGATCAATACCCTGGCGGGACGGTCGGATCAGTTGTATCCCGATACCCCAGCGGGCCGCGAGACGATTCTGAAGGACTATCAGGCCATCCTGGATGAGGCGGATGCGGCGTCCCAGCAGGTGTTTGATCTGCGGCCCAAGCTCGGGGTCACGGTGCGTCAGGTCCCCTCTTTTTCCGAAAAAACTGCGCCGGGCGGTTACTACCAGCCGCCGTCGCTGGATGGCGATCGGCCGGGGGTGTTCTTCGCAAATTTGTACAAAATTGAGGGCACGCCGAAGTTCACGATGCGCAGCCTGGCCTACCACGAGGCGATTCCAGGCCACCATTTTCAGATCGCCCTGCAGATGAAGATGGAGGACCTGCCATTTTTCCGTCGCGCCAGCGGCTTCACGGCCTATGTTGAAGGGTGGGCGCTCTACGCCGAGCGATTGGCCTGGGAAATGGGCCTCCAAAAAGACCCGCTGAATGATCTTGGGCGATTGCAAGCCGAAATGTTCCGCGCTGTGCGGCTTGTGGTGGATACGGGTATGCACGCCAAGCGCTGGAGTCGCGAGCAGGCGATCGATTACATGGTGCAGCAAACCGGGATGGCCGAGAACGAGGTCACGGTCGAAATCGAGCGCTATCTCGTGATGCCGGGTCAGGCGCTGGCCTACAAGGTCGGGATGATGAAGATTCTTGAACTGCGCGCATACGCCCAATCCAAGCTTGGCGATCGATTTAATCTCAAGGGTTTTCATCGCGTCGTTCTTTCGCAGGGCGCAGTGCCTCTGGATATTCTTGAACAGGTGGTCCGCGAATGGGCTTCGAGCTGATTCACACCCCGGCTGCGCTGATCGATCATGCGCAGATGAGCCGTAACATCGCCCGGATGCAAGCACGTATGGAGGCGCTCGGTGTGCGCTTTCGGCCGCATGTGAAAACCACCAAATGCGTACCGATTGTGCGCGAGCAGATCGCGGCGGGTGCTTGCGGCATCACCGTGTCAACGCTCAAGGAGGCAGAGCAGTTTTTTGCCGAGGGCATCGACGATATTCTCTACGCGGTCGGCATGGTGCCGGCAAAGCTCCACCAGGCTGCGGCGCTGGTGGCGCGGGGATGCGCGCTGAAACTGATTGTGGATAACGTCGAGGCCGCGCGCGCCATTGCTGAATTTGGCCGGACCCACCGCCAGGTCTTTGAGGTGTGGCTGGAAATTGATACGGATCAGCACCGATCGGGTCTGGCGCCCGAGGGTTCGGCGTTGCTTGAGGTCGGTCGGGCGCTCGCGGGAGATGGCGCGAACTCGGGTGATTCGGCGCAGGGTGGCGCCAGGCTCGGCGGGGTCATGACCCATGCGGGATCGAGCTACGCCTTGAGCACGCCCGCGGCTCTGCAGGCCATGGCCGAACAGGAGCGGGCGGGGTGCGTTCGCGCGGCAGAGCGGCTGCGTGCGGCCGGGCTGCCGTGCCCCGTTGTCAGTGTTGGCTCCACTCCGACCGCCCTCTCGGCCCGGCAACTCGACGGTGTCACCGAGGTGCGTGCAGGCGTTTACGTCTTCTTTGATCTGGTGATGGCCAATGTAGGCGTTTGCGCCCCCACGGATATCGCGCTCAGTGTCTTGACCACAGTGATCGGGCACCAGCGTGATAAGGGCTGGGCACTCGTGGATGCGGGTTGGATGGCGATGAGCCGAGATCGGGGCACGCAGGCGCAAGGTCGCGACTATGGTTATGGCCTCGTGTGCGACGCGCTCGGTCAGCCCCTCGATGCGTATGTCTTGAGCGCGGCCAATCAGGAGCATGGCATCGTGTCCCGCGTGGGCGAAGCTGACCGAACAATCGTCGAGAGATTTCCGGTCGGCACGCAGTTGCGGATTCTGCCCAACCACGCCTGTGCGACCGGTGCTCAGTTTCCCCAGTACGAGGTTCTCGGGGCCGGCGGGGCCGTACAAAGCTGGCCCCGTTTTTACGGCTGGTAAATCAGCGGGCCATCGCCCCACGTCGCCCCACGTCGCCTCACATTGCTTTGAAGAGACCACTGAATGTCCGACTGACCTCGAGCGTTTCCGGCCAGTCGCGCAGCCGCACCATCTGTCGACCGCGGTCATCCCGATCAACGCTGGCGATGGCGCCCACGTTCACAACCGTGCTGCGGTGGATCTGCCAGAACCGTTGCGGATCGAGCGTCTCCGCCAATTCCCGAATCGATGTCCGAATCAGGCCCGTGATGTTCGCGGATTGAACTCGGGTGTACTTTTCATCGCTGATAAAAAAAAGAACCTCGTCGATCGGAACCATTTGAATCGTCGAACCCACACCGGCCTGAATCCAGCGCAGCGCCTTATCGTTGGAAGTGCTTTGGCTGCGCAGTTGAAACAGCAGCGCTTGCAGATGGGGTCGGATCGCTTGCGTATCTTGGCCTAAGCGTTGCTGGAGTCTGGCCACCGTCAAGCGCAGCCGCTCGGGTTGTGCGGGCTTCAGGACATAGTCCACCGCCCCCCGCTCGAACGCCTGAACGGCATACTGATCAAAGGCCGTCACAAACACGATTTCGGGTGGAGAGCGGTCTGCGCCGAAGTCCATCTGAATGATCTGGGCAGCCGCTTCGATACCTGTTAAGCCGGGCATGCGGATATCGAGAAAGACGACATCCGGCTTGAACTGAGCCACCAGATCAACGGCCTCCTGGCCATTGCGGGCCTGCGCCACCAGTTCGAGTTCGGGCCAGACCTCGCGCAGGCAGCCGATCAGTTGATCGCGCAACAAGCGCTCGTCATCCGCGATGATCGCCCTGACCTTTTCAATTCCGCCGGCCACCGCTGGTTGCATTTCTCTCGCCATCGCCTAATTGTCGCCCACGACCCGATAGGGCAGGGTGATTCGAACGGCTGCGCCTTCGGGCTCATTCCGAGCGATCGTTAGATTGGCATCCGTGCCATAGAGGTGCTTGAGCCGTTCGCGAATATTCGCCAGACCGCTGCCCAGTGGTGCAATGCTTGGATTGGCTGCATTGGGCGGACTGGCGCTGAAACCGATACCGGTGTCGCACACATTGATCAGCAGGCGGCCATCGGCAACCAGGGCCTCAATCGTAATCTGACCGCCTTCCGGTTTCGGTTCGAGACCGTGCTTGATCGCGTTCTCGACCAGGCTTTGCAACATCATCGGCGGGAACTCGGCCGACAGCAGTCCCGGGGGGATCCGCAGATCCGTTTGCAGGCGCTCCTCCATCCGGGTCCTCTGGATGTCCAGGTAGGGATGAATGACGGCCAACTCCTCGCCCAGGGTTCTGCGCAATTGCGCCTTGCCCTCGCGCAGGCTGGGCATCGTGGCGCGCAGGAGCGCAATCAGACTTTGCTGCATCCGGCTCGCGCGCGGCGGATCGGTCTGAATCAGATGATCGATCGATGCCAGCGTATTGAACAGAAAATGTGGCTCGAGCTGCGCCTGCATCGCCGCCATCTGGGCTTCGGCAACCTGACGCCGGAGTTGCTCAGTCTCTGCAGTCTCGGCCGCCACACTGGCCTGTGCTTCGGCGCGCAACCGACCGGTGTAGGTGATTTTGATAATGATCGAAGCAACGATCCACAGGAATGCAAGATCCGTCAACAGCTTGCCGGACTCGGTGTGGATGTGGACCAGGCCCGAGCCCATGGTGTCCTTATCGTCCTCGCCCTCGTCCTTGCCCTCCTCGTCGGCCTGCCCCTTCTTGTCGACCATGTTCTTGTGTATTTCCCGAATCACGGCCTCGAAGATTTCCGTCGCGTCGCTCGAGGCCGGGAGATTGATTTCCACCCGTGGCTGGTTGTCGCGTTGAATCTCGATGTGGATTTTCGGATCCTTAGGCGCTGGGGTAGGTGCTGGGGTGGGTGCTGGGGTGGGTGCTGGGGTGGGTGCTGGGGGGGATGGTGGGGTGGATATGGTCTCTTCTGCCGAGTTCGCAACCAGCCTCGCAGTGAACATGGCGGCGGGTTGCGGATGGCGCTCGACGTTGACCACCTGCTTCAGGGTCACGTGCTCGGAGGCAAGCCAGCTAAAGGGCGGCAGAGTTTGGAGGATGCTGGCGCAGACCATTAAGAGGAGTGCCAGCAGGAAGAATTTTTTCCAGCTGATCCCGACAAGCCAGCGCGCATAGGCATGAAAGCCTCGGGTGACGGGTGCGAATCGTTGGGTCCAGGTGATCATGAAATTAGCCTCTGAGCGTCGGAAGATCCAGGCAAGGATCTCTGGGACATCAGCTGAATGCCAACGGCTTCGCGACAAGGCGCGGATCCGCGGGCTTGAACTGCATCCGGGTGCGACGAAGCGTTGTTCGAAGAGCCGTTCAGGCCAGCCAGCAAGCAGCCTGGGTTTGGCCTGACCCTTCGGAGCCCCCTTTAAATGCCAACACTGGGCTGGATTGTGCGCATCGATCCTGCGCGATTGGGCAGCGGGTCCGAAATGCGCAACCCGACGGGGGATCAAGAGGCGATGGCAATTCGCCCACCAGCGCGGTCGAGGCCCGATGACGCTCGATCCTTGGGTCCGGAACCGGGACCGATGCCAGGAGTGCCCGGGTGTAAGGGTGTCGCGGGTTGTCGAACAGCGCGGCGCGCGCGCCGATTTCGACCACCTGCCCTAAATACATCACCAGTACGCGCTGACTGACATGGCGGATGACGGTCAGGTCGTGCGCAATAAAAATCAGCGCGAGCCCGAACTCCTGTTGCAGGTCGCGCAGCAGATTGATGATCTGGGCCTGAATCGACACGTCAAGGGCCGAAACCGGCTCGTCACAGATGATGACGCGCGGTCTCAGGATCAAGGCGCGTGCGATACCGATGCGCTGGCATTGCCCGCCCGAGAATTCGTGCGGGTAACGATCAAGTTGATGGCGGTCGAGCCCAACCCGTTCGATCAGTGCGCAGACCCGGTCCAACCGGTCACTCGCCGTGAGGCTGGGCTCGTGGGTGCGCAAGGGCTCAGAGAGGATCTGCAGGATATTCATTCGCGGATCGAGCGAGGCCAGTGGATCTTGAAACACCATCTGGACTTGCCGGCGCACCTGGAGCCAAGCCGCTGTGCTCGGACTGGCACTCGCGGTGAAACCTGCATTCGCACCGACACCGGACATGGGTGCCATCTCCTGATCAAACCAGCGTAGTGACTCGGCCCGAAAGGGCACGAGGTTCAGGAGTGCCCGGGCAAGGGTTGACTTGCCGCATCCGGATTCACCCACCACGCCCAGGGTCTCGCCCGCCTGGAGATCGAAACTCACCCCGCGCACTGCGCGCAGTGTGACGCCAGGCGACCATGGCCAATCGCCCCCGCGAACCGGAAAACCGACCTGCAGATCACGAACCCGCAGCAGCGCGGTGTTCTCGAGCGCAGTGATCCCGGCCGAGGTCCCGTTGAGCTGCGGCTGAATCCGTTGAGTTGGTGGAGTTGGCTGAGCCGCCTGGATCCCTTGAATTGAAACCTCGACAGCGGGCCGGTGACATGCGCGCAGGTGGCTCTCGCCTGTGAGCTCTGGCGCGAGATTGCACCTCGCGTCGGCCAGCGGACAACGCGGGGCGAACGGGCAGCCTGGGGGCATGTGGGCGAGATTGGGGGGGGCACCGGGGATCGCGATCAGCGCGTCTTGCTCGCCGTGTAGACGGGGTGCTGCATTGAGGAGGGCGAGCGTATAGGGGTGGCTCGGGCCGTCAAAGAGGGTCTGTGCCCTTGCCTGCTCCATGATCCGGCCCCCGTACATCACCATGACGTCGTCGCACAGGCCGGCAACCAATCCCAGATCGTGGGTGATC